>Ga0247825_10001062_pt1 | contig 17932 bp, 16 predicted proteins | sample 13C_Vanillin_Day_FD_194413 | JGI IMG/M metagenome (GOLD analysis project Ga0247825, IMG submission 194413) | Soil microbial communities from agricultural site in Penn Yan, New York, United States - 13C_Vanillin_Day48 | ecosystem: Environmental > Terrestrial > Soil > Agricultural land | place... | reverse complement strand
GGTACAGGGTGGGCCAAGGCGCGTCAGCGCCGGGCCCACGTCTTCTTGCACGACGCGAAGACGTGGGCGCGCCGCTGTCGCGGCTTCGCCCACCCTACGCTACGCTTGCAGCGTCTGCAGCAGCTCGGCAATCGTCGTCATCTTCGCCACCGGCTTCAGCCCCTCGATCGCGGCGCGGTGCATGTCTTCGCCGAACGCCGCGCAGCCGTCCTCGATCACCGTGCATTCGAATTCGCGGACATGCGCGTCGCGCACCGTCGAGGCGACGCCGCCATTGGTGACGATGCCGGTGAAATAAAGCTGCTCCACGCCGCACTTGCGCAGCGTCCATTCGAGCCGCGAGGCGTGAAACGCCGAATAGGCGATTTTTTCGATGCCGACATCGGCGGGCGCCAGCGCATCGACGAGCTGCTGGCCCCATCCGCCCGGCGCGAAATCGCCTTTCCTGAGGAACGGCCGCAGCGCCGCGAGATGCGGCGAGATGATCGGCTCGCCGCCGCGGCCCGGCACCAGCGTGAACATCGTCGCGACGATCAGCACGCCGCGCTCGCGTGCCGCGCGCACCAGGGGGCTGAGCTTTTCGGGGAGCGCGGCAATCGAGGGGTGGCTTTGCTTCGCGCGGCCGTAAGCGCCGTCGGGATGCAGGAAGTCGTTCTGCAGGTCGCCGAGGATCAGTGCGCTGGTGGCGGGATTCATCATGCGCGCTCCACGATCAGGTTGCCGAGCTTGTCGACGCGCCCGGCGAGGCCCGGCTCGATCACCGTGGTGGCGTCGGGCTGTTCGAGAATCGCCGGGCCTTCGATCCGCGCGCCCGCCGGCAGATCGAGCCGCGACCAGATCGTGGTGTCGCGAAAGCCGCCGGCGAACCAGACCCGCCGGGTGCCGCGCGCAGCCTTCTCCAGCGAGGCCGACGCGCCGGGCGTGAAGACCGCGAAATCGAAATCCGGCCGCCGCCCGATCGCCGCGACCCGAAGCGAGACGATCCGCATCGGCAGGCCGGGCAGCAGCCGGCTGAACGACGTGAGATAGGCCGCTTCGAACGCCGAACGGATCATGGCTTCGGTGACGCCGAGGTTTCCCGAGCCAATGCTTCCAGTGCTACGTGTCACCGGCAGCGGCACCGACACCGTATGCGTCTGGCCGACATAGTGCATGTCGAGCTCGTAGATGATGTCGGTCCGCTCGACCGGAATGTCCGCCGCTCCGATCACTGCCGCGGCGTCACGACCCGTCGCCTGCATCCGCTGCTCCAGCGCCGCGGCATCCAGCCCTTCGAGCATCACGTTGAGCGTCTGCACCGTGTCGTGCCGCAGATCGGCCAGCACGCAGCCGAGCGCCGAGGTGATGCCGGGGAACCGCGGCACCAGCGCGGCCTTCAGCCCGATCTCGCGGATCAGCGCGCCGGCGTGCAGCGCGCCGCCGCCGCCGAACGGCATGGCGACGAAGCGCGCCGGATCGTGGCCGCGTTCGATGGAGACCAGCCGGATCGCGCCCGCCATGCGCGCCTCGGCGACGCGGACGATCGCCGCCGCCGCATCGTCCACGCCGAGCTTCAGCGGCTCGCCGACATGCGTGGCGATGGCGTTGCGCGCGGCCTCGACGTCCAGCGATTTCAATTCGCCGCCGAGCGGGCGTTCGGCGTTGATCCGTCCGAGCACCACCTGCGCGTCTGTCAGCGTCGGCCGCGTGTTGCCCGCGCCGTAGCAGGCCGGGCCCGGCACCGAGCCCGCGCTTTCCGGGCCGACCTGGAGCAGGCCGCCGCGGTCGACCGATGCGATCGAGCCGCCTCCCGCGCCGATGGTGGCGATCTCGATCATCGGCGTGCGGATGACCAGGCCGAAATCCACCGTGGTCTGCGCGGCGATCGCGGCCTTGCCGCCGGCGATCACCGAGACGTCGAACGAGGTGCCGCCGAGATCGCAGGTGATGACGTTGTCGTAGCCGGCGGCCCTGGCGATGGCGGTGGCCGCGACCACGCCCGCGGCAGGTCCCGACAGCGCGGTGCGCACCGGCAGCCTTCGCGCCGTGGCGGTGGACATGATGCCGCCGTTCGACTGCACGATGTGCAGCTTGCCCGGAAACTTCTGCGCCGCCAGCGCCGCATCGAGCTTGCCGAGATACGACGCGACGACCGGCTGCAGATAGGCGTTCAGCGCCGCGGTCGACGAGCGTTCGAACTCGCGGATCTCCGACAGCACCTCGTGCGAGGCGGTGACGAATTCGTTCGGCCACACCTCGCGAACGGCGGCGAGCGCGCGGCGCTCGTTTTCGGCGTTGGCGTAGGCGTTGATGAAGGTGATCGCCACCGCCTGCGCGCCATTGGCGAGCAGCGCCTTCGCCGCCGCACGGATTTCCTGAGGGTCTGCCGCCGTGCGAACCGTGCCGTCGGCCAGCGTCCGCTCGTTCACCTCCAGCCGCATGTCGCGGTCCGCGATCGGCACGAAATCGCCCCACAGGCCCCAGGTCCTGCGGCGGTCGCGGCGGCGCATCTCCAGCGTGTCGCGAAAACCGCGCGTGGCGATGACGCCGATCTTCGGCCCGCGGCGCTCCAGCAGCGTGTTGGTGCCGACGGTGGTGCCATGCACGATGGACTGCATGCCGGCCGCACCGCCCAGCGCCGCGAGCCCGTTGAGAAAGCCCAGCGCCTCGTCGCCGCGCCGCGACGGCACCTTCGCGCTGCGGAACGTGCCGCTTTCGGAATCCAGCAGGAACAGGTCGGTGAACGTGCCGCCGACATCGACCCCGACGATGACGCCACGCCCGCTCATGCGCGACGCTTCTCGATTGAATCACTTGCGGCACCGGCAGTGCCATCCCTCCCCGCGAGGGGAGGGTGGCCGCGAAGCGGCCGGGTGGGGAGAAGCCTGTGACAAACGCAGGCCTCTCCCCACCCCCGCGCTTCGCGCGGACCCTCCCCTCGCGGGGAGGGATGAGACCGCCCGTGTCGCGAACGGTCCCGGCCCAAAACAAGCGATTGTGCTGCCGCGGTCACTTGGCGCCTCGCGCCTTTGCCGTTGCGTCGGCATCGACCGCGCCGTCGGCTCGCAGCGCGACCTTGTACTGAGCGAGCGCGGCCTCGCGCGAGACATAGCCGAGCCGCACGTCGCGGGCGACGCGCACAGGATCGCGCCGGGCCGGATCGCCGAAACCTCCGCCGCCCGGGGTTTCGAGACGGACTTTCTGACCCTGGCGGATCCTGATGTCGGTCACCTTGGACACCAGCGGCGGCGTGACCTCTCCGCGGTCGGTTTCATAGACGAAACGGTTCAACGCCGCGCTGCCGCCGCCATTGACCCCGAACGGCGGATACTTGCCGCGCTCGCCCAGCAGGAACACCTCGGCGCCACCGTCGGCCAGCGCCTCGACCTCGTAGATCGCGCCGAGCCCGCCGCGATGCTGGCCCGGCCCGCCGGAGTCGGGCCGCAGCGCCCACTGCGTGAACATCACCGGATAAAGCGACTCCAGGATTTCGACCGGCGGGATGGTCGCAGTCGAGATCGGGTTGTTGGCGTGGCTGAGTCCGTCGCCTTCGGGATTGCCGCCGAGGCCGCCGCCGAAGAAGCAGAACATCACCCAGCGCCGGCCATGCTCGCGCCAGCCGGCGAGCGACAGCGCGTTGATGGTCGCGAACGGGCTGCCGTTGGCGCGCTCCGGCGCCGCCTGCGCAAAAGCTCCGAAGATCGTGTCGATGACGCGCAGGATGGTTTCGGTGTAGCCGCCGACCGGCCTGGGCGCCGACACGCCAAGCAGCGTCGTGTCGGGGATGACGAATTCGATCGGCGCCAGACATCCGGCATTGGCCGGCACGTCGGTGAACAGGTGCTTGAGCGCGACATAGCAGCAGGCGACCGTGGTCGAGCGCGCGATGTTGAGCGGGCCGTCGCACGGCGGCGCGGAGCGCGAGAAATCGAGCGTCATCCGGTCGCCGGCGACCGTCAGGTCGAGCGCGATGCGAAGCGGCTTGTCGGTGACGCCGTCGTTGTCGAGGAAGTCGTCATAGGAGTAGGTGCCGTCCGGCAATGCCGAGATGTTGGCGCGCATCAGCGCCTCGGCGCGGGCGCTGAGCTGCGCGGTCGCCGCCGCGATCGTGTCCTCGCCATATTCGTCGAGCAGCGTGTGCATCCGCCGCTCGCCGAGATCGAGCGCGTTGAGCTGGCCGTTGAGATCGCCCCAGTTCGATTGCGGAACCCGCGAGTTGGCGCCGAGGATATCGATGATGTCCTGTTGCAGCGCTCCGCTCCGCACGAGCTTGACCGGCGGAATCCGGAAGCCCTCCTGGAAGCTCTCGGTCGCCTTGGCGTTGAAGTTGCCGGGCACGTTGCCGCCGACATCGAGCCAGTGACCGACCGAGGCGAGCCAGACGAACACCTTGCCGCCGCGCATCAGCGGCCGCACCAGCCGGAAATCGTTGAGATGCGTGCCGCCGTCGTAGGGATCGTTGAAGATATAGGTGTCGCCCGGCTCGAGCCCGCCGTCGCGCGCGACCTTGTCGATCACCGCCTTCACGGCGAACGCCATCGCGCCGACGAAGATCGGCAGGCCGGATGTGCCCTGCACCAGCGTCGCGCCGGTCTCGGCATGATAGAGGCCGTGGCACGCGTCGTGCGCCTCGGCGATGATCGGGTTGAAGGCGGAGCGATAGAGCGTCGCGTCCATCTCGTCGGCCACCTGAACCAGACGGCCGTTGAGCACGGCAAGCGTGACGGGATCGAGCGCGGTCATCAAAACTCTCCCGCGGTCATCAAATCTCTCCCGCGGTCATTCCGGGGCGCGCCGAAGGCGCGAGCCCGGAATCCAGACATGCAGGGAATTCCGATGCGGCTGGATTCCGGGCCCGCCGCTTTGCGGCGTCCCGGAATGACCGCGTTGGTGCAACCCGCATCAAACGGAATCCGCTTTCTTGTCGGAAACGGCTGCATCCGTTTCATAGCGCTTGCCGAGTTCGAGCATCTCGGCCGTGCCGATCAGGGCGTTGATGCCCTCGAAGTCGAGCATGCGATTGCGGAACGGCTCGTTGGTGCCGTGCTTGGCGAGCGATCCGTAATAGTCCATCGCGGTGCAGGCCACTGCGCGGGCGATGCCGCCCGGAAAGATCACGAGGTTGTAGCCGATGGCTTCCAACTCGGCCGCGGTCATCAGCTGCGTCTTGCCGCCCTCCACCATGTTGGCCATCAGCGGCACCGCGGCGCCGAGCGTCGTGACGATGCGGGCGAGATCGTCACGCGTTTTCGGCGCCTCGACGAACAGCATGTCGGCGCCTGCCTCGCGATACATCGCGGCGCGCTCGATCGCGCGGTCGAAGCCTTCGACCGCCACCGCGTCGGTGCGCGCGACGATCAGCGTTTCGCGCGAGCGGCGCGCGTCGACCGCGGCGCGGAGCTTGCCGCACATCTCCTGCGCCGGGATCAGCGACTTGCCGTCGAGATGGCCGCAGCGCTTGGGGAAGTCCTGGTCTTCCAGTTGAATCGCGGTGGCGCCGGCGCGCTCGAACTCGCGGATGGTGCGATGGGTGTTCAGCGCATTGCCGTAGCCGGTGTCGCCGTCGACGATCAGGTGCGCGGACACGCGATCGCGGATCAGCGCCAGCGTCTCGGTCACTTCGGTCATGGTGACCAGCCCGATGTCCGGCCGGCCGAGCCGCGTATAGGCGATGGCGGCGCCGGACACGTAAAGCGTCTCGAAGCCTGCCTGCGTCGCGACCATCGCGGTGAACGGATCGTAGACCCCCGGCGCGACCACGATGGGCTTCTGGGCGAGGCGGGAGCGCAAGGTGGGCGTGTCCGGCATGGTCACATTCCGAGATAGGCGCGTTTCAGGTCCGGATTGTCCCGGATTTCGGCCGCGCTTCCCTGTAGCACGAACCGGCCGTTGTCGAGGATATAGGCGCGGCGCGCCACCTCCAGGCTCTGCACCACGTTCTGTTCCACCAGAAGGAGTGCGATGCCTTCGGCGTTGATGGTCTTGATCAGGGAGAACAGCTCTTCGACCAGCAGCGGCGACAGCCCGAGCGACGGCTCGTCGAGAATGAGCAGCCGCGGCTCCGCCATCAGGCCGCGCCCGATCGCCAGCATCTGCTGTTCTCCGCCGGAGAGCGTCCCTGCGTACTGCCGGTGCCGTTCGGCGAGCCGCGGGAAAATCGAGAACACCTTGTTGCGGTTGATCCGGCGCCGGGCGCGGCCGCGGCGATAGGCGCCGAGATCGAGATTTTCCCGGACCGTCATGTTCGGAAAGATGCGGCGCCCTTCGGGCACGTGGATCAAGCCGCGCGCCACGATATCCGCCGGCCGCGCCGCTCCGATCGGGACGCCGGCGAAGCGGATCGAGCCCTGCCAGGGCCGCACCACGCCGGAAATCGTGCGATTGAGCGTCGACTTTCCGGCGCCGTTCGAGCCCAGCACGGCGACGATCTCGCCGGCCTGCACGCTAAGGTCGACGCCGCGCAGGATTTCCGTCGCACCATAGCCGGTGTGCAGCCCCGCGACCGTAAGCAGGGGCTCAGCCATTTGCGGCCCCCGCGGTCATTCGCTGCGCGGCGCCACGGCCGAGATAGGCCTCGACCACACGTGGATCGGCAGCAATCTCCTGCGGCGAACCTTCGGCAATGATGCGCCCCTCCGATAACACGAACACGCGCTCGGCCAGGCTCATCACCGCCTGCATGATGTGCTCGATCATCACGATGGTGACGCCTTGGTTGGCGATGGCGCGGATCACCGGCACCATGTCGCGCACTTCGGAGGGGTTCAGCCCCGCCAGCACCTCGTCGAGCAGAAGCAGCCGCGGCTCGATGGCGAGCGCGCGCGCGAGCTCCAGCCGCTTGCGGGCGGCGACGGTGAGCGCCGTCGCCGCGGTGTCGAGCAGGTCGCCGATATCGACGGCGTCGGCGACCTTGGCTGCTGCGGCGAGTGCGTCGGCGCGCGCCGGCCGGTAGAGATGCGAGCCGACCGCGATGTTCTCGCGCACGGTCAGTTCGGCGAACGGCTGGACGATCTGGAACGTGCGCGCGACGCCGCGCCTGGCAAGCTTGTGCGGTGGCTGGCCGGTGATGTCGGCGCCGTCGTAGTGGATGCGCCCCTCGGTCGGCGCGAGGAAGCCCGAGACCATCGCGAACAGCGTGGTCTTGCCGGCGCCGTTCGGTCCGATCAGCGCGGTGATCCGGCCGCGTTCTGCGGCAAACGATGCGCGGTCGACGGCGAGCAGGCCGCCGAAGCGTTTCGAGACGTTCTCGACGCGAAGCAGCGGCTCAGCCATTGCCGCGCTCCATCGTCGCCTTGTCATGGAAACGCCGGACCAGGCGGCGTGCGTCGGCGATCAGGCCGGCGATGCCGCGCGGCGCGAAGGCAACGACCAGAACCAGCACGCCGCCATAGATGACAAGATCGAGGCCCGGCGCGTCGCCGGTGACGAGCTTGGCCAACTCGCCGAGCGTCTTGACCACCAGTGCGCCGAGCAGCGGACCGAACACCGTTCCGACCCCGCCGATGATCGGCGCGAGCAGCGCCTCGACCGATATCCATGGCCCGTAGGCGATGCCGGAATCGACGAACAGGAAATACTGCGCGTAGAACCCGCCGGCCGCCGCCGTGATGGCGGCCGAGACCGTCATGGCCGCGAGCTTGACGGCGTTGACGTCGACGCCGAGCGCACGCGCCGCGTCCTCGTTCTCGCGGACAGCCACCAGATAGGCGCCGAACCGGCTGTCCTCGATCATCCGCACGATGATGAGGGACGCCGCGACCAGCGCCAGCGCGATGAAATAGAACGGCACACGGCTCTGGAACTGGAACGCCTCGGGACGCAGATCGAGTTTAATGAGTGTTCCGACGCCCGCGCCGGTGATCGGCGCGACGCTGGCGATGATGCGCAACACCTCGGCAAAGGCGAGTGTCACGAGCGCGAAGTACGAGCCCCTGAGGCCGGACCGGAAGCTCATCGCACCGATGATCGCGCCGACGAGAGCGCCCGCCGCGATCGCCAGCACGAATCCGAGCCAGGCATTGACGCCGTAGCGCATCTGCAGGATCGCGGTGACATAGGCGCCGGTGCCGAAGAAAGCCGCGTGGCCGAACGAATACTGTCCGCCATAGCCGCCCAGCAGGTTCCAGCCCTGGCCGACCAGCGCGATCAAGAGCGTCGTCACCAGGAAGTTCAGCACGACATTGCTGGTGGTCAGCACCGGAACCAGCGCGAGCAGCGCGAGCACGACCAGGATCGTCGACGTCCCCTTCATGCCCGCGCCCCAAACAGCCCGCTCGGGCGGAACAGCAGCACCAGGATGAACATGACGAAAATGCCGATCTGGCCGAGCGATTCACCGAGATAGAGGCCGGACAGGCTCTCGACCACGCCGACGAACAGTCCGCCCAGCAGCGCGCCCGCGACCGAGCCCATTCCGCCGAGCACGACAATCGTGAACGCCACCAGCACGAAGGCATTCCCGGCGTGCGGATTGACGTAGTAGGTCGGCAACAGCAGGCAGGCGGCGATCGCCAGGCACGCGGTGCCGATGCCGAACGTGACCGCATAGATGTGCGCCACGTCGATCCCCGAAAGCTCCGCGCCAAGCTTCTCCTTGGCGACCGCCCGGATCGCCTTGCCGGTCCGGGTGAACCGCATCAGGATCCACAGGAGGAGCGCCACGGCGATCACGGTCGCAAACGCGATCACGCGCGAAACCGCGATGAACGCGGTGCCGATTTCGACCACGTCGAAGGCGTAAGGCAGGTTGATGGTGCGGGTGTCGGCGCGAAACGCGTAGAGCAGCGCGTTCTCGATGACGACCGCGAGCCCCAGCGTCACCAGCAGGATGTTGCGGTCCTCGCCATGCGCGGCCGGGCCGATCACGTAGCGCTGCAGGCCGTAGCCGATCAGGAAGAACAGCGGGCTGAGGCCGATCGCGGCCATGTAGGGATCAAAGCCGAGCAGCTTGTGCGCGAAGAACGCCGCGAACATCGCGGCCGTCAGCAGCGCGCCGTGCGCGAAGTTGATGATGTGCAGGACGCCGTAGATCAGCGTCAGCCCGAGCGCGATCAGCGCATACACGGCGCCGGTCATCAGTCCGTTGAGCACCGCGGGAACGAGGATGACCGGTGTGAACATGGCGACGCGCCGCCGCCCGGACGGATGTCAGGCCGGCGGCATCGGGAACACCGCCTTCGCCGATGCGAACTGCGCCGGCAGGATCACCTCGATGTCCTTTTTCAGCACCTGCGTGTTCACCGGCACCGCGCCCTGATTCTGGCCGTTGACGAACTTGGTCGGGCCGTACGGCATGGTGTGACCGGCGAACGTCGAGCTTTCCAGCGCCGCGATGATCTTGGCGCGGTCGGCGCTGCCGGCGCGCTCGATCGCGTCGGCGAGCAGCAGCACGCAGGAATAGTTCATGTAGACTTCGTAGGTGTAGAACTCGTTCCGCGCCTCGATCTTCTTCTTCAGCGCCTGGGCCTTCGGGTTCTTCGGATCGAACCAGTGATTGCAGTCCATGATGTATTCCGCGGCGTCCGGGAATTCCTTGACGAACTTGTAGGACGAGGCGGCGCCGCCGAGCACCGAGTAGATGCCCTTCGGTCGGATCTTCTGCTGCTGCATGGTGCGCGCCAGCAGCACGTATTCATTGTAGTAGTTGGCCGGGATCACAATGTCCGGATTGTTGGCGCGGATTTTCAGCGCGACGTTGTTGAAGTCGCGGGTCGGCGTCGGGTGCGAGATGGTCTCGAGGATCTTGAAGCCGCGTTCCGGCAGCTGGGCGTTCAGGAGCTTGGCGAGGCCTGCGCCGAACGCCGAGTCCTCGTGCACGATCATCACCGTGCTCGCGGGCTTGCCGGCCTGCTCGTTGATCGCCACGAGGTTGTCGATCGCGGTCTTGGCGATCACGCCGAAGCCCGGACCGAACCGGAAGGTGTTCTTCAGTCCGCGGGTGACGATGGCGTCCACCACGCCGACGTCGACGATATAGGGCAGGTCGTAGCGCGCGGCGGTCTGGCTCGCCGCGAGGCAGATGCCGCTGGCATAGCCGCCGACCACGGCGGCGACGCCGGCCCCGTTCATCTTCTCGACCTCGGCATTGCCGCCGTCCGGCGTCGACTGCGCGTCGCCGAGCACCGGCTCGATCTTCGCGCCGCGCAGCGCCTTGATGCCGCCGGCCGCGTTGATCTCCTCGACCGCGATCTGCGCGCCGATCCGGCCCTGCTGGCCCGAATAGGACAGCGCGCCCGAAACCGGATGCAGGATGCCGACCTTGACGGGTGCGCCCTGCGCGCGCAGCACGGCCGGGGCGTGCAGCGCTACGGTGGCGCCGAGCGCGGTGGTTTGCAGGAACCGGCGGCGGGTGACGGACAAAATCGGACCAGACATGCATGCCCCCATGGGTGACGTTTCCACGAAAGCCTAACACTTGTCCGGACAGGCTTCTATATTATCGTCCCGGCTCCGCCGTCATTCCGGGGCACGCGCGCGAGCGCGTGAACCCGGAATCCAGGGAGCCATACAGAAGTGCGTTTGTGGCTCTGGATTCCGGGTTCGGCCCTTTGGGCCGCCCCGGAATGACTGCGGCGGGAGTAAGAGCGGGAATAGATGAGCCAACCCCAAACCCTGGTCGACAAGCTCTGGGCCGCGCACGAGATCGTGCGCCGCGAGGACGGCGAGTCGCTGCTCTGGATCGACCGGCACTACGTCCACGAGGGCTCGTTTCACGCCTTCGGCAAGCTCGCCGAGCGGGGCGTGCCGGTGGCGGAACCGGGGCTCACCTTCGGGGTCGCCGACCACTACGTGCCGACGCGCGGCTCGCGCACCAACATCGCCAATCCCGAGCTCGCCCGCATGGTGCGGCAGGTCGAGGAGAATACGGCAAAGCACAACGTCAAGCTGTTCGGCCTCGGCGACCCGCGCCAGGGCATCGTCCATGTGGTCGGGCCGGAGCAGGGGCTGACGCTGCCCGGCCTCACGATTGTGTGCGGCGACAGCCACACCTCGACCCACGGCGCGCTCGGCGCCTACGCGTTCGGCATCGGCGCGTCCGAGGTGGCGCATGTGCTGATGACGCAGACCATCTGGCAGAAGAAGCCGAAGCTGATGCGCGTGACGGTGGACGGCGCGGTGGCGCCCGGCATCTCCGGCAAGGACATCGTGCTGGCGATCATCGCCCGGATCGGCGCGGACGGCGCGACCGGCGGCGCGCTGGAATATGCAGGTTCGGCGATCCGCGCGCTGTCGATCGAGGGACGGCTGACACTCTGCAACATGTCGATCGAGGCCGGTGCGCGCGCCGGTATCGTCGCGCCCGACGCGACGACGTTTGCGTATCTGAAGGGCCGGCCCTACGCCCCGAAGGGCGCCGACTTCGACAAGGCGGTCGAGGAATGGTCGGCGATGCAGACAGACGCCGGCGCCGTGTTCGAGAAAGACGTGACGCTCGACGCCGGGTCCATCGCGCCGATCGTCACCTGGGGCACCAGTCCCGAGGACGCGCTGCCGATCGATGCGAGCGTGCCTGATCCCGAGCGCGAGCCGGACCAGGACCGCGCCCAATATCTGCGCGGCGCGCTGGAATACATGGGCATCGCGCCGGGCAAGAAGCTGACCGACATCGCGGTGGACCGCGTGTTCATCGGCTCCTGCACCAATTCGCGGATCGAGGACTTGCGCGTAGCGGCGGCGGTGCTCGCCGGGCGCACCAGCAAGGTGCCGGGGCTTGTCTCGGCCGGCTCGACGCTCATCAAGCGGCAGGCGGAGCAGGAGGGCCTCGACCGCATCTTCCGCGACGCCGGCCTCGAATGGGGCGAGTCCGGCTGCTCGATGTGCGTCGGCATCAACGGCGATCTCGTGGCACCAGGCGAACGCTGTGCCTCGACCACCAACCGCAATTTCCGCGGCCGGCAGGGGCCCGGCGCGCGGACCCATCTGATGTCGCCGGCGATGGTGGCGGCCGCCGCGGTCACCGGTCATCTCGCCGATGTGCGGCCGATGCTCGACGGCCGGAAGGTCTAGGAAATGGACAAGTTTACAAAACTTACCGGCGTTGCCTGTCCGATCAATCAGGCCAACCTGAACACCGACCAGATCCTGCCGGCGCGCTATCTGAAATGGACGCGTGCGATGGGCATCGGCAAGGTTCTGTTCCAGGACCTGCGTTTCGACGCCGACGGCAACGAGAAGCCGGAGTTCCCGATCAACAAGCCGGCATGGCGCAACGCCAAGGTCGTCGTCGGCGCGCGCAACTTCGGCTGCGGGTCCTCGCGCGAGGCCGCGGTCTATGCGCTCTACGATTACGGCGTGCGGTGCGTGATCGCGCCGTCGTTCGGCGACATCTTCTCCGGCAACGCCGTGCAGAACGGGCTGGTCACGGCGATCGTCACCGACGAGGAAGCCGCCGAGATCATGGAGACGCTGACCCGCACGCCGGATCTGCCGGTGACGGTCGACCTGGAACAGCAGACCATCGTCTGCGGCAACAAGACCACCAATTTCACGATCGATCCGGTGCGGCGGAAGCGGTTGCTCAACGGCTGGGACGACATCGCGCTGACGGAAAGCTTCCGCGACCGGATCGCGTCGTTCAGGGCGGCCGACAAGGGCAAGCGATCCTGGGCGGTTCCGGCTGCCGGCGCATGAGCGGTCGGGCGAAGGTTCTGATCGCGGGCGCGGGTCCCGTCGGGCTGACCGCAGCCCTGCTGCTCGGCAGCAGGGGTATTCCCGTTACACTGCTCGAGGCGCAGGACGCGATCTCCGAAGAGCTTCGTGCCTCCACCTTTCATCCGCCGACGCTCGACATGATGGCGCCGTTCGGCATCACGGCGCGGATGCTCGACGCCGGACTGGTCTGCCCGACCTGGCAGATCAGGCTGCATCCGTCCGGCGACCGCGCGGTTTTCGACCTGTCGGTGCTGAAGGGCGAGACCGACCATCCGTACCGGCTGCAATGCGAGCAGGCGAAGTATTGCCAGCTCGTGCTCGACGCGGTGAAGACGCTGCCGAGCGTGACGGTGCATTTCAACGCGGCGGTGAGCGGGCTTGAGCAGAAGGCGGACGGCGTGACGGTGAAAGCCACGTCGCCGGGCGGCGAGCGGGAATTTTCAGCCGACTATGTGATCGGCGCGGACGGCGCGCGCAGCGCGGTGCGCCGCGCGATCGGGGTTGAGCTATCCGGCGACATCTATCCGGAGACCACGATTCTGGCGACCACGCTCTATCCGTTCCACGAGAAGCTCGAAGGCCTCTCCAACGTTTCCTATTGCTGGAAGCCGGACGGCACCTTCAGCCTGCTGCGGCTGCCGGGCGTCTGGCGCGTCAGCCTCTACGCCCGCGACGGGCAGACCACCGAGCAGGCGCTGGAGGACGATGCGCAGCAGGAGTTGCTGCACGACATCGTGCCCGACGCCGGCCGGATCGAGGTGCTGGAGACGCGGCCCTATCGCATCCACAAGCGGCTCGCCTCGACCTATCGCCAGGGCCGCGTGCTGCTCGCGGGAGACGCCGCGCATCTCAACAGCCCGTCCGGCGGCATGGGCATGAACGGCGGCATTCACGACGCGTTCAGTCTGTGCGAAAAGCTGATCGCGGTGATTCAGGGCGGCGCCGACGCCGCCGTGCTCGACCGCTACGAGCGGCAGCGCCGCCCGATCGCCGAGGAGGAAATCATCCAGCAGGCGCACCGCAACCGCACACGCATGCAGGAGCGCGACCCGGCCCGGCGGCGGGCGATGCTGGAGGATTTGCAGAAAACCACCAGCGACCCCGTGAAGCTCAAGGCCTATCTGATGAAATCGTCGATGATCGACGGGCTGCGCCGGGCCGAGGCAACGGCATAGAATATGCAGGTCACAGCCGGGACGTTTGAACGAGGACAAAGAATATGAAGCGCAGTTTTCTGCAATCCGGACTTGCAATCGCGGCGATGATCGCCGCGACGGCGGCCGCCATTCCCGTGCAGGCCGACGACTATCCGACCCGCCCGATCACGATCTTGGTTCCGTTTCCGCCGGGCGGCAGCTCCGACATCGTGATGCGGCTGGTGGCGAGCAAGGCGTCCGAAGCGCTCAAGCAGCCGATCGTCATCGAGAACCGCCCCGGCGCGGCAGGCAACGTCGCGGCCATGGCGATCAAGAACGCGACGCCCGACGGCTATCTCCTGATGCTGGGTCATACCGGCACCCACGCGATCAATGCGACGCTTTACACCGATCTCAAGTTCGATCCGGTCAAGGACTTCGCGCCGATCACCGGCCTCGTCACGTTCAACAACATCCTGAATGTCCCGGTGTCGAGTCCGGCCAAAACGCCCGCCGAATTGGTCGCTCATGCAAAGACCAAGCCCGAGGGCCTGAGCTACGGCTCGCAGGGCGTGGGCACCGGCGGGCATCTGCTCGGCGTGCTGTTTGCCAAGCATGCGGGCGTCAATCTCGTTCACGTGCCCTATCGCGGTATCGCGCCGGCGGTGACCGACACGGTCGCGGGCCGGATGGATCTATTGTTCGCAGGCTATCTCTCCAGCGGCGCGCATGTGGAGGCGGGGCGGCTGCGGCTGCTCGCCATCGCCGGCGCGAAACGGCATCCGCGCCTCCCCGATCTACCGACCATGGCCGAGGCCGGCTATCCCGAGGTGCAGATGGAGCAATGGTTCGGCCTGTTCGCGCCGGCGAAGACGCCCACGGCGATCGTGCAGAAGCTCAACGTGGAATTCGTCAAGGCGCTGCGCAGCGACGAGGTGCGCGACAAGGTGCTGCCGCAGGTCTTCTCCGTGCTGCCGACCACGCCGGACGAGCTTGGCGCGATTGTCGCGCGCGACATCTCCCGCCTCGGGCAGGTGGTGAAGGATTCCGGCGCCAAGGCTCCAGATTGATTCATGACACTTGAATACGCACCGCGCGGCCTGGTCGGCATGCTGACGCCGCAGGCCAACACCACGGTCGAGCCGGAGTTCAACATTCTCTGGCCGCGCGGGGTGGCGATGATCAACGCGCGGCTGATGAGCGGCAAGGCGTCGATGACCGACCGGCTGGTCGATTACTTCGACAATTACGGCGCGTCGCTGAAGCAGTTCGCCAACGCGCCGGTGGGCGTGGTGGCCGCGGCCTGCACCGGCGCGTCGTATCTCGCGGGCCGCGAGCGCGAAGCTCAAGTGACGCGCGAGATCGCGGAACGGCACAAGCATCCGTTCATCACCGCGGCTTTGGCGGTCGTCGAGGCGTTGACGGTGCTGAAGGCAAAGCACATCGGTCTGGTATCGCCCTATCCCGACGATCTGAACAAAGCGAGCGTGGCGTACTGGACAAGCCACGGCTTCGAGGTGGCGGAGGTCGCGACCGTCTTCAACGAGGGCAGCGCGTTTCATCCGATCTACAGCCTCGGCGGCTCCAGCGCATCGCAGGCGCTGCAATTGCTCCGGGACAAGCCGCTCGACGCGATCGTCATGCTCGGCACCGGGATGCCGACGCTGCGGCCGATCGCCGACGCGATCGGCTGGAACGGCGCGCCGGTGATGTCCTGCAACCTGTGCCTCGCCTGGCGGGCGGTCGAGGCGCTGGACGGCCAGACGCCGGGACGAGCGTCGCTGGAGCCGTGGCTCGAAGGCGAAGGCTGGGTGGCGCAGCTCAACGAGCGGCAATAGGGCCCGGGTTCTCCTGACAGCCCGCCGCAATTGCAGGGAAATCATAGCAATTCTGTCATGAAACGATTGCACGCCGCATGGATGATGCGGGCGCCGATCGTACGCATATGTGTTGCGTCAGAGTTGTGCTGCTGCGACGGGCCCGCGCGCAACGCCCGGAAGCGTTCAATGTGCGAGGAAATTGCGGCTGGCCGGCCCTCCGGCCAGCCGCAGGCATTTTCAGAGATCGCGGACCTGGGGCAGGACCTGGTCGGCGAACACGCGCAGCGAGCGCATGATCTCGGCATGCGGTCCGAATTTCATCGCGCTCTCTCCAATCCGGCGAGCGGCCGGCGGATTGTCGTCGTGGCCTGTTGTCAGCGATACTTCCTGGCTGCGTCCAGCAAGGCTTCGTAGTCCTGCTTCACCCGGGGATTGGCCGACAGGATCGAGGCCGCGACCGGCGCGACGGTGTCGACGTAGCGCTTGGCTTCGGCGGGCGCCATGGTGATGACCTCGCCGCCGTTCTTCTTCCAGATCTCTTCCTTGGCCTTGATGTCGTTGATGTTCCAATCCAGGAACACCTCCTCGGCCTTTTTCGACTCTGCGCGAACGACGGCCTCGAGCTCGGCTCCGATCGACTTCAGGAACTGGCGGTTGATGACCACGGGCGCGGCGAACAACGTCGCCGGCAGGTATGTCATCGGCTTGGCGATGTCGTAGTACTTGAACGCGACGTAAGGGGCTGCCGCGCCGACCATGCCGTCGATGGTCTTGTTCTGCATCGCCGGCAGCGCCTCGCCGAGCGGCAGCGACACCGGAATGACGCCGACTTTCTTCAGCGGCTCCACCTGAATGGGCGCGCCGCCCTGGGTGCGGATCTTCTGGCCCTGGAAGTCGCCGACGCCGCGGATCGCCTTGTGGCTGAGCAGCATCAGCGGGCTGTAGAGGCAGGGCGCGAGAATCTCGATGCCCTTGTCGGCGCCCCATGTCGCCATCCGCGCGCGGATCGCCGGGTCGTTCAGCATCTTGAAGCCGTGCGGGATGTCGTCGAACAGGCCTGGCGCGTCGAGCACCTGAAAGCGCGGCTCGAGGCTGATCCAGAAACCGTTGGCCGACGACGCCGCTTCGATGGTGCCGAGCGCCACGCCTTCCACGACGGCGGGAAGCTGGCCGAGCTGGTTCGCCGGATAGATGTCGACCTTGATGCGGCCCTTCGATCCGCTTTCGATCCCCGCCTTCATCCGCTTGAAGTATTCATGCGTGACGTCGTTGATCGTCGGTTGCGACAGCTTCATGGTGAACTGCTGCGCATGGACCGGCAGCGCTGCGAGAGCGCCACAGGCCGCGATGGCGGCCGCGGCGAGCGTCTTCAGTGTGGTGTGCATGGAAACGTTCCTCCCAACTCGTTGTTTGTCATTTGGCCAGCAGATAGCGAACGCCGATCAGCGAAATGTCGGGGATGTAGGTGATGAGCGCAAGCGCGATCAGGTAAATGACCACGAACGGAATGATGCCGCGATAGATCGTCTCGAGCTTCAGGCCCAGCACCGTCTGTGCGACGAAGATATTGATGCCGAACGGCGGGTGAAACAGACCGATCGCAAGATTGACCGTGACCACGATGCCGAAGTGCACCGGATCGATGCCGACCGCCTTGATCATCGGCACCAGGAGCGGGCTCAGCAGCAGGATCGCCGACAGCGGATCGAGGAAGCAGCCGACCGCCAGCAGCAGCAGGTTGATCGCAAGCAGCAGCATCCACCACGAGATGTTCAGCGATTGCAGCCACGCCGTCACCGTGGCCGGCACCTGATTGACCGTGAGCAGCCATGCGAACACGCCGGCGCAGGCGACGATGATCAGGATCTGCGCGGTGAACATCACCGTGGAGGCTGCCGCTCCGAGGATGTCGCGCCAGCCAAGTTCGCGAAAGACAATAGCGGTGACGAACGCCGCGTAGACGCAGGCGACCGCCGCGGCCTCGGTCGGCGAAAACACGCCGCCATAGATGCCGCCGAGAATGATGACCGGTGCGCCGAGCGCCCAGACGCTGCGGCCGGTGGCGCGCAGGAACCGCTTGAAGTCGAACGCTTCGCCAAGCCCGAAGCCCTCGCGCTTGGCGCGCCACATCACATAGGCCGCAAGCATGCCTGCGATCATCAGCCCGGGAATCACGCCCGCGGCGTAGAGCCGCGCGACCGATTCTTCCGCCGCGGCGCCGTACACGATCATCGGAATGCTCGGCGGAATGATCACGTCGATCGCGCCCACGGCCGTGATCAGGCCGGCCGTGAACGTCTCCGGATAGCCGGCGCGCCGCATCGCCGGCTATCCGGAGACGTTCAC
>Ga0247825_10001061_pt1 | contig 17961 bp, 21 predicted proteins | sample 13C_Vanillin_Day_FD_194413 | JGI IMG/M metagenome (GOLD analysis project Ga0247825, IMG submission 194413) | Soil microbial communities from agricultural site in Penn Yan, New York, United States - 13C_Vanillin_Day48 | ecosystem: Environmental > Terrestrial > Soil > Agricultural land | place... | reverse complement strand
CCAGCGTCGCGGCCAACAAGCCGACGCCGGTCCAATCGATCGGCAAGCGCAGATCGCGCGCGGCGATGCGGGGGAATCGCGTGCCGACGAGGAACAGGGCGGCGATGCCGAACGGCAGATTCATGTAGAAAATGCCGCGCCAGCTCAGGTAGTCCGTAATGAACCCGCCCATCGTCGGGCCCAAGATGCTGGCGACGCCAAACATGCTGATGTAGTAGCCCTGGTAACGCCCACGTTCCTCCGGCGCGAACATGTCGCCGATGATCGCCGACGAGCTCGAGATCAGCATGCCCCCGCCGAGGCCCTGGACGGCGCGCACGGCGATCAGCTGCTCCATGCTCTGGGCCGCGCCGCCCGCGATCGAAGCGATCATGAACAGCGCAACGCCGGTAAGGAAGAACGGCTTGCGGCCGTAAAGGTCGGAGAGCTTGCCGGCGATCGGCACGATGATCGTGCTCGTCAGCATGTACCCGGTGAACACCCAGCTCAGAAGCTCGAGGCCGCCGAGGTCGGTAACGATTCGCGGCAGAGCGGTGCTCAAGACGGTCTGATTGGAGGCCGCGACCATCAGGCCCAGCATGGTGCCGAGGAGGATGACGTGCTTCGTGCGGGTCGGGAGCTCGATTGCGCTGGTCAATGCCGCCACCTGCTGCAGTTAATCGCTGCCTGCCGCTTTGGGCCATCCGGGTTCGCCGCCGGGAGTGTTCGGGTAAGGATAGGGTATTGAAGCCTGCCCAGCGACCCTTGTACCTGCCGGTTCGGCGTGCGAAAGCCTGTGCAAGCCGGTCTAACGCCCGTGCGATTCAGGTGCGATACTGCCGCTCATGGAGCAGGCATTTCCTCCCGAGGCGTTCGACCGTATCGATGAGTCTTCAGACCTCGACTTTTACGCCCAGCCTCGGCTCGTCAACCACATCGACGACTACGCGATCGCGGCAGTCGGCGAGGCCTACCGGCGCTTCCTGCCGCCCGGCGGCGATTACCTGGACCTCATGAGCAGTTGGGTATCGCACTATCCCGAGGACCTGCCGCGCAACCGGCTCGTCGGCCATGGCATGAACGTCGTCGAGCTCGCGCACAACCCCGCGCTCTCGGAGTACTGGGTGCAGGACCTCAACGAAGACCCCATCCTGCCGCGTGGCGACGGCGAATTCGACGGCGTGACCATCTGCGTCAGCGTGCAGTACCTGACGCGACCGGTGGAGGTGTTCACCGAGATCGCCCGCGTCCTCAAGCCGGGCTGCCCGCTCGTGGTTACGTTCTCGAACCGATGCTTCCCCACCAAAGCAGTCGCTGCCTGGCGCTTCCTTGATGACCAGGGGCACGCCGAATTGGTCGCGGCTTACGCAAAGGCTACGGGCGCCTTCGAGCCTGCCCAAGCGCACGACCTGAGCCCGCGCGCAACGATGATCGGCATCCCCGACGACACAGGGTTTCGCGAGCGCTTACGCACCGGCGCGGTGCACGCAGATCCGCTGTTCGTCGTCGTGGCACGCCGAACGAGCTAGGACGCCATTCGCGACTCACTTAAGTCTGCGAACATATCTGTGTGGTTGGCCAAAATTAGCCGAAACTTAAGAAAAGTTTTAGGATAGGAAAGATAATCTGCACCTTGCAGGTTTGGCTGGGGTTTTTGCGCTGCATAACGCCTGCCTGATCGAGCGTCAGAAGAGGAAGAATCCAACGTGCCAAGACAGGTGCAAAAACCGCCGTTCCCCGATACGCCGGGTAAATGGCTCTCCTGTTACCGCTATCGCTGGCAACCCGGAGGCAAGGCTTGCTCGCCGGAGCAGCTCGGTTCCGTCCTCGGCGTCTCCGGCACCACCGTCCGTCGGTGGGAGGCAGGGCAGTTACGTCCAACTCGCCATGACCTCTCCCGCTTCGCGGCTACCTGCGAGCTCACAGCCCTCGAAGAGTCGTTCCTCATGCAGGCCTTCCAGGTCCGAGAGCCAGAGGCGCCGCCCAGTGCCGGGGCCTTCGAGCGGATGGCCACTCAGGCTCTGAATTCGGACCAGCCCGCCTTTCTCATGGACAGCCTGTTCTACCTGCGGGCGCGCAACGCCTATATGCGAGAACTCGTGCCCCGTGAGCTGACCCCTTCGACGAACAACGCGGTCACGGGCGTCTTCGGGCCTGGGCGTGTCCCCGCCCGCAATCGCTCGCCGTTACGTATGCTTCGGAGCTTCTGGTTCGCGACGGCCAGCCTCAACGGCCTGCCGCCCTTCCGCCGGCTTCTATCCACCCTGCAGGACGTTGAGGGCTTTGAGGAAGCGTGGTGGCGCATCGCCATGACACGCGACGAAGCGGAAGAAGCGAATAACCTGCCTGCCACCTTCTCCCACCCCGAACACGGCGAGTTCCGCGTCTACGTGACCCGGATTACGGTACCGCCGGTCTATTACCTGCGTGAGTACGTGCCGATGGACGCGACGGCAACTACATTTCTCGAACGCATGAAGGCCTCAGTCTCGAATGACCTCGATGCCGGCGAGCCTTACCACTGGGGACTTCAGGAATAGAAGGGGCCGGGCGGGGGGTTACCGGGCTGCGGCAAGTAAGTTGCTTTGTCGCTCCATGAAGGACTTCAAGAGGTCGATGAAGACACGGGGCGGGCGGCTCGACGTGACGATGTAGCAGCCGCCCTCTACCTCGACCAGGCTGACAGCCTCGCCGGCGCTGTTGAGGTCGCGCCACTCTTCCCACGCGCGCCTGACGATTTCGATAGGCAGGGGCAGAAACAGGTGCTTCATCGGTCGACTGTCCTTCTCAATCCCTCGGGCGATGACGAACTTAGTGAATCACATCACCCGTTGCCATCTTCTGCTCCAATCCATGCCTCTGTGTTTCAGGCTGATTACGATCAGCGAACGGCCATGTGACGTCTGCTCGATCCATACAGCCTTGCCGAACCGGCCTCGTTGTACGATGGGCTGACTGCGAGGAGGATGAATGCTGAACGACTTCGACATCTCCGGCAAGCGGGTGCTCATCACGGGCGCCGGTCGCGGCATCGGTAAGGGTATCGCGCTGGTCATGGCCCAGGCCGGCGCGGACATCGTCGTCACGTCGCTGGGCGGCGACACAGCGGCGCAGGTAGCGATTGAAGTCCAGGCCCTCGGGCGCAAGGGCTATGGCTGGGCCGCGGACGCCACCAGCGTCTCCGAGATGGAGGTCCTGCGCGACAACGCGTATGAAGCACTCGGCGGCATCGATGTCCTGATCAACTGCCTTGGCGACGCGATTCGCGGCACCGTCTCGGCGATGCCCGGCGTCGATGGGCCGGTTCTAAGCGAGGCCGATTGGCACAAGGTTATCGACGTGAACCTCACGCAGGCCTATGTCGGCTGTCACGTCTTCGGCCCTCACCTGCTCGAGAAGGGCGATGACGCGAACGTAATCAACATCTCCAGCTTTGCCGCCGTGCGCCCCGGCGCCAACATGGTGGCTTACGCATCGGGAAAGGCGGGCCTGACGCGGTTCACGGAGTCGCTGGCCCTCGAATGGGCGCCGTTCAAGGTGCGGGTCAACGCCATCGCCCCCGGCGTCTTCCCCGACGCATACGCGATGAGCGATGCTGAGTGGCAGGGCCGGATCACAGCCGGCGCTCCCGGCGTGCCCCTCAACCGCGTCGGCCATCCGCGCGAGATTGGCCTCATGGCCGTCTTCCTCGCCTCGAACGCCGCGTCCTACGTCACCGGCCAGACCTTCGCCATAGACGGCGGCCGCACTTTGCTCTAGAGCTAAAAATGTAGCAGACGCCTCCGGTCCCCCTCTCCGCCAGCGGGGAGGGGTTAGGGGAGGGGTCCGGAGGTCCCACATGAGTGTCAACGTCACACCAGAGCGCTTCGCCGAGGGCATGACCTACGACGAATACGTCGCCTACATCGGCACACCGGAGAATCTGGCGCGCGAGGCCACCGGCGGCTCGACACGTCGCGATCACAGCGACTTCTTCGCCCTCGCCTTTCGCACGGCCAAGCTATCGGACGAGCAGGCGGAGGCGCTGACGTGGATTGCCGCCCAGCCGGGTGGCCCCGCAAATGTGCTCGTGATCGCCGAGGACTGGTCGTCGGACTGCCGCCGCGACGTGCCGATGCTGGCCCGGGTCGCCGCGGTTACGGGCATGGAGATGCGCATCTTCCGGCGGGACGGTCAGCGATTCTCCGACAGCCATGTACCCTCCCTGCGGGAGGCGCCGGACAGCAACGCTGATCTCATGTCACAGTTCCTCAATCACAAGAACGGCGAGACCTGGCAGTCGATCCCGGTCGCCGCGTTCTTCGACAAGGACATGAAGTACCTCTACCACTACACTGAGTACCCGGCGATCTACGAGAAGGACCGCGTTGCCGGCTTCATTCGCAACGCCAGGCCGGGAGAGCCCGCCGGCGAGGCGATGGAGCGCGGCGCCCGCGACTTCCAGGCGCTTCAGGATGGGCCGTTCTTCCGCATCTGGGCCTCGGCTGGCGTCGATGAGATCATCTCGGCGTTGCATCGCAAGGTGCTCCTGGGCGATGTCTAGCCCGCGCTCCGATTGCAAGTTGCCCGTGCGTTCGCCGGGGCGTTATGCGGTTTTGTAATGGTTCTGCTATCTCGGCGCCTGGGGCCTTCGTGTTGCCTCGACCTGTGACCGCGTACAAGGACGCTGGATGGTTGTGCAACGAGGAGGTTCACGGTGAAAAGCCTGGTTGTTGTGGCGATGGCGGCGCTGGCGGTTGCGTTGCCGGTACTGGTGACGAGCGCGCAGACGCCCGGTAACGTGACCGTGCTTGCGGTCTGCAACACGGAGCCCGAGACGACGGCGATTATCAACACGACGGACGAACCGGTCGCCATCTTCTCGCTGTCCAGCATCAAGGACCCGCAGCCGTACGAGCCGATCGCCGTGAACCAGGAGCTGGCGCCCGGCGCGTCCGTTACCTTCTACCTCGGACCGACAGCGCCGGCCCCCGCACTCAGCACCGCCCGCATCTACGACAACACCGCGCCCGACGAGGGGGCAGTCGTGGAGACAAACCTGGGAATCTTGACGGCACTCTGTGGCAGCGGCAGCACCAGCCTCGCGGGCCTGGGGCCGAGCGTCGCGCCGGCGCCAACCGCGATGCCTGCGCAGCCGACGGCCACGCCTGGTGTGCTGATTTCTCCGCCCAGCACCGGCGACGGAGGCCTGCGCTAACCCTGGAAGGCCTTTCGCAAACAGCGGCGGACGACCGACCAGAGCGAGAGCACCAGGTTCTTGGGCCAGGGCATGTAGAACTCGAGGTCGACAGGATTGGCATGGCCTCTGAGAGGAGGTAGCCAGCGCCAGGCGATGCAGTGGGCTTTGATCTCGCTGGCCACGTCCGGCTCGTCGCGATGACCCTTCCAGCCCGGCAGTTTCAGGGCCAGTCTTGCCAACTCGTAGGCGCCGTAGTCTTTCTGCGCGTAGTCGATGCCGGCGCTTGTGAGTTCGAGACTGGCGCCGCCGCTCCAGTAGGACACCAACGCGACATAACGTTGAAGCGCCTCGGGCACAGTGCCGGGCGTGGCAGGATGATGACCGTAGGGCAAGGGCCGAGTCACAGCACCAGCCTACAGCGTGCTGGACCTTGCCGGGGGTGGAAACGTGTCAGTCGCGCTTCCGGCGAGTAACATGCTGGCCGAAGCAGATCACAAGCAGGGGAGATAAGCGATGACGACGACCGAGGCCGGACCGCACTACAGCCCGATGACGGGTGACCAATACCTCGAGAGCCTGCGCGACGGCCGCGAGGTGTGGATCTACGGCGAGCGCGTTACCGATGTGACGACGCACCCCGCCTTCCGCAACACCGCCCGCATGAGCGCCCGCCTTTACGATGCCCTGCATCAGCCCGATAAGCATCCCAGCCTCACGGAAAAGACGGACACCGGCAACGGCAACATCACGCATAAGTTCTTCAAGGCGCCGAAGACTGCCGAAGACCTCGTGGGCGCCCGCGACGCCATCGCGGACTGGGCGCGCATATCCTACGGCTGGATCGGCCGCAGCCCTGACTACAAGGCGGCGTTCCTGGCTACCCTGGGGGCGAATTCAGAGTTTTACGCGCCCTTCGATGAGAACGCCCGGCGCTGGTACAGGCGAACGCAGGAAGAGGTCTCGTTCGTCAACCACGCCATCGTCAACCCGCCGGTGGACCGTCAGAAGCAGCTGGCCGAGGTCAAGGACGTGTACATGCACGTCGAGGAGGAGCGTGACGACGGTCTCATCGTCACCGGCGCCAAAGTCGTCGCGACGACCTCGACGCTGACGCACTTCAACTTCATCGCCAACAACGGCGCCCTGCCCATCCAGACGAAGGAGTTCGCCTTCGTGTGCATCGTGCCTACCGCTGCGCCAGGCGTGAAGCTGTTCTGCCGGCCCTCGTACGAGCTTGCAGCGGCGACGGTGGGCACGCCCTTCGACTACCCGCTGTCGAGCCGGATGGACGAGAACGACTCGATCTTGATTTTCGACAAGGTGTTCGTGCCGTGGGAGAACGTGTTCGCGTACGGCGACCTGGACAAGGTGAACAACTTCTTCCCGCGTTCCGGCTTCCTGCCCCGGTTCATGTTCCAGGGCTGCACACGGCTGGCGGTGAAGCTCGACTTCATTGCGGGGCTGCTGCTCAAGGCGATCGAGGCGACGGGCGTGAAGGACTTCCGGGGCGTGCAGGCGCAGGTCGGCGAGGTGCTGGCCTGGCGCAACACGTTCTGGGGCCTCACGGACGCCATGGCCCGCACCCCGACGCCCTGGACCGAGGGCTACGTGCTCCCGAACCTCGACTACGGCATGGCGTACCGTGTGCTCGCCCACATCGCCTACCCGAAGATCAAGGAGCTGATCGAGAACGTGATGGCCAGCGCGCTGATCTACCTGCCATCGAGCGCCCTCGACTTCCAGAACCCGGAGATCCGGCCGTACATCGACCAGTACGTGCGCGGCTCCAACGGCTACCAGGCCGAAGACCGCGTCAAGCTGATGAAGCTGCTGTGGGACGCCATCGGCAGCGAGTTCGGTGGGCGCCACGAGCTGTACGAGCGTAACTACTTCGGCGACCACGAGGCGATCCGCTTCCAGACGTTGTTCGGCGCGGAGGCTTCGGGCGCGGCGGCGGCCTACAAGGGCTTCGCAGAGCAGTGCATGGCGGAGTACGACCTCAACGGCTGGACGGTGCCAGACTTGATCAACCCCGACGATGTCAGCGCGATCAGGGGCGGTTTGAACCGGTAGACCACGAAGCCGCGAAAGGTTACACCCGGGGCGCGGCCTCACAGGTGCAATCGAGGCAGTGGTGCTCGGCGCAGATGCGGCAGGCCTGCTCGAGGCTGCGACGGAGGGCCTGGCGGGCGCGGTGGCGACGGACCTTGAGGTTCGTGGCGCTGATACCCAGCTCGGCGGCGACTGCGTCGGTGGGGCGCTGCTCGATGTCGAGGGCCTCGATGAGGTGTGCGTACTCAGGCTTGAGGTCCGGGATCAGGGCGAGGACACACTCGCAGGCGGCGCGATGAACCTCGCTGTCTTCTTCGATCTCCTCGGCGAGCTCCGGTTCCAGGGGCACTTCGTGGTCTGCTGAGGTGCGGGCGCGGTAGGAATCGATGATGGCGTTGCGGAGGATGCGGTAGAACCAGGGGATGATGCGGTCTTCGCGCTCGAGGGCGGGGGCGGAGCGGACGGCCTTGAGGAGGCTCGTCTGGAGGATGTCCTCGGCGAGGTCGGGGTCGTTGACGCGGGCACGGACGAAGGCGAGGAGCTCTTCGCGGGCGTCGATCAGCGGTTGGAGGTCGGTGGTCACGAAGTCATTGTCTCAAGCGCGTCCAATACGGGCGCAAAGGAAGGAGCCCTCCGCATGCGGAGGGCTCCTTTTCGTTGTGTAGCCAGGTCTGCGTCGGGCCTAATGACCGTTGTGGCCGTTAACCGCCCAGTGGCCGACGGCGCAGCCGCAGCCGGTGCCCGCAGGGGTGCGGTAGCCGGGCTCGTAAGCGATCGTCTCCATCGGCGTCTGCATGGCGCCGGCGGTGCAGACCCAGTTCAGGGTCTCCGTGGTGGCCGACTGCAGGCGGTGCCGAGGGAGCGTGCGGAGGATCTCCGGGTCCGCCGTCTCCAGGCCCTTGAGGGCGAGGCGGTCGAACTCTTCGTCGACTACGAAGTGGCTGAGACCACCGGAGGTCGCGAAGGCGACCGTCAGGTCGGTGTCCCACGCGTCGACGGCCTTGCGGACCGCGACACCCAGGTCGTAGGCGCGCCGGGCGCTGATCCAGTTCGGCGGGTAGCAGGTGTTGATCGTGATCGGCACGATCGGGGGCTCCAGGCCGCCGAACCAGCGGACGAGGGGGAAAGCGAAAGCGTGCGGGAGGCCGAAGCGGCGCGGCTTGGTGACTCGCTGCGAGTCCAGGTACCAGTTGGCCGGGCCGATGCTGCCGCCGTACTCCTCTTTCATGTACTGAGTCTGCGAGACATCGAAGTCCTGGTTGACCAGGGAGTCGATGATGTGAAGGCCCAGGTCTCGGTGGACCGGGTAGTCCTTGTCGTCCTCACCGTAGGCCTTGGCGGAGACGATCTGGGCCGGCGAGGCGCCTTCGCGGATGGTCCGAGGCACCAGGCGGATGGTCTCGCCCCAGTAGACGTTGATCATGGGCATGTTGTCGTCGAAGAAGAATTCGTCCTGGTCGTCACCGATCATGACGACGACGTCCGGCTTGGTCTCGACGAAGCGTCGCTGCAACTCGTCCAGGCCTTCCTGGAGGTTGTCGATGCGCTGCTCGAAGACCTCGCGGTTGACCATGGTGGCAATCGACGAGTCCGCGTTGGCGAGGAGCACGTCGTAGTCGACGCGCTTGCCTTCGGGCATCATTACCAGCCCGTTGTTGCGGGGGTCGTTCTGGGCCTGCGACTCCCAGAGCTCACCAGTGAGGAGGCTCATGAGAGGGCTGTGAGACGATCCAAAGCCCCCAACTACCTTCGCCATGATTTGTACCTCTTTCTTATGACTATCGTGCCGGGTAGCTTATCTCATTCCGAGCCGAGGTTGGGACTCGGCTACAAGATTGTTGTTAGACGCTGACCACCGTGGTCGGCTTTTCTACCTTCTCCCAGGCCTCGCGCTTCTGCTCGTAGGCGTTCCACCAGTCCTGGGCCCGTGGGATCACCATCTCGCCGGAGCGCTGGCGGTAGACTTCCGGGTTGTCGACGCCGATGGGCGTGATGCCCTGGTCTTCGAGCGCCTTCGCCATCGCGATCAGGCGGCGGCGAGTGCGGATGATGAACGAGTCGGTGGTGCCGAGGTGTTCGGTCGTGCGGTCGTTGATCAGGCCCATGCTCTCCGTGACGGCGCAGTCCTGGATGCGGATGCCGGCGATGCCCGTATAGCTTTCGTGGTTCTTCTGAGCCTCGCGGTCGATGAAGAAGTCGTTGTCCATGTTCTGGTCGCTGCGGTGGCGTTCGAGCCAGCCGGTGCCGTTGGGCAAGCGGCGTGAGCCGAGCGGCGCGTCCATGCCAGGGTTGCCCCGGGCGACGGATCGGCCGAGGGCCTCGCCGTTGGGCTTGTAGGTGCCGATCTCCCACTGCAGGTGGTTGTAGTCATCCATCGGCACGTAAGCGCCGATTTTGATGCCCTCGCCAATCCGGCCGCCGGGGATCATGTGATAGAAGGGGAAGAGGATCTGGGTAACGCGCCAGTAGTAGCTGTCCTCTTCGGCGGGACGGTAGGCGCCGTTGGCTGTGCCGTAGTCCGTCTCCACGGTGACGAAGCGCGCGGCGCGCTCGCGGTAGTGGAAGAAGTTAAACGAACCCGGCTCCTCATCCTCAACACGAGCCGAGCCGTAGTGCAGAAAGGCGGCGTGGACGGTGTCCATCTCGCCTTCGAGGCCCTGCATCCAGTTGCAAGCACGGTAGAGGACCGCGACATGCTCCGGCCCTGTCGAGAGCATGTTCGCCTCGATGTCCGGCAAGGGCGGCGGGATTTCGCGGGGGCCCATGTAGGCCCAAATGATGCCGCCCCGCTCGTGGGTCTTGTAGGCGCGGGCGCGGACCTTGTTCTTGAAGTTCGACTCGGCGGGCTCCGACGGCATATCGACGCAAGCGCCGGTGACGTCGAACTTCCAGCCGTGGTAGACGCAGCGAAGACCTTCCTCTTCGTTACGACCGAAGAAGAGGGATGCGCCGCGGTGAGGGCAGGCGTTCTGGATGAGACCGACGGCGCCGGACGTGGTGCGGTAGCCGATCAACTCTTCGCCGAGCAGTTTGATGCGAACGGGCGGGCAGTCCGGCGCGGGCAGCTCGTCAGAGCGGATGGCCGGGAGCCAGTACTGGCGAAAGAAGTTTCCCATCGGCGTGCCGGGGCCGACCCGCGCGAGAAACTCGTTGTCCTTGGTGCTAAGCATTCACTCCTCCGGAAACGTCGATAGCCTCGATAGATAGATTATGCCCTCTTTTGAGGGCTAAAGGTTAGTTCTTTCCCCAAAGTTTCTTGGAAAGCCGGTCGGCGCCCTCACGCATCGCCCGGAACTTCGCCCACTGGATGGACGAATGGGCGACGCGCTGGAGGCCGCAGTCGGTGCCGGCGATGACGTTTTCCTTGCCTACGACGCTGGTGTAGCGCTCAAGGCGCTGGGCAACCGCCTCGGGGTGCTCGACGAACTCGCGGGCCGCGTGGCCGAGGATGCCGGGCATCAGGATCTTGCCGTCTGGCAGCGGGTGGTCCTTGAACACAGTCCACTCATGCTCGTGCTGCGGGTTCGCCGCCTCGATCGAGTAGCACTGCGCTTTGACCTTGTAGACGATGTCGATGATGTCCGCGAGGGGGATGTCCTGGGTGTGGGGGTGGTGGCTGCTGCCCCAACAGATGTGCAGGCGCACCATCTCCTCCGGGATGCCTTTGAGGGACCGGTTGATCGCCTCGACGCGGACTTCGGCGAATTTCTGGTAGTCGGCGACGCTCATCTCGGGGTGGACGTGGTATCCGTCCGGCAGGTCAGGGTCGTCGAGCTGAAGGATGATGCCCGCGTCCGCGATCGCTTTGTACTCCTCGTTCATGGCGTCGGCGATGGCGAAGAGCATGTCTTCCTGGGTGTTGTAGTACTGGTTGCGCAGCCAGTGCTCGATCGTCCCGGGGGCAAGGGCTGTGAGGCAGAGCTCTTCGACGTTCTCGCCCTTGGCGGCTTCCTTGATCCACTCGATGTCGCGCTTGTAGGAGTCCTGGCCGATGTAGGTCAGGGGACCGACGCAGAAAACGCCTTCAGGGACAGGCGGGGGCGTTGGGACGCTCGATGGGCGGGCGCCGAAGCCGGCGAGGCCGCGGGCGAAGAACTCGGGGAAGAACTTCGACTCGCGCGCCGTGATGGCGCCGTAGGCAGGGTCTTCGCCTTCCTTGAGGGGGCGCTGCTCCAGCCCTGCGAGGCGGCCGCGAGAGTACGTCTGCCAGCTGCGCTTGGTGTACTCACCGTCGTTGACAACGTCGACGCCGTTCTCAGCCTGGAGGTGGACGACTTCTTTGACGGCGGCCTTGATGCGCTGTTCGAGGGCGGCGTCGAAGGGGTCGCTGTCCTTGCGATTCTGCATGATTTCACGCAGATCGTCGGGGCGGTGCAGGCTGCCGGCGTGGCTGGTCAGGATGCGGTCGGTGCTTCGCTTCACTCGTTAGTTCTCCGTAGCTCTTTTTTTCACCCTCAGGTGGATGCGTTGTTTCGATAGTGGAGGGTCGCTGCGAACAACGTTTAGCCCTCACAAATTACCGTGGCGATAGAATACTCCAGCTAACGTCAGTGTCAAGGAAGCAACAAGCAGCAAGCAGCAAGCTCCAAGGTTTGGGAGTCCCTGGCGCCTGGCGCTTGTTGCCTGCTTGCTGGACTTTAGACGCTCGCGAGTTGCGTGGTGCAGAAGCCACAGCGGCGCGCCTCGATTGGGATGGCGTTGGCGCACTCCGGGCACACCTTCGTGGTCGCGTCTGGTTCAGCGCCGCTCTTCATGCGCGCCATGATCGAGCGGTAGGGGATGACGACAAAGAAGTAAATGGCTGCGGCGGTAGCCAGGAAGGTAATCACGTCATCGATGAAGGCGCCGTAGCGGAAGACGGCATTGTTGATCTCGAAGTCAAGACTGCCCAGGCTCGGCTCGCCAATGATCATAGCGATGATGGGCGTCACGAGGTTTTCGACGAGGGAATTTACGACCGCGGCGAAGGCGAGGCCCATGACGAAGGCAACGGCCAACTCAATGAGGTTTCCCTGTACCAAGAAGGTTTTGAAGCCGGCGATCATTTCTTTCATGTCTTCGCGGCCTCCTTGACCGCCGCGAATCCCCAAGTCGGTTCTTCGCTGGCCGCAATCTAGGCGGCGCGCTTTACCTTGTCAACGCGAGTGTTCCTGAATGGCAAGAACCAGCACCGGGCGGTGCTCTAGGCGAGACGGGCTTTAAGAAGCAGGATGCGCCGGTACGACTGGTCGATGCGCTCCTCGGTCACGCTACCACGTGCCACCGCTACCATTACGGCGTCGAAGGCGCGCTGCGTGGCGTTGGGGTCGTATGTCAGAGTGTTGGCGACGGAGACGATGTCGGAACCGGCGAGGATCGCGAGCTCGATGGCGCGGTCGAAGCCGAAGTACTGGCTGATGGCGCCCATCTGCATGTCGTCCGTGATCACGACGCCGTCGTAGCCTAGCTGCGTACGCAAGAGGCCGTTGATCGTCGCCTCAGACAGCGTGCCTGGATAGGTCGGGTCGATGTTGGCGTTGAAGATGTGCGCCGTCATAATCGCGTCCGCCTGCCCGGCTTCGATAACGCGCCGGAATGGGATCAGCTCGGCCTCGGACCACGTGGTGGTGACGTCGACGAAGCCAAGGTGTGAGTCCGCGGTCGAGCTGCCATGGCCGGCGAAGTGCTTCAGAGTGCAGAGGACGCCGGCATCGTGGTGGGCGCGGATGAAGGTGAGGGCCTGCTGCGCCACGACCTCAGGGTCGGCGGAGAAGCTGCGCTCGTGAAGCCCGATGGCGGGGTTGCTCGGGTTGACGTTGACGTCGACCACGGGCGCGAGGTTGAGGTTGATGCCGGCCGCCGCCATTGCCTCCGCCATGCCGGATGCGTAGCGATACGTGAGGTCGAGGTCGTTGCGGTTGCCGAGGAAGAGGGGCGTCACGGTCTCCGGGAAGCCCTTGTCTGGGCGCAGCCGGGCGACCTTGCCGCCTTCTTGATCGACCGAGATGAGCATCGGTGTCGTACGGCCGTCCTGGAGCCAGGCATCGAGGGCTGCGAGCTGACCGGGACCGACGACGTTGTGGTCGAAGAGCACCGTGTTGCCGAGGCGGCCCGCCGCCAGCGCTTCAGCCATCGGGTCGATGTTCGAAGGCGTCGTGCCTCGAAAGCCGACCATGAGCATCTGCGCGACCTTCTCCTCGAGGGAGGCCTGTGGTACCGGCGTGGAGGTTGGCGCCGGGGCGATGGTGGCCGTGGGTGTTGGCGGGACAGGCGTTGATGATGGTGGTTGAGGTGTGGGGGTAGGTGTCTCGTCCGGAGTGTCGGAGCAGGCGAGAGCGAAGAGGCCACCTGCGATCGAGGCGAGGAAGGTGCGGCGGGAGACCCCTCTCCCTAACCCCCTCGCCGCTTGCGGAGAGGGGGGACCGGATTCGGGCTGAATGTGCGGTGCGTTTAGGTAGGGGCGACCCTTGCGGTCGCCCTGGGCCGGCGGTTGGGAATGACTATTGGTGCTCATTACGGAGGATTTGAAATACGGAAGGGGCCAGATATGGCCCCTTCGTTGCTTTTGCTGTGGCTGCTTCTAGTGACGCGGCTGGACCTTTTCGTAGCGCTTGCGGAAGCGCTCGACGCGGCCGGCGGTGTCGACGATGCGGGCTTCGCCCGTGAAGTAGGGGTGGCAGCGGCTGCAGATGTCGAGGTGGACCGTCTCCTTGGTGGAGCGGGTCTTCCAGGTGTTTCCGCAGGCGCAGATGATCGTCGATTCGACGTAGTTGGGGTGGATTTTCTCTCTCATGATTAAGCTACTGCCTCGGCGGACGCTGACGCTAATGCTTCAGCGTAAACACTGACCTTCTTGCGGCGGCCCTTGGCGTACGGCTCGAACTTCACCTTGCCATCGACGAGGCTGAAGATCGTGTAGTCGCGACCGAGGCCGACATTGTTGCCGGGGTGAACACGGGTGCCGCGCTGTCGGATGATGATCGTCCCGGGGCGGACGACCTCGCCGTCGTAGCGCTTGACGCCGAGGCGCTTGGCGTTGCTATCGCGGCCGTTCTTGGTGCTGGATCCGGCTTTCTTATGAGCCATGACTTATTCCTTAGTCTCGTCGCTTGCAGCCGCACGACGACGTCGCGGCGCCGGCTTGGTCTCGGTCTCGGTCTCTTCCGCTTCGCCTGAGGCTTCGGCGACCGGCTCTTCAGTTTCGGTGGCCTCAGCGGTGGCGGCGCGGGAGCGGCGTCGCGCCGGGGCGGGCGCCTCCTCCTCTTCGCGGCCGGCGAAGCCTGAGGGTCGCTCTTCGACAGGCGCTGCCACTGCAGCGGTGCGGCGTTCCGGCGCCTTTTCCGTCTTGCCGTCCAGCGTAATCTCCTGCACGGAGAGCTGTGTGTAGCCCTGGCGGTGACCGCGCTTACGGCGGTAGCGCACCTTGGCCTTGTACTTGAAGTTGATGACCTTCTTGCCCTTGCCGTGCTCGACGACTTCGGCGACAACGACCGCGCCATCAACGGTGGGGCTGCCGACCTTGATGCTGTCGCCGTCGCTGACGAGGAGCACCTCGGTCAGCGTGATGCGAGAGCCAGGCTCGGCGTCCATGGTAGCGACGTTGAGGACGCTACCAGCGTGCACACGGTATTGCTTTCCGCCGGTACGGATTACAGCGTCGATCTCGGGCCTCCTCTAATGGGCCATATCAATTTATCGATCCGACACGCCTTGTGTCAATCTGCTACGAGTCTGGCGGAGTTGACCTCGTTAGGGTGGCCTTAGGCCGGGACGCGCTTCGCTTCCACCTTCTCGAGAAAAGCGAGGAAGGTGTCCAGAGTCCGTTCGGCGCGGACGCGGTCGCGCTCCTCGAAGGAGGGGAAGGCGTCGAACTCGGCGTGCGGGATCGGCGGGCCGTGGTACTCGCTGCCGGGGACAATGCGGTGGAGGTCCTGGGCGGCCTTCGTCGGGTGGACGGCGTCGTCGCCCGCCACGATGCAGGTAGGCGCCGTAATGCCGGCGAGGTCGGCCTCGGTGGCGCCGATCACCGGCAGGTCGCCCGCCTCCGTGAAGTAGCGCTCCCAGCCAGCCATAACCTCGATGAACTGCGCCGGGTCCATGGATAGGAGCCGCTGTTTGTTGCCGGGGTTCATCTTGATGCGGTCGGCGAAGAACGGCATCTTCGTGACTGCCTCCATGCCGCCTTCCTTCGCAGCCTTGATGAACTGGCCGTAGTACTCGTTGGCCAGCCGTGTGGCTGCTTCCTGGCCACCGGTTACCCAGCCCAGAAGCAGGCCCCGGACGAGCTCCGGGTAACGAATCGCGGTCAGGATGGCGACACGGCAGCCGGCGGACCAGCCGCCGAAGTAGGCGGGCCCGAGGTCCAGCTCACGCACCAGCGCCGCCAGCTCGTCGACCCATATCTCTTGCTCGGACTTCTCGCCGGCGATGAGGATGTCGGACTCGCCGCAGTTGCGCCGGTCATAGAGCAGGCATTGGTAGCCCTTAGCAACCAGCGGTTCGGCTATTGGCCGCATGAGGTGACGTGGCGAGCGCGCGCCCTGGAGCCACACAATGGGCGTACCAGACCCCGTTAGCTCGTATCCAAGCTCGATGCCGTCGACTGTGATCTTCGCCATGGCACGTCCCTTTCTGTTGCGCAGTCAGCACAGAGCGACTGAAGCCGGGTGTTCGCTGAATCCTAACGCGTGCCGAGTGTCGAAACTAGGTGGACATCTCCTCAGGCACACCGGTGTTTTGGCCAACGATGATCCGCCAGACTCCGTCGCGGCGCCGCCACACATAGCTCGGCAGACCGGCCGACACGTGCGCGCCTTTGAGGTCGATGTACTCCTGATTGACGCCGGTTAGCACGACATCGGGCGCGATGAACAGGACATGGTCGACCGTGTAGGTCACGGAGCCGTCGGCCATTGCGCCCGGGAGGACCGACCGGGTGAACTCGCCGATCACGTCGAGGCCGATCAGGCGACGGCCGCCGCCGGTCACCCACACAGCATCGGGCTCGAACAGGGCAAGGAACCCCTTGACGTCCTCCTCCTGCTGAGTGCGCTGCAGTTCAGCAACACGAGCAATCAGGGCATCGACGACATCGGGAGGCGAGCCGGGTGGGGTGACAGTGGGCACGATTCCATCGTAGCAATCGTGTCCAGAGCTAGGCGTTTAGCTCGAAGGCCACCGGTAGAGCAGTCCGTCCCCAGCCGGAGAGATCGTCGCACGGCGAGCGGTACTTCTCGACCAGCAGCTTTCGCGCCATCGCGTCCTCGTTCGTACCCGCCTCGACCACGCGCGCGACCGCGTCGAAGGTCTGGTGGGCGATGCGGATGGACACTTTCGGTTGCTTGATCAGGTTTCTCACCCAGTCAGACTTCTCGCGGCCACCTGCGAGCATGTACAGCTTGCCGTCTGCAACGCCGAACCAGATCTCGATCTCGTGAAAATTGCCCGTAACGCGCCCGGTGGTTGTGAGGTAGCAGAATTGCTCGGAGGCGAGGGCGGGATCGATGGTCATGGGAGGTTCCTGCCCAGCGACTCCGCAGTCTCAAGCCATTCCTGAATTATGACCTCGACGTTAGCGAGCGCCTCCTCCTGCGTAGCCCCATCTGCCATGCATCCTGGGAGTTCAGGCACCTCTACGAGGAACGCCTGGTCCTCGTCGCTCCACCACATCACCAGCCCATACATGGCCACGCCTTCACTCTATGCGCTCGCTGCCGCCGCCGTGGCCGGCATGATCGCGTCCACCGCGCGCACCAACCCCTCCCGCCAGCCTTCGCCCATGGCGTCTCGGTTGAGGCGCACCTGGTGGTTGAGGACGTTGCTGCCGGGGGGCATGCGCTTTGTGGCGGTGTCGCGGTCGAGGGCGAGGCCGGGGAGCATGCGGATGACGAGGCTGCCGTCCTCGGTCTGGATGGCGCCAATGCCCGCCTTTGTGGCCATGATGCGCAGGCGAACTATCCAGATCAGGTTGCGTGCCGCCGGCGGTAGCTCGCCGAAGCGGTCGCGCATCTCCTGCTCGATTGCGCTGGCCTCCGCGTCTTCCATGGCCTGCGAGAGGCGCTGGTAGACGGCGAGGCGGAGGTTCAGGTCGGGGATGTAGCCGTCCGGAAGATACGCCGTCAGCGGCAGGTCCAGCGTCACAGCGGGACGCGATGAGACCGGCGGCGGTGGCGTTTCGCCGCGCTGCAGGGCTTTGAGGCGCTCGACGGCTTCGGCGAGGAGGCGCACGTAGAGGTCGAAGCCGACCGCGGCCATGAAGCCGCTCTGCTCTGAGCCCAGGAGGTTGCCGGCGCCGCGGATCTCGAGGTCGCGCAGGGCGATCTGCATGCCTGCGCCCAGCTCCGTCGCTTCGAAGACGGCCTGCAGGCGCTTCTGTGCGACCTCGCTGAGAGCGTGGGCGCGGTCGTAGAGCAGGTAGGCGTAGGCGCGCACGGTGCTCCGTCCCACGCGCCCGCGGAGCTGGTACATCTGGGCGAGGCCGAGGCGGTCTGCCTGGTTGATGATGATCGTGTTGGCGTTGGGGATGTCGAGGCCGGACTCGATGATCGTCGTGCAGACGAGGACGTCAATCTCGCCGTGGGCGAACCTGAGCATCGTGCGCTCCAGCTGGTCCTCGTGCATCTGACCGTGGCCGATGCCGACCTCGGCTTCCGGCACCAGCTTGCGGATGTGGGCCGCGATCATCTCGATGTTGTACACGCGGTTGTGCACGAAGAAGACCTGGCCGCCGCGCTCGATCTCCCGGGCGATCGCCTCGCGGATGATGTGGTCGT
>Ga0247825_10001060_pt1 | contig 17973 bp, 10 predicted proteins | sample 13C_Vanillin_Day_FD_194413 | JGI IMG/M metagenome (GOLD analysis project Ga0247825, IMG submission 194413) | Soil microbial communities from agricultural site in Penn Yan, New York, United States - 13C_Vanillin_Day48 | ecosystem: Environmental > Terrestrial > Soil > Agricultural land | place... | reverse complement strand
CCGCTATGAGGTGCTCGAGCTGGCGGATCCGCCGCGGCTCGCGGTGGATGTGTACGGCGTGGGCCTGGAGGCCAAGGCGCCGCGCGTCCGTGGCAAGACGCTGAAGGGCCTGCGCGTGGGCGCTCACACGGACAAGGTGCGGCTGGTGCTCGATGTCCCGGGCGGCGTGCCGGCCTACCGTGTGGACCGTGCCGGTCAGGGCCTGGAGATCCTGCTGGGCGCCGCGGTGGCTCGCAAGGCACCGCCCGCCGAGGAGCCGCGCGAGGCCATGGCCGAGGTCGCACCGCTGCGTCCGGCCCCCGCTCAGGCCGTGCCGTCGCAGGCCGCCCAGACGGCCCTGGTGGACATCAAGGATCTCACCTTCGACGAGAGCGAGATGGGCGGCCGGGTGCAGCTGAAGCTGTCCGGTGCAGCCACCTGGAAGGTGGACCGCCCGGATCCGCGCAGCGCGGTGCTGACGCTGGAGAACGCGAAGCTGCCACGCAAGCTGGAGCGCAGCCTGGACACCAGCGCGCTCAGCACGCCGGTGAAGATGATCAGCGCCTTCTCGGTGCCCGGTGAGGGCAACCGCGTGCGCGTGGTGGTGGCCGCCGACGGCGCCATCGAGGAGTCGGTGACGCAGGGTGGGGGAGCGATGAGCTGGCACCTCACCGTGCAGGGCGTGAAGACGGAGCAGGTGGCCGTCACGCAGCGCACCGCTGGCTTCACCGCCGAGGCGCCCGCCTACGCCGCCGAAGGCGCGCCGCAGCAGGCCCGCTACCGTGGCAAGCGCGTCTCCTTCGAATTCAAGGACATCGACATCCAGAACCTGCTGCGCGTCATCGCGGAGATCTCGAAGAAGAACATCGTCGTCGCCGACGACGTGCAGGGCAAGGTGACGATCCGCCTGCGCAATGTCCCCTGGGACCAGGCGCTGGATCTCATCCTCCGCACCAAGAACCTGGGCAAGGAGGAGGTGGGCAACATCGTCCGCATCGCTCCGCTGAAGACGCTCGAGGAGGAGGCGCGGCTGCGCAACGAGCGCAAGAAGTCGATGATTGCCCAGGAGGATCTGCTCGTTAACCTGATCCCGGTGAACTATGCCGTGGCGGCCGACATGGCCAGCCGCGTGAAGGACATCCTGTCCGAGCGTGGCTCGGTGACGGTGGATCAGCGCACCAACGTCCTCATCGTGAAGGATGTGCGCGCCAACATCGAGAAGGCGCGGGCGCTGGTCCGCAACCTGGACACGCAGACGCCGCAGGTGCTCATCGAGAGCCGCATCGTCGAGGCGAACACCTCCTTCTCCCGCCAGCTCGGTGTGCAGTGGGGCGGCAGCGGCTTGGCCTCGGCGGCCACGGGTAACTCCACGGGCCTCATCTTCCCGAACTCGGTGAACGTCTTCGGCTCCTCGGGTGGCGGCGCCGCTCCTCCGGGCTTCGGCAACGTGTCTCCGCCCTTCGCCATCAACCTGCCTGCCGGCGCTGGCGTGGGTGCAGGTGGCGCCGTCGGTATGACGTTTGGCTCGGCTGGCGGCGCGCTGTCGTTGCAGCTGCGCCTGTCCGCCGCGGAGAACGAGGGCTACGTGAAGACCATCTCCGCGCCCAAGGTGACGACGCTGGACAACAACACCGCGCGCATCAGCCAGGGCGTGTCGATCCCGTTCAGCCAGACGTCTGCCGCGGGCACGAACACGGTCTTCATCGAAGCGCGCCTGTCGCTCGAGGTGACGCCGCACATCACCCAGGACGGCAGCATCCTGATGTCCATCTCCGCCCAGAACAACCAGCCGGACCCGGCGAACACAGGCGCTAACGGCCAGCCTGCCATCCAGCGCAAGGAGGCCCAGACGCAGGTGCTGGTGAAGGATGGCGACACCACCGTCATCGGCGGCATCTACGTGCGCCGTGGCAGCCAATCCACGGACACCGTTCCCTTCCTCGGGAAGATCCCGGTCCTGGGCTACTTCTTCCGCCGGCAGTCCGAGCGGGATGATCGGCAGGAGTTGCTGATCTTCATCACGCCTCGCATCCTCAACCGCCAGACGATTGCGCAGACCCTGTAAAGCAGGGCCTGCCAGGAATGGAGTCCACTCTTATGAAACGCCTGTGGTTCATCGCGATCCTCGCGGCCAGTGCGTCGGCCTGTGTCGAGGGAAACAATCCCGTCCAGCTGCTCAGCGCAGTCCCTCAAGGCGCCGAGTCCTGTGCGCCCGGGGACATTGCCCTGACGAACGGACGGCTGAACTACGATGCTAGCTCCTCGTACATCATCACCTTTGGCCTCTTCTCCCCCATCTCGACCGAGGAGACGGGTGCGGCCGCCAGCCCCGCGGCTTTCTACGCCGAGGAGATCGTCTACAACTACACGTCGAGGAACCCGGTGGTCTCCTTCATCGAGGAGAGCCTGCCGATCTACTTCGTGGTGCCGGCCGGTGCACAGCCCGGCAACTCCTGGCTCGCGATCAACCTGATTGGTAGCGAGGCCCGCAAGAAGCTGGAAAGCGCGGTCCTCCCGGCACCGGACTTCATGACCCTGCTGGCCACCGTCAAGATCAAGGGCAAGCTCCCCTCGGGCAAGGCGGTGGAGACGAATGAGGTCACCTTCCCCATCGACATCACCCGCGCCGGGGGATGTTCAACCGGAGTGCCAGTGGTCTTGACGGAGTCGGGCGAGCCGGCGGGGCCGTGCGCGTATCCCGGCCAGGATCAGTACTTCGTTGGCTTCGGCTGCGTGACGCCGGGGGGTTGACGGGCCTCTCGTCTTTGCTTAAGCGCACCCCGCCATGTCCTTTCGCTCACACCTGGAGTCAGTGGTCAATCAGGTCGACGGGGCCCTCGCTTGCAGCGTGATGGGCTTCGACGGCATCTCCGTCGAGACGTACCAGAAAGACGAGGCGGGGGATCTCGAGCTCAATGGCGCCTGGGTGGAGTACGCCAATCTGCTCACCCAGCTGAAGAACGCCGCGGACGTGCTGAAGACGGGCGCGGTGACAGAGCTGAGTGTCAACAGCGAGAAGGTGTTGACGATCATCCGCCTGGTGTCGCCCGAGTACTTCCTGGTGCTGGCGCTCAAGGCGGAGGGTAACTACGGCAAGGGCCGGTACGTGCTGCGCATCACCGCGCCGAAGGTCCGCGCCGAACTGTAGGGCAGGGGGGCAGACGACGCGCTGCCCCACCGCTTTCCCCTTTCCAAAGGGGAGTTGCATCGGCTAGACACCCCGGACTTTTTCAGCAGTCCGAAGGAGCTGTCTCCATGGCCGGTGTCATTGATACCTCCGAGTTCCGCAAGGGCCTCAAGATCGAGATCGACGGGGAACCGTACGAGATCGTCGAGTTCCAGCACGTCAAGCCGGGCAAGGGCTCCGCGTTCGTGCGGACCACCATCCGCAGCCTGCTCTCTGGGCGCGTGCTCCAGCCCACCCTGAAGTCGGGCGAGAAGGTGGGCAAGCCGGACATCGAGGACAAGGAGATGCAGTACCTCTACCTGCAGGGAGAGGACTACTACTTCATGGACACGAGGAACTACGAGCAGACCTTCCTCAGCGAGAAGGTGCTCGGAGAGGCCAAGAACTTCCTGAAGGAGAACATCAACGTCTCGGTGCTCTTCTACAACGGGAAGGCCATCGGCGTGACGCTGCCCAACTCGGTGGATCTGAAGGTCACCAAGTGCGATCCAGGCATCCGTGGCGACACGGTGTCTGGCGCGCTGAAGCCCGCGACGATGGAGACGGGCTACACGGTCAACGTTCCGCTCTTCATCAACGAGGGGGACGTCCTGAAGATCGATACGCGCGACGGGAAGTACCTGACGCGCGTGGCAACCGGGGGCTAGTCCGGGCAGGTTCCCAGGCGGGAGGGGATGCATGGCGACGAAGCGCAAGGCAACGCGGACGGAGGGCGAGCCCACGCCGGCCGGTGGAAGCGGTCGCGATCCGGGGGCCACCTCGCTGGATGTGGAGGCGCTCCGGCAGATCGTGGAGATGCTGGAGGCCTCGGATGTGACGCGGCTGGTGTGGCAGCGGGGCGATGAGCGGCTGTACATCCGCCGCGGCCATGGGCCCGCGCCCACCATCGTCCACCACGCGGCGCCCGTGAGCCCGTCAGTGAGCCCGGTGCCCACGGTGGAGTACGTGGCGCCCGTTCCCGCGCGCCCCTCGGCTCCGGCTCCGGCCACAGCCCCGGCGACGGCCGCCGCTCCCGCCAAGCCGGCGGAGAAGCCCGGCCACGTCATCACCAGCCCGTTCGTCGGGACGTTCTACCGGACGCCCGCGCCGGACCAACCTCCCTTCGTGGAGGTGGGCGCGGTGGTGAAGAAGGGCCAGGTGCTCTGCATCGTCGAGGCCATGAAGCTGATGAACGAGATCGAGTCCGAGATGGCGGGGCGCGTGGCCGAGATCCTCGTGGAGAACGGGCAGCCGGTGGAGTTCGGCCAGGCGCTCTTCCGCATCGAGCCGGCGTAGTCCAGTCACGGCCGGCCTCGCACCGGCCGCCCCCAGCCGTGAGGAGACCCGCGTGTTCAAGAAGGTGCTGATTGCCAACCGTGGGGAGATTGCCCTGCGCGTGATTCGCGCCTGCCGGGAGCTGGGCATCGCCACGGTGGCGGTGCACTCCACGGCGGATGCCAACGGGCTGCACGTGCGCTTCGCCGACGAGGCGGTGTGCATCGGCCCGCCTCCGTCCAAGGAGAGCTACCTCAACGTGCCGCAGCTGCTGTCCGCGGCGGAGATCACCCGGGCGGACGCCATTCACCCGGGCTACGGCTTCCTGTCGGAGAACTCGGACTTCGCCGAGGTGTGCGAGAACTGCAAGATCCGCTTCATCGGCCCGCGGCCGGAGATGCTGAAGCTGATGGGCAACAAGGTGCGGGCCAAGCAGGCGGCGCGCGAGGCGGGCCTGCCGCTGCTGCCGGGCAGCACCGGAGTGGTGAAGGATCCCAAGGAGGCGGAGGCCATTGCCCGGGAGATCGGCTTCCCCGTCATCATCAAGGCGGCGGCGGGCGGCGGCGGCAAGGGGATGAAGATCGTCCGCGAGCCGAGCGCGCTGGTGCAGGCGTTCTCCACGGCGGCGGCGGAGGCCGTGGCCAGCTTCAACAATGGTGATCTCTACATCGAGCGGTACGTGGAGAAGCCGCGCCACATCGAGATCCAGATCGCCGCGGACGAGCACGGCAACATCATCCACCTGGGCGAGCGCGAGTGCTCGGTGCAGCGGCGGCACCAGAAGCTGATCGAGGAGAGCCCGTCGCCAGCGCTCACCCCGGAGCTGCGCGAGAAGATGGGGCGCGTCTCCGTCGAGGCGATGAAGCGGCTGCGCTACAACAACGTGGGCACCATCGAGTACCTGCTGGACGAGCGCGGCCAGTTCTACTTCATGGAGATGAACACCCGCATCCAGGTGGAGCACCCGGTGACGGAGCTCGTCACGGGCATCGATCTGGTGCGCGAGCAGATCCGCATGGCCTTCGGGCACCCCCTGCGCTTCAAGCAGGAGGACATCCTGCTGAAGGGGCACGCCATCGAGTGCCGGGTCAACGCCGAGGACCCCGTCACCTTCGCTCCCTGGCCCGGGAAGATCACCGGCTACAGCGTGCCGGGTGGGTATGGGGTGCGTGTAGACTCTGCTGCGTATGAGAACTACACGGTGCTCCCGCACTACGACAGCCTGCTGGCGAAGCTGATCGTGTACGCGGAGGATCGGCCCACGGCCATCCGGCGAATGCAGCGCGCACTGGGAGAGTATGTGGTGGAGGGGATCCGGACCAACATCCCGTTCCACCGGGCTGCTCTGGCGGAGGAGGCCTTCCAGGAGGGCCAGTACGACACCCGGTTCGTCGAGCGGCTGCTGGCCAGCGAGACGGGCACGCACCGCCTCAAGAAGGCCATCGAAGAGACGCCCTAGGCCGTTCGCCTAGGGACTCTGCGTGCAACCCCCTGATCCGCCTTGGAGGGATCCTGGCGATTTCTTGACCCGCGAGAGCGGATTCCGATAGCCTCACGTCTCCCTCGCTGGATCCTTGAAGGACGCAGGAAACCCCAAGCAGTTCCAAGGGGTTAGACCGGTCGGAAGCCCTGCTCGATGGACAAGAACAAGATCATCGAAGCTGCCGCGAAGCTCGTCGCGAAGGGCGCGTACGACAAGGCGATCAAGGAGTACCAGAAGGTCCTCGAGGCGGACCCCAAGGATGTGCGCGTCCTGCAGAAGATGGGGGAGCTGTACCAGAAGAAGAACGACAACCCCCAGGCCGCGCACTACTTCACCAAGGTCGCTGAGAGCTACTCCACGGACGGCTTCTTCCTGAAGGCCGTGGCGCTCTACAAGCAGGTCCTCAAGCTCAACCCGAACCTGCTGGACGTGAACCTGAAGCTGGCGGAGCTCCACCAGCAGCTCGGGCTGATGTCCGAGGCGATGGCGTACTTCCAGATCGTCGCCAACCACTACGACAAGCAGGGCGACACCAAGCAGCTGCTCGACACGCTCAAGCGGATGGTCGACCTCGACCCCGAGAACGTGGCGTCGAAGATCAAGCTGGGCGAGCTGTACACGAAGGAGGGCATGACGAAGGAGGCTCAGGCGGAGTTCAAGAAGGCCGCCGAGTACCTCAAGAAGAACGCGCGCATGGACGACTACCTGCGCGTGGCAGAGCGCCTGTCCGCGCTGGAGCCCGAGAACATCGCGCTGGCCAAGGAGCTGGCCAAGAGCTACCTGGAGAAGGCTGACCAGAAGCGCGCCCTGGCCAAGCTGCAGGTGGCCTTCAAGGCGGATGGGCGCGACGTCGAGACGCTGAGCCTGCTGGCCCAGGCGTTCCAGGGGCTGGGGCAGACCTCGAAGACGGTCTCCGTCTACAAGGAGCTGGCCAAGGTCCACCAGGACTCCGGCCGCACCCAGGACGCCAACGGCGTCTGGGACAAGATCGCAGAGCTGGATCCGAATGACGAGGATCTGGCCGCGCGCCGCTCCGCCGCCGCGCCCACGGCCCCTGCGCGTCCGGCCGTTTCAGCACGGACGTCTGCGCCTGCTGCCGCGCCCGCGCCTGCGACGTCCTCTCGGCAACGCCTCTCTTCCCCGCCCGCGCCTGCTGCCGCACCCGCGCCCGCGCCTGCGACGTCCTCTCGGCAACGCCTCTCTTCCCCGCCCGCCCCTGCGCCCGCGCCCGCACCCGCGCCCGCACCCGCTCCTGCTGCCGTGCAACGGACCAGCGGGGCCGTCATGACGCCCCTGCCGGTGGGGCCGCTGACGCGTGAGCAGCTCTCCAAGCTCCTCACGGAGACGGACGTCTACGTCAAGTACGGCCTCCACGACAAAGCGCTCGAGCACCTGCGGAAGATCTTCGCCGTCGATCCCGAGAACCTCGACGCGCACGAGAAGGCCTACAGCATCTACGTCTCCGCTGGGAACACCACGCAGGCCGGAGAGCAGCTGCTCAACGTGTTGCGGCTGTGCACCCGGCGCACGGAGGTGCAGCGCGCCCAGCCGTACCTGGCCGCCATCCTCCAGCAGAACCCGAACCACCCAGAGGTACCCGCCTTCGTCGCCGTGCTGCGCATGGAGGGGACGGGGACACAGGTGGTCGCGCAGGTGGAGTCGCTGGAAGAGGACGCCATCCTCGTGGAGTCGAACGACGAGGAGATCGTCGTCGCGGAGGCGCCCGAGGACGCGCTCGCGCAGCCGCCGGGTGACGATCTGGCGATGGCCGCCATCAGCTCCGAGGACTCGGACGAGATCGTCGATGACGGCTCCGCGGCCGCGCTGCTCGGGGACGAGGAGCTGGCCTCCAGCGACGAGCCGATCGTCTCGGGTGACGACACGCTCTACACCTCCGAGGACGCGACCTCGCTGCACGCCAGCGCCGACGAGGAGCTGGTGGTCGCCGACGAGACGACGTCCATGAACCTCTCTGACGAGCCGCTCGCCGCGGACGCCGGGGACGAGGAGATGCCGTTCGTGGACGCCACGTCCGCCGAGTACATGGTGGACGATCCCAGCATCTCCGCAGGGGATGAGCCCATCGTCGAGGACTCGGGGATGGCGCTCGGCGACGACGAACCGCCGCCCACGCGTGTGTCAGCGCCCTTGCCGCACCTGCTCAAGAACTCCGTCTCGACGGGCCGGCACCATGTGCCTGCGCCCGCGCTGGCGGAGGACGAGGAGATGCCGACGCGGGTGTCCATGTCCGCGGTGCAGGAGAGCTTCGACGCTGACTCCGAGGTCACCTCGTCGGGCCGCCCGGCCTACGTGGCCGAGGATGCCACCATGGTCAACGCGGTGCTGGCCGTGGAGCCCCCCACGGACGAGCCCGTGGCGCCGGAGTACTCCGAGGTCGAGCCCTATACCCAGCCCGGTGCGGAGGCGCTCCTCAGCGAGGAGGAGCCTGCGTCCGAGGAGTGCGACGAGGCGAGCTTCTTCCTGGATCAGGGGCTCACGGAGGAGGCGCGCGAGATCCTCGAGAACGTGATGATCGCCTTCCCCGGCCACATGCGCGCCGCCGAGCTCATGGCCCGGCTGGAGGAGCTCGAGGCCGGTGGGGGAGCCGCCTCGTCGACGGAGGAGACCGACACCAGCGCGATGGCGGTGCCCTCCGTGGAGCCCATGGACGACGCTCCCGCGGAGCGCGACGCGTTCGATCTGGCAGCGGAGCTGGCCGGAGAGATCGACTCGCTGGCCAGCGCTCCAGCCGCGTCCTCGTCCGACGATGAATTCCAGTACTCGGTCGAGGAGGTCTTCGCCGAGTTCAAGAAGGGCCTGGAGAAGGTCGTCAAACCCGAGGACGTGGACACGCACTACGACCTGGGCATCGCCTACAAGGAGATGGGCCTCATCGACGACGCGCTCGGCGAGTTCGACGTGGCCCGCAAGGGGTGCGCGGGGACCAAGCGAGAGCTCGACTGCATCACGATGATCGGCATGCTGTATGTGATGCGCGGCGAGCACGCGGAGGCGGTCAAGGCCTTCAAGGAAGGGCTCGCCAGCGAGCACGCCAAGGACGAGGTGGCCAAGGCGCTCGGGTTCGAGCTGGCGATGGCCTACGAGGGCATGGGCGAGAATGGCAAGGCGCTCTACCACTACCAGCGCGTGGCGAAGCTCGACCCGAAGTACCGCGATGCCTCCTCGCAGATGTCCCGGCTCGCCGCATCAGTGACACCCGAGGAAGACCCGATCTCCCCGCCGAAGAAGGCTCCGGCCGCGGTGCCCGCAGCTTCCGCGAGCGCCCCGAAGGCCCGCAAGGTAGGTTACGTCTAGTCCACGTCCGGCGAGCCCATGACGACCTACCTCGACTTTTTTGAGCTCACGACGGAGCCGTTCTCCAACGCTCCGGTCAGCCGGTTCTATTACAACTCCGTCCAGCACTCGCAGGCCCTGACGCGGCTGATGCATGCCGTGGGCTACATGAAGGGCCTGTCCATCCTCGTAGGCGACATTGGGGCGGGGAAGACGACCCTGGCGCGGCGGATGCTCGACTCGTTGCCGGAGTCCGAGTACGAGGCGGCGCTGCTCGTCATCATCCACTCGGGCATCACCGCCAACTGGCTGCTGCGCCGCATCGCCCTGCAGCTGGGGGTGGAGAACCCGGCTCAGGAGAAGCTGGCGCTCCTGTCCCAGCTCTATCAGCGCCTGCTGCAGATCTACGAGTCCGGCAAGAAGGCTGTCGTCCTCATCGACGAGGCCCAGATGCTGGAGACGCGCGAGCTGATGGAGGAGTTCCGCGGCCTGCTGAACCTCGAAGTGCCCGAGCGCAAGCTCATCTCCTTCGTCTTCTTCGGGCTGCCGGAGATCGAGAAGAACCTCAAGCTGGACCCGCCGCTCGCCCAGCGCGTGGCCTTCCGGTACAAGCTCGAGCCGTTCACCGCCGAGTCCACCGAGGCCTACATCAAGCACCGCCTGCGGCTGGCCGGCTCGCCCCGGCTGCCCTTCTCCTCCGAGGCGATGCTGGCGGTCCACAAGGCCTCGGGGGGAACTCCGCGCGTCATCAACACCTTGTGCGACAACGCCCTCTTCGAGGCGTTCCTGAGCCGCCAGGAGACCATCGGCGAGGAGCTCGTCCGTCGGGTGGCAGACAACCTGGGCTTGGTGGGCTCGGCGATGCCCTCGGCGGAAGGTGCCCCGGCTCCGGCCAAGCCTGCTCCCTCGTCTGCCAGCCGAGCAGGCGGCTCGAAGATCGATCTCGCAGAGATCGACCGCTACCTCGAGGGGCTGGGTAAACTCTAGCGGCTTTGGCAACGCAGAGCCGTCAGGGCCCGCGCTGGGCGCTTCTCGTCGTCGTGCTCCTCATCGTGGGGGCCGTCTTTGCCATGCGTACGTCCCTGGCCTGGGAGACGGCGTGCACGCTCGCACGCCGGAACCTGCCGGATCTGCTGGGGCTGGACGTGGGCATCGGCCAGTGTGAGCTGGATCCGCTGGGGCAGAAGGTCATCATCCGCGGCCTCTCCCTCTTCTTGCCCGGCACGGACACGCCGCTGTTCGCCGCGGATCTGGCCGAGGTCCAGCTCGGAATCACGCGGCCCTTCTCCGGCAAGCTGTCCCTGGATCTGGTGCGGGTGCAGCGGCCTCGTGTGGCGTTGGATCTGTCCAGGACTTCGAGGAAGGGGTCCACGGAAGAGCCGGCGCCATGCGTGCTGGCGCCTCTGGAGCGGCTGCGGATCTCCCGGCTGGCGCTCACCGGCGCGCAGGTGCGGTTGAGGCTGCCCGATGGACGGCGGGTGGAGGTGTCGGAGCTCGACCTGGGATGGAAGGAGCGCTGGGGCGTCTCCGAGTTCGACGTGGAGGCCCGGCGGGGCGTGGTGGATCTCGGGCCCGGCGGCGGCGAGCTGCTGCTGGGCAGGCTGGTGCTCAGCGGTGGCCTGGATGTGGATGAGCAGTCGCTGGAGCTCAGCAGCGCGGAGGTGGCGCTGGACGATGCGACGGTGAGCGTCTCCGGACGGGTGGAGGAGCTGTGCCAACCCCTGCTCGCGTTGGACGCGCAGGTGTTCTTCCCGCTGCGGACGCTCACGCAGGCGGGGTTGCTGGCTCGGCCCGCCTCGGGGCACGTCTGGACGCGGCTCGCGGTGAATGGCAGGCCTGCGGAGCCGAGCGTGTCGGTCGAGGTGACGGCGAACAACCTTGCCTATGATCAGTACGGTCCGACCTCGCTCACGGCGAAGATGCAGTACCAGGGCGAGCGGGTGCTGGTGGAGAAGCTGACAGTGCCCGTGGGCAATGGGCGCGTCGAGGTGAGCGGCACGGTCCGGCTCACCCCGAACCTGCCCGTGGACCTGGACGTGGAGACCTATGACGCGTCCTTTGGCCGCATCCTCGCCCAGGCGGGGGTGAAGGGCTCCTGGGTGGAGTTCCCGGCGAGGACGACAGGCCACCTCACCGGGACGATCCTGCCGCGGCCCCAGCTGTCGGGAACGGCGGAGCTGCGCACCGGCCGCTTCGTGTTGGCCACGCGCGCCTTCGATGCTCCCGAGCAGAAGGGCCTCACGCTGCTGACCTTCGAGCGCAGCCGGGTGCAGACGCAGCTGAAGATCCTCCCGGATCGGGTGAACATCCTCGGCGCCGAGGTGGAGTCGGGGCGGTCGCGGCTGAAAGCGGACGTGACGCTCTTCTACGATCCGGCTCGCGGGCTGGAGGTGCGCGGGGAGGGCGACTTGGAGCTCTCCGACTACGGCTCCATCGCCCAGCTGCCGTGGGAGGGCCGGGGTTCGACGAAGTTCTCCGTGGTGGGGCCCTACGCGGACGTGCGCGTGGACTCGGACCTGTCTCTGCGGGACTTCACCTTCTGGGGGTTCGGGCTGGGGGTGGTGCAGGGCAAGGTGACGTACGAGGACCTGGTGATGGCCTTCCCTTCGATGACCGGGCAGAAGGGCCGTACCCAGTACTTCGGCAAGGGCGCGCTCACCTTCGGTCACTCGATGCACGCGAGGGCCGAGGTGAACGTGCCGCAGGGGCGCACGGAGGACCTGCTGGACATCATCGCGGGGCTGCACCCGAACATCGCCGTCATGCAGGGGACGGTCGCGGGCCTGGCCTCCGGTCGGGTGGAGATCGACAGTCCCGTGGACCGCTTCGAGGGGCTGGCGGCGTTCGACTTCAAGGACACCACCTACTACGGGCGCCGGATGGGAGATGGCTCCACGCGGCTGCGCTTCGTGGATGGCAAGGAGATGGTGCTCGAGCGCACCACGCTGGAGGGGCCGCTCGGAAAGAGCTGGGTGGAGGGGACCTTCACCTTTGCGGGCGGGCTGGACTACCGCTTCGGAGGCGAGAACCTCTCGCTGGCGGAGATGGTGGGGCCGGAGCTCGCGGCGCGCATGGGCATGCAGGGCACACTGGCGCTGGAGGGCACCGTCAGCGGCAACTCCACTTTGCCCATCGTCGACGGGACGCTCCAGAGTTCGCGCATCACCTTCGCGGATCGCGACCTCGGCGCGATGCACCTGGTGGGCAAGATGACGGGGAGGGATTTCGAGGTCTCCGGCCCGCTCTTCCGGGACGCCAATGGCTTCCTCCAGATGAAGGTGCGCGAGCCATTCCCCTATGAGCTGTCCGTGGCGCTGGCGCTGCCGGAGATCCGTCCGCTGCTGCCCTTGAATGCCGTGACGCAGGGCATGACCGGTTCACTCGCAGGTACCCTCAGCGTGCAAGGCAACATCCGCAACCTGGAGGCCACGCAGGTGACCGCGCTCGTGGACCAGCTGTCCCTGGCGCGGGGCGCCTTCCGCGGCTCGAACGAGGGCTCCATCACCCTGAACTACGTGAGTGGAAAGCTGAGCGTGGATCCCTTCGTCTTCCGAGGTCCCGATCTGGAGCTGTCCGGCTCGGGCTTCATGGGGCCTCGCACGCTGGACCTCAATGTCCGTGGCGGCATGGATGTACGCGTGATGGAGGCGCTGCTGCCCGACGTGGAGCGCACGGGCGGCCGGCTGGAGTTCCAAGCGCAGGCCACCGGCAACCTGGACAGGCCCTCCCTGGTGGGCGAAGCCTCCGTCTCCGATGTCCGGCTCTCCCTGCGTGGCCGGCCGGTGGCGCTGCGGTCCGTGTCCGGCCTGGCCACCTTCACCGAGCAGGGCGTGCTGCTGAAGGGCTTCCGTGGCCTGCTCAACGAGGGGCGCGTCACCGCCAGCGGCGAGATCGCTCTCAAGCACTTCGAGCCGGACAAGCTGTCCCTGGTGGGAGAGCTGCAAGACGTGACGTACCGTTACTCGGATGACCTGCCCGTCACCGTCTCGGGCGGGCTGCAGCTCACGGGCACTCCGGACGCCATGCTGCTCGCGGGCGACATCGATCTGCTGCGCCTGCGCTACCAGAAGGGCCTGGAGCTGGACTCCATGCTCAAGAACCTGGGGAAGCGCACAGGCACTGGCGTGCTGCCCACCACCGCGGACCGGCCTCGCGAGTTCCTCACCTATGACGTGCGCGTCCACCTCAAGGATGTGCGCGTGGACAACAACCTGGCTCGCGCTCGCCTGCTGGGCGACCTGCGGCTGACGGGCACCAACGTGCGCCCGGGCCTGCTCGGCCGTGTGGAGGCCGACGAGGGAAGCCAGGCCTTCTTCCGCAACAACCAGTTCGCCATCAGCCAGGGCCAGGTCGAGTTCCGGGATCGCTACGGGATGGACCTCGTCTTCGACGTGCGAGGGCAGACGCTGGTGCGCGAGTACACCGTGAAGGTGCACGCCTTCGGGCGGCCTGCGGACCCACAGGTCCTCTTCTCCTCCGAGCCCTCCCTGGCCGAGGGCGATGTGCTCTCACTCCTCACCCTGGGTGTGACGAGCACGGACAAGGAGACTGCGGCCTCGGCCAGCGCGGGCCTGGCCGCCGAGGCGCTCTTCAACGTCTCCGGCCTGGACCGGCAGGTGAAGCGCTTCCTGCCGAGCAACCCCGTGCTCAGGGACCTGTCCTTCCAGATCTCCACCACCTACAACGATGCGACCCGGCAGGCGGAGCCGACCGCACAACTGGAGTCGAAGATCCTCAGCGATCAGCTTAAGATCGGGATGACACAGCCAGTCAGCGGGCGTGGGACACGCGCCCGGGCTGAGTACCGCTTCGATAACCGACTCTCCGCGCAGGCCCAGTGGGACAACGAGAACAGCGAAGCCTCGTTCGGCAACCTCGGACTCGAGCTCAAGCTGAGCTGGGAGGTCGAGTAACGCTCGCCGTCTGTCTGCTGTGGGCGGGCGTGGTGCTGGCGCGGCCGGCACCGCAGGAGCTGCCCCTGGCGGGTGAGGTGCGCGCTGAGCCGGTAGAGCGGGGAGCCCCGGTGGTGATGGCGGTGGAGCTCGTCCTCCCGCCTGGCTCGGACACGGAGGGGCTGTCAGAGCTGGTGACGATCCGACGTGGGCAGGTGCTCTCACCGGTGGCGGTGCGCCGGAGCGTGGAGCGGCTGTGGAACACCGGCCGTTTCACGAACGTGGAGGCCCACGCGGCGGACGTGCCCGGCGGCGTGCGGCTGGGGTTCCACCTCACGCCCGTTCAACAGCTCGTGCGGCTCGTCATCGAGGGCAACGTCGTCCTGTCCGATGAGGAGCTCCGCGCGGCCAGCGGCCTGCAGGAGTATGCCCCGCTCGACCCCGACAGCGTGGACCTGGCCCGGGCCGCCATTGAAGAGGCCTACCACCGCAAGGGTTACGACCAGGCCCGCCTGGGGGTGTCCCAGGAGCCGTCCCCCGGTGGGGTGGTGCTGGTGTTCACGATGGATGAGGGCGCGCCTACCCGGCTGGGCCGCTTGACGATCGCGGGCAGTCCCGGGCTGCCGCTGGCCCGGCTGTTGGAGGTGCTGGGGTTGAACCCGGGCGTGGTGCTCGATCAGGCGCGGATCGATGCTGGGCTGGAGCGGCTGCGCACGCTGCTGCGCCAGCAGCGCTACTACCGCGCGAGGGTGGGCACTCCCACGGTGACCTTGGAGAATGGCCTCGCGACGGTGGCGCTGCCGGTGTCCGCCGGTCCCCGCTACTCCTTCGACTTCCACGGCAATCACCACTTCGTCGGCACGCTCCTGGAGCGCGTCCTGACGTATGACGGGACGGAGCCGCTGGAGCCTGGGGTGATGTGGAACCTGGCGCGGCGGGTGGCCACCTTTTACCGCTACCGGGGCTTCCACGATGTGCGCGTCACCCCGCGTGAGGTGCGCCGGCCGGATCACGCCGAGGCGGTGCTGGTCTTCGAGATCGAGGAGGGCCTGCCACTCGCCGTGACGGAGGTGCGGTTCCAGGGCAATCAGGCGCTGCCGAGCGGCGTGCTGCGCGAGGTGCTCGCCGAGCGGATCCGCGCCAGCGAGCCGCAGATCGACCTGACGCTGCCGCTGCGGGACGATCCACTGGAGCTCGACGGGCGTGGCGGCTCGCGGGTTCAGTCGGTGCCGCTCGCGCCGGATCCGCATACCGTCTTCGTGGAGGAGGCCTACCTGGAGGCCGCGGAGGTGCTGACCGAGGCCTACCGCGAGCGCGGCTTCCCCAACGCGCAGGTGCGCTTCCAGCGCCTGGAGGTGGACGTGCGCGGGCGCACGGCGGTGGCGGAGTTCGAGGTGGAGGAGGGCTCGGAGGCGCGCGTGGGCGAACTGGACGTCTCTCCTCTGCCGAAGGGGACGAACAAGGAGAGCCTGGGGCTCAGAGAGGGAGACTCGCTGAGCGAGGAGGCGCTGGAGCGGGCTCGCGAGAACCTGGAGCGGGAACTCGCCAGGCAGGGCTACCTCTTTGCCCGCGTGGTGGTGCAGACACAGCCGGGAGGAGAGGATCCGCGGTACGTGAAGGTGGTGGTGCGGGTGGATCCAGGCCCGCAGGTGCTCGTGGGCCGCATCATCGTCCAGGGCAACACCCGCACGGACGAGCGGACGGTGCGCTCCTATCTCAACCTGGGCAAGGTTCTGGACCTGGAGAAGCTGGCGGAGGGGCGTCGCCGGCTCGCGGCGCTCAACATCTTCCGCCAAGTGGAGGTGCAGCTGATCGAGCCCAACAAGCGGGAGGAGGCCAAGGACATCCTGGTGACGGTGCAGGAGCGGCCGCGCATCGACGGCGAGGTGTCCGGCGGTTACTTCCTGGTGGACGGCCCTCGCGTCACGCTGGACACGGCGTTCCCGAATGTGGACGGGAAGGGCCTCAACCTGCTGGCGCGCGCGAAGGTCAACTACGTGGGCTGGAGCCAGGAGGCGTTCTCCGGGCGGTTTGGAAGCGTTCAGGACAGCACCATCCAGGGCTGGAGCGGCCTGGGCGGGCGCGGCAGCGTGTCGCTCTCACAGCCGCGCCTCAACTTCTTCCTGCTGCCTGCGGACACGGGCGCGCGGGTGGATCTGATCGGCGAGCGCATCCACCGGCCCTCGTATCTCTCCACGCGGTTCGCGACGGTGGCGGGCCTGGACTGGCCGGCGGCGCGGTGGCTCAACCTGTCGCTTCAGGCCGAGCTCGAGCACAACCGGCTGCGCTCCCGTGGCGGCGTGCTCAGCGTGCTGAGCCGGGCCGACCAGGAGCGGCTGCGCTTCCCGTACGGTGCCTTCACCCTGTACTCGGTCCGGCCGTCCGCCATTCTGGACTTCCGGGATGACCCAGCGAACCCGCGCAAGGGCGTGCTGTTCTCCACCAGCGCGGAGTTCACCCAGGATCTGAGCGTGGCGCCCACGGACGCGCTGGGCAACAGGGCCGCGGACTTCCCCATCAGCGAGGTGAAGCTGTCTGGGAGCCTGAGCCTCTATGCGCCGCTGGGGCGTCGCGCCAGCTTCGCGCTGTCCGCCCGGGCCGGCACCATCGTGCCGTTGGCGGACAACGCGCAGTCCATCGGCTCCAAGCTCTTCTACCTGGGAGGCTCGTCGAGCCTGCGAGGCTTCCGGGAGGACGGCGTGCTGCCAGAGGACCAGCGCGCAGAGGTGCGCCGGCAGCTGCAGGACTGCCGCTCCGTGGTCAACCCGCTGGGCTGTCCGCAGGAGTTCGTGGCGGTGCTCTCGGGGCAGGCGCCGCTGAGCCAGGGCGGCGAGCTGTTCACCCTGGGCAAGGCGGAGCTGCGCATGCCGGCCTTCAGCTCGCTGGACCTGGGCCTCTTCTTCGAGGCGGGCAACCTTTGGGCGGACCGGACGAACTTCGATCCGACGGTGCTGCGCTACACGGCGGGAGTGGGCCTGCGCTACGTGACACCGGTGGGCCCATTGGCCTTCGACGTGGGCTTCAACCTGGACCCGGACGAGACGTTCAACGAGCCGCCCACCCAGTTCCACTTCAGCATCGGTGTCTTCTAGGAGGTGCCCGTGTCCGTGGCCAGGAAGCTCCAGTGGATCCTCGCCGCCGGGCTCGTGGTGGGCCTGGGGGTGGGGTGCGCGAGCGCTCCGGTCCAAGAGGTGAAGTCCCTGCGCCCGAGCTGGATGCCCCCGAAGATGACGTGCCCGCCAGACACAGTCGAGCAGATGAAGCGGATGGGGCTGAAGGTGGGGGATCGGATCGACGTGGTGGTGGACGAGACGCAGAACCGGCCGGGCTCGGCGCACTACAAGAGCCGGTTTGTGATGTCGCTGCCCAAGGTGGAGGAGGGCGAGCTCAAGAACATGAGCATCGCTGGCTACCTGTACGTGGCCAACCACCGTGTCTACGGCCGGTACGATCGCGCCTACGTGCGCTACTACGAGGAGGGCAAGCTGCGGGACTTCTACGAGGTGCCCTTCTGTGGAGTGCTGCTGGATCCCCGGTGGGACAAGGATGGGGAGGGGATCATCTCCTACCCGGGGAAGGAGCGCGGGACGGCGGTGGTGCAGGACTCGAAGGGCGTCATCCTGGTCGTGGAGCAGTTCCCCTGAGCGCGGGCTGGCTGGGGCCGCACGGGCGCGAAGGGCCGGTGTAGAGTGATGGCGTGTTCTACGCGTTCATCCGTGGTCTGGCGTCCCTGGCGCTGCGGCTGTTCTACCGGCTGAGGGTGAATGCCCCGGCCGCCGAGCCCGAGGGCCCCGTCATCTTCGTGGGCAACCACCCCAACGGCCTCATCGATCCGGCGCTCGTCTTCGTCATCACCCGCCGCCAGGTCACCTTCCTGGCCAAGG
>Ga0247825_10001059_pt1 | contig 17982 bp, 15 predicted proteins | sample 13C_Vanillin_Day_FD_194413 | JGI IMG/M metagenome (GOLD analysis project Ga0247825, IMG submission 194413) | Soil microbial communities from agricultural site in Penn Yan, New York, United States - 13C_Vanillin_Day48 | ecosystem: Environmental > Terrestrial > Soil > Agricultural land | place... | reverse complement strand
ATCGATCCCAACTGGGCCGGCTCGACGGCGCCGGCGCGATGGGCCGACGGCCGCTTCGCCGTCGCATGGGTCGCTTCGGGCACCGGCGTGGCCGAGGTGCGGCTGTCGCGCTTCGATGCGCAGGCCAACCTCGTCGGCACGGAAGTCGTCGTTCGCGACACGCAGCTGCAATCGCCGTCGCTGGCGGTGCTGGGCGGCGGGCAACTCGCGCTGAGCTGGGTCTCGGGTCCGGCCGACGGGCCGAAGACGCTGTGGCTGGAAGTGTTCGGCCCGGACGGCGCTTCACTTGGCCGGCAGGCCGTGGCGGCAGGCATCGCCGCTTCGAGCGTGACGCCGCGCGTGGCCGCGCTGGGCGACGGCGGCCTGGCGCTGGCCTGGCGCGCCGACCGCTACGACACGACCACGCTGCATCGCACGGTGAACGTGCAGCGCTTCGGCGCGGGCGGGCAGGCCAACGGCGCGGCCGACCAATTGGCGGCCAGCAGCGTGCCGGCCGACGCCAACATCTACGCGATGGACAGCCTGGACCTGATCGGCGGCGCGGGCGGGTCGTTCCTGCTGCTGCACGGCGCCTGGAGCGCGGAGACCGGCTGGGACGTTCGCGCGAGCGCTCGCTGAACGAGCAATCGGCGCCGCAAAAGAAAAACGCGCGGCGAAGGCCGCGCGTTTTGCTTGGGGTCGAGGACCCGGGTCAGGCGCCTTCGCCCGAGGTGCGGATGGTGCGCGGCTGCTGGATCACGGCGCCCTGGCCGCCCACGCGGAGGTTGTTGCCGTCCACGGTGACGCGGGTGCCCGGGTTCAGCGCTTCCGTGCGGCGGAAGGTGCGGACGCTGCCGTCTTCCATGCGGACCTGCACGTCGTAGGCGGTGGTGGCACGCACGTGCTTCTCGGCTTCGTGGCCGGCCAGGCCGCCGCCGACGGCGCCGACCACGGTCATCACCTTCTTGCCGTTGCCGCCGCCCACCTGGTTGCCCAGCAGGCCGCCGACCACGGCGCCGCCGATGGCGCCGATGCCGGAGCCCTCGCCCTTCTCCTTGACCTCCTGCACGGACTGCACGGTGCCGCAGACGTTGCAGATGGCGGCACGGGTGGTCTCGATGGGCGTGACGGTGCGGGACGGCGCGGGCGCCTGGGCGACGTGCTCGACCGGCGGCTGGGCGTGGGCCGAACCCGTGGCCTGCTGCACCGGACGGGCCGGCGCCGGCTTGGCGGCCTGCTTCACCGGGGCGGGCTTGGGCGCCTCGGCTTGCTGTTGCGGGGCGAATTGCTGCGCGGGAGCAGCCTGCTGCACCGGCGGCTGGGGTTGCAGGTTGGTCTGGGCGCCCGCGACTTGCGTGGGCGCGACCTGCGCGGCCACGGCCGGCGGGGTCGGCTGGCTGTCGACGGAACGCATCACCAGGGCGCCGGCCAGGCCGGCGGTGGCCACGGCCAGCGTGCCCAGGACGGCCCACACGGCGCGCGGCACGGCGGAAAGCCCGGAGGGAGCGGCCTGGGTGGAACCAGGGGCTTGGGTGGTAGTGGCAGCAGTCATGGATGACCTCCTCTTTGGTTGCTTGTCGGGTTTATAACGGCCGGGCTTTCGCGAGGACGACTACCGTGCCGTTGCACTTGTTTCGACTCGTGTCCCATCTTTAGTGCGGAAGCTTTAGCATGTGCTGCGCCATCCCCGTGCGTTGCATGCGGATGGGTCCAACCAAACCCGCCATGGCAGTACCTTCCGGCCGCACCTCCTGTTGCATGACGTTGCGGCGCGTTCACGCAGTCTTGACGCACCGCACACGCACCGCGGCGGCCCACGGGGGTGGCGCATGAGGCGCCCGCCCTTGCAGCCGACGCTCCCGCGTGGCGACGCCGCCACACCCGCACCCCTGTTCGCCGACCCCGGCCTGCTGGCCACGGCCATCGCCCAGGCCACCGACGACGTGGTGTTCGCCAAGGACGTCGACAGCCGCTACCAGTTCGCCAACCCCGCGATGCTGGCCGTGGTGGGCCGCACCGCCGAAGAGGTGCTGGGCCGCACCGACCTCGAGTTCATGGCCGACCCGGTGCTCGCCCGCCGGCTGATCGAGAACGACCGCATCGTGATGGCGACCGGCCGGCCGCTGGAGGCCGAGGAGCCGACGCTGATGCCCGACGGCGGCACGCGCTGGTGGTGGTCACGCAAGCTGCCGCTGCGCGACGCCGCCGGCCGCACCGTGGGCGTGCTGGGCATCGCCCGCGACATCACCGAGCGCCGCCAGGCCGAGGCGACCATGGAAGCCGACCATCTCAAGCTGGAGATGGGCATCAAGGCGGCCGGCCTGGTGATGGCCGACATCGACTACCGCACCGACAGCAACCTCATCTCGGCCGGGCTGGCCCGCCTGCTGGAGCTCGGCGACGGCGAGATGACGGTGCCGCGCCAGGCCATCTTCGACCGCGTCCATCCCGAGGATCGCGAGCGCTACGTCAAGGCGATAGCCGAAGTGCTGCAGCCCACGGGCAGCGGCCACCTGGCGATCGACGTGCGCGCCCTGCTCCCCAGCGGCCTGGTGCGCTGGCTGCACATCCGGCTGCAGATCGTGTTCGCCGCGGTCGAAGGCAGGCTGCAGCCCGTGCGCGGCATCTGCGCGGCGCGCGACGTGACGGCCGAAATGGTGGCCGAGCGGAAGCTGCGCACCGCCCAGCGCCTGACCGAATCGGTGATCGAAGGCGCCGGCGCCCTGGTCTGGGCCAAGGACCTGCGCGGGCGCTACATCCTCTCCAACGAAGCCTGGCGCGCCCAGCACGGCGTGGATCGCGACGCTTCGATCGGCATCACCGACGAGCAGCTGTTCGGGCGCGAGACGGCGGCGATGCTGCGCGCCAGCGACGCCCAGGTGATGCAGCGCGGCGAACACGTGGTGGTGCAGGAGAAGCTGACCGTGCGCGGCCGCCAGATGAGCTTTCGCACCAGCAAGTTCCCGCTGTTCGACGAAGGCGGGCGGATCTACGCGGTGTGCGGCGTCTCCACCGACATCACCGACGTGGTGGAAGCCGACCGCCGCAAGGACGCCTTCATCGCGACGCTGGCGCACGAGCTGCGCAACCCGCTCGCGCCCATCCGCAACGGCCTGGAAATCATGCGGCGGCTGGACGACCTGCCGCCGGTGGCGCGCCGCACGCGCGACATGATGGAACGCCAGCTGGTGCACCTGGTGCGCCTGGTCGACGACCTGCTGGACGTCTCGCGCATCAGCCGCGACCGGATGGAGCTGCGCCAGGAGCGCCTGACGCTCGAGCAGGTGGTGGCGCACGCGCTGGAGTCCAGCCAGACGGGCGTGGACGCGGGCGGCCACGCGCTCGAAGTGCGCCTGCCACCTGGGCCGGTCCCGCTGGTGGGTGACCTCACGCGGCTGGCCCAGGTCGTGAGCAACCTGGTGAACAACGCCGCCAAGTACACGCCGCCCGGCGGCCACATCCTGCTGAAGGGCGAAGTCGAGGCGGGCAAGGTGCTGCTGCAGGTGACCGACAACGGCGCAGGCATCAGCGCGGACATGCTCACGCAGGTGTTCGACCTGTTCGCGCAGGCCGAGGACACGCGCCACAGCGCGCAAGGCGGCCTCGGCATCGGCCTGTGGCTGGTGAGGAAGCTGGTCGAGCTGCACGACGGCTCGGTGCACGCGCACAGCGACGGCCCGGGGCTCGGCAGCACCTTCAGCGTTCGACTGCCCTTGCCGCGCGACTGAAGCGAGGCGCGGTCAGTTCGCCTGCCGCGTCTTCGAAGGGTCCGCCACCTCGTGCGGCTCGCGCGGCGGATCCCGGCCGTCGCCCAGCACGCCCAGGCCCCAGTCGGCCGCCCAGGCCTTGAACACCTCGATGCCGCGCGCGCTGTGGCCGTGCGCGTCGAGACGCGGCGAGAACACCGCCAGCCCCATGCGGCCCGGCACCACGGCCAGGATGCCGCCGCCGACGCCGCTCTTGGCCGGCAGGCCCACGTGATACGCCCAGGTTCCCGAGGTGTCGTACATGCCGCAGGTGAACATCAGCGTGAGCACGTCGCGCACGTGGCGGTGCTGCAGCGCGCGCTTGCCGGTGACCGGCTGCACGCCGCAGTTCGCCAGCGTGGCGCCCATCAGCGCCAGCTCGCGCGTGTCCAGCATCACGGCGCATTGCCAGGCGTAGAGCTTCATCGCGCCGTCGATGTCGTCGCCGATCACGTCGAAGTGCCGCAGCAGGTGGGCGATGGCGAGGTTGCGGTGCGCGCCTTCCAGCTCGTGGCCCTTGACGGCTTCGTGCACCTGCGCGGTCCGGCCCAGGTAGTCGCTGAACATGGCCATCATGCGTTGCTGCGACTCCCGCGGCGCGTCGTGGTGCAGCAGGCCCGAGATGGCGATGGCGCCCGAATTGATCATCGGGTTGTACGGCAGGTGGTCCTCTTCCAGCTCGGTGAGCGAATTGAACGCCTCGCCGGTCGGCTCCACCGCCACCTTGCGATGCACCGCATCCCGTCCCAGGCGGTCCAGCGCCAGGCCGTAGAGGAAGGGCTTGGAGATCGACTGCAGCGACAGCAATTGCCGGTCGTCGCCCGCCGACCACACGCGTCCGTCCACCGACGCCACCGCGATCGCGAAGCAATCGGGGTCGGTGACATCCATGCCGGGGAGCGAGGTCTGCACCTCGCCTTCGCGCACGCCGCGGAAGCGCTCGAGCAGGTCTTCGAGGCAGGGTGTCGGGTCGTCGGGGATCGCCATCATGGGACGAGGCTAGGTCCCCGCGCGGCCGCGCCCTGTAGGCGGCGCGCCGCAGGCCGCGTGGGACCCGGCTCATCGGCGCGCAACGCATCCGCTGCATCTGGTTACGCCGACGCCTTGCCGTCGCGCGTGGCGACTAGCATGGTTTCCACATGGCACTCACCCGCTGCATCCCCGCCCTCCTGCTCGCCGCACTGGCTTGCGCCGCGCACGCGCAATCGCAGTACACCCCGAGCCGGCCCAGCACGGCGAGCCGGGCGTCGGGCCCCACCGTGGAGTTCGACGACGCCGGCAATCCGAGGAACGGCGTCCCGGGCGGCGGCGGCACCGCGGCGATCGGCGCGGAGGGCACGGCCATTTCCGCCGGCGCGCGCGCGCCAACGCGCAGCACGACGCAGATGCTCGGCGCCGGCGCCTTCGGCCAAAGCGATGGCCTGGAGAACGCGGTGAACAGCGGCACCCCGCCGGCCTGGGACCGCAAGTCCGGCGTGCGGAAGGTTTGCCCACCCGAGTTGGAGAACCGCAACAACGTCTGCGTGCCTCCGCTGGGGTCCATCCTCTCGCGCTGATCGCTCCGATCGAGCTCATCCGCTAGCCGCTAAAGTTTCGGCTGCGGCCGAGTTGCGCTGTTGTCACGCGCCAGGGAGTGGCCGCCCAAGCCGCCATGTCCTCCGCCGCTGAAGTTTCCGGCCCTTCCCCGCGCGCAGCCGCCGCGCCCTCCTCTTCCACCAAGCCAGCCAGCACCCTGGACCTCGCCCGCCAGGCCCTGCCTTGGCTGCGCGGCTTCGGCCGCCCGATCGGCAAGGTGGTGACGCTGGCGTTGATGCTCGCCGTGGTCGGCGCGGCGTCGCCGCTGGCCGTGATGAACCTGGTCGACTCGCTCACCCGGTACGCGGCCTCGGCCCCGATCGGATCGGTGCGCGCCATCGTGTGGGCGCTCCTGGCCGTCGCGGCGGCGGAACTGGCGCAGGTGTACCTGTCGCGCATGGTCGAGACGCGCAGCGGGCGCTTCCGGCTGGACCTCGATTTCGCGCTGCGCCACCGCGTGACCGCGCGCCTGCACGAGCTGCCGATGGCCTGGCACCAGAAGCAGACGGTGGGCGCCACGATCAACCGCGTCAACGCATCGCTCAACGGCTTCGTCAATGCGGTCGCCGAGCTGGCCTTCAAGGCGCTGCCGGCGGCCTGCTACCTGGCCCTGGCCCTCACGGCGCTGATGCAACTGGACTGGCGCCTGGCGCTCGCGGTGTGCGTGTTCGCGCCGCTGCCGGCCCTCTTCGGCATGCGCGCCGCCCCCGAGCAGACCGAGCGCGATCGCTCGCTGGTCGCGCACTGGTCGGCCATCTTCGGCCGCTGGTCCGAGGTGCTGGGCGGCATCCGCACCGTCAAGGGCTTCACGATGGAACAGGCGGAGGAGCGCCGCTTCCTCGACGCGGTCGCCAAGGGCAACACGCTGCAGAAGCGCGGCGCCGGACGCGATGCCCAGACCGCGGCGCTGCAGGGCCTGTCGGCCGCCGGAGCGCGCCTGTCGGTGGCGGCCATCGGCGTGTGGCTGGTACTGCGCGGCCACGGCACGGTCGGCATCCTGGTGGCGGCGCTGCAATACGTCAGCAGCCTGTTCGGCCCGATCCAGAGCCTGACCAACGTGTACTCCACGGTGCGGCGCGGCCGCGTGTCGCTGGAAGGCGTGCGCGAGATCCTCGACGCCCCCGATCCGCTGGCGGACGCGCCCGGCGCGCGCGAGCTCGTGGTCGCACGCGGCGCGGTGCACTTCGATCGCGTGTCGTTCGACTACGGCGACGGCCGCCCGGTGCTGCGCGACATCTCGCTGTCGGTGGCGCCCGGCGAAACGGTGGCGCTGGTGGGTCCCAGCGGCTGCGGCAAGACCACGCTGGTGTCGCTCATCGAGCGGCTGCATGCGCCGACCAGCGGCCGCATCCTGGTGGACGGCGTCGATCTGCGCGACTGCACGCAGCGGTCGCTGCGCGCCCAGGTCGGCACCGTGATGCAGGACGTGCACCTGTTCCACGACACCGTGCTGGCCAACATCACCTACGGCCGGCCCGACGCCACGCGCGAGCAGGCCGAGGCGGCCGCGCGCGCGGCCAACGCGCACGAGTTCATCGAGCGCCTGCCCCGGGGCTACGACACGGTGGTCGGCGAACGCGGCGCGGGTCTTTCCGGCGGTCAGAAGCAGCGCATCGCCATCGCTCGCGCGCTGCTCAAGGACCCACCGATCCTGGTGCTGGACGAGGCCACCAGCGCGCTGGACAACGAGGGCGAGGTGCTGGTGCAGGCCGCGCTGAAGCGCCTGACGCGCGGCCGCACCACGCTGGTGGTGGCGCACCGGCTGTCGACGGTGGTGGATGCGGATCGCATCGTGGTGCTGCGCGAAGGCCGCATCGAGGCGATCGGCACGCATGCGCAGCTGATGGCGCACGGCGGGTATTACGCGCGGTTGTTCTCGCGGCATGCGCGGGGGCATGAGGCGGAGAAGTCGAACCGCCGGCGCGGCGGGTCATGGCCCCGCGCCTTGCGCCGCACCCGCGAAGACGCCTAGACCTCGCTGGCGGCCTCCACCACCGCCGCCAGTCCCGCCAATTCCTCCCGGTGCAGCTGCGCCAGGCGCTTGAGCAGGCGCCGGCCCTTGGCCGTCAGGTGCACCTCGACCAGGCGGCCGTCCTGCGCGCTGGCGCGTCGCTCGACCAGGCCGGCCTGTTCGCAGCGGGTGACCAGCGCGACCACGCCATGGGGCTGCGCCTGCAGCCGTTCGGCGATCTCGCCGATGCTGGCCCACTCGCGCCCTTCGAAACCCTGGGTGTGCAGCAGCAGCTGGTAGTGAAGCATCGTGATGCCGACATCGCGGCAGATGTCCTCGCTGACGCGCAGGAAGCGCCGCAGCTTCCACCGGAAGCTCGACAGCCGCTCGTACTGGCCCTTCTCGTCCGCCTCGCGGTCGCGCGCGCCGCTCTTCATCGCCCTGGTCCCCATGCCCCGAATCTACACCGGGCGGGGAACTTCACGGCCGCGGTTGATTCATCACAACGTGATCTAATCATGTCACGTCGTGATGTAACTGCAAGGAGACAAACCGCATGCGTTTGCGCATCAGAAACCAGAAAGACTTCGCCGCCGGACTCATCTACATGGTGGCCGGCACCGGCTTCAGCATCGGGGCCCTGGGCTACCGGCTGGGCGACCCGGCCCGGATGGGCCCCGGCTTCTTCCCGTTCTGGATCGGCGTCCTGCTCGCCGCCGTCGGGCTCATCACCACCGGCAGTTCGCTGCGGCTCAACGCCGAGGCCGAGAAGCTCAAGCGACCCGAGCTCGGCCCCATGGCCTGGATCCTCGGCGGCGTGGTGCTGTTCGGGCTGCTGCTGCAGCCGCTCGGGCTGGTGCTGTCCCTCGCCGCGCTGGTGCTGGTGTCCAGCCGGGCCAGCCACGAGTTCACCTGGCGCGCCGCCATCGTGAACGCGGTGCTGCTCGTGGTGTTCAGCACCGCGGTGTTCATCTACGGCATCAGCCTGCAGATCGCGCTGTGGCCGTCCTTCCTGGCGAGCTGAGGAGCATTCCGAGATGGAACTGATTTCCCACCTCGCCCTCGGCTTCGAGACGGCGCTGAACCTGCAGAACCTGCTCTATGCGTTCGTCGGCTGCCTGCTGGGCACGCTGATCGGCGTGCTGCCCGGCCTGGGCCCGTCGACCACGATCGCGATGCTGCTGCCGATCACCTACACGCTGCCTCCGGTGTCGGCGCTGATCATGCTGGCCGGCATCTACTACGGCGCGCAATACGGCGGATCGACCACCGCCATCCTGGTCAACCTGCCCGGCGAGTCCTCCTCGGTGGTGACCGCGATCGACGGCTACCAGATGGCGCGCAAAGGGCGGGCCGGAGCGGCGCTGGCGACCGCGGGCATCAGCTCGTTCATCGCCGGCTGCGTGGCGACGCTGGTGCTGGCCGCCTTCGCGGTGCCGATGTCCGAGCTGGCCTTCAAGTTCGGCCCGGCCGAGTACTTCTCGCTGATGGTGCTGGGCCTGGTCGGCGCGGTCGTGCTCGCGTCCGGCTCGCTGGTCAAGGCGATCGGCATGATCCTGCTCGGCCTGGTGCTCGGCCTGGTCGGCACCGACGTCAACTCGGGCGTGGCGCGCTACTCGTTCGACATTCCCGAGCTCACCGACGGCATCAACTTCGTCGCGCTGGCGATGGGCATCTTCGGCTTCGCCGAGATCATCGTGAACGTCGAGCAGCGCGAGCACCGCGAGACCTTCACCAACCACGTGACCAAGCTGTTCCCGACGGCCGAGGACTTCCGCCGCATGCTGCCGGCGGCGGCGCGCGGCACGGCGCTGGGCACTGTGCTGGGCATGCTGCCCGGCGGCGGCGCGACGCTGTCCTCGTTCGCCTCGTACACGCTGGAGAAGAAGCTCTCCAAACGCAGCGCCGAGTTCGGCCAGGGCGCGATCGAAGGCGTGGCCGGCCCCGAGGCCGCCAACAACGCGGGTGCGCAGACCTCGTTCATCCCGCTGCTGACGCTGGGCATCCCGTCGAACGTGGTGATGGCGCTGATGGTGGGTGCGATGACCATCCACAACATCCAGCCCGGCCCGCAGGTGATGACCAGCAACCCCGAGCTCTTCTGGGGCCTGATCGCCAGCATGTGGCTGGGCAACCTGATGCTGATCGTGCTCAACCTTCCGCTGGTGGGCGTGTGGGTCAAGCTGCTCAAGGTGCCCTACCGCTTGCTGTACCCGGCGATCCTGGTGTTCTGCTGCATCGGCGTGTACTCGATCAACAACAACACCTTCGACGTCTTCATCACCGCGGCCTTCGGCGTGGCCGGCTACGTCTTCGCCCGCTGCGGCATGGAACCGGCGCCGCTGCTGCTGGGCTTCGTGCTCGGTCCGATGATGGAAGAGAACCTGCGCCGCGCCCTGCTGCTGTCGCGTGGCGACTTCTCCACGCTGGTCACGCGGCCGCTGTCGGCCGGCCTGCTGGTCGCCACGCTGCTGCTGCTGGCCGTCGTAGCCCTGCCCGCGATCAAGAAGACTCGCGAGGAAGCCTTCCAGGAAGCCTGAGCGCGGCCGGGCTAACAGCCGCTCACAGTCCATTCACGGACGTCACACGCGAAGCCCGCCGGCCGCACGCCGGCGGACTACGCTGTTTCCATCTCAACCAACGATGGAGCCGACCATGTCGATGGTGACGCATGGATTGCTGGCGCGGCTGCTCAGCAAGCCCGGCCAGGCCGCGCAGGCCGAGGACTTCCTGCGGTCGGCGCTGCCGCAGGTGCAGGCCGAGCCGGGCACGCTGGCCTGGTTCGCGCTGCGTTTCGGACGCGACGACTACGGCATCTTCGATGCCTTCGGCGGCGAGGCCGCCCGCGACGCGCACCTTGAAGGCCCGGTGGCACGCGCCCTTCAGGCGGAGGCGCCGCGGTTGATGCAGCGCGACGCCGAGATCGCGAAGCTCGACGTGCTCGCGAGCAAGCTGCCGGCCTCGCCCCAGGTCGGCCGCGTCAGCTGCGGGCTGGTGCTGGCCTTCAAGGCCAAGGCCGGCCACGAGGCCGAGGTCGCGCAGTTCCTGCGCGAAGCCCTGGCCATCGTGGAGGAGGAGCCCGGCACCACCGCCTGGTTCGCGATCCGCTGGGCCGACAAGCCGCACTACGGCATCTTCGACGTCTTCCCCGACCATTCCGCGCGCAATGCGCACCTGACGGGCCGCGTGCCGCGCGAACTGGCCAAGCACGCTCTCAAGCTGGTGGGCGGCATGCCGACGATGAAGATGGTGGACGTGCTGGCCACGCACATCTCGCCGAGCACGGTGGAGGTCGGGCTGGGGGTCGACTAGAGGTAGCGCACTTCGCGATTGATCGCGGCGGCGGTCTTGAGCAACTGAGGCACGAGCCGTGCCAGCACGTCCTCCAGCCGCCAGCGCGGCGTGGGCACGGCGATGTTGACGGCGCCGAGCGGATGGCCCTGGCGGTCCACCAGCGGCGCGGCGACCGAGAGATCGCCGACGAAGGCCTCCTGGTTGTTGAGCGCGTAGCCCAGCTCGCGCGCCTGGTCCAGCGCGGCGCGCAGGCCGGCCAGGTCGGTGACGGTGAACGGCGTCATCGCGGAGCGGCGCACCGCCTTCAGCCGCGCCTGCGCGTCGGCGGGCTCCAGCAGCGAGAAGATCGCGCGGCCCGCGGCCGTGCACCAGGCCGGCAGCCGCGAGCCCACGTGCAGGTCCACGCTCACCGCATGCAAACTGGGCCAGCGGGCGACGTACACGATCTCGTCGCCTTCCAGCTCCATCAGGTTCACCGTCTCGGACGTGCGGCGGTTCAGCGCTTCCAGGTGCGGCTGGGCGCGCTCGCGCAGCTGGTTGGTGGCCAGCACCGTGTGGCCGAACTCCAGCATCCGGCCCGACAGGCGAAAGGCCTTGGTCGCCGGGTCCTGCCGCAGGTAGCCGAGCACGCGCAGCGTGTGCGTGATGCGCTGCACGCCGCTGCGGTCCAGGCCGGAGAGCTGCGCCAGCTCGGTGAGGCCGACCGCACGGCCGGCGGTGTTGAGCGCCTCCAGCACCTGGAAGCACTTGGCCAGCGAGCCCATGAAGAGCGGGCTGTCGCTCTCCGTCGCCGCGGCGGCGGTGCGGCGCGGGCGCGCGGCGCTCGTGGAAGCCGCCATCGAGGCTTTCACTCGACGCCGGCCAGCGGACCGTAAAGGTCGGGCCGGCGGTCCCGCCACCACGGGAATTTCTTGCGCGCGGCGGACACCGCATCGAGGTCGACCTCCGCCGTGAGCAGCTGCGGCTTCTCGGTGCCCGCCTCGGTGAGGATCATCCCGCGCGGATCGACCACCATGCTGCGGCCCAGGTGGTGCCGCGCGCCCTCGGTGCCCACGCGGTTGCAGGCCAGCACGTACACGCCGTTCTCGTAGGCGCGGGCGCGCAGCGGGATTTCCCAGATCGAGGTGCGCTGCCGCGGGTCGGCGTAGGTGGAGAACGCGATCGGCATCACGATCATCTCTGCGCCCGCCAGCGCCAGCGCGCGCGAGGCTTCGGGATAGAGCCGGTCGTTGCAGATCTGCACGCCGATGCGCGTGCCGGCCACCGCGTAGGTCTCCAGCTTGCCGCCCGGCGCGAAATAGAACTTCTCGAAGCTGCCGGTACCGCCCGGTCCCTCGGTCGGGAAGTACGCCGGGATGTGGGTCTTGCGGTAGCGGCCGGCCTCGCGGCCGTCCACGTCGTAGACGAAGGCGCTGTTGAAGTAGCCGTCGGCCGCGCGCTCGGCGAACGGCAGCACCAGCGCGATGCCGTGGCGCCGCGCCTTCTCGCGCAGCCCGGCCAGCACCTCGTGCGTGTCGGCGAGGAAATACCGGTCGAAGTCCTCCACGAGCCGGTTGGCGAAGAACGGCGTGAGGAACAGCTCGCCGAAGGTGAGCAGCCGCACCTGCAGGCGCGCCGCCTCGTCGAGCAGGGCGTGCGCCGCCTCGGTGATGGTGCGCAGGTCGCCGTCTTCCACGCTGCCGCTCTGGGCCGCGGCCACGGTCAGGGTTCGAGCCATCGTTTCCCCGCAAGTTATTGCCATCCAATAATGGCATATTGCCTTCCGATACGCCAGGCCCATAAAGTGCTTCGTCCCGACGAAGCGGCCGACGGGCGGCCGCCTGCCTGGAGAACCCTCATGCAACGTCGCACTTTCCTCGTCACTTCCGCCGCCGCCCTGGTGCAAGGCACCGCCCTGGCGCAATCGCAGTCGTCGGCACCCTGGCCCGCGCGCCCCGTGCGCGTGCTGATCGGCTACCCGCCCGGCGGCAGCACCGACGTCGCCGGCCGCCTGCTGGCCGAGCAGCTCGGCCGCAAGCTGGGGCAGCAGGTGGTGGTGGACAACCGCGCCGGCGCCGGTGGCACGGTTGCCGCGTCCACCGTGGTGCGGGCCGACCCCGACGGCTACACGCTGCTGCTGGCCGCCTCGCCCGAGGTGTCGATCGCGCCGATCACGATGAAATCGATGCCGTACGACCCGGTGCGCGACCTGCAGCCGATCACGGGCGTGGGCCAGGTCCCGTTCTTCCTGGTGGTGAATCCCTCGGTGCCGGCGCAGACCCTGGCCGAGTTCATCGCCTACGCCAAGGCCAATCCGGGCAAGCTGAACTACTCCTCGTTCGGCAACAACACGTCGAACCACCTGGCCGGCGAGCTGTTCAAGTCGCTCACCGGCATCAACGCGGTGCACGTGCCGTACAAGGGCAGCGGTCCCTCGATGACCGACCTGATCGGCGGCCAGGTGAACTACAGCTTCGACACGCCGCCGGCGGTGCTGGAACACGTGCGCGCCGGCAAGCTGCGCGCGCTGGCCGTGGCTTCGCGCCAGCGACTGCAGAGCGCGCCGCAGGTGCCGACCTTCGCCGAGGCGGGCCTGCCCGCTTTCTCGGGCGGCACCTGGTTCGGCCTGTTCGCGCCGGCGAAGACGCCACGCGCGGTGGTCGACCGCATCAACGCCGACGCCGTGGCGCTGCTGAACTCGCCCGAGCTGGGCAAGGCCTTCAACGACCGCGGCATCGTGCCGGCGCCGCAGTCGCCCGAGGAGTACGCGCGCTTCGTGCAATCCGAAGTGAGCAAGTGGAAGGAGCTGGCCACCAAGGTCGGCATCGTGGCCGAATAGAGACTCATGAAGACACTGTTGACCCATGCGACGCTGATCGACTGCGTCGAGCCCCGGCCCCAGCCGGATTGCGCCGTGCTGCTGGAGGACGGCCGCATCAGGGAGATTTTCCGTGCCGGCACCGCACCGAAGGTCGACGACGCCGAGGTCATCGACCTCAAGGGCGCGCACCTGATGCCCGGCCTGTGGGACGTGCACATCCATCCCGACTATTTCCAGTCGCTGTCCGACATGCCGCTGCCCGACCAGGTCACGCTTTTCGGCCACCGGCTGCAGGCCGCCCTGTTCGATTCGGGCATCGTGGGCTTCCGCTGCGCGGGCGCTCACCACTACATGGACGTGGCCTGGAAGCGCGCCTTCGAGTCCGGCCAGTACATCGGGCCGCGGCTCTTCGCGTCCGGACACTTCCTCACCACCACGGGCGGCCACTTCCTCACCTCGGGACACGCGCTCGAAGTCGACGGCCCCTACGGCTGGGTGAAGGCGATCCGCGAGCAGATCAAGAACGGCGTCGACCACATCAAGCTGAACCTCTCGGGCGGCATCATGGGCCCCGACTGGGACCTGCACCGCCATTCCTTCCTGCTGGAGGAAGAGCTCAAGGCCGCTTTCGACATCTGCAAGCTGCGCGAATTCAAGGTGATGGCGCACGCCACCAACCCGCAGGCGGTGAAGGCGGCCATCCGCCTGGGCGCGCACAGCATCGAGCACGGCTACATCCTGGACGACGAATGCATCGAGCTGTTCCTGCAGCACGGCACCTGGTACGTGCCCACGCTGTCGATCAGCCACCTCACGCCCAGCCAGGCCACCAACGACTGGGAACAGCGCTGGGTGAAGAACCGCAACCTCGCGCACTCGTTGTGCTGCCGCGCCGACGCGGCCGCCGACGTGCACCAGGCCGGCTTCCTCAAGGCGCTGAAGGCGGGCGTGAAGATGGCGCTGGGCTCGGACATCCGCCCGCTCAAGGACGCCGCGCTGCTGGAACTGGGCCTGTGGGTGCGCGACGGCGCGACGCCCTGGCAGGCGCTGGTGGCGGCCACGCGCAACGGCGCGGCCATCTGCGGCATGGGCGAGGAGCTCGGCACGGTGGAGGTCGGCAAGATCGCCGACCTGATCGTGGTGGGCGGCAATCCGCTGGAGGACATCAACAACGTGCGGCGCCTGCAGCTGGTCCTGAAGGACGGCCGCGTGGTGTCCGACAAGCGACCGAAGGCGCGCTGAGATGAGCGCCAACGCCACTCCGCGCGTGGTCGTCGTCGGCGCCGGCATCGTCGGCACCAGCATCGCGCACGCGCTGCGCAAGCGCGGCGCCGACGTCACCCTGGTCGATCGCGATGAACCCGGCAGCGGCTGCAGCTTCGGCAACTCGGGCGCGATCAGTCCCGGTTCGGTGGCGCCGCTCGCGATGCCGGGCGTACTGGCTTCGGTGCCGAGCATGATGCTGGACGACGAGAGCCCGCTCTACCTGCCGCTGCGCTACCTGCCTCGCGCCCTGCCCTGGCTGCTGCAGTTCGTGGCCTCCGCGCGGCCCAAGGCCGTGGAAGCCGCCGCCGCCAAGCTGGCCGCGATCCACGCCGGCGCGATCGACGCGCACGAAGCCATGACACGCGAGCTCGGCGTGCCCGAGCTGTTCCTGCGCCGCGGCCACCTGCACCTGTATCCCGACGAGGCCGCGCTCGGCAAGGACGCCACCGGCTGGCGCATGCGCAAGGAATACGGCTTCCAGGTCGAGCGGCTGGACCGCGGCGGCATCGAGACGCTGGAGCCTCGCGTCGCCGAGCGCTACCGGATCGGCATGTACATGGGCGACCACGCCACCATCCTCAACCCGTTCCGCTACGTGCAGGCGATGGCCCGCGCGTTCGCGGCGGCGGGCGGCCGCATCGTGCGCACGAGCGTCGACCGGCTGGAGCCGCTGGGCGGCGGATGGAGTTTGCGCGGCACCGGCGAGGCGGACGGCCACGCGTTCGACCACGCGGTGGTCGCGGCCGGCGCCTGGTCGCGCTCGCTGCTCTCGCCGCTGGGCGTTCACCTGTCGCTGGAGAGCCAGCGCGGCTACCACCTGCAGTTCCAGGGCGCCCGCGACGTGGTCTCTCGCACCGTGGTGCTGGCCGACAAGAAGGTGTTCGTCACGCCGATGGAAGAAGGCCTGCGCGTGGGCGGCACGGTGGAGATCGCCGGCCTCTCCGCGCCGCCCGACGAGCGCCGCGCGGCGGTGCTGGGACGCATCGCGCGCGAGAACTTCCGCGGGCTGGAGAACGTTCCCACGCGCACCTGGATGGGCCATCGCCCCTGCATGCCCGACTCGGTGCCGGTGATCGGCGCGGCGCCGCGGCACGCCGGCCTGTGGCTGGCCACCGGCCACGGCCACCTGGGCCTGACCGATTCGCTGAACACGGCGCAGCGCATCGCCGACGCGCTGCTCGGCGCGCGCGCGCCGCTGGCCGCGGGCGCGGAGCTTGCTCGCGCCTGAGACGAATCAACACAGGAGTTTTCCGCATGCGTTCATCGATCTCCCGCCGCGCGCTCGTCGCCGCGCTCGGTCTCGCCTTCGCCGCCGGCGGCGCTTTCGCGCAAGCATGGCCGTCCAAGCCGATCCGCCTCGTGATCCCCTTCCCCGCGGGCGGTTCCACCGACGTGGTGGGCCGTTTGATCGGCGAGAAGATCTCGCACTCGCTCGGCCAGCCGGTGGTGGTTGACAACCGCGCCGGCGCCGGCGGCACCACCGGTTCCGACATCGTGGCCAAGTCCGCGCCCGACGGCTACACGCTGCTGATGGCGACCAGCAGCACGCACGCCATCGCGCCCAGCCTGTACGCCAAGCTGCCCTACGACCCGGTGCGAGATTTCACGCCGGTGAGTCTGCTGGGCACGGCGACCATCCTGATGGTGGTGCACCCCTCGGTGCCGGCGAAGAGCGTGTCGCAGTTCATCGCGCTGGCCAAGTCCAAGCCCGGGCAGCTCATGTTCGGCTCGACGGGCAACGGCAGCGTGTCGCACCTGACGGCCGAGTACTTCAAGTCCGTCGCCGGCGTGGACCTGCAACACGTGCCGTACAAGGGCGATTCGCCGATGACGATCGATCTCGTTGCGGGCCGCGTGCAGCTGGCGTTCGGCACCGCGGTCGCGTTCCTGCCGCACGTGCAGTCGGGCAAGCTCAACGCGCTCGCCGTCACCGATGCCAAGCCCTCGCCGGTCGCGCCCAAGCTGCCGACGGTGGCGTCCTCGGGCCTGCCCGGCTTCGAGGCGCTGCAGTGGTTCGGCCTGCTCGCGCCCGCGGGCACGCCGCGCGAGATCGTGGCGCGAGTGAACGCGGAAGTCGGCAAGGCATTGCAGCTGCCCGAGGTGCAGGAGAAGCTGCAGGGCCTGGGCATGCAGATCGCGGGCGGCAGCCCGGAGGCGTTCGGCAGCTTCATGAAGGCCGAGCAGGGCAAGTGGGGGAAGATCGTGAAGGACTCGGGGGCGAAGGTCGACTGAACCTGCGGGAAGCTCTGGATCCCCGCCTCCGCGGGGATGACGGAACATGGGGACCCCATGCAACGCTCCGAAATCCGCGGCGCCCGCGACACGGCGCACCTCCAGTCCGGGCCCTACACGGCCTTCATGTCGCACACCAGCGTCCACGACGCGCTGGCCGATGCCGCCGGCCGTTACGCGCAACGCCGCGCGCTCACCTTCATCGTCGACGCCGATCCGGCCACGCCGCCGCGGATGTGGACCTACGCGCAGCTGCTCGCGGACGTGCGCCGCACGGCGCGCCTGTTCCGGCAGCTGGCCGGCGGCGAGCCGCCGCGCATCGCGATGCTGCTGCCGGCGATCCCCGAGGCCTATCTCACGCTCTGGGGCGGCGAGACCGCCGGCGTGGTGTGCCCGATCAACTACCTGCTGGACTCGGCGCACATCGCCGAGCTGGTGCGCGCGGCGGACTGCAACATCCTGGTGGCGCTGGGGCCGAACCCGGAGCTGGAAATCTGGTCGCGCGTGCCCGACTTGCAGCGCGCCTGCCCAGGACTCAAGCACGTGCTCGCGGTCGGTGGCGCGCCCGGACATCCTGATTTCTCGCAGGCCGTCTCAGCGATGCCGGCCGACGCGCCCGAGCTCGCGGCGCCCGACCCGCACCGCCTGGCCGCCCTGTTCCACACCGGAGGCACGACGGGGGCACCGAAACTCGCGCAGCACACGCACGCGAACCAGCTGCACTCGGCCTGGGGCGCCGCGCAGATGTACGCGATGCGCGAAGCGGACGTCATCCTCAACGGCTTCCCGCTGTTCCACGTCGCGGGCGCCTTCGTCTACGGCCTCTCGGCGCTGCTCAGCGGCGCGGAGATCGTGCTGCCGACGCTGCTCGGGCTGCGCAATCCGGCGTTCGCGCGCCAGTACTGGACCTTCGTGGACCTTCACGACGTCACGGTGCTGGCGGCGGTGCCTACGGTGATCGCGACCCTGCTCGGCCTCGAGCCGCCACCCGGCGCGCTGCGCAGCGTGCGCATGCTGCTGACCGGCGGCTCGCCCCTGCCCACCGAACTCGCGGCCGCCTTCGAGCGCAAGTTCCAGGTGCCGGTGCGCAACATCCTCGGCATGACCGAGTGCGCCGGCGTGATCAGCCAGCCGTTGTC
>Ga0247825_10001058_pt1 | contig 17990 bp, 18 predicted proteins | sample 13C_Vanillin_Day_FD_194413 | JGI IMG/M metagenome (GOLD analysis project Ga0247825, IMG submission 194413) | Soil microbial communities from agricultural site in Penn Yan, New York, United States - 13C_Vanillin_Day48 | ecosystem: Environmental > Terrestrial > Soil > Agricultural land | place... | reverse complement strand
AGACCCGAAATCAGGAGCGAGATGACCATCATCGCAGCGCTCGCACGCGAGCCGCATTCGAATTTTCAATTCCAGCAGGTATCCCTCGCCGAGCTGCGGCCGGACGAGATTCTCGTCGAGATCCGCGGTGTCGGCATATGTCACACCGACATTGCGGCGCGCGACGGCATCTACGGACTTCCGTATCCCATTGTGCTCGGGCACGAGGGCAGCGGGGTCGTGACCACGGTAGGCGCCGGGGTGACGACCGTGGCGCCCGGTGACCACGTGGTGGTGTCCTTCAACAGTTGCGGACGGTGCACCTCGTGCACGTCCGGCAACCCTGCCTACTGTCGCGACTTCGCGGTCGAGAACTACATCGGGACGCGACCCGACGGGTCCCGGGCACTCGAATCGGAGGCGGGCCCGGTGTACAGCCATTTCTTCGGCCAGTCCTCTTTCGCGACTCATGCTGTGGTCAATCAGCGGAACGTCGTCGCGGTCGATGCGGACCTGAAGCTGGCGCAACTCGGTCCGCTGGGGTGCGGGCTCCAAACCGGTGCGGGTGCGGTCATGCGATCGATGCGGTGCCACGCTGGGTCCAGTCTCATAATTCTCGGTGCCGGGCCCGTGGGCCTCGCGGCGGTCATGGCGGCGCGGATCCAGGGCTGTTCGCCGATCCTCGTCGTGGAACCGCACGAGGCGCGGCGGACGATGGCCACCGACATGGGGGCAACGCACACGATCGACCCCACAGCCGACGGTGACCTGGCCGAGGGGGTCCGCCGGATCGTCCCCGGGGGCGTGGACTACGTCTTCGATACGACCGGCCGCGTCGACGTTATACGCAGCGCGATTGCGGCAGTCGGCTGTAACGCCGTTCTCGGTCTGGTCGGCGTTCCCTCGGATTTTTCCGTCGACCTTCCGCTGAACATCGTGAGCACGATGCAGACGGGGTTGACCGTAAAGGGAATCGTCGAGGGGGACAGCGATCCGTCCGAGTTCATTCCGGAACTTATCGGGCACTACCGGGCAGGTCGGTTCCCCTTCGACAAGATGATCACCACCTTTCCGCTGTCGGCCATCAACGAGGCCGTCGCCGCACAGCACCGTGGTGACGTCGTGAAAGCGGTTCTCGTCCCGGATGCAGACCTGCAGGACGTCGTGTAGCCGCCCATCAGTGAAGGGAAAAGACAAGCCAGTGAATGACATTCGATACGACAGCTTCTACATGGACGGTGCCTGGGCGGCGCCACAGGGTGACGACCTGATCGCAGTACGGTCACCGCTGTCCGAGCAGCAGATCGGGTCGGTGCCGCGAGGTACGGAAGCGGACATCGACGCCGCCGTCGCCGCAGCTCGGCGGGCCTTCGACGCCCCCGACGGGTGGAGTACCTGGTCGGCGGAGCGGCGCGGCGAGATCCTGGACGCCTTCGCGGCCGAACTCGAGAAGCGCGGCGACGAGACAGCCCGCCGGGTGACGATCCAGAACGGCATGCCGACCACCGTGGCCCGCGGGATCGAGGCCGTCTTCCCGGCGATTCTGCTGCGCTACTACGCGGATCTGATGAGGTCCGGCGTCGCCGAGGAACTACGCCCAGGCATGGCTGGAGGCAGCACCCGCGTCGTCCACGATCCCATCGGCGTCGTCGCGGCCATCGTGCCGTGGAACGTCCCGCAGGGGATCACGTTCCTCAAGCTCGCGCCCGCTCTCGCAGCCGGGTGCACGGTCGTCCTCAAGCCGGCGGAGGAGACGGTGTTCGATGCGTACTCGGTGGCCGAGGCCGCGATCGCCGCAGGTCTCCCGGCGGGTGTGCTCAACATCGTGCCGGCCGGACGTGAAGTCGGTGCCCACCTCGTCGCGCATCCGGGCGTCGACAAGGTGTCGTTCACCGGTTCCACCGCGGCCGGACGATCGATCGCCGAAACCTGCGGGCGGCTCCTGCGTCCGGTCACCCTCGAACTCGGGGGCAAGTCCGCCGCAATCGTGCTGGACGACGCAGACCTGTTTGCGCACGCCGAGGCCTTCTTCTCGGCGACCCTCCTGAACAACGGCCAGATCTGCTGGCTCAACACCCGCATCCTGGCACCCGAGTCGAAGTATGCCGCCGTCGTCGACAGCGTGACCGACATGGTCGCGTCGTTGAAGATCGGGGACCCACTCGATTCGGGCACTCACATCGGTCCACTGGTGTCAGCACGACAACGGGACAGGGTCGAGGGGTACATCGCCAAGGGGCGAGCCGACGGCTTCGAGGTGACCACCGGTGGTGGCCGCCCGAGTGATCTTGACGGTGGCTGGTTCGTCGAACCGACCGTGTTCGTCGGCGTCGACAACTCGGCGACGATCGCTCAGGAGGAGATCTTCGGTCCGGTCCTGACCGTGATCCCGTACCGCGACGAAGGCGACGCCGTCACAATCGCGAACGACTCCGTGTACGGCCTCGGCGGTTCCGTGTGGACGTCCGATCCGGCTCGCGGTGAGGAGATCGCGCGCCGAGTCCGCACGGGGACGGTCGGGATCAACGCCTACTCGAACGATCCCTGGTCTCCGTTCGGTGGGGTCAAGGCGAGTGGCCTCGGCCGCGAACTCGGTCCCGAGGGCCTCCGCAGCTTCCAGAACGTCAAGTCGATCTACCGGGGTGTGTGAGTACCCCGATAACCGAATGTCCTGACACCGAATACCTTCAACCACGAGGCAGGAAACATGATCAAGCCCGAAGACGCCGACTTCCATCCCAACGACCCGACGCTGAAGAGGTGGGCCGAGACGATCGGATTCTGGTTCGCGATCCCGGAGGAGAGGATCTACGGGAACGTCTATGTCCTGGCGCGGCCGAACGTGGGCGCGACGATCTCGTCGATCAACGTGGTTCAAGGGCACAATTCCGACCCCTTCAGTGTCGACTTCACCGATCCGCACATGCACGTCCCGTGTCCGGACTCGATGATGAAATTTTCCTTGGAGAACGGTCTCTCCGTCGAGGTCGACGCGCCGCCAACCGGGTACCACTTCACATACGAGAGCCTGGCCGGTGTGTGCTCGATGGACATGAGGCTCGACGGGTGCATGCCGGCCTGGGACCCCAACGATCCAGCCGAGAATCCGTTGCTGTCGGTGGATCCCGAGCACACCGATCTCGGGCTCGGCGATGCTTGGGCGGGCGGACACCTCGACTTCCTCGGTCGTGTCACCGGAACCCTCGAACTGCGCGGGAAGAAGTACACGATCGATTCGATGGGTGGCATGGACCGTAGCTGGGGAGAGCGAACCGAACTCGGCCAGGCCGCGATCTCATACGTGCACATTCCGTTCGACGAGAACTTCGGAATCCACCTCGTGATGGCGCTGGATCACGACGACGAGGTGAGCTACGGCCCGCTGCGATTCGGATACGTCTACGAGGACGGCAAGGTGTACGGGATCACCAGTGCGGAGATGGAAGGAAGTCAGGTGGACCTGCTTCCGACGTCCAATCGTATCCGCGTCACCGACGAACGGGGTCGTACATACGAGGTGTACGGCTCGGCAGTGGCCAGTGCGCCGTGGTACACCTTCAGTCCGTCCTACGTGACCTTCCAGGCCCTGATGCGCTACGAACTCGACGGCCGCCTCGGTTACGGACTGATGGCCGACACCTGGGGGATCGAGTTCTTGGCCGACCGCACCTCGCGGCACGGCCGGGCAGCGCGACGTCTGGCCGCAGGAACGACGGGCAGGTGAGCACGATGCAAACAGCAGTCGAGACCACGGGTTCGGTAGTGGGAAGCGACCATCCCACGGAAGAAATGATCGAGGCCGGGAGGCGCCGATTCCCCACGGATTCGGCCAGTCAGATCGCACTCGACCTGAAATTCCGTCGACGCGGGGGGCCGATCTGGATGCGGTCGACTCCGGAGGAGTTGAGCACCGCGCTGACCAAGTTCCTGGAGAAGCGGGTGGAGGGCGACTTCGCGGTCACCGACACCCGGTGGCTCACCGGCGGGGCATCGAAGATCCAGATGGCGTTCACGTTGAACTGGTCCGAGCCTGGCAGGGGCCCGGTCGCCGACCGCATGTTGCTCCGGATGGATCCGCCCGAGACGCTGAACGCGACGTTCAAACAGACGGAAGCGGAACTCATCTCGGCGGCACGTGGAGTGCTGCCGGTGCCGGCGGTCCGCTGGACCGACGCGTATGGTGACGAGTTCCCCGAGCCGGCGCTGGTGTGCGACTTCGTCGACGGTGTCACGAAGCCGCAGACCACAAAGACTGGCCAGGTGTCCGGCCTCGGGACGAATTTCGGTCCCGAACTGCGCGCGAAACTCGCACCGCAGTTCGTGCAACACCTCGCCGCTCTGCACTCTCGGGACGTATCCGATGTCACGTCTGACGCTCTGGTCCGTCCCGATTCCGGGACCAACCAGAGTGCGCTGTGGAGGCTGAACTTCGAGCGGCAGATCTGGGAACAGGATCGCGGCGAGGACGTTCCGTTGATGGACGTTGCCGCCGGGTGGCTCGAACGGAACCTTCCGGTGACCGAGCGTGTCAGCCTCGTCCACGGCGACTTCCGCAGTGGCAATTTCCTTTTCGACGAGAAGTCGGCGACTGTCACGGCATGGCTCGATTGGGAACTCGGGCATCTGGGAGACCGGCACGCGGATCTCGCCTACTGCACCCAACCCCTCTACGGCCACTACGCCGAGGATGGAAAGACGTTCCTGGCCAGTGGGATGTTGCCGAGAGAAGATCTCTTCGAGCAGTACGAGAAGGCGTCCGGTCTGACCGTCGACCCCGCCCGCATCGAGTGGTACTCGGTCTTCTGCAGCTATTACGCGATCGTGAAAACCCTGGCGACCTCGTACCGCGTGGCACGGCTCGGTCGCTCGCACCAGGATGTGCTACTCGCCCGGCTCGAGGGCGTGGTCCCCGTCCTCGTGCGTGAACTCGGACAACTCCTCGAGAAGGTGGTCTGACATGGATTACACGACCAATACCGCCATCGCTGCGGTCAAGGCGCTGACCGAAGTGGTCACCCCGGTCGTCGACGCCAGCGGCGACGCCCAGGCGATCGAACAGGTTCGGCTGGTCACCGACTTCGTCCGTTTCGTCGAGGGCCGTGCGCACTGGATCGGGGATCGGCAGCGTGGTCAGCTCCGCGAGCAGGTCGCACTGGGAAACGAAATCCGGACCGATATCGGTTCGCTGCCGTCGTGGTCGTCGTTCGAGCGCGCACTCGGCACCGCCGCGCGGGTGTCGGAGGACGCCGGCGCGACGGGGGAGCAGCAGCGCCGGGCGACTGAAGAACTGTCCTCGGCCATCAGCCGGGCGCTTCGGGAGACCGATGAGCTCGACGCCGCGACGCGGCGCCGGATCGAACGGGCCGTCGTCGCGGCGAGTCTGCATCGAGCCGATGTCGACCGGGCATGGCTGTTGCCGCTCGGGTTCGATCCCGAGCCGAGCTCGGTCCGCAGCCTTCAAGCGGTATTCACACCCTAGACTCGTCGCGCTCGTCTTTTCGGCTCCCGCACCCGTTCTCGGACCCTAGAACGCGTGCGGGAACCGAGAAGGTGAGCGTCTGTCCAGGACGCGTGGAGGAATCCGCTCAGGCCCGGGCGCGGATGCCCATCGCACCGCAGACGGGTGAGGGCCAGTCGACGTCGGTGCGGGCGAGTTCCCGATCGACCGCTTCGGCGACGTCGTCGGCGAAGGGCACGACCCGGCGGCTGGTGAGGTCGACGTGGGTGGCGGTGACCTCGAGGGTGCTGGCGAGGCGCTCGGTGGTGTCGTCCACGAGGAAGGCCATCGCGTGCACCACCTTGTCGGAGCGTGCGACGATCCGCGCGTGCACCGACACCCGGTCGCCGACGTGGACCTCCGCGTAGTAGCGGATGTGGTGCTCCGCGGTGAAGAACCCCTGGCCGCGGGTGGCGCGGTAGTCGTCGGTGATGCCCATCCGGTCGAACACCTCCGCGATCGCCTGCGCCTCGAGGTCGAAGTAGTGGCGGATGTTCATGTGGCCGTTCTCGTCCTCGTAGGCGGACGGAACGAGCACCGGCCCGCACTCGCGGGGCAGTGCGACCACCTGGAGGTAGGAGGGGATTCCGCCTGGTATCGTCATCGATCCACTATAACGATCGTTCACAACGGGTGCTAGAATGGCGCGGTGGACCGGAACCGGAAGATCCTCGACACTGCCGCAGAGCTGTTCTACGAAAAAGGCTTTCACGGTACGAGTGTCGACGAACTGGGGTCCCGTGCCGGACTGAGCGGTCCCGCCATCTACCGCCATTTCTCCGGCAAGGACGAGATCCTGGCCACCCTGTTCGACGAGGCGATGGACGAGTTGATCGGCGCCACCGAACCCGTCCACGACGACGCGGATCTCGATCTCCAGCGGATGATCCGGCACCACGCCCTGTTCGCAGCCCGGCACCGGCATCTCGTGAATGTCAGCCAGCGTGAAGACCGGTCGCTGGTCGATCCGTGGCGGAAGGCGATCAATCGCCGGCGCAAGCAGTACGTCCAGAGCTGGGAGGCTGCGGTGGCGCGGTCGATCCCCGCCGCGTCACCGGCGGAAGTGTCCGTGGCCACCCAGTCCTGCCTGGGCATGATCTTCTCCATCGCATACTGGCCGGCCAAGGTGACTCGCACGGCCGGGCTGGCCGACCACATGGTGCGGATGGCGAGCGAGGGCCTGGACGCCTTCCGCGAATAGTGCACTGCCCCTGCACTGTCGGCGGGTGCAGGGGCAGTGATACGCATCTGACTACGTCGCGATGCTGGCGCGGTACGCGTAGGACGACGACCGCGACAGCGCGAACTCGAAGATCCCGTACCCGGTCTGCCCGTCCCAGTCGAACGTGCAGCACCGGTCGGTCAGGGCCGAGTCGAGAGTCTTCGGCCCCACCGTCCCGTCCAACGGGTAGACGTCGAACTCCTCGTGGTCGCGGCCGCGGACCTTGCCGTGGTGCCCGCCGTAGCCGCCGCCTGCCATGAAGCCCCCGCCGGCCGAGGCGTCCGCGTCGACGCGGTAGGTGGCTCCGGAGGCTGTCACGATCTCCACCGTGCCGGAAGCGAGGTCGTTGCCCGAGGTGAACACCAGGTCGTGCCGGACGTCGGCGATGTCGTCGAGTCGGCCGTCGTCGTGCATGACGGCGCCCTCCAACAGGATCCGTCCGCCCACGCGGTCCTCGACGAGCAGGAATCCGAACGTGCGGTCCGGGAACTGGGCCTGGTACCAGATGTGCAGGCCCTGGCCCCCGGACATCGTGCGCACGCCGCGGGAGCGGTCCCGCAGGCCGTACCACCCCCCGACGTCCGTAGTGGTTCCGTCGAGGGTGAGAGTGCCTTCGTAGCGACCGGGCTGGAAGAGGTGATCGAACGCGGTGACGTTGCCGTCCGTGTTCTTCACGTCCACCGATCCGAGCCAGTACGGCGCCCGTGCGCGCCAGAGCAGATCCAGTTCGAGCCCGGTCTTGTTCTCACCCAGCTGAATTCGCCAGGTTTTGTTGTCCTCCACGGTTTCCCACGTCAACGGTCCGACGGAGGCGCCGTCGGTGCCGGAGTGTTCGGTGGAGAAGCGGAGATTGCGCTGTTCGGACTCCGTGGTCAGGACGACGAAGCCGTCCACGACGTTCCGCGGCGGATAGACGCCGGCGCCGAGGATCACCGACGGTGCAGCGGCTCCGTCCGGGTGGAGATTGAACATGAACCGGTCGAAGAACTTCGCCGGCATGTCCTCGGCGGTGTGCGTCACCAGGGCGTCGTGAAATCCGTCGGTCATACGTGCTCCTTCTGTTCTACGGTCACATTGTCGGCGCCGATTTCGCGATGGTCCAGCGTGAAGCGGTAGGAACCCATCATCAGCAGGCACGCGATGGCGACGCCGACCAGGACGATGATCGGAAGCGCGCCGGCACTGTAGGAGCCGGTGGCGCCGTAGACCTGTCCGAGCAGGAAGATGCCGAACGCCGACCCCTGCGCGTACAGGAAGTAGATGAATCCCAGCACCCGGCCGTACGAGTGCTTGGGGAAGTACCGGCTCACCATGTAGGCGGCGAGGTCGCCTTCGGAACCCAGACCCAGACCGATCAGGGCGGCGCCGGCGAACAGTACGCCCGTCTGCGACGACGTGATCATGAGGAAGACCCCGACCCCACACAGGGCGAAGATGATCGAGCCGATGACGGGGGCATAGAACCGGTCCAGCAGGTAGCCGACCAGCAGTCGTGCTCCGATCGACGCCAGGCTCAGCACCGACAGAATGGAGACGGCGGTGCCCTGGCTGATGCCCTTGTCCGTGGTCATGGGCACGACCTGGGACATCAGGCCGAACGTCGCCGACGACACGAAGAAGATGGCGACGGACAGCAGCCAGAACTGCCGGTACTTCCTCGCGATGGTGAGCAGCGATTCCCCGGCCATCCGGCCCTGTAGACGCGCGGCCACGCGCTCGGCCTCGTGTTCGGCGGGCATGCGGGTGACGAAGGCGTAGACCGCGGCCGGGATGACCGTGCACAGGGCTCCGATGACCAGGAACGCCATCCGCCATCCGCCGATGCCGAGCATCCAGTTGGCCAGATACGGCATGAGTACTCCGCACGAGCCGAGGCCGGCCATGAGGATGCCCAGCGCCATGCCGCGACGGTCCTGGAACCACGCACTCACCACGGTCGAGTGCGCCACCGGGTTCACGGCGCCCGCTCCGGCGCCGATCACGACACAGAGCAGGTAGAAGACGAGTTGATTGTTCGGCAGCGCGGACATCAGCATCAGGCCGATGCCGAACGCCAGTGACATCGGAACCGACGGGATCTTGGGCCCGTACCGGTCGATGAGGAAACCCAGAATGACGATGCTGATGCCCACCAGCACCGTTTCGATGGACAGGCCGTTGCTGATGACGCTTCGTTCCCAGCCGAATTCTGCGGTCATGGGCTTACCCAGAATGTTGAACAACACGTTGACGGCGGTCGTGCCGAACAGCAGTGTCACAAAGCCTGTGACGACGTACCACCAGCGGTTCAGATGCCGCGTGGACGCTGTGCTCATGGGAGCTCCTGTCGATCGATGTCGAGGGTCGGACCGTGTACTTGGGGTGCGGGCGAGCCACCTGAGTGGCGCTCGTCACAGCATGAGAGCATATGGACAGGCCAAATGCAAAGGACAGACCAAACTGCCTCAAGCGGTTCCTACAGTCGCTCCCCGCCGAGACCCGAAGTCGAACATTCTGCTCGCGATGCGACGAAGTTGGAGCTCGTCCGTACCTTCCGTGATGCGGTAGCGGCGGTGGTGGCGGTAGATGTGCTCGAACTGCTTGTGGCGGGTGTATCCGACACCGCCGTGGATCTGGATCGCGCGGTCGGCGGCCCGACACGCGAGCTGGTTGCTGCGCAGATTCACCATCGCGACCTTGTCGGTGACGGCCGTCTTCCCGAGCTCGTCCATCATCGCGGCGGTCTTGTAGATCGTGTTGCGGATCAGTTCCGCGTCGGTCTGTAATTCCACCAGCTGCCATTGGATGCCCTGGTGCTCGTGCAGGGGCTTGCCGAAGACGACCCGTTCCTGCGCGTACCGCACGCTCTCGTCTATGCAGTACTGCGCGGCGCCGAGCGAAGACGCCGCCTGCCGGATGCGGTTCTCGTGAACGAACAGTTGGGCGCAGTCGAGTCCGCGGCCGACCTCGCCGACCACGGCTCCCGCGGGCACCCGCACGTCGTCGAGATGGACCTCCGAATGGTCGCTGGGCATGTTGAACGTCCAGTGGTTGAACGGCACCGAGAAGCCGGGGGCGTCCGTCGGCACGAGGAACGCGGTGATCCCGTCGGCCTTGCCCGCCTGCCCCGACGTGCGTGCGAACACGAGGTCGACCTCGGAACAGTCGACCAGGCTGTTGAAGCGCTTCGCCCCGGTGATCACCCAGTCTTCGCCGTCGCGCCGGGCCGTCGTCTCCAGATACGTCGCGTCGCTGCCGTGCCCCGGCTCGGTGAGTCCGAACGCGATCTCGATGTCGCCGCGGATCAGCGGTTCGAGGTACTGCTCCCGCTGTTCCGCGGTGCCGTATTCGTGGAGTACGAGGGCGAGCGGCAGGTTCGCGACCACCGACGCCTCGTCGGAATGGGGGAAGTGCAGGCCCGAACCCCGGGTGAGAAGGTGTTCGCGGACGACGGCCATCGCGAGGTTGCTGCCGTCGTTCCCGCCGAGCGCCCGCGGCAGTGGAAACCGGAAGAAGCCGGCGGCATCGGATCGACGCCGTGCCTCGAGCAGCAACTCGCGCCATTCCTGCTTCGGAAACCCGTCCCGCTCCCAGTCCGTGCGCGCGTACTCGCGGCGGTGATCGAAGAACTGCGGGTGCTTGGCCTCGAGCGGCACGATCTCACGGTCGATGAACGCGTCGAGGTCGGTGACGAACTGCTGCACGTCGTCGGGAATGGTCCAGTCCATGGGGCGTCCTCCGATTCGGGATCCGATGTCTCGGACGCTAGGGAGCGACGGGATCCGCGGCCAGGAGGTCGTCGCGCCGCACTGTTGATTTCTCCAGTGCGGGTGAGGACGACTCCATTGATCGTGGGGAATTCCGTGGTTGCATGCGGGAATGCCGAAGCTGAACGGTATCGACGAGTTGACAGCGAGGGTCGGCACCGACCTCGGCACGACGGACTGGCACGACGTGACCCAGGACCGCATCACGGCGTTCGCGCACGACACCGAGGACTTCGAGCGAATCCACCTCGATCCCGAGCGGGGCCGGGAGGCCGGATTCGGCGGCACGATCGCCCACGGGATGTTCACCCTGTCGCTCGGGCCGAAGTTCCTCTACGAGATCTTCGAGATGAACGGGCACTCGCTTGGCCTCAACTACGGCTTCGATTCGGTGCGGTTCCTGAATCCTGTCCGGGTCGGCTCCCGGATCCGCATGACGGCGCGACTGCAGGATGCGCGGCCGATCGACGGCGGATACAGGTTCACGATCCGTCAGACCTTCCAAATCGAGGGCTCCGACAAGCCCGCCTGCGTCGCGGACGCGGTCGTGGCCTACTTCCACTGAACACGAGGAGAGTGACGTCCATGCGCGCAGTCGTCGTCGAGGAACTGACCGGCCCCGAGGCCGCCACCTTGGCAGAAGTGCCGGAACCTGTCGGCGCCCACCCACGCGCGGACGGACAGCGGCTGCTCGTCGACGTGCACGCCGCCGGTCTGTCGTTCATCGACCCGTTGCAGACCTGGGGCAAGTACCAGAACGGCGTGCCGACACCATACGTATGTGGCAGCGAATTTGCGGGTGTCGTAGTGGAGGCGCCGTCGGGCACCGGCTTCCGGTCCGGGGACCGGGTCGGCGGCATCGTCTGGCACGGTGCGCTCGCCGACCGCGCGCTGGCTCTGCCCGACTACACGGTGAAGATCCCGGCGACGATGTCATTCGTCGAAGGCGCTGCCCTGTACATGAATTACTCGACGGCCTGGTACGCACTCCACCGGGCGCAGGTGCAGCCAGGCGAGTATGTGCTCGTCCACGGCGCCGCGGGTGGGGTGGGCACCGCGGCCCTCGACCTCGCGGCGACCTTCGGCGCGAAGGCGATCGCTGTGGTCTCGAACGACGAGAAGGCCGCGGTGGCCCGGCGATGCGGTGCACACGCAGTGGTCCGGTCGGACGGACCCTGGCTCGACGACGTCCGCGATCTGACGGACGGGCGCGGCGTCCACGTCGTGATCGACCCGGTGGGCGGCGACCGGTTCACCGACTCGCTCCGTTCACTGCGGCAGGGCGGCCGGCTCGTCGTCGTCGGATTCACCGGAGGTTCGATCCCGACCGTGAAGGTCAACCGCCTCCTCCACCGCAACCTCACCGTCACGGGAATCACCATGGACAACATGGAAACCGAATATCCAGGGACGCTGCGGATGGTCCGGGACGCCGTCGAGGGACTCGCCGCCGAGGGCGCGATCCGGCCGTTCGTCGGGGCGACGTTCCCGCTCGAGCAGGCGGCGACCGCCCTGCGCGCGCTTGACGACCGCGCCGCGACGGGGAAGGTTGTCGTCGAGGTGGTACCTCGCAATGTCACGGCGGTGGTACCTCGCAATGTCACGGCGGTGGTACCTCGCAATGTCACGGAGGTGGTGTCGTCGGCCTGATGCCGTCGGTCCTCAGGGCGCCACCGGTGCTCCGAGGACGGTGAGGCCGCGCTCGATCACCGCGGCGAGGCTGTCGGCGGCGACGACCAGGGCCGGGTCTGGATCGGTGCGTTTCCGGTTGCGCTTGACGAAGACCGAGAGGGTCGACGCCGTCTTGTAGTGGCAGTAGGCGAGGAACCAGTCCAGGTCGGGAACCGGGACGTCCCGCTCGGCGCGGTAGGCATCCAGGAGTTCGCGGCGGGACGGCATCCCCGTGCCGGCCTCGACATCGGCCGCGGGACGGGACCGCCGGAACCGGTGGACCGGGTCGGTGTGCATCAGCAACCATGCCAGGTCGGTGCGGGGATCGCCGACCGACCAGATCTCCCAGTCGATGATCGTGGCGAGGTCCTCGCCGGAGAAGAGCATGTTCGCAAGTCGGTAGTCGCCGTGCAGCAGCGTGGGCGCGACCGGTGCCGGGATCCGTTCGGCGAGGGCGGCATGGAGTTCGGCGTGCCGGGGTGCGATGTCGTCGTCGACGGTGTCCAGCAGGCGCTGCCAGCGCTCCAGTTCCTCCAGCACCGTGACGACCGGTTCGTCGCCGATTCCGAGTGCGACGGGATCCAGGTTCTGCATGCTCTCGAGCATCCGGGCGGCGGCTCGCGCGCGCGCCGCCACGGTGCCCGGGGCGGGCGGGTCGTCGGCGACGTCGAGCAGTGGCTCGTAGGATTGTCCGTCGACGAGGGTCATCGCGAAGAGCGGTGGGCGTTCGGCCGTTCCGTCCTCGTCGAAGAGGATCGACGGAACGCGGACGCCGGGTGCGCCGTCGAGGAGACGGATGATGCGTGCCTGGCGGAGCACGTCCCGGTTGCGGACCGGTTCCAGCCCGGGCGGAGCCATCTTGAGGACTATCTCGCTGTCGGGCAGGCCCGGTCGCGTCAGCGTGGCCCGGTACGTCAGGCTCGACACCCCACCCGGTAGCGCCGAGGGTGCGGACACCACGGCTCCCGGCCACCGGCGACCGGCCGCCTCGGTGGCCCGTGTGGTCAGAGTGTTCACGTCGAGTTCCGTCACGAGTCCACGATCGGGCCGGTATGCCGACACCGCAAACACGGAAGCGATTGCCGCTGAAGAAACCCACAGTGGCGTTCCATTCGATGCTTCGGCTGCCGCCCGACTGCGTGATAGAGGTTGCCTATGTCGAATACCGCCGATGACCGAAACATGCTGGAGCGATTCTCCTTGCGCGGGAAGGTGGCGATCGTGACGGGAGCATCCTCCGGACTCGGCGTGGCCTACGCATTCGCGCTGGCGCAGGCGGGCGCGGACGTCGTCCTCGGCGCCCGGCGCGGCGACAAACTGGCCGCGACCGCGGAGTTGGTGCGGCAATACAACCCCCGCGCGGTGGCGGTGGAGACCGATGTGACGCAGGTGGATCAGTGCAATCGGCTCGTCGATGCCGCCATCGACGCATTCGGGAAGGTGGACGTCCTCGTCAACAATGCGGGCACCGGCGGCGAGTACCACCACGTGACGCAGGATTCGCCCGACCACTTCCGGTCCGTCGTCGATGTAAACCTGCACGGCTCCTACTGGATGATCCAGGCGTGCGCGCGGGTGATGGGGGCGGGCAGTTCGATCGTGAACGTCTCCAGCGTCATGGCTCTCACGACCGCGAAGATGCCCGCCGCCGCATACAGCGCGAGCAAGGCGGCCGTCCTCGGCCTGACCCGCGACCTCGCCGCGCAACTCGGGCCGAGTGGAATACGCGTCAATGCCATTCTGCCGGGGGTCTTTCCGTCGGAGGCGACCGCGCACTACAGCGAGAACTACAAACGTAAGATCATCGATGCCAAGATTACCCTCGGACGCATCGGCGATCCCGAAGACATCGCCGCGGTCGTGGTGTTCCTGGCGGGCGACGCGTCCGCGTACCTGACCGGGGTGAGTCTCCCCGTCGACGGGGGCGTGCTGGTGAACTGAGTGCGCGCGGGCGCCGTCAGCGCTGTGCCACCGAGGACGTGACCGTGCGGGTGTTCAGTCCGTCGCCGGCGTCGACGGTGAGGAACTGGCCGGTGACACTGCGAGCCGTAGGGGAGGCGAAGAACGCGACGGCGTCCGCGATGTCGGCCGGGTCGACGAAGCCGTTGGGCATCGATGCGAGCCACGCGTCCTGGATGTCCTGCGGCATGGACAGGATGCCGGAACTGGCGGTCATTCCGGGTAGGACCGCGTTGGCGGTGATGCCCAGGGCGACATTCTCGGCCGCAACGGTCTTGACCAGACCGAGCAGGCCGGCCTTCGTGGTGCTGTAGGAGACCTGGGCCGGCATGCCCTGCGTGCCTGCGGTACTGGAGATGACGACGACGCGCCCGTACCGCCGTTCCCGCATTCCCGACAGGCACTGCTGGAGCACTCGAAAGGTCCCGGTGAGATTGACGTCGAGATCCTTCCGCCACTTGTCGATCGACAAGCTGTGCGCGGCACCGAACATCGTCGTCAGCCCCGCGTTCGCGACGTAGACGTCGATGTCGTCGAGTGCCGGCAGTTCGTCGGCGGACATGTCGGCCTGATACGTGCAGCCAGGTGAACGGTCGAGAGTGACGACCTCCATCCCGTCGGCCTCGAGGCGGGCGACGATGGCCTTGCCGATCCCGCCCTCGCGTGCGGCACCGGTCACCAGGGCCTTGCGGCGGCGCGGGTCGGTCATGCGGTTCTCCGTTCGTCGGTGAGCGACGCGGTGTCGTCCTTCGCATCGGCGCAACGACTTTCGGCGTGGAGTGCCGGATAGTCGCGTAGCCGAAGGACGAGTAGTGCGGTGTGGATGCTCAGTTGATGGGTCGCGTCGCCGGTGACGTCGAGACCGGTAAGGGTGTGCACCCGCGACAACCGGAGACGGACCGTGTTCTCGTGCACGCCCAGCCTGGTGGCGGTGCGGCGCATGCCGCGATTCTCCTCGAACCAGACGGCCAGTGTGCGAATCAGTTCGGCCGACGCGACATCGTCGTCGAGGAGGGGGCCGAGCATGTCGTCGATGAAGTGCCGAATCGCCGACACCTCGCCGTTCGCCAGGAACAGCCGGGCGGGTCCCAGATCGTCGACGGCGAGAACGCGGTGTCCGGTTCCGTCGGTGAAACGGTCGATGCAGCGCACGACCTCCCGGGCCTCCCGATATGCGCGGACGAACGAATCGGGTTCGTACACGGACGACACCCCGGCAATCAACCCGCCCGTCGGGCTCAGTTCGGTGACCGCGGCCTCGAGGGTCGCGGTGATGCGCCTGACGACGGTCGGCGATGCGGCATGCGCGGGCGCCTCGATGAGCAGGAGGATTCCCTCCGACCCGCGCGTCGACAGCACCTCCAGGCCGAGCGCCCGCTCGGTGTACTCGGCGAGGGTGCGGTCCAGATCGTCGGGCGCTCCCTCGGGTTCGCGGACATACACCAGGGCGCGGTGGGCGTGGACGTTCACACCGAGGTATTCGGCACCGGCCGCGAGATCGGCCCAGGCGCCGGAGCCGCGAACGAGTTGGCGGGCGAGATTCGACCGGGCGTTCCAGGCGACCCGCGTGATGCGACGCTGAGTGAGGAACTGCGCCCCGATGCGACGGGCGCAGCGGAGGGTCACGTACTCGTCCGTGGGAACGAACGGCGTGGGTTGTTCGTCGACGACGAGCCATCCGAGGTGTTCACCGCGTTCGACGATCGCGCTGAGGATCTTGCGCCGCGACAACCCGGTGCCCAGTTCGGCAGCGATGAGGACGGGGTCCGCGCCGGTCGGGGTCGGCTGCCCGCCCACGATGTCGCCGAGTGGTGGGAACGCGGTCTGCCTGGCCGCCTCGGGTCGGGTGGACGCAACGATGTGGCCCTTGCGATCGAACAGGGTCACCGCCTTTCCGGTGGCCTCGGAGCAGACCCGGACGATAGCGGACAGGCAGTCGACCGCGACGGCGGCGTCGTCGAGAAGTTCGTCGAACATGCTGAGCGGCAGATGCTTACGGCCGCTGTGCTCGTCGGAGGTGGGCATCGACGTCAGCGGTGATGGTCGAGGAGCAGCGCGCGGACCGAGGCCGTGTGCTCGATGGCCGATTCCATCGACGTGGTTGCCGGGACCAGGGTGATGTTGTCGGCGCCTGCCTCGACGAACGAGTTCAGCCACTCGGCCACCTGCTCGGGGGTGCCGGCGGGTGCGAGATGTCGGAACTTCTCGCGCGGTAACTGGTACAGCGCCTGCATTTTCTCGCCGACCAGACGATCTGCGACCGCGGCATCGGTGTCGAGGCCACACCACACGTTGACACCGAACGAATCCGGAGCGCGGTTCTCCTTTGCTGCGGCGTCGAGGATCGCGGTTCGCGTCTCGGCGAAGCGCCGCGGAGTGCAGAAGATACCGAGCCAGCCGTCGCCGTACCGGGCGGTGCGTCGGATAGCGGATTCGCCGCGGCCACCGATCAGGATCGGCACCTGCGGTTGAGGCATCGGCAGGATGCGCGCGCGGTCGAGGGTGAAGAACTCGCCGTGATGCGTTACCTCCTCGCCGGTGAGGACGGCGCGCAATACGTCGAGGGTCTCGTCGAGGCGACGGCCGCGGGTGCTGGGGTCGACCCCGCTGTTCGAGATCTCGGAGCGGTCCTCGCCGCCCACACCGGCGCCGAGGACCAACCGGCCGGGAGCGATCTGCGACAGCGTCGCTATCTGGCGCGCAGCGAGCATCGGATGCCGCAGACCGAGCAGGTAGACACCGATGATCACCGACAGCGTGTCGTGGGCCGACAGCACGGACGTCGCCGACACCATGCCGTCGAACCCGGTACCGCCGTGGAAGCTGATGTGGTCACCGACGGTGATGTGGTCGATCCCCGCCTCTGCCGCGGAATCGAGGAGAAGCCGCCGATCTGCGGGTTTCGGCACAAGGAGTGCGTCGGTGACCGACAATCCCACTCTGATCGACACGCTGATCTCCTCTCATGCGAATGGACTGACCATAAACTTTTCAACCAGCGGATGGCAAGGCCGGTGTGTGCAACGCCGTGGTCACAGCATCGAGCTGCCACCGTTCACGCTGATCACTTGACCGGTGACGTAGGACGCTTCTTCGGACGCGACGAAGGCAACTGTGGCCGCTACTTCTTCGACCGTTCCAGGGCGATCCATCGGGATGAGGGTGCGCATCTGGGCGCCGAATATCGCCATGTCGTCTTTCACTTCGGGCGGTGCGGAGGCCAACTTGGCGGCGGCCTCCGGCGTCTCGATCCATGCCGGAGCGACCGTGTTCACGGTGATTCCGGAATCCGCGAACTCCCGCGCGAGCCCGGTTCCGAATGCATGAACTCCACCCTTCGCGGCGTTGTAGATCGCGTGCCGGTACAAACCATTGCGTACGGATTCGGCTCCGATGTGGACGATCCGGCCGTATCCGGCGTCCACCATGTGGGGTAGTGCTTCGAGCGTGGTGTACAGGGTGGTCCAGAGATTGCGGTCGATGGTGGCCCGCAATGTTTCCTCGGTGTGGTCGAACGTCGGAAGGATGACGCCGCCGCCCGCGCAGTTCACCAGCACGTCTATCGCACCGCGTTCGGTGACCGTCCTCCGGATGAGGTCGGCGGCATCCTCTCGTTGCGAGAGGTCTCCGACGACCGTGGTCACCGACGCCGCGTTGCCGGGCCGAAGGTGTTCGGCGACCGCCTCCACGGCGTCCGCACTGAGGTCTCCGAGAACGAGATCGGCACCCTCATCCGCCAGCCGCACGGCGATGGCGCGGCCGATGCCGCTGCCGGCCCCGGTGACAACCACGGTCCGGCCTTTGAACCTGTTCATGTTGTGGTATTACCTTCCGCTGGAATGCGCTGCACGCGAGAGCGTTCAGTCTTCGTTCGGTGCTATGTACACCCGGCCGTCGGTCACGACAGTTCGGTACT
>Ga0247825_10001056_pt1 | contig 17995 bp, 18 predicted proteins | sample 13C_Vanillin_Day_FD_194413 | JGI IMG/M metagenome (GOLD analysis project Ga0247825, IMG submission 194413) | Soil microbial communities from agricultural site in Penn Yan, New York, United States - 13C_Vanillin_Day48 | ecosystem: Environmental > Terrestrial > Soil > Agricultural land | place... | reverse complement strand
GTCGTCGTCGGCGAAGGCGACGACTTCCCCCGTGGCCTCCGCGATCGCGCGGTTGCGGGCCCAGTCGAGCCCAGGTCTCGGCTCGCGGACGTAACGCACGCGGCCGCCTCGGCGCTCGACCAGCAGACGGGTCGCGTCGCTGGCCGGGGCGTTGTCCACCACCACGATCTCGAAATCCTCGTAGTCCACCCTGTCGAGCGAGTCGAGGCAGATCGCGAGGTCCTCGGTCCGGTCCCGGGTACAGATCGCGACGGTCACGCTGAGCCCGGGCGCCGGCGCCGCGGTCCTCGGCGGCGGAAAGGTGAGCCGGTCGAGGACCGCGCGGATCATCGCCGACGAGCATTGCCCGTCGGTCACCGGGAGACGCACCCAGCCCACCGGCTCTCCGTCTCGGCAGACCAGCGCCTCCACGGCGACCGCGTCGCCGAGCCGCTCGAGAGACTCGGGGACGCGCCGGAGGTCGATCTCGGCCAGCGCCACCGGCGCCAGGCGTCTACTCCTGCTCACGGTACCTCTCGAGCACCATGTCGATCGGCCCATCCATCAGGATCCGACCTTGGTCCAGCCAGACGGCCCGGGTGCACAGCTCCCGCAGCTGCTCCAACTCGTGCGAGACGAGGACCAGCGTGCCGCCCCGGGCGTGATACTGCCGCAGGCGCTGGAGACAGCGCTCCCGGAACGCCTGGTCACCGACGGCGAGCACCTCGTCCAGCAGGAGGATGTCGGGCTGCAGGCAGACCGCGACGGAGAAGGCGAGCCGGGCCTCCATGCCCGAGGAGTAGTACTTGAGCGGCGTGTCGGGCAGATCGGGGATGGCCGCGAACTCGACGATCTCTTCGTAGTGTTCCGCCAGCTCCCTGCGGGTGAGGCCAAGCACCGCGGCGTACAGCGCGATGTTCTCCGCTCCGGTCAGCTCGGGATGGAAGCCGGCGCCGAGCTCGATCACGGCCGTGATGCGCCCCTCTGTGCGGACGGTGCCGCTCGAAGTCTGGTAGATCCCCGCGATCAGGCGGAGAACCGTGCTCTTGCCGCTGCCGTTGCGACCCAGCAGGGCGACCGCTTCCCCGCGGCCGACCGTCAGGTCGACGTCGTGCAGGGTGAACGCCGCGCGCCCGACGTGGATCGGGCGCCGCAGGACGCGGCGGATGAACCACTCCCTCAGCGAGCTGGTGCGGTGCTCGTAGAAGTAGAAGCGCTTCGAGACTCCTCGAAGCACGACCGCCGGCACCGCCGGCTCAGACGATCTCGGGGAAGATCGCGGCGTAGCGACGGAAGAGAGCATATCCGGCCAGGAAGCTCGTGACGGCGGCCAACAGCATCCCGCCGAGGAGCTCGGGCGAAGGCATCCGGCCCCAATAGAGGACGTCGTGGTACAGCGTCAGCAGCCCCGCGATGGGGTTGAGGAAGTACAGGTCCCGCGCGGCGGCGGGGACCATCTCGGCCGGATAGAACACCGGCGAGAGATAAAACAGCGTCGTGAGCGCGATGGGAAGCGCGTGGTGGACGTCGTAGTAGAAGACCGAGAGCGTCGCGATCGGCAGGGCCAGGCCGATCACCAGGAGCAGCTGGATCAGGAGCAGGACCGGCAGCACGAGATAGCTCTCGGGCACCACGTGATGGTGGAAGATCGCCAGCACGGCGAGGACCAGGGCCACCTCCACCGCGAACTCGATCAGCCTCGAGCCGGCGGCGCCGAAGACGAGGATCTCGCTGGGGAACGCGACACTCCGGGTCAGCCGCGAGTGCTCGGCAAAGATGTAGGTGCCGGTGTTGAGCGTCTGGAGCATGAAGTTCCAGACGAAGTAGCCGCTCAGCAGGAAGGCCCAATAGTGGGGGAGCGGGATCCGAACCACGTGGCTGAACACCACGCCGAGGACCGCCACGGTGAAGAGCGGGTTCACCAGCGTCCAGACGAAGCCGAGCAGCGAGCGCTGGTACTTCACCTTGAGGTTGCGCACCACGAGGCTGTGGAGCAGCTCCCGGTAGCGCCAGACGCCTCTCATGCGACCGACCGCGCCGATCATGCCGCGTACCGCTCCCGCCGCTCGCGCGCGAGCCGCCGGGCACGGGGATAGGCGGTCAGTCCCATCCAGCAGTTCCACCACATTCGCAGCAGCACCGGGGCCGGCAGCGGATCCCGGCCGAGTGCTCGTCGCAGCAGGCGCACACCGGGCTTGGCGAGGCGCCACCCGGTGTACCCAGCCAGCGTCGGCCTCCCATGTCGGTCCGCCACTAGGTGCTTGGCCAGGAAGGCCACGACAGCGCGCTGGTGGCCGACGATCTGGTCGCACGCCGCGGCGGCCTCGGTCCGGTGCTCGTGCCAGGCGAGCGCCCGCGGCTCGTACACCACCGAGTGCCCGGCCCGGAGGGCCCGCCAGAGAAAGTCGTGATCTCCGCCCCCCGGCAATGGCATTCCGAGGTCGAGCGCTTCGTCGAATCCACCCAGCGCGAGCGCAGGCTCGCGGCGGACGGCGTAGCTGCACCCGCTCCCGACGCTGATCGCCCAGGCGATGAGCGGCGCCGGACGGCCATGCAGGGGACGGTCGGCATGATCCGGGAGCACGATCCGCTCGAGACCGCGCGAGAACCCGCCGTTCGCCTCGAACAGCCGCTCGCCCGGAGTGTTCAGCCCCAGTGGCTCGACCCGCCCGGTGCACACCGCGACACGAGGCTCCGTCTGGAAGACGTGGAGCAGGGCACCGGCCCAGTCCACGTCCGCCACCGCGTCGTCGTCGAGAAACGCGAGCACCTCGTCCCGCGCCTCGACCAACGCGCGGTTGCGGGCGAAGTCGAGGCCGGGGACCGGCTCCGCCACGTAGCGCACCGAGGGGAACCGGGACGCCACGAGCGCGCGGACCGCCCCGTTGCCGGGAGCGTTGTCCACCACCAGGATCTCGGCCGGTGGCAGGGTCTGGCGCAGCAGCGAATCGAGCGCGCGCTGAAGGAGGATGGGCCGGTCCCGGGTGCACACGGCCGCGCTGAGACGCATGGCCGTCATTCCCAGCGCGGCCTGACGGGCAGGGCCGCCTCGCCCTGGCGGATCCAGCGGATGCCCCCGGCCACCAGGCCGGCGGAGTAGGCAAGCCGAGCGGCGAGCACCGCGGGGAGCATGAACAGTGGCTCTGCCACGCGCGCCCGGGCCCAGCATCCCAGGATGTAGGCCGTCGTCCCGAGCGCGATCGGCAGGCTCCCCGCTACGAGGAGGCCGGGGTAGCGGTACACCCACGCGGCTCGCGCGGCACCGGTGGAGGCCTTGCTCTCGATGGCGCTGTAGCCCCATCGGTAATTGCGCCGCAGGAGATTGCCGAACCCGGCGCGGTTGTGGTGATACACCCGTGCCCCCGGGACGAAGACGATCCTTCCCCCGGCGCGCCGCACCGCCGCCTGCCAGGCCAGCTCCTCGTGGGAGTAGGCGATGGGCTGCTGCTCGGTGAATCCTCCGGTGCGAGCGAACACCCCACGCCGGACGCTCAGATTTCCGGGAGGATGATTGGAGACCTCGCCGCCCTCGCGCCCCGAGTGCACGTGGTACCAGCCGCAGTAGTAGTCGCACCGCGCCGTGAGGGTCAGGTCCGGCGGCAGGTCGAGCGATCCTCCGACGACTTCCGTGCCCCGACCGTGCTCGTCCAGGAGGCGGCCGAGCCAGTCCGCCGCGGGCGCGCAGTCGGCATCGAGAAAGACGATCGGGTCGCCGGCGGCGAGGGCCGCCCCCCGATTGCGGCCGATCGCCGGGTTGCCCATCTCCCTGCCGGGCTCCGCTTCCAGCACCCGAGCGCCGGCGGCCCGCGCCTCGGCGACCGTATCGTCCGTGGAGTCGTCATCCACCACGATCACTTCAATCACCCGCCCGCGTGCGTCCTGCGCCAGGACCGCGCGAACGAGGGCGCCGATGCGGCCGGCCTCGTTGCGCGCGGGGATGACGACGGTGACCAGGGTCGAATCAGGCGGGAACATGGCCGTGTACGTCGTCGTAGATCTCCCCCACCGTGCGCACGAAGCGGCTCCAGCCGAGGTGCTCGAAGGCGTACTGCCGGGCGGCCTCTCCCAGCTCGCGGCCCCGGGTGGGACCGCCGAGGATGGAGACGATCCCCTTGGCCAACGCTGCGGAGGTCGGCTGGACCAGCACGGCCGTGTCCTGCGTGAGCACGGAACGATGGGTCGAGATGTCGGTGGCGACGATCGGCCGACCCGCGGCGAGGTAGTCGAAGATCTTGAGGGGAAGGTTGCCCCCGAACGCGCGAGGCGAGACCAGCACGTCCGCCATCGCCAGGTACACCGGAATCGAGCTCCGGGGCTGGCGCTCCACGACCGTCAGGATGCCGGTACGGGTCAGCTCTGCGGCCCCGTCGGGGAGCGGGGTTCCCGCGGCGCGGTCGGCGCCGACCAGGACGAACCGCGCGTTCGGCACCGCGGCGACCACCGCGGGAATGGCGGCGACCAGGTCATCCAGCCCCTGGTAGGTCTCGAAAGTGCCGCTGTACAGGATGACCTGAGCGTCCTGAGCAAGCCCGAGCTGCCGTCGCAGCGACAGCGATTCGAAGGTCGGTACCTCGCCCGGCGTGCTGGGGAAGTGCCATTCCCGCACTTTCGTCCCGGGAGCCGTATGTCGGACCCGGTCCCCTAGTCCCGCGCTTGCCACCACGAGATCCGCCCGGCCGAGCAGCCAGCGCTCGGCTTCGCGCAGAAGCATCGGCATCGGCGGGACACGAGCCGCGGCGTGCTTTCTCAGTTGCTCGGGGAGACTCGACTGCATGTCGTAGAGGAGCGGGATTCGATGGCGTCGAGCAAGAACCAACGCCGGCCACGCCGCCTCTTCCAGCGCGTGGACGCAGGTGTAAGTCTCCCGCGAGAGTCGCTGGCGCAGCGCACGAACCAGCGATGCATCCAGGAGCAGCTTGCGGATGGAGAGACCGATCGGCACGCTGCGGATCGCGAGTGGGTTGCCGGCCCGAAAGGTCCGCAATCCGGGGAGATGGATGTCGCTGCCGACCGGAAAGGTGAGCAGATCCACCTGGTACCCCAGCTCGCTCGCCGCCTGCAGCACCTGGCGGAGCGCGATGGGGGTGCCGCGGTCCTGGTAGAACGGCTGTGGCGCGATCGCGAGGATCCGGCGCGCGGCGAACTCTCCGGAGCGGGTGAACCGCCTTGCACCGGACCGTTCGCCGCTCGCCGAAAGCATCACGCTGGGCAGGGTCATCGCACCGTAAGAGCAAGTAACTGAATGAGTTGCGTAACAGGGCGTCGGCTCGACTCGGCCGATTGACCCTCCGATCAGCAAGAACCCTGCCCGCTACCGAGGTCTAGCCAGCTGCGGAAATGATTTGGGTGTAGGGCTTTAGACTGCGGCGGAAGGGCAGAGATCAGCCACCACGCAGTCGGGGCAGCGAGGACGCCGGGCGATGCAGATCTGTCGCCCGTGCGTGATCAGGAGGTGGGAGAGCAGGGCCCAGTCCTCCCTCGGGAAGAGGGGCATGAGGTCCTGCTCGATGCGTATCGGGTCGTCGTGCCGGGTGAGACCGAGCAGTCGCGAGAGACGGGTGACGTGGGTGTCCACCGTGATTCCCTCGTTGATTCCGTACGCGTTTCCAAGGATGACATTCGCCGTCTTCCGACCGACCCCCGGCAGCACCTGGAGCTCCTCCATGCTTCGCGGCACCTCGCCGCGATGGTCCGCCACGAGGCCCTGCGCCATCCCCACGAGGCTGCGCGCCTTGTTGCGGAAGAACCCGGTGGATCGGATCAGCTCCTCCACCTCGGCGCGGTCGGCTCGGGCAAGATCCTCGGGCCTGGGGTAGCGGGCGAAGAAGGCCGGCGTCACCATGTTCACCCGAGCATCGGTGCACTGGGCCGACAGGATCGTGGCGACGAGGAGCTGGTAGGCGTCGGCATGGTCGAGCGCGCAGGCGGCATCGGGATAGCTCTGGTGCAGACGCTGGAAGATGAGCCTGGCGCGCTCCGCTTTCGCCGCGGCGGACTCGCGTCCCTTGCGGGCTCTCAAGGACGCCGGCGCCCGGCCCACGTCGTGAACTCCTCGGCGGTGCAGCTGTTGAGGACGTCGGTCGGGCCCAGCCAGCCTTTGCGCGCGATGCCGACGCCGTACTCCACATGTCCTATTCCGGCTATGCTGTGCGCGTCGGCGCCGATGGAGACCATGACGCCCCCCTCGCGCACCCGCTGTAACACTCTCCAGTCCAGGTCGAGCCGATGGGGATCCGCATTGACCTCCAGCGCCACGCCTCGCTCGGCAGCCTTCTCGATCACCAGATCGAGATCCAGCCCGTACGGGTCCCGGGAGAGAAGGAGACGACCGGTCGGATGGCCGATGATGGTGAGGTATGGGTTGTCCATCGCGGTGAGCAGGCGCGAGGTCATCTCCGCGGCGGTCATGTTGAAGCGCGAGTGAATGGAAGCGATCACGAAGTCGAGCCGTTGCAGCACCCGCTCCTCGAAATCCACCCGACCATCGCCGAGAATGTCCGCCTCGACGCCCTTGAGCACCCGGATGCCATCGAGTCCCGCGTTCACCTCGTCGATCTCGTCGGCCTGGCGAAGCAGATCATCGGCCTTGAGCCCGCCGGCGTAGGCGGCTGCCTGGCTGTGGTCGGTGATGCCGATCCACTGATAACCGGCCGCCTTGCACGCTAGCGCCAGCTCTTCGATCGTATTGGAGCCGTCGGAGTACTTGGTATGACAGTGGAGGAAGCCCCGCAGGTCGCCGCGCTCCACCAGGCGAGGGAGCTCACTCCGCTCGGCCGCGGCGATCTCCCCCCGACCTTCGCGCAGCTCGGGCTCGATGTAGTCGAGGCCGAGGGCGCGGTAGAGACTCTCCTCGTCGGGCGTGTAGACGAACTCGCTTCCATGCCAGAGCGCCGCACCGGTGAGCGCCAGCCCCCGGGCCGACGCGTGCGCCGCCAGCTGCACCACGTGCTGATCGCTGCCGGTGGCCTGCACCAGTACGGCGCCCACGTTGACCGGCGTCGTCACGATGATCTGCGCGCTCGCGCCGCCGGCGAAGCGGAGCGTGAGCCGGCGCTCGTCCTGCCCGGCGAACTCGTGGACGCCCGGATGTTGGCTGAGACGCTTGAACAGCTCGCCCGGGGAGACGTCGGCCACCAGGACCATCACCAGGTCGCGCACGACTTCCGTCCGGCGGCGCACGTCGCCGGCAATCAGGGCGGCCGTCACGCCGGGGAGCTTCGCCAGCGCGGTCCGCAATCCCTCGGCCTCGTCGGCGGCGTGGTGCGACAGGCGGTACGCGCTCGCCTGGCGGAGGAAGGCGATGCTCTTGAGGATGTTCTCCGACGTCTTCTGGCCGAACCGGGGCAGCTTGGCCAGGCGGCCGTCGGTCGCCGCGGCCTCGAGATCGGGCAGCGAATCGATGCCGAGGACATCGTGGATCTGGCGGATCTTGGCGACGCCGAGTCCGGCGATGGACAGCATCTCGACCAGGCCCGGTGGGATCTGCTCGCGCAGCTCTTCCAGCATGCCCGCGCGACCGGTGTTGATCAGCTCGACCGCGATCTGGAGGGTGGCTGGACCGACGCCCTTGGCCGCGGCAAGCGAGCCGTCCTCCAGGCCCTGGCGCAGGTCACCGCTAAAGCCCGCGATGGCGCGGGCGGCGGTGCGGAACGCCCGGATGCGGAACGGATTCTCGCCCTTGAGCTCGAGAAAGGCCGCCATCTGCTCCAGGACATCGCCCACGGCCTTCTTGTCCATGAAGTCCTTCAGGGTCTCCATCAGACCTCTCCACTGGCCACGGCAGCGGCCACACCCTGGGTGCGCCAGCCGAGCTCGAGCAGCTCCTCCTCGCCGATGATGGAGCGGAGACCGGCGGCGGCCGCGCCAGGCAGCGTGGGCGCGTAGAGCGCGCTGCCGTCCTCGCGAGTCAGCTTCGGAGCGCGCGGACCGGTTGCCTCCACCGCACTGAAGCCCGGTCGGTCGGCACGCAGTCCGAAGATCCCCAGCACGCGGAGCAGCCCCTGCGGGTCGCGCGAGACGAATAGTCCATCGAGCGGCTCGGGCGCCTCGTTCTCGATGACCCGGGCCCAGATCATCCGCTCGGGAAACTGGGCGTAATACGCGGTCACGTCCTTCGGCTCGGCCCCGTCCGTGGCCACCGCGCTCAGCACCTCCTCCGCCGTATCGCGAGCGATGGGGATCGTCACGGCGCCGGCGGCCCACGTGAGGTAGGCATGGTGCACCAGGGCTACCATCTGATCCATCGCCTCACCGACGCCCTCGTCCGGGCGGAGGTCGCGGAGCAGGGTGATCACCTCGCGGTCCATCAGGAATGCGTCGCGGTCGGCGGGATCGTGACCCGAGGCGGCCAGGCTGGCGGCGATTCGAGGGAAGCTCGTCGCCACCGCGGGTTGGAAGACGAGGTCGAGCGGGGTTTCGCGAGGCATGGACGTAAGGTAATGCGGCATCCGGCTCAGGCCGGGAGGAAGCCGCCGACCACGCGGACAAACTCCTCGTGTGCTTCCACATACGGCACATGGCCGCAGCGGGGCACCGGATGCAGTGCGGCGCCGATCAGGGAGGCGGTGACCCGGGAGGCCTCCGGCGGGATCGGGTCGCTCTCGCCGTGGAGGACGAGTGAGGGGATGCCGCGGAGCGTGGGGAGCCGCTCGCGGAGATCGAAGTCACCCAGGCTGGCCCACACTTCCTGCTGGGTGCGGCCCGTCACGCGGAACGGCGTGAGGTCGCGGGCGAGCGCGGGCTCGTGGAAGTACGGCGCCACGGACAGCTCGAAGATGCGCCGCTGGTAGGCCTCGGGATCCCGCTCCCGCAGTCCGCTTTCGCGAAGTGCCCGCCGCGCCTCCTGGAACTCGGGGTCGAGGTTCCGCTTGCCGAACCGCTGCTCGAACTTCTCCCGCGCCGCGCGCCAGGCGGGAGCGGGGGAGACCAGCGCCAGCCGCTCCACCCGCTCCGCATGGTCCAGCGCGTACAGTAGGGCGAGCAACCCGCCCCATGAGTACCCGACAATCGTCATGCGGCGGAGCCCCCACTGCGCGCGCAGGGCCTCCAGGTCGGCCACGTGCTCGGTCCAGCCGACGGGAACGTCGCGCGGCACGGCCGACCGGCCGCCGCCCCGCTGGTCGTAGTAGATCAGCTCGCGCCCGTCGGCGAGCGCGTCGAATCCTGGGAGGAGATAGTCGTGATGCGCGCCAGGGCCGCCGTGCAGCACCACGACGGGCGGGCCGCCGCCGATCCGGCGCACGAACAGCTCCACGCCCCGGACACGGGCAACCGTCTCGGTGATTCCCGGAGTCGCCACCTGCTACAGCAGCACGGCCAGCGCGTCGGCGACGCGACGGACCTCCGCCTCTTCCTCGGCCGTGAAGGGGTCGGGCTCGTCGCTGTCCACGTCGATCTGACCCAGGATCCGGTCGCCGCGACGGATGAGCACCACCAGCTCGGAGCGGGTCCAGGTGTTGCAGGCGATGTAGTTGTCCACCGCGCGGACGTCCGGCACGTTCTGATCCTTGCCCGTCGCCACGGCGGTCCCACAGACACCCTGACCGACGGGGATGTGGGTGTGATCGGTGTCGCGGCCGGCGTAGGCCTCGAGCACGAGCTCGTCGCCGTGGAGCATGTACATGTAGACCGAGGTGTAGGGCGCGCCGGTCGCGCGGATCTTCTCGGCGGCAGTCCGAAGAAGGTCGATCCGCCCGACTTCCCTCGCGAAGACGCCGCGCAGGGTCGCGATCACCTTGTCCGCGTGCAGCACCGGCATCGTCAGCCTCCTCGGGTACCGAGCCTGGCGCGCACGGTCGTTACTTTGTCGCCACGGCGGATCACGATGCTCACGGTGTCTCCCGGCGCGTGGCTCCGGAGCGCTTCGCTCATGGCCTGCAGGTCCGGTATTTCCATGCTTCCGATCCGGGTGATGATGTCGTCGCCCCGGAGCCCTGCCTGCTCTGCCGGGCTGCCCGCACGCACGCCGAGGAGCCGTACCCCGCCGGGATTGTCGGTCATATCCGGGATCGTGCCGAGGTAGGTCCCGTAAGCAGGCGCGCTGGTGGTGGTGCCCATCGCGTGTGAGGGCGGAGGCACCTCGACCGGCGTGAGCCTGGTTGGTCGGTTGGCGATCGCGGTTACCAGTCCCACCGTGAAGTTGGTCACTCGCCGGAACCCTTCGGGATCGATCTTCTCCCAGTCGTCCGTGGTGCGGTGGTAGTCTTCGTGCAGGTCGGTGAAGATGTGCAGCACCGGCAGACCCGCCGCGTAGAACGACGACTGGTCGCTCGGGCCGTAGCCGTCGCCCTGAGCCTTGAGATCGAACCCCGCGTGCCAGTTCAGGGAGTCGAGCAGGGTGGGGAACTCCTTCGCCGTGCGCGACCCGTAGACGATGAGCCGGCCGTTCCGCAGTCTCCCGACCATGTCGAGGTTGATCATCGCCGACGTGGTGGTGAGGGAATAGACCGGCTGCTTCACGTAATAGGCCGATCCCAGCAAACCCAGTTCCTCGCCGCTGAAGGCGATGAAGAGCACGGTGCGCGCCGGCGGCGCCTGGGCGAGCCGCGAGGCGATCTGGATCAGCATCGCGGCACCCGAGGCGTTGTCATCCGCCCCGTTGTGCACCTTGCCGGTGCTGTCGGGATCCAGGCTGCCGAACCCGCCGAGGCCCAGGTGATCGTAGTGGGCACCGACGATGACGGCCTCGTTGCGTAGGTTCGGGTCGTGACCCGGCAGCAGGCCGATCACGTTCCGCCCCACCAGGCCACCCACCCGGGCCGACTGCGCCACCGGCGCCTCCTTGGCGACCGTGAACGACTGGAACCAGCCGCCCGCGGCGGGCTGCAGCCCGACCTGCTCGAATCGCCGGGCGAGGTAGGCGGCGGCGGTATCCGCTCCGGGTGAGCCGGTCATCCGGCCCTGGAGCCGGTCGTCGCTCAGGTAGCGGATGTCATCGATGGCCGTGATCGGCGGCGGGGCCGGCTTCACCACCGGCTGCTGCTGGGTGCCGAATTGTGCCTGCAATCCCGCCGGCGCGGCGAGCAGAAACAGCGCCGCGAGGCGGGACGTGAATGTCGGGCGGATCATGCCGAAAGATAGCGCTGCTAGCGGGGCACGAAATCGGTATTGGGGTTCAGTCGGCGGGCGAAGGCGGCAAGCAGCCGAGCGGTCCGGTCGAGGTCCTCCAGCGCGACCATCTCATTGGGGCTGTGCATGTAGCGGTTTGGAACCGACACCAGCGCTGTGGCCACGCCTCGGTGCGCGTTATAGATCGCCTCCGCGTCGGTGCGGGTATCGCGAGAGGCGGCTTCGATCGTGTAGGGAATGCCCTCCGCCTCGGCGGCGGCGGCGAGCAGCTCGAAGACCACCTCGCTGACCGAGGCCCCCCGGGAGAGGACCGGCCCGCCGCCGAGGCGGTAGTCCCCGTGCCGCCGCTTGTCCACACCGGGATAGTCGGTGGCATGGGTGACATCCACCACGACGGCCACGTCGGGCTCGAGCGATGCGGCCGAGCTGCGTGCGCCGCCGCCGGTGGCGGCAATCTCCTCGCGGGTGGTCGCCACAGCGGTCACCGAGGCCGCCGCCTTGCCGTCCCGCGCGAGCTGTCGCAGCGCTTCCAGCACCACGAACGCCCCGATTCGGTTGTCGATGCTCCGGCTCACCAGCCGGCCGTTGGGGAACTCGAGCACCGCGGTGGCCAGCACCCCCGGGTCGCCGACCCGTAACTGCCGCTCGGCCTCGGCCCGGTCCGCGGCGCCGATATCGATCCACAGGCTCTCGACCTTGGAGACTCGCTCCCGGTCGTCCTTATCCATGATGTGGATCGCCTTCTTGCCCACGACGCCGGTGACCGGGCCGCCGCGTCCGAGGAGCCGCACCCGCTGTCCCACGAACACCTGCGGATCCCACCCCCCGATGGTGTCGAAGCTGACGAACCCGTCGTCGTCGATGTGCGTCACCATTACGCCGATCTCGTCGATGTGGCCGGCCAACATCACCCGGGGCCGGCCGCCAGGGTTCAGCGTCGCGTAGGAGTTGCCGGCTACGTCGGCGCGAACCTCGTCAGCGAGCGGCTCGGCCTCTCGCCGCCACGCCCTGGCCGGAGCGATCTCGAAGGAGGAAGGGCCCGGTGTATCGAGCAGGGTCTTGAGGAAGGCGAGGGATTCGGGGGTCATGGCGCGCCGAGTGAGGGACGAGGGTTCTGTCGCAGGTCGAGCTCGAGAAATCGGGCACCGGGTACTGGGTTGTGCCGGTACGGAGCGATCTCCTCGAAGCCGAGCGCGAGATAGAGACGCTGCGCCGAGCCCATCGCGGGCAAGGTGTCGAGTCGCATGCGCCGGTAGCCCGCGTCGCGCGCATCGCTCACGGCCCGCTCCGCCAGCCGGCGGCCCCAGCCGCCCCCGCGCGCCGACGGCCGCACGTAGAGACGCTTCATTTCCGCGATGTCGGGCGCAACCGGGCGGAAGGCGACACACCCCACCGGCTCGCTGCCTTCGAATCCGAGCATGAGACCACCGGCCGGGCGGATGTATTCGCCCGGCAGGCCGGCCAGCTCCTCGGCGAAGTGCTGGAAGCCGAGATCGACCTCGAGCGCGGCGGCGTACTCCTCGAAGAGACCTCTCGCGATCACGAGCGATTCCGGAGTCTCGGCCTCGAGGATCCGCGGCGGCATATCACATCCTGCCCGAGGGCGTGGACGTCGGTGAACCGGAGCGCCACCGAGCGAGGTCCGGCCGCTCCTGCCCCAGAAGCGCACCCGAAAGGAGCTCGGCGCCATCCACGATGCGTGGACCCGAGCGCGAGGTGTAGGCGTTGCCGTCGATCACCCACGTCGGCACCGCACGGAGCGCCTCGAGCGCTGCCGGGTCCGCGAGCGCCGACAACTCGGCCAGGGAGCGCTCCAATCCAAAGCCGCACAGCATGACGACCATCAGATCCGGGCGCAGCTCATTGAGCTCCCGCCACTGCCGCCGCGCCGAATGGTCGCCTGGAGCCGCACCCACATCGGTACCACCCGCGGCCTCCACCAGCTCGGGAACCCAGTGGCCGGCGAGGTAGAGCGGCTCCAGCCACTCTACACAGACGACCCGCGGCCGTCTTGCGACCTGCCGATCCCTGAGCCGACCCAGGCGCTCCTCCAGCCCCCTCACGAGATCCGTACCCGCCGCGGTCCGGCCGAGGGCTCCCGCCACGGCGAGGATATCGCTCATGATCCCCGCGACCGTCCGCCCAGACAGCGTGAGCAGCGTCGGCGCAGGGTGCATAACCGCCGCCAGCCGGTAGACCGCTCCCTCCGCGACCGCGCATACCTCGCAGAGGTCTTGGGTCACGATCAGCTCCGGCGCCAGCCGGCGGAGGACCTCGGCGTCCACGCCGATGACCGGCTTGCCCGCCGCGTGCAGGCGCCGCACCTCGGCGTCGATGGCCGATCCGGACGCGCCCGGGTCGATCGGAGTGGCCGTGACCCGGGGAAGGCCCAGAACGTGGGCCGGATAGTCGCACTCGTGGGAGATGCCCACCAGGCTGCCGGCCTCTCCGAGTGCCGCCACGATCTCGGTGGCCGCCGGTAGCAAAGTTACCACCCGCATTCAACGCTCGATCAAACGACTCGGCCGGTAGCTCCCGAAGAAGAGCAGTCCAATGAAAGTCGCGATCAGGGTTCGGAAGTCCCGGGTCAAGCTGTAGGCGACCAGGCCCAGCAGCGACGGCGCCTCAACCAATGACCAGACGACGATGGCCTTCCCCAGATTCTCGTGCCACCAGTCGTCCTGGGAGCCGCCCGGCCGGATGGGCCCGAGCCGGGCCGCCGTGAACATGGCCCCGCCGAACAGCGTCGCGCTTACCAGGGCTAGAGCCACGTACAGCACCCGGCGGTCCGGCAGCGCTTCCGCGGGCACCGCCGCCGACTGCCCGATGTACCAGCCGACCAGCCAGAAGGTCAGCACCCCGAGCACCAGGGCGGCGTGGATGATCCGGGCGCTGATCGCAGGTGAGACCGGACTGTTCGGCGGCACCTCAGCGGCTCGCGACGCGGTACAGCAGATATCCAAGTCCGGCGTAGATGACGACGGCGACGATATCGCTCTGGGAGACGGTGCCGAGCCGCTCCTGCAGACCGACGACATGAGCCAGGTACTCGGCGGCGGGGACTCCCGCCGCGTCGGCCCGGCCCACCATCATCGCGGCGATGCCCGCGATGGTGATCCCCGCGATCGCGCCTCCGGCGATGAGCCCGCTGGAGAACAGCACACCCGGACCCGACTCCACCTCGGCCAGCGACTCGCCGCTGGTGCTCTTACGCTCCACCAGCCACCGGATGACCCCGCCGATGAACATCGAGGCGGAGGTCGAGATCGGCAGATAGACGCCCACCGCGATCGGGAGCGACTGGAGGCCCATGATCTCGATCGCGATCGTGAGACATACGCCGATGAGCACCAGGCCCCAGGGCAGCTTCCGGGTCAGGATCCCGTCGGTCACCAGCGCCATGATCGTGGCCTTGGGGGAGTCGAGCTTGGTGATCGGCCGGCCGTTGATCTCACGGATGCGCCCGCCGATGCCGGGATCCACGAGGTAGGCGACTTCCTTGGTCGTGGGGTCGAGCAGGTACTTGCCCGGCTGCACGCCCTGGATCGGCAGGTTGACCCGAACGACCTCCCACTCCCGGCCGTCGCGCTGCATGGTCTCGCCCAACGTGGTAGCCGAGCGGTCGCCGGCGCCGGGAGCGGCCGCCTCGATCAATACACCCGGATGCCGCTCGGGGACGATCGTGGTGTAGGTGTTGTTGAGCAGGGTTAGGGTCCAGCCGATGGCGAGCGCCGAAGTCACCGCCCCGATCAGGATAGCGATCTGCTGCCGTTTGGGTGTGGCGCCGACAAGGAAGCCGGTCTTGAGGTCCTGGCTGGTGGCGCCGGCGTTCCCCGCGGCCACCGCGATGACGGCGGCGATGGTGAGAGCGCCGACCCGATGGTCCACTCCGGTCCAGCCGATCAGGAGGAAAATCGTCGCGGTCCCGATCAGCGCGGCGATGGTCATGCCCGAGATCGGATTGGCGCTCACGCCGATCTCCCCGGTGATGCGGGAGGAGACCACCACGAAGAAGAATCCGAAGATCACGATCAGCACCGCGCCCAGCAGGTTGACCGCAAGCTGCGGGAGCAAGGTGAGGACCAGCACCAGCAGCACGGCGCCGACCGGCGTAACCCAGATGGGGAGGTCGACATCGGTCCGCACCCGGGCGGCCGCGTCGCCGACACTGCGGCGCAGGTCGTCGAAGCCGGAGCGGAACGCGGCCACGATGGTCGGGAGCGCGCGGACCAGCGCGATGATTCCCGCGGTCGCGACCGCGCCGGCGCCGATGTAGAACACGAAGTAGGAGCGGACCTCGCTCGGGCTCATCTCGCCGATGAGCTTGGGCTCGGCGAAGATCGGGGTGGTGAGCCCGGAGCCGAAGAGCTTGATCGCGGGGATGAGCACCATGTAGGCGAGAAACCCACCGGCGAACAGATAGCCGGCGATCCGTGGCCCGATGATGTAGCCGACCCCCATCAGCTCCGGCGAGACCTCCGCCGAGATCGAGGCGCCCTGGTAGGTCCGCGAGGTCCAGGTGGGATACTCCTTCCACCCCCGAAGGCCCGCCATCAGAAACTTGTAGGTGAACGCGATGCCGAACGCCTGGAACAGCCGCCGCGCCTGGAGTCCACCCTTCTCACCCGCGATCAGGACTTCCGCGCAGGCGGTGCCTTCGGGGTAGGGCAGCCGGCCGTGCTCCTTCACGATCAGCGCCCGGCGGAGCGGGATCATGAGCAGCACGCCCAGGATGCCTCCGACCACCGCGACCACCGCCACCTTGCCGATGGACAGGTCGTACCCCAGCAGGAGAATGGCCGGGAGAGTGAAGACGATGCCCGCGGCGATGGACTCGCCCGCCGAGCCGGTCGTCTGCACGATGTTGTTCTCCAGGATGGTGGATTTCCCCAGGGTCCTGAAGAAGGCGACCGCGAGCACGGCGATCGGGATGGAGGCCGATACGGTCAGGCCGATCTTCAGCGCCAGGTAGACACTGGAGGCGGCGAAGACGATGCCGAGCACCGCCCCCAGTGCGACGGCACGAACGGTCAGCTCGGCCGGCGACTGGGTGGGGGAAACAAAAGGCTGAAAGCCATGAGTCTCGGACGTCGGGCGGGGTACGGATGCGGTGACCATGCGTTCCGGTGGGTGGAAGGTGTCTGGGATAGTACGGCCCCAGGCGTCGCGCCGGAAGACGCGCCCCAAGGCCGGTCACGCGGCGCGTCCCACCCGCATTCCGCGCGGCGGGTGAGCATCGTCACGGCGGTCAAATCCGTCTCCCGCTAGGATATGCGAGTCCGAAGGACCGCCATGGATTCAATATCTCTGGGAGGCCGGTATGCTCTGGACGATCTTCGTGATCCTGCTGGTGCTGTGGCTGCTCGGCATGGTGTCATCGTACACCATGGGTGGGTTCATCCACATTCTGCTGGTCGTCGCCCTGGCGATTCTCCTGATTCGCGTCATCCAGGGCCGGCGCCCGGTATGAAGCCCGGTACGATCATCGGGCTCATCCTGATCGTGCTCGGCGTGGTGGGGTTCGCCCTGGGCGGATTCTCATTCACGCACAAGGAGAAGGTGCTGGACGTGGGGCCGATCGAGGCCACCGCGGACGACAAGGACACCGTGCCGATCCCGCCGATCCTGGCCGGTCTCGCCCTCGTCGGTGGTGTGGTCCTCGTGGCCGCGAGCGCGCGCAGGACGTAAGACGCCGGCCGCGGGCATTCGCCCGCGGCCGGCTTCACCACTCCCGGTCTCCACCGCCCGGATCAGTCCGTCACGGCGTCCGCGGCGGCGGTTTCGGCAGTGCCCGTCGTGTCCGAGTCGCTGCCCAGCTGAACCGGCGGAGCCGGCACGCTGTCAGTGGGAATGACCACACCGTCGGCGCCGAGCTCCCGGAAGAGCTTCCACTGCGCCTGCCGTGCCGCCCAGGGGCGGTTTCCGTTGTACATCAGGCTCACCAGCAGCACTCCGTCCGAAGTGCCGAGATAGCCGACCACGGTCGACACCTGCTGCAGGGTTCCGGTCTTGGCCCGCACCACGCCTGCGCCGGGGAAGCCGGTGTTCAGGCGGCGCAGGGTCCCGGTGCCGTTGGCCGGCAGGAGCTGGGGGAAGTTCTGACCCGCGGCCGTGCCGGGGAACTTGGCCAGGTAGGCGATGAACGCCGACGGCGCGACCCGATCCTCGTACGACAATCCGCTGCCGTCCGCCAAGTACACGCCCTCCGATGAACCGATCACTTCGCGCACGTGCTGGGTCAGCCGCTCGTGGGCCCGATCCCGGCCGCCCGCCCACTGGAGCAGCAGCTCGGCGCCGAGGTTGAGGCTCCGGCGGTTGATCTCGCTCGCGAGCGAGTCGAGCGAGGCCGACGCCACCTCCGCGAGAACCTGGGGCGCGCCTTCCGGCGGCGGGCTCGCCGAAGGGGCACGATTCCAGGAGATTCCCGCCTTGGCCAGCGCGGAGCCCCAGACCGCGTTCAGCACCACCTTGGGGTCCGAGGCCACGGCGGTGAGGCGCCGGGAATAGGCACGGACGCCTATGGTCCCGGACACGATCCAGCCGCCGTCCTTGCGGCGACCGAGCCGCAGGCGTGACCGTCGGCCGGCCTTGGTGGTAGCCGTGACGGTCACCAGCGAGGTGATGCCCTGGGGAGCGGTCTCCACCAGACGCGCCTTGTGTCCGACCTTGGCTCCGGGCCGCACGGTGATCCACACGATGTTCTCGTGCAGGGTCAGCGGTCCGACCGGTGGCGCGAAGAGGCGGCCGCGGTGGCGGCTCGACCATGCCGCGGGGTAGGCCGCATATGCCGGACCCTCGGCACTCTGCACGTGCAATGGGCCCTTGAGTTTCCGGATGCCCCCGCTGGCGAGTTGGAGGGCGAGGTCGTAGAGCGACGGACCAGATCCTTGCGCGCGCTCCAGGGTGGGGTCGCCGTTGAGCTCCAGGGCCCAGCTCCCTTCCCAGGCGC
>Ga0247825_10001055_pt1 | contig 17995 bp, 13 predicted proteins | sample 13C_Vanillin_Day_FD_194413 | JGI IMG/M metagenome (GOLD analysis project Ga0247825, IMG submission 194413) | Soil microbial communities from agricultural site in Penn Yan, New York, United States - 13C_Vanillin_Day48 | ecosystem: Environmental > Terrestrial > Soil > Agricultural land | place... | reverse complement strand
TGGACACGGTCCTGCGGAACTTCGGCAATCTGCGCGCCTTCCGCGTCCTCACCCACGTCATCCGCATCCTTCCCTCCATCCTGCCACCGATCTACGAGCTCAAGAACGACCGGCCGATGGAGCAATCTCAGGTAGACCTGCTCAAGACTGCCTCGGAGATACCGTTCCTGGACGTGGTACCCGGCCCCCTCGGCAGCACAACGGCAACGCCGCCACCGCCCGCGCCCGACATCCGCGGCATCCTTACCGACCCCGTCATGATCGACAAGATCACGAAGTCGCTGGACCGCGTCGAGCAGGTCACCGACATGGGGCTGCAGCTGGTCAAAGACACAGGTACCAGGGGCCTGACCGACCTCTCATCCGAGCTGAACAAGGCCGCAATCGCCGAGTCCAAGCTGTCCGACCAGACGCTGGACCGTCGGCTCGGCGATGTCGCCGAGCGCTCGAAGACGCTTGCTGGCCAGCTCATCGTTCCGGAACGCATCGAACCGGAGACCGGCCTCGAAGCAATCGCCAAGGCCTACGAGAGTTGGCTCAGCGACAAGAACGGCCTCGACTCCCTCCTGGGCAACATCACCAAACACTTCAACTCACCCGAAGGCCGCACCGGCGTACCCCAGAAGATCGTCGAGGGGGCAATGGACCGGCCTCGCGCCACCATCCAGATCGACGAGGTGGTTATCGAAGTCGAGGTGCCTCAGAACCCGGACCTTATCCCGTCAGAGGGTCCTGGCGACTTCCCGCTGCCACCCGAGGGCGATGACGTGGAGCGATTCGCGCGCATGTTGTGGGAGTACGAGCGGCGCGGCGGCGATGTGCTGCCGATGCCGGTCTAGGAGACGAAATGGCACGCAAGACAGGCTACATGGTCAACATCACCAGCATTCCGCCGCTGATCTTCCGTTTCCAGTTCAATCCGGAGCTGCTCTCGGAAAAGAAGAGCTTCAGCTACAAGGAGGTCAACAACTTTGGCGCCTGGAAGTTCGACAAGGCCGCGGCCAGCAGCGGCGTCGGCGCCTTCCTCGGCGGCATCGATGACATCAAGGAGATGGGAAGCCTCCTCGTGGGCACCAAGGCCCTCGAGGCCGATGTCGGCAGCCCGCGCACCTTCTCCCTCGACTTCGCCCTCGACGCTCGCAAGAACCCGGATATGCCGGACGAGCCACCCGAGGAACCCGAAGTGGGCGACCCGGCTGTAATTGTCCCCTTGTTGTCGGACGACGAGCGGGAGCAGGGCCGGATCGAGCCGTCGCTGGCCGTCCTGCGCTCCTTCATGATGCCGACCTGGGACCTCATCGATGACGTCCTCGCGTGGATCGGCGGCAGCAAGAAGTTCTGCTCACCGACGCGGCCACCCCAATGCAACCTCAAGCTCGGCGAGATTGACCTCGAGTGCGTGATGACGGACCTCAACATCAAGGTCACGCACTTCAAGGAGGACCTCACCCCTAACCGGGCCGAGATCAGCCTCACGCTGAAGGAACAGACCCATTCTCTGGCCACGTCCCTAGATGCTATCGGGCGCCTCGTCGAGGTAGGCAAGTCCTACTTCCAGCTCGAGAAGGAAGACATCGGCCAGGCAATCACCGCGGCCGCACTCGTGCAGACGATTTTCGATAGCGGCGAATAGGGGGAAGAGCGTGGCCGTACCAATCACATCTCGTTATCGCCCTCTGGGCATCCAGGAGGCTCCCGACGCCGAGGGTGTTCAGCATCCCGCTGTCCCGATCCTCAGGCACTCGCCGTCATCTATCGACCCGCGTCAGGCGCAGTACCGCCATCGCATCACCGGCACGGAGGGCATCGAGTACCTTGCCTTCCGCTTCTACGGCAACAGCGAGTCGTGGTGGCGCATCGCCGATGCCAATCCGGTGCAATTTCCGCTGGACGTGCGCCCCGGCGACGCCGTTGCGGTGCCCTCGGGCGATGAGGCGGCCCGCACTGAAGACCGCTCGAGGAACTTCGCATGACCGACGCAAAGGCCAACACCGCGGCAGCGCGCATCGAGATCAGCGTCGACGGCAAGGACTGGCGCGACATCTCGCCGCCCCTGCAGTCACTCGAGATCGAGGACCACGACTCGCTGACCGATCAGGCGAAGCTGGTGCTGGACGACAACACGGGCCTGCTTGCGAACGCATCGTTCGAAGGCCTACTCATCCGCATCGGTGTCGGCTACGGCGAGAAGACACCTCTGATCTTCGAGGGCGTCATTACCGCCGCGCGCATCGTTACCCAGGCCGAGGGCCAGAAGGTCGAAATCACTGCCCAGGACTTCAGCTTCCGCATGTCCAAGCACACGCCGGAGGAGCGGAAATGGGAAAAGGGACAGAAGCTGAGTGAAGTGGTGAAGGAGATCGTCACCAGCACCGAGGGCCACAAGCCCTTCGGCATCACGGTCGAGGACAAGGATGTACTGCCTCAGGAGGACGTTTCCTTCTCCAAGGAAAAGGCGCTCAGTCAGCGCAACCAGAACGATTGGGAGTTCCTCAAGGCTTTGGCCGATCGCTACATGGCGAAGGTCTTCGTCGAATTCGACGGCACCGACAAGTCGAAGCTCTACTTCGTGAACATCCCGAGGCTCGCCTCCGACGACCCGATCGGCGAGCTTACGTGCTGCCGTGGGTCCGGAGACCTCGTTTCGTTCAGCTTCGAGAAGATCTCTTCAGGCGCCCTCAAGCAGGTAACTTCCAGCACCGTCGACTTCGCGACGGGCAAAGCCGTGACCAACACGCCCCCCGCGCCGGCTCCCCGCCCGCCAATCCCGCCGCCTCAAACGGACGGACGCGACGTCGAGGCCAATCAGCGCAAGGCGGTCGAAGCCCTCGTCGAGCTATCGGCGGCAGCTGACAAAGAGATCGAGCCCGAGAAGAAGCGCGCATCCGGCGGCGGCTCGCCTGACCCTGAGGACTCGAAGGCAAAGATCATCGAGGACCCAACCCGCAAGCTCGGCTACCGCGGCAGCGGTGTCGCTAACGGCAACCCGAAGTTGCGGGCAAAGAGCCGCGTGACGATTACCGGCGTTTCGCCGTGGGCCGCCGGGGACTGGTACCTGCGCAAGGTCAACCACAAGTACTCCCGCTCGAAGGTCGGCCAGAAGTACCTCGCTACGTACTCCACCACGTTCGAGGCCACGCGATGATCGCGACATCTCGATCAGGAGCCTTCAGGTGCTGACAGACGACCTCCGGCGCCACGCCGGCAAGTTCTACGGCAAATACCGCGGCATCGTCATGGAAAACAAGGACGAGAACTTCCAGGGCCTGCTCGCCGTCGCCGTGCCTTCCGTCTTCGGCGAGAAAGCGATCGTCCACGCGAAGGCCTGCATGCCGTACGGGCACTTCTTCGTGCCACCGCCGGAGACCCAGGTCTGGGTCGAGTTCGAAGAAGGAGACCCGAAATCCCCCATCTGGTCGGGCGCCTGGCTGCCCGTGAAGAAGGCGCCGGTTGAGGCCCAGATGGACCCGCCGGACAGCCGTGTCATCCAGACGCCGGCCGGACACACGATTCAAATCGTGGACAAGGAGGGTGAAGAAAAGATCATCATCCGTCACGCCAAGGACGCCTTCGTCTCGATCGATGCCAAGGGCAGCGTCCTGCTGTCCAACGCCAACGGCTCGCACATCCACCTCGATGCCGACGGCGCCAAGGCAACCATCGTCGAGGAGCATGGCAACCACTTCGTGATGACCGACAAGGGGATGCTCTTCGTCAACAACGAGGGCGCCGCCCTCAATATCACCGGCGACACTGTCCACATCAACGCGGCGAAAGCCATCCTGGCTGCGACCAACGTCGCCCTCGGCGCCAACGCCGCCGAACCGACGATCATGGGCAACGCCTTCTCCCAGCTCTGGATGCAGATGCTCCTACACGTCCATCCCTCAGCCATGGGGCCGACGGGACCATCGCCGCAGTTGGCCGCCCTGCAGCTTATCCCAACGACGCATCTCTCTAGCTCTGTGGTGGTGAAGTAAATGACCCGCTGCAAGTTCCCCGAGTTTCCATCCATCCCCTTGCCGAGCATCTCGGTCGGCTTTTCGATCCCGGCGCCGCCGGCTCTACCCACGCTCGACCCGCCTTCCGTCGACCTTCCGAAGATCCCGGCTGTGCCCAGCATCCCCCTACCTGGCATCTCGGTCGGCTTCTCGATCCCGGCGCCTCCGCCTTTGCCGACGCTCGACCCGCCCTCCGTCGACCTTCCGAAGATCCCGGCAATACCCAGCATCCCCTTACCCGGGATATCGGTGGGCTTCTCCATTCCATCGCCGCCTGACCTCCCCGAACCGCCGGGCTTGCCGCCCTGCCCGCTTGACTGAAAGGACCGAGATGGCACTGAACGTTGACAGCCTCAAAGACGCCCTCAAGCAGGTTTTTGCCGACGGGATGTCCGCGCCCGACAGCGACACCGTCGCCGAAAGCCTGGCTCAGGCGATCCACGACTACATCGTCACGGCGCAGGTCAATGGCGTCGTCGTCCATGTCGTCAATCCAGGCGGCAACCCCATTGGGACCGGCACCCAGACCACGCCGGTTCCGGTGAGTTAGGAGACTGAAGATGGAAGAAGCACGCGGCGTTGCCTTTCCCTTCCGGGTCGATGCGAAGACTGGCGGCATCGCCTGGGAGACCGGCACGAACAAGATTCGCGATGACCTTCGCGCCCTCATCGGCACCCGTCTCGGCGAACGGCCGATGCTGCGCGAGTTTGGCACTCGCATCCGCTCCCTTGTGCATGAGCCCGTAGACGACGTCACCGCTGACATCCTGCGCAGGCAAGCCCATGAGGCCGTCGTCCAGTGGGAACGGCGCGTCGTCGTCACCCGCGCTCGCATCGAACGGCGCGAGGCGGAGATCCGCCTCATCCTCAACTACATCCACAGTGATAGGCCGGTTGCCGGCGAAATGATCGTTCCCGTCGTTTAGGGCCCTCATCGGGAAGGAATAGGCATGCCGGGCGTTCGACCAGCCATTGACTACACCGACAAAGACTTTCGTTCTTTGCGCGAGGCGATGCTGCGTCTTGCTGAGAGCCGCCTTCCGGAGTGGACCGACCGTTCTCCCGCGGACCTCGGGATGCTCTTCGTCGATCTGTTCGCCTACATGGGCGACATCGCCCTTTACTACCAGGACCGCATCGCCAGTGAGCTGTTCCCGGGCACCGCCATCGAGAAGCGCAGCATTGTCGACCTCCTCCGCCTCATCGGATACCAGCTCCTACCTGCATCTCCTGCGAGAGCCGATCTTTTGTTGACCTTCACAGCGCCGGCCGGCCCAAGCACGGTCACAGTTCCCAACGGCATGCGCTTCACGGCCAGCCCTGTCGCGGGAGGTGAAGTCGAGTTCGTCTATCTGGGGCCAGATATCGCGATCACCCTGTCGTCCGACCAGGTCAGGCAGGGCTTCGACGCCGACAACAACCCCGTCGTGTTCTACGACGCGCTGCCCGTCGAGCAGTCACTGGCGGCAGGCCCAGTCGTCATCGGCTCTTCCACGGGCGAGCCGAACCAGACGTTCCCGCTGCCGGCTTCAGGTGTCGTACCCCATACGGTGATCGTGGAAGTGAACGAAGGCGCAGGATGGGTGACGTGGGACAGGCGAGATAGTCTCCTTTTCGACATCGCGCCCGATGGCCGCGCCATCCTTTCGCACCCCGATGCGCGGCACTATCAGCTCATCACCGATGGCGCCGGCATCACCAGCGTCGTCTTCGGCGCCAGCCGCCGGCCGCCCATCGGCACCAACAACATCCGCGCCAGCTTCCGCACCACCCGGGGCGCCCTCGGCAACGTTGCGGCCGGCACCATCACCGGCATCGCCACGCCCCTTGCGGGCCTCGTCGCCGTTATCAACCCCCAGGACTCAGCCGGCGGCAGCGACGACGAGATAGCGGAGCACGCCATCCGCTACGCGCCACTCACCTTCCGCTCCAACAACCGAGCGGTAACGGCCAGCGACTACGTGGCCCTGGCGCAAAGCACTGGCACGGTCGCCAAGGTCCGCGCGCAGAGCCAGGCGTGGAACCAGATCGACCTCTACGTCGCCCCATCCGGTCCGGTGTGCACGCCGGTGCCGGAAGCCTTACGCAGCTGGTTGCTCGGCTACATGGAAGACAAACGAATGGCTGGTACCTTCGTGCGCGTCCTCGACGCTCATTGCGTGCCAATCGACATCAGTCTCGAGTTGCTCATCGAAGAACGCTTTGCAGCCGATTCTGTCATCAGCCGCGTGCATGAGGCGGTTTCGCATCTCCTCGCCTTCGACCGGGTCGACTTCGGCGAGACCCTGTTCCAGAGCGATGTCTACGCCGCCGCGGAGAACGTCGAGGGCGTGATCGCCGTCGCCGTGAAGCGCTTTCGGCGACACGACCAGGCGCCCACGGACCTCGAAGCGGAGCTGGCGAAACACAAGCTCCCGTCCCTCGATCAGCTTCCCACGTTCATCCGCAACGCAATCTCCACCGAGATCGCGCCAGAGGGACGCATCGAGGTGGGGGAGTTTGAGATTCCAGCCATCGGTGAGCTCGAAATTACCCGGAGGTCGGCGCCGGCGTGAAGATCGAGCAACTTGCTGCCGGCGCCGACCTCATCGGCAGACGCGTCCGCCTTTCGTGGACGTTCAGCCCCGACGCGGGTGAGACGGTGGCGGACGTTCCTGACGTCACGGTGCGGCGAAAGCGCCGGGACTTCTCCTTCCCGCCTGCCGGCCCCGGAGACCCATACCTCATCTATGACAGCGCTACCTTCCCGCCGCCGCCTGTCCCTAACGTGCTCGAGGTACGGGACCTACCCAAAAGGGACATCATCGAAGGCCCGCTGCTTATCCGAGAGCAGACAACCACGGTCGCTGAGGTAATCGATGGGCGCAGGCGGGAGGTCATTCGCCGCATCGTCCGCGTGATCTTTGGGTCCGACCGCACCGCAATTCGCCAGGAGGTCGAGCTGCTCGACGTCGGTGGCGTCGGGGTGTCGCTCTTGCCGGGCGAGACCTACTACTACGCACTGGACAGCGCCTTGCTTCTGCCGGGTACAGACCCGGCGCCCTACCGCGCCACAGCCATGCCTGGGGAGGTCCACGGACTCAGCCGCACGCTTTACGGGATGATCCCCGAGATCTATCGCATCAACGACACGGTTGCCCGGCAGGCCGACGAAGCTACAGGGTTCCTGCCCGAAGCGGCGGCCGGCGCCACCGGCGGTGGCCAGCTGCGCCGTATGACGGAAGTCTTCGGCGCATCTCTGGACGCGATTCGCAGCTCCGCAGAAGGACTCTGGAGCCTTCACGATGCTTCGCGCGCCGACCCCAAGTTCCTGCCGTTGCTTGCCAACTGGATCGGCTGGGACCTCACCACCGCCGCCGAAACTGCCTTGCAGCGCAACGAGATCAGAAATGCGCCCCGGCTTTACGAAGCTGTTGGCACCATCCCCGGGCTGAGGACGATCGTCGACCACTACACCGGGTGGTCCACCAGGGTCGCCGAGTTCGCCCAGCACATCGCCCGTACCAACGTGCCGCCGCAGCACAACGTCTTCGGCCTAATCGACCGAGGAGGCACCTGGTGGGGTATCGATGACGCTTCGCCTTTGCTCGGTTTCGGGGCTCCGAACAACGAGAACGACGGCGGGGCAGGCGTGGCCGCCGAGCTCATCGGGCTCGCTGGCGAACCCTTCGACCTTCGTGGCGGCATGACGCTCACCATTGCAATCGACGGCGGTCTTCCCGCCACGGCGACATTCGGCCGTCGCGACTTCGCAGACATCACGGCCGCCACAGCCGCTGAGGTGGCGGCCGTCCTCGACGCACAGATCGATGGCCTCCGCGCCGACGACCTCGGCGGCACCGTGCGCCTGAGGTCGCACCGTACCGATGAGGGCTCGCGCATCGAGGTGATGCCCGGAGGCGCGAACCTGATCTCGCTCGATGGCGCACCCACGGGGCGGCTCTCGACTTCACTCGACGGTGAGGGGCGTCTCTGGCTCGCGCATGCGACGACCGTTGGCCCGGGAGACGCCGCCCCGCCGCGCGTCATCGTCAAAGCCCACCTGCGCGATACGTGGTACGACACCCAGGCTGTCGAAAGCGAAGCGGCGAACGCTCAGGCGTCGCCGGCCATCCTCAGTCTGCCGGGAAACGACCTCTGGCTCGCGTGGGTCGAGCATCCCGGTACGCAGCACTCGATGCTGCGGTGGCGCACCGCTTCCCCGCCACCGCTCACGCCCGCTCGCATCATCGGCGAGCGGCCGGGGCCTTTCCAACTCAGGGCCGGTTCACAGCTCGTCCTCACCGGCTACGGCGCCACCGAGACCTTCGTCGTGAACGCGGCCGACTACGCAGCGCTCAACTCCGCAACCACAGCCGAAGTGGTGGCCGCGATGAACACCCAACTCGCTGGTGTCACTGCCGGCATCGCGGCCAATGGCGCACTCGTCCTTCAGACCACGGCCACCGGCCCCGGTATCGAGCTTCGTGTCGACCTGTCGCTTTCTCCGTGGGCAACCAGTCCCCCGCTGCCCGGGGCCGCCCGCAACCTCGGCTTCGGCGATCGTGCCCTCATCGGTCGCGGGGGATGGGACCATCACGTCGCATGGCGCCAGAGCATGCCTGTCTCGAATATTCCCGCCGGGCGCCACACTGCCTGCAACGCCACCCTCGACCCCGAAGGCGCCATCCGCCTCTTCTGGAGCACCCACCTCGACGGTGTATGGCGCATCGCCCGCACACGTTGGGACGATCGAGTCCTTGTCGCCACGACGCAGGGTCTGGGCATTCGCGCGCCCAACGGCACCTGGAGCGCGCTGTCGTCGGCCGGCGGCCTGCCCGACGACGACGTTCGCGATGTCGCGGTCGATGCCGATGGATCGACCTGGTATGCCACCGCCGCCGGTGCCGCCCTGCGCACCCCCGACGGCACCATCGCGGTCCATGACAACGCCTCCACGGCCGGAGGGCTCGCAGACGACGACTTGCGCGCCGTCGCGATCGCCCCTGACGGCACAGCGTGGTTCGCGCACCCGTCCGGCGTTAGCGCCCGCGACGCCGCTGGCGCCTGGCAAAGCTTTACTGCCAACCCCACCGAATTGCCTGGCAACGACGTGCGGCATGTCTGTGCCACCTTCGACGGCAGCGTCTGGTTCGCGACCGCCGCCGGACTATCGAAGCGGGACGACCTCGGCCGCTGGCGCCGTTGGACGGTCGCTGATGGCCTGCCTTCTCTCGACGTGCGTCGCGTGTCCATTGCTCCGGATGGCAGCGTCTGGATCGCCACCGCTGCGGGCATCGCGCACGTGGATCTGTCAGGCGCCGTAGAGGCGATCGACCTCACCAGCCTGGGCGCCCCGGCCGGCGCCAACGACGCCCGCGCGGTCATCGAGGCGTTCGCGGCGGCCGGGAGCAGCCCCGAGGCGTCCGGCGTCGTCTGGGTGGCCACGGCGGCCGGTCTCATGGAGCTACGAGCGCGGCGGCGCGTCCTTGCGTATGGCCTTCCGGAGGGCCTTCCTAGCCTCGACTGTCGCGCCGTCATGTCCACCCCAGATGGGGCGATCTGGACGGGGACTGCTGCGGGCGCAGCGCGACTCGATCCGAATGGCGCCTGGACCACGTTTACGACTCTCGACGGACTGCCCGGGAATGCCGTCCAGGCACTCCATGGCCCCTGGTCTGCGCCACTACAGTTCGAGCCTGCCGGTGGCGGCGATGCCGATCCCCACGTGGTCCTCGATGGGACACGTATTTGGCTCACGTGGGCGGAACGTCAAAGCCCCGGCGATCCAGACGATACGTGGCTCTTGCGCACCCGGCGCTTTGTCTGGCCCGGTCCGGCCTGGGGGGCGACGCTGAACCTTACATCTGCTCCCGGCGCTCGCGTCACAGACCGTGAACCGCATCTTCAGCCGCAACCGGCGGGCGCGGCTCGCGTCTACTTCCGGTCCGATCGCAGCGGCGGACCAAGGCTGTGGTCACTCGAAATCAGTCCGGCCGACGTGGTTTCTGCGCCGTCTCAGGAGACGCTCGAGAACGCCGGCGATTTCTGCCCTGCCCCCGTCCGGTGGCCCGACGGCCGCGATTGGCTCATCTTCTCAAGCGACCGCAGCGTGCCCCTCGGGCGCCTCGGCGGGGGAATCCCCAGGCTCGAGGGTCCGGGCGATTCGTCACGGCGCGCGCCGGACGAAGCCTCCCTCCGCCTCTTTAGCGGTTCGACCACCGTGATGCTTGCCGACGTCCAACGCAACAGTGCACGGCGTCAGTTCCGCGACCTCCTTACCTACACCCCCCAGAAGCCTGGCGGGCTCGCCGAAGGCAGGCTGACACCCGACGAGATCTATACCCGGGGCACGATTGGCCTCTACGTGGAAAGGGGACCCGGCGGAAAGCCCCTGACGCTCTCGGATGCCGACCGCCTGCGCCAGCTCCTCGATCGGTTCATGCCCGTGAACCTTCGCGCCGTGATCGTCCTCCGGCCCACAGACGTGCTTCTTGAGCGCGTTTATCCGCCTGGACCTACGGACGGGTATGTCGACAGCTATCCGTTCGTCGAGGTGTACACCGGCCTCGTCGATGCAACGGGCGTCGTCATGCCCGACTGGCTGCTCTTCATGTCGACCGATCCCGGAAGCCTGACTGCGGACCCCGGCGACCTCACCACCCTTCGGAGACGGACCTGGCAGCCGCCACCACTATGACGTCGCTACCGGATACAGGAGAAAGAGTCATGACCGAACTGGAACAAGCGGCAACCGGCCTCGAGGGTCACTTCCGCGACGTCCTCCGAGGCCCAGATGGTCGAGTGGTCTGGGACCGAGGCTGGAAGAAGAACACGATCGTCGGCGATTGCCGCGTCCTCCTCGCCAGCTTCATGCGCGGCAACCCGTCGACTACGGGCGTCATCGGCCTGCAAGTAGGCGCAGGTCTTGCCGCCTGGGACCTTAGCGGCCCGCCCGCCGGCACTCCAGGTCAAACCGCCCTGGTCGACCCATTCCCGGCGACCGTCCCGCCCGCCAACATCCAACTCGACTTCCTCAACGGTGGCGCCGTGGTATTGACGCCGACCAGTCGCATACAGGTCCGGGCGACCTTCGGCCCAAGCGTCCCGCCCGGCGTTCCACCCTGGCCCGATGCCAACCATCCAACGGCCAATTTGCGGGAGTTCGGCCTCGTCGCCACCCTCGGCGGCACCACGGTCCTCATCAACTACGTCACCCATCCAGTCATCGCCCTCGATCCAGCCAGCACGCTGGAGCGAACAATCTGGCTCCAGTTCTGATCCGAGAGGAGACCCGGCAATGGCAGTCTTTTCGCCCAACACCTTCGATCCACTCTTGCGCTATATCAGCGTGCGCATCGGCCAGGGCGTCCCCCTGGTCCACGCCGACATCAACGAGCTGGACGACATCCGCAACTTCGAGGTGCGGGCCTTCCTCAAGTGGTTCGTCGGCGACGGTGTGCCGGAGGGCAGCGATGCCTTCCGTCTTTCCGCGGTAGCACCGCCCAACGAGGACGACAACTTCCTCATCGAGGCCGGCATCGGCGCTGCACCCGGCGGCCTCGACAACATCTCGACCGGCCTCACCTTCGTTGGGCGGTGCCTTGTCGACGGCCTCGACGCGAGAATCGCGACCGACCTGGAATTCGTCGACCAGGACCTCCATGTGAGCCAGCCTGGCGCCGTGGCGCTGGCCGCCGCCTGGGCCGTCCCCACGGTCCCTTCCCTGCCCGCGGTCAATGCAGACATCCTCGTCTATCTCGACGTATGGGACCGGCTGATCACGCCGGACGAGGAGCCCGGTCTCATCTTCACGGGCCTCGGCACGGAGAGCGCTGCCCGCCTCCGCCGCGAGTGGGTGGTGCGCTGGACCCCCAACGCGAGCGTCCCGGCCTTTGGTGACGCGGACTTCATCGCCGGGCACAGCTATTACGCCCTCGCGACTATCACCCGCCGGGCCGCCGACCCTGCTGTCGTCACTGCCGATATCACGGATCTTCGCGAGCGCCGGCTTCTCGTCCCGCCGGCATCACTCATCGAGGACCTCTTCGGCACCTCGCCCACACGCTACCGCCAGGGACTCGACCGGCCCGCTGTCAGTCTGCGCGAGGCGGTGAACGCCCTCATGCGCGGCGAGCTCCCATCCAGTCCCGACTCGCCCATCGCGCCGCACGCCAGCAACGACGACATGTCGTTTTCCTTCGATTTCAGCGGCCCCGACCTCACCGGCTTCTGGCACTCCGACCGTGTCGGGGCCATCGACCAGGTCTTCGCCGTCCGATGGCCCCAGGACGACTCCGGCGCTGCCGCCACGACGCCGCCCCAGCAGATCACGATCGGCGCCGTTCAGCATCGCCTGCCCCAGGCCGTACAGCTTCCCGGCGGCGATACCCTGGTGGTCTACGAGAGCAACGCACGCGACATCCATTTCAAGCGGGGCGCACATCTCGCAGCCCTGGCGGCCGCGCCGGAAACCGACGTCGCCGTGGACCCTGCCGTCTTCGAGCGTCACCCATTTGTCGTCCTGAACGGCACGCAGCTTGTCTTCTTCTGGCACACCTCTCCCAACACGGGCGCGCGTTGGGTTTACCGCCGCCGGCAGTACCCCGCCAATTTTGCCGAAGCCGGCGCGAATTGGCTCGACGCCGCGGGCGTGGAACTGTCCACGATCGTCCCCGCGGCAGCAAGTCCTTCAGCCGGCGACTTCTACGCCTTGTCTCACGGCAACCGCATCTATGTGAGCTTCCGAACGGGGGCAAACGACATTGCCGTCGTCGCCCTCGACCCGGCGACCGCCGCGATCCAGAACTGGGCTGCACCTCCGGGGCTTACCTTCTCGACACCGGCGCAAGACCAGCAACCATTCCTCGTCACAGATGGCGCCAATTCCGTCTGGGTCGTCTGGCGCGCTGGTGACACGGGCATCTTCAATGAGCGCCTGGACCTGGCAACCGACACATGGGCCGGCACTGGACTCCTGGTGCCCGGCACCGATGCGCCCGGCAACGCCGATAGCCGCCCCACCGTCGTGAGCGATTCGACCGGCGCCCTCTGGCTGTTCTGGGTCTCAAACCGCAGCGGCACCAACGACATCTGGGTGGTCCGGCGCAACCCGGTCACGGGCGGATGGGGCGAGCCTCGCCAGGTCGTCGCCGCCACGGGCACGGACGATGTCCCGTTCGCTCGCGTCGATGGTGGCGGTGTGATCTGGCTATTCTGGCGCAGCCAGCGCACCGGCAACTTCGACCTCTACTTCAAGCGCCTGATCACGGTCATCTAGAACCGCGAATGCGCTCAGTTCTGCAAAGGAGAATCAGGTGCCTAATCCAGTCATAACTCCCTATGGCGGCGATGCCGCGGTTCACACCGTCACCCAGTCAGACAACGCGTACTATGACCTCGAGATCACGGACCTCACCGATGATGCCGAGTTCACGATGACTGTGCCGGCCAACACCGTCCTGGTCGACGTTTGGACGCTGACCGGCGCTGAGGCCACGATTCGTTGGAACCCCAACGGCATCGAACAGCCCTTGCTGGCGCCCGACCCCGGTAACCCGGGGCAAAACATCTGGACCAACCAGCCGGTTATCGTCGGCCCCTGGACCGTCAACGTCTCCGCCGCGGCCGTGACCGACCCGGTCGTCATTATCATCAATGGGCCGGGCCCGGTGGGCAGCTTGCGCTTGCGCGCCCGTAACCTGGCGGGCGCTCAGGTCAGCCTCCAGGCCCAATCAGACACGCGTACTGTGCGCATCACCGCCGATCCCTCGATCATCGGAACGCCGGCGCCGGACGTCACGCCGGTGGTGGAGCGAACCAACCGCACGATGCAGGGAAATCCCCAGGTGACCGTGCAGGCCTCCGGCATGGTGCCTGCCGCCCTTGCCACGCTGCCGGTAGTTCGAGGCCTTTGGGAGAAGGTCAGCGCCAACCCGACCTTCTCCCTCGTCCAGGCGTCGCCCAACGCCACGTTCACCGTCCCCGGCATCTACGCGGATACGCCGTTCACCTTCCGCTTCCGCGCCTACTACGACCTCAACACCAACAACGCCTTCGACGCAACCGAACCCGAGACCAGCGAGGACGTCAACGTTACCTTCATGGCCGTCCGGCATCGCATGGTGCTGGTCCTCGACCGTTCAGGCAGCATGTCCAGCAGCCTCCCGGGCGGCACCGAGTCGCGATGGGACGCATCGAAGCGCGCCGCGCACATTTGGCTCGACCTGTTCGCCGCCTTCCGAGCGCCCGAGAACCAGACGGCGGGCGTCATCACGTTCGAGGACGACAGCTGCGGATATCCCGCGCCCGCCCTTCCCGCGGACGTGACCTTCGTCGATCCCTCTACCGGGTTGCCGGCTGCCGGTCTCAGCGTCCTCAGTTCCTTCTCCACGCTCACCGGCCTCAACCTCGGCACACCCCAGACCTGCACACCCATCGGCGACGCGCTGAAGCGCGCCTTCACCGCCCTCGATGCGCCGCCTCTGACCGACCTCGACGCGGCGACCATCCTCCTGCTCACGGACGGCTACGAAAACTCGGGCGCCGTGAGCATCAAGGGCACCCTACCGCCCGGCACGACCTCGGTTGCCTCAAACCTGCCCGCGACGCTTCAGTCGAAGCTTGCGCTGTACGTCATGGGTTGCGGCGATTCGGTCGACCAGGACGCCCTCGACAACCTCACCAACCTGACGAACCTCGACCTTATCCCCGGCGGCTACTACGGTCTGGCGCCCAAGATCGAGGATATCCTGCCGTTCTTCGCCGAAATGCTCGGTCACAGCGTGGACGCCCAGGACCTCGGCGCCGTCCTCGATGGCACCCTCCTGTTTGCCACGTTTGCCACCAACGCCGGCGAGACGCGGCTCTCTGTGGTCGTCCCCTGGGACCAGCCCAGTCACAGCCTGCGCCTATCGCGGCGCGACCCCGGCGCAATGGCGTGGACGCCGGTAAGCATCGGCGCCAACGCCACGCTCCTCGAGCGCGACACCCACGCCATGATCAACGTCGACCTCCCCGGCCTGCTCGGTTCGGGCTCACCCGCCCAGGAGTGGCGCATCGAGTGGATCAACGGCGCAGAAGTCGCCCAACCTCTGAAGTTCGGCGTGCTCGCTATCGTCGACCTCCATTGCAAGATGGACATCGAGTTCGACAAGACCCACTACGGTACCGGTGAGACGATTCGCGTCACCGCCCGCCTCAACGCCGGCAACGAGGTAATCACCAACGCAACCGTCATCGCCGAAGTTGCCGGCCCGGGCGAAGGCCTCGGCAGCTTCATGTCCAGCAATGGCGGCAAGATGGGGGGACCCATCACCCTGCGCAACCTCAAGGAGGGGCAACTGATCGAGGCGCTCCGGGCCGCCAGCCAGGGGCCGGACCCGAACCAGCCGAAAGGCGCCCTGTTCAACATCTACCTCCAGGCCAACGGCATGAGTGCTCTTCCCGTCGTCAACCCCGTCTTCGTCGATGCCACCGACCGCATGTTCGACGACGGCGCCCATAGCGACGGCGCCGCCAACGACGGTGTCTACGCCAACAACTTCGACCGCACGGACAAAGAGGGTACATACACCTTCCGCTTCCGGGCAGAAGGCACCCTACCCGGCGGAAGCCAGTTCCGCCGCGTCATCACCATCTCGAAGTGGATCGGCGTCCGAGTCGATCCTGCGTCTTCGCCGACCGTGATCACGTCGATCTCGAACCCGCCCCCAGGCATGGTCGGCCAGCTCATCGTCGTCACGCCCAGGGACAAGAAGGGCGAGTTCCTCGGTCCCTTCCGGGAAGGGCAGGTCAAGATCGAAGCGTCGGCCGGCGGCTTTACCGGCCCTGTCGAGTCGCGTCTCGACGGCAGCTACGAGCGCACTCTGATCTACCGGCGCGACGAGAAACCCAAGATCACGATTACCGTCGATGACCAGCAGGTCTTTCCTCGTCCCCTGGGTCCAGAGGGCTGCCTCCAGGCAATCATCGACTTCCTCAAGAAGCTCATGTTCTGGAAGTGAGACTCAGATGACGTGCCATGACACGTTATGTTCATCAGGCGGCGGTAGAGGCGATGGGAGGTGCCTGCAGTGCAGACACCTATGAGCGGCCGGGCCGAATTTCGTGGGTTGGGCAGGGCCTACAGGACCCTGCCCAATCAGCCACTGATCTGACCCCTAAGGCCCAGGCTATCCGTCGCATTCGCCAGGCTCGTCGAACCCAGAAGAAACCCGCCTCGAATCCTCGTTCAGATTCAAGACGGGCGAATTTCTCTGGAGCGGCCAGGGGGAATTGAACCCCCGCCTCATCCTTGGGAGGGACGCGTGCCGCCACAACACCTTGGCCGCTTCACAACCCCATCCTACCAGCCCGAAAGTGCATAGTGCATAGGACATCGTGCATAGAGCCGGAACGGTCGTTGTCCTCGGCGCCTATGCACTATGTCCTAAGCACCATGCACTAAAATCCCCCCATGCCCCTCCTCTCCCTCAAGCGCGTGCCCGAACCCGAACTCATGGACGACGACTCCGAGGTCGAAGCCTACGCGTCTGCCGCCGCGGCCAAGTATCTCGAAGCCATCGACCGCAGCTTCGTCGACCACATCGCCAAGCTCATCCAGGGCGCCGGCCTCGAGTCCGGACGCCTCCTCGACCTCGGCTGCGGCCCCGGGCAGATCCTAATCATGATGAAGCAGCGCTGGCCCGGCATGCAGATCACCGGCCTCGACGCTGGCCCCGCCATGATCGACAAGGCGCGATCAGACGCCTCCGCGGCCGGCCTCGACATCACCTACGAAGTCCTGCGACTCGGCCCCAACGGCGAGACCAGGCTCCCGTACGAAGACGCCGAGTTCGACATCGTCACCTGCAACTCCGTCATCCACCACCTCACCGACCCCATCAACGCCCTTGATGAGATGGCCCGCGTCGCCAAGCCCCAGGGCGCCGTCCTCATCCGCGACCTCGCCCGCCCAGCCTTCCTCTTCCCCTACCCCCTGCACGTCCGCATCTTCGGCCGTCACTACGAAGGCGAAATGCGCCGCCTCTACGAAGCCTCCGTCGCCGCCGCCTACACGCCACCAGAGCTAAACCAGATGCTCCGAAACTCCCGCCTCAACGACAACCGCACCCGCGTCTTCATGCGCGGCATCACCCACACCGGCATCGAACGCTCCGCCCTCCCCAAAAAGTAGCTGCAGACCTTCAGGTCTGCTCCCTCGTGTAGACGCGCGCGATTCATTCATCGTGCCGTCAAACCTGGTTCCCGGAAGCTCTTCCCCAACCCATCCGTAGCTCCGGGTTTCAATCCGCAAACCGTGGTCTCCAGCTACAATCGCCCCACTGATGGCCACCCAGGAAGACGTCCGCCGCATCGCCCTCTCCCTCCCGGAGACTGCAGAGGAATCCGGCCGCTTCGCCTTCTCCGTCCGCAACAAAGGCAAGCTCAAGGGCTTTGCCTGGATCTGGCTAGAGCGCATCCACCCCAAGAAGGCCCGCATCCCCAACCCGGAAGTCCTCGCCGTCCGCGTCGCCGGCCTCGACGAGAAGGCCGCCCTGCTCGCCATGGACCCCGAGCGGTTCTTCACCGAGACTCACTACAACGGCTACCCCGCCATCCTCATCCGCCTCGCCGCCATCGACGTCCCTCTGCTCGAAGAATTGATCACCTCAGCCTGGCGCTGCACAGCCCCAAAGTCCCTCCCCCGAGGAAAGAGATCGTAATCGAGCCACCCGGCTGCCATTCGCCTGGCCTTGATCCTCTAGCTGAGGGTTTAACCCCTCAGTCGCCCTTCCACTCCAACCGCGTCCGTCCTCTGTACCCTCAGCCCCTCCGGGGGAGAGGTCGACGCAATGCGGAGGTGCAGGAGGCAGCCGCCTCCTGCCGGGGGGCCTGGGGGGTGTCCCCCCAGCATCTCTTTATTTATTCTTAGCGCCGCGCAGCGGCGCGCCAGAAGGCGATGTAGCGGCGACCATCAGGTCGCCATCCTGAAAGGTCCTCACCAATGCCCAAAATCCGCGCCATCCTCGTCA
>Ga0247825_10001054_pt1 | contig 18002 bp, 13 predicted proteins | sample 13C_Vanillin_Day_FD_194413 | JGI IMG/M metagenome (GOLD analysis project Ga0247825, IMG submission 194413) | Soil microbial communities from agricultural site in Penn Yan, New York, United States - 13C_Vanillin_Day48 | ecosystem: Environmental > Terrestrial > Soil > Agricultural land | place... | reverse complement strand
CTTCACGCCGCGGCGCGAGATGGACATCGCCATCGCCGGTGCGGCCACGTGGATCCGGCTCGACGCACAGGGCGCCATCGCCGATGCGCGCATCGTGCTGGCCTCGGTGGCGCCGACGCCGATCCGGGCGCCGTCGGCGGAGAGGAAGCTGGTCGGCGGGAGGCCGGCGCGTGCGCTGTTCGAGGAGGCGGGTAGGCTCGCCGCGAACGATGCGCGTCCGATCTCCGATACGCGCGGGTCGGCGGACTATCGCCGCACGCTGGTGGCCGTGCTGACGGCACGGGCGCTGGCAGACTGCTGCCGCCAGCTCGAGGTCGAGGGTGCCGATAGATGAAGACGCTGATCGACTGCACCGTCAACGGCGAGGAGAGAAGCGTGCTCGCCGACACGCGCGACACCCTGCTCGACCTGCTGCGCGACCGGCTCGGCCTGACGGGGACCAAGGAAGGCTGCGGCAACGGCAACTGCGGCACCTGCACCGTGCTGATGGACGGCGCGCCGGTGAACGCCTGCCTGGTGCTGGCGCTGGAGGCGCCGGGGCGCGACATCGCGACCATCGAGGGGCTCGCGCAGGGAGGCGAGCTCGATCCGCTGCAGCAGGCGCTCGTCGAGCACAACGGCACGCAATGCGGCTTCTGCACGCCGGGCATTCTGATATCGGCCAAGGCGCTGCTCGACGAGAACCCGCAGCCGACGGAGGCGCAGATCCGCCACGCCATCGCCGGCAACCTGTGCCGGTGTACGGGCTACGGCAAGATCGTCGAGGCGATCGCGGCGGCGGCCGCAGCGCGGGGGCGTTGAATCATGGCGACGGATAGTGCTCAGGCAGGTGCGGCGCCGCCGCTCAAGGTGCTCGGCAGGCGGCTGGCGCGTGTCGATGCGCGCGAGCGCGTGACGGGCGAGGCGCGCTATCCCGCCGACCTCGCATTGCCCGGCATGGTGCACGCCAGGATGCTGCGCAGCCCGCACGCGCATGCGCGCATCCGGCGCATCGATACGACGCGTGCCGAGGCGCTGAAGGGCGTGCTCGCGGTGGTGACGGCGGCCGATTTCCCAGAGCTGCCGGTCGGGACGATGATCCCCATGGGCGAGACCGGCTACGACATGTGGATGGTGGCCGAGCTCAACATGGCGCGGCGCAAGGTGTGCTGGGTCGGCCAGCCGGTGGCGGCGGTGGCGGCCGTCGACGTGCACGTGGCGGAGGCGGCGCTGGCGCTGATCGAGGTCGACTACGATCTGCTCCCGGCGGTGCTGGACATCGAGGCGGCGCTGGCAGACGGCGCTCCGGTGCTGCACGAGCACGTGCTCACCAAGGGCGTGGAGCCGAGGCCGAAGACGCCGAGCAACCTGTGCTCGCGCACGGTGATCGGGCGCGGCGATACGCAGGCGGCGCTCGGGCAGGCGCGTGCCAAGGCGCGGGCGAGCGTGAGGATCGACACGGCGCACCAGGGGTATCTCGAGCCGCAGGTGGTGGTGGCCGAGGTCGACGCCAACGGCTTTGCCACCGTGTGGGCGTCCACGCAGGGGCAGTTCACGGCCGAGCTGATGATCGCGTCCATGCTCGGGCTGCCGGCGTCGAAGCTCAAGGTGGTGCCGCTCGAGGTCGGCGGCGGCTTCGGCGGCAAGATCGCCATCCACGGCGAGGCTGTGGCCGTGCGGCTGGCGCAGAGGTGCCGGCGGCCGGTGAAGATCGTGCTCTCGCGCGACGAGGTGCTGCAGGGCGGCTCCGGGCCGGCGGCGGCGGCAATGATCGACATCGAGGTCGGCGCCGGCGAGGATGGCCGGCTCGTCGCCATCGATGGGACATACCGGATGGATGCGGGCGGCTTGCCGGGGCTGAGCCCGTCGCTCGTGATGCAGGCCTCCGCGGCGCTCTACCAGTGCCCCAACCTCAACCTCGTCGGCTACGACGTCGTCACCAACAAGCCGCGCACCGAGGCCTACCGAGGCCCGGGCGGCATCCAGGCCGCCTTCGCCATGGAGCAGGCGATGGACATGCTCTGTGAGCGGCTGGGCATGGACCCCCTCGAGTTCCGCAAGCGCAACGCCTCGGTGACGGGCAGCACGATGCCGATCGGTACGCCGTTTCCGTCCATCGGCCTCACCACCATCCTCGATCGGGTGGCCGAGCACTCCTGCTGGCGCGATCCACTGGTGAAGGGAAATTTCCCCCGCGGGCGCGGACTGGCGCTCGGCTACTGGCGCGGCACGTCCATGACCTCGGCGGGACACATCACGATCGCGGGCGACGGCCGGCCGATGGTGACCATGGGGCCCGTCGACATCTCCGGCACGCGCACGACCATGGCGCAGGTGGTGGCCGAGGAGTTCGGGCTCGCCCTCGAGGACGTGCACATCCACACCGGCGACTCCAAGTCGGTCGGCTACAGCGACGGCGCGGCGGGCAGCCGCGTCGCGCGCACGGCGACGGCGGCGCTGGTGGAGGCGAGCCGCGATGCACTCGGCCAGTTGCGCCGGCGGGCGGCCGAGAAGCTGCAGTGCGCGGCCGACCAGCTCGACTATGCCGGCGGCGTGTTCCGCGCGCGGCAGGCGGGCGGGGCCGCGATCAGCCTGAAGGAGCTGATGGCGGCGACGCTCACCGACGGCGCGGTGATCGGGCGCGGCGTGTCGACCAAGCTGCCGCTGGGGGTGGAGATCGGCGCGCACGTGTGCGACGTGGAGGTCGACACCGAGACGGGGCTCGTCACGGTGCTGCGCTACACCGCGTTCCAGGACGTCGGGCTCGCGCTCAACCCCGCGGCGGTGGAAGGCCAGATCGAGGGCAGCGTCGTGCAGGGCCTCGGCTGGGCGCTCAGCGAGGGCTTCGACTACGGGCCAGACGGGCGCCTGCGCAACGCGAGCCTGCTCGACTACCGCATGCCGACCGCGCTCGACGTGCCGAAGATCGAGTGCGTGATCGTGGAGACGCCGGTGCCCAACGTGCCCTACGGCGTGCGCGGCGTCGGCGAGGTGCCGATCGTGCCGCCCGGTGCCGCCGTCGCCAATGCCATCGCGCGGGCCACTGGCGTGCGCATGACGCGGATGCCGATGACGCCGGAGCGCGTGCTTGCGGCGTTGCAGGGTTGAATCCTGAGTTCAGGTCATAGTACGCACGCACCCGTCACGGCCACGCGAGGAGAAGTGTGATCGTACGCTTGGCGCAGTCGATCTCAACGGTTTCAATCTTGCGCAGGTCAAGCTCGACAATGAAGTAAAGTCGCGGATTGTCTGGATTGAAGAACTCATTCTGGAGGGGCACCTGGGAAAGCTCTGGCCCGACACTGAGTTTGGAATGCGCCTTCCAATGTTCAGTATCAAGCTGTTCTCGAGATCGCAGGCCGCTGACTAAATGAGGGTCGGCTCTGATTTCAGCCAGGCGTGGTCCCAAAGTCTCGCACTGCGCCGTCGTCCCCCCGTGAATTGCATATGTTGCCTTTGCCATGACAGCGGCCGCCAGCCCAACTCCCTGAACCCGGTCAATTTGATCGGCGCGCAATACTTGGGCGCAAGCGCAGTGCTGCACGTGCCCATCACGCGCGATATGTAGCGCCAGGGTGCATCCGCGCTCTTCAGAAGCAACCGGCCGAGGAGTGTCTCCAACCCGAGCGCTGTACTCTCCATCGACTTGTATGGGTCGCCGCAACTCGAAAGGCCAGTCAGACTCAATGCGGCAAGTGACCGGATCACAATCCCAGCGGAAACGGTTCTCATGCGGGCCCCTCCACGCGATGCCATTCTGACGGCTGAGAATTGACGCTTCGTGATCGTGCCGGCGGATGACGCCGGAGCGTGTGCTGGCGGCGCTGCGCGAGAGTGCCTGACTTTGCATCCCCGGAGGCCGCGCTCGCGCGGCCATCCGGGGCCTTGCCCGTCAAAGGATAAGCGCGCGTGGTCAAACAACGCATCAAGGCCCCCGGCTCGGCGCGTCGCGGACTTTGTCCGCGGTGCGCCGGCCGGGGATGCATGTGGAGGGGTCAGCCGGTGTTGCGCAGGCCGGCGGCGATGCCGTTGATGGAAATGAGGATGCCGCGGCGGGCTTCGTCGTCGATCTGGCCGGCGCGCCAGCGGCGGAGAAGCTCCACCTGGAGGTGGTTGAGGGGCGCGATGTAGGCGAAGCGGTGGGCGATGGAGCGGGCCAGGGAGGGATTGTCGGCGAGGCGCTCGCGGTTGCCCGTGATGGCCTCGACGGCGCTGACGGTCTTCTCCCACTCCGCCTCGATGGCGGCAAAGATCCTGTCGGCAAGCGGCTTGTCCAGCACGAGGCCGGCATATCGCCGTGCCACGCCCAGGTCCGCCTTTGCGAGCACCATGTCGAGGTTGGAGAGGATCGTGCGGAAGAACGGCCACTCCGCATTCATGCGCCGCAGCAGCGCCAGCCGCGGCTCGCGATCGCCGGCCAGATACTCCGTCACGGCCGAGCCGAAGCCGAACCACCCCGGCAGGGTCACCCGGCTCTGGCCCCAGGAGAAGCCCCAGGGGATGGCTCTCAAGTCGTCGAGCCGGCGGCTCGCCTTGCGCGAGGCGGGGCGCGAGCCGATGTTGAGCTCGGCGATCTCGGAAATCGGGGTGGCCGCGAAGAAGTAGTCCGTGAAGCCCGGCGTCTCGTAGACGAGCTTGCGGTAGGCGGCCATGCTGCTGACCGAGAGCGAAGCGGCGACGTCGAGGAACTCGGGCGCCGGCGCGCGGTCGACGGTCAGCAGGGTCGCCTCCAGCACGGCCGACATCAAGGTCTCGAGGTTGCGCCGGCCGATCTCGGGATTGGCGTACTTGGCATTGATCACCTCGCCCTGCTCGGTGAGGCGGATCTGGCCTTTCACCGTGCCGGGCGGCTGCGCCAGGATCGCCTGGTAGCTCGGGCCGCCGCCGCGACCGACGGTGCCGCCGCGGCCGTGAAACAGCCTGAGCGTCAGGCCGGGCTTGTCCTCGAACATGCGCGCGAGCACCGTCGAGGCCCTGTAGAGCTCCCAGTTGGCGGTGAAGTATCCGCCGTCCTTGTTGCTGTCGGAGTAGCCGAGCATGATGTCCTGCACGCCGCCCGAGTTGCGCAGCAGGGCCTCGATGCCCGCAAGGTCGTAGAAGGCGCGCATGATCGCTTCGGCCGAGCGCAGGTCGCCGATGGTCTCGAACAGCGGCACGACGATGAGGTCGAGCTCGGCGCGGGCGCTCTCGCCGCGCGCCAGGGCTCCCCGCATCAGCCCGCTTTCCTTCTGCAGGACGAGCACCTCCAGGAGATCGCTCACGCTCTCGGTGTGGCTGATGATGTAGTGGCGGATGGTCTCGGGGCCGAAGTCCTCCCGCAGCCTGCGGGCCTTCTCGAAGACGGCGAGCTCCTTCTCCGTCGCCTCGCTGTAGGTGAAGCCGCGCACCCGCAGGGAGCGGGGGTCCTGAAGTTGCGCAAGCAGGAGCGTCTGCTTGGCATCTTCCGGCAGGGCCGCATAATCGGCCTCGATGCGCGCCGCCGCCAGCAGCTCCGCCAGGACGGCCTCGTGCTTGTCCGAGCTCTGGCGCAGATCGGTGGTGGCGAGATGGAAGCCGAACACCTGCACGGCCCGGATCAGCGGCGCCAGACGGCTGCGGACCATGGCGCCGCCGTGATTGGCCTCCAGCGACTGGCGGATGGTCATGAGGTCGGCGAGGAAGTCGGCGGCCTTGCGGTAGGGCTCGCCGGGTACGATCGCGTGGCGCAGCGCCTCGGTGTCGGTGAGGGCCCGAAGCGTGCCGGCGAGCCGGCTGTAAATGCCGGTGAGCGCGCGGCGGTAGGGCTCGTCCGCCCGATGCGAGCTGTCGTCGCCGGATCGCTCGGCAAGCGCCTGCAGGGCCGGCGAGCACGGCGCCAGGGTCAGCGATATCGACAGCTCCGCTCCGAGCTGATGCACCTCGGTCAGGTAGTGGCGGAACGCGATCTCGGAGTGGCGTCTCACCGCGATGTCGAGGGTCGTGGCATCGACGTTGGGGTTGCCGTCGCGGTCGCCGCCGATCCAGTTGCCCATGCGGAAGAACGGCGCCACGGGACGCTCGAGGAGTGCCTCGAGGTCGGCGTAGATGCGGGGAATCTCGGTCAGGAACGTCGAGGCGTAGTAGCTGAGCGCGTTCTCGATCTCGTCGCGCACGGTGAGCTTCTCGGTCCTCAAGACGCGCGTCTGCCACAGCTGCACGACGCGCGATCGCAACTGCGCCTCGTTATCCGCCCGCTCGCGGGAGCTGCGCAGGGTGTCGCGCTCGGCCAGCAGATCGGCGATGGCGCGCTCGGCGTCGAGCGTGCTCTTGCGCTGTACCTCGGTGGGATGGGCGGTGAGGACCGGCGACACGTAGCCGCGGTTGAGGGCGCGGACGATCGTGTCGGTCGTGATGTGCGCGCGTGTGAGGCGGGCGAAGCAGTCCGAGAGGCTGCCCTCCTGCGGCTCGTCATGGCGCTCGTGGAAGAGGCGCCGGCGCACGTGATGGCGGTCCTCGGCGATGTTGGCGAGATGGGAGAAGTAGCTGAAGGCGCGGATGACGGTGAGCGTCTCGCGCGGGCTCAGCCGCGTGAGGAGATTGTCGAGGTTGCGGCCCGCGGCTTCGTCGGCCTTGCGCTGGAATGCGACCGACAGGCGCCGGATCGCCTCGACGACCTCGAAGGCTTCCTCGCCGACCTGCTCGCGAACGGTGTCGCCGAGGATCTGGCCCAGCAGTCGCGTGTCGTCGTGCAGGGGGCCGTCCTTCTCGGACGCTGCCGCATTGCTCGCTGCCGCCGGAAGAGACATCGCCGCGCCCTGCTCCGCACCACATTGTGCAGTGCAGCATTCCGGTCGGCTGTGCGCAAGTCGAAAAGCGCTGCGGGCATTGCCGACACCTCGAGTGATAGCGAGGCGACAGCTGCCGGAGACGTTGGCAATTGCGGCCGCGTCGTTCAATCTGGTGCGGCTTGGCTCCGGCAATGGATCGAGACGATGAGAAGACTGGACGGGAAGGTGGCCCTGATTACCGGCGCCGCGCGCGGACTGGGGGCGGCAATTGCCCGCCGCTTCACCGAGGAGGGCGCCAAGGTCATCATCAATGACCTTTCCCTGGAGGCCGCGCGCGCCACCGCCAAGGAGCTCGGGGGACACGGATTGGCGGCGGACGTCTCGGACTCCGCCTCCGTCGCGGCCATGTTCGCGGAGGTCAGGAAGCTCACCGAGCGGCTCGATATCCTCGTCAACAATGCGGGGATAAGCGGCACCGAGGGGCGCAATGACGCCAAGGAGATCATCGCGCTGCGCCTCAAGCAGGCCGATGAGATCGCCCGAGGAGGGCCGGTGGAGACCTTCCTCGACGGCACGGTGCAGACGAGCGACGGCAACTGGCGGCGCATGCTGGGGGTGCACGTTGACGGCATGTTCTACTGCACGCGCGCGGCGCTCGAGATCATGAACCCGCAGATGTCGGGCGCTATCATCAACATGTCGAGTGTGATGGGGACATTCGGCCGGCCGGGCAACGTGCCCTACTCGACGGCCAAGGCCGCCATCCTCGGCTTCACCCGCTCGCTTGCCCACGAGGTGGCGCCACGCAACATCCGCGTCAATGCCATCGCGCCGGGGTGGATCACCACCGACATGACGGCGCCGCTCGGCGAATTGAAGAACCGGATCGCCGCCAACACGCCGCTGGGGCGCATCGGCGAGCCCGACGACATCGCCTGGGCCGCCGTCTACCTCGCCAGCGACGAGGCCAAGTTCATGACCGGCCAGGTCATCTCGCCCAACGGCGGCTGGTACATGAGCCAGTGAGCCGGTGCCGTCATTCCCGCAAGCGCGTAGCGCGCCAGCGGGAACCCAGCCAAGCGCTCTACGCTGGTCTTGGATTCCCGCTCAGCGCTTCGCTTGGCGGGAATGACGCGCTATCGTGGCGGGAAATTGCGACTTGCTGGAGGGAGGATACGCATGAAATTTGGCATCTTCTATGAGCTGCAGCTGCCGCGGCCTTGGGAGCCCGGCAGCGACCACAAGCTCTATCAGGATGCCCTGACCCAGGTGGAGCTCGCCGACAGGCTCGGCTACGACTACGCCTGGATGGTGGAGCACCACTTCCTCGAGGAGTACTCGCACTGTCCCTCGCCTGAGTCCTTCCTCGGCGCCGCCAGCCAGCGCACGAAGGACATCCGGCTGGGTCACGGCATCCTGCAGCTCACCACCAACCATCCCGCGCGCATCGCCGAGCGCGTCGCCGTGCTCGACCTCCTGAGCAACGGCCGCTGCGAGTTCGGCATGGGCGAGTCGGCCTCCATCACCGAGCTCGAGCCCTTTGGCCGCTCCATGGAGGACAAGCGCGAGGTGTTCGAGGAGGCCGTGCAGGCGATCTTCCCGATGTTCAAGGAAGGCGGCACCGAGCATCACGGCAAGCATTTCGACATGCCGCTGCGCAACGTCGTGCCCAAGCCCCTGCAGAAGCCGCACCCTCCCATCTGGATGGCCTGCTCCCAGCTCGACACCATCGAGCGCGCGGGCCGCTGCGGCCTGGGCGCGCTCGGTTTCCAGTTCGTCAGCGCGGACGCCGCGCACGCCTGGGTGCACGCCTACTACAACGCCATTACCAAGCGCCTCCACAAGCTCGCCGACTACACCATCAATCCCAACATGGCGCTGGTCAGCTTCTTCATGTGCTGCAAGACCGACGAAGAGGCGCGGAGGCGCGCCGACGGCGCCACGTTCTTCCAGTTCGCGCTGCGCTTCTACGGCGCCTCGGCCGACCGCAAGCGTCCCGCCCCCGGCGCCGTCAACATGTGGGACGAGTACAACAAGTGGAAGAAGGCCAACCCCGACGCGCAGGAGGCGGCGCTCAGGGGCGGCCTGATCGGCTCGCCCGACACCATCCGCAAGAAGCTCGCCAGGTTCGAGACCTCCCACATCGACCAGGTGATCCTGCTCAACCAGGCCGGCAAGAACGCGCACGAGGACATCTGCGAGTCGCTGGAGCTGTTCGGCCGCGAGGTGATGCCGGAGTTTCAGGCCCACCACGCCGAGCACCTAAAGTGGAAAGAGAAGGTGATGGCGCGCGAGATCGAGCTCGAGGAGATCGAGACGGCCGCCTTCAAGGACCGCTTCGGCAAGGCCATGCCGGCGCAGCTGCGCAACCCGAAAGCGGCAACGACGTAGGGCGCAATAGCCGAAGGCGTATTGCGCCGCTGGCGGAATCGGTGTGACGGCGCAATGCGCTTGGGCTTATTGCGCCCTACACCACGCCGCTCTTCTTGAGCTGCTTGGCGTCCTCCCCGCTGACGCCGCACAGCTTGCCCAGCAGCTCGTCGGTATGCTCGCCGAGCAGCGGCGGGCGGGTGACCTTGGCAGGCGAGTCCGACAGCTTCACGGGGCAGCCGACAGTCTGGTAGATGCCGCGCGTGGGGTAGTCGATGTCAACGATCATGTCGCGCGCCTTGAGGTGTGGATCGGCCAGCACCTCGCCCGTGTCCTGGCAGGCGCCGCAGGGCACTCCCGCATCGCCCATCACCCGCATCACCTCGTGCTTGCTGCGCTGGCGCGTCCAGTCCGCGATGATGGCGTCGAGCGCCGCGCGGTTCTCCCAGCGCGCCTCCAGCGTCTTGAAGCGCGGGTCGGCGGCAAGCTCGGGCTGGCCCAGCACCGATACGACCGCCTCCCACATCTGCGGCTGCGCATACATGAACACGTAGTCGTTGGGGCCGCCGGGCGCGCAAGGGTAGGTGGTGCCCGGCACGTTGCGGCCGAGCTGGTTGCCGGTGCGTGGCGGCGGATGGCCGAAGCGCTGGTGGTCGCGCAGGCTGACGCGGCAGATGTTGACGACCGAGTCCTGCATCGACACCTCGACGTGCTGGCCCTTGCCCGTGGAGTGACGCTGATTGAGTGCGGCCAGGATGCCGATCGTCATGTGCATGCCGGTGCCGGAATCGCCGATCGAGGGCCACACGTAGGTCGGCGGCCCGTCGGGGAAGCCGGTGACGCACATCGCCCCGCCCATGGCCTGGGCGATCGGCTCGAAGCTCTTGAAGCCGCTGTAGGGGCCATAGGTGCCGAAGCCCTTGATGGTGGCGTAGATCAGCCGCGGATTGATCTTGGCGAGCTCCTTGTAGCCGAGTCCCAGGCGATCGAGCGCGCCGGGCCCGAAGTTCTCGACCAGCACATCGGATTTGGCGATCACCTCGCGGAACAGCCGTCTGCCCTCCTCGGTCTTGAGGTTGAGCGTCAGGCTCTTCTTGTTGGCGTTGAGCACAAGGAAGAACAGGCTATCGCTGTCCTTCTTGTCGCGCATGTTGGTGCGGGCGACGTCGCCGCCCTTAGGCTCCTCGAGCTTGATCACGTCGGCGCCAAGGAAGGCCAGCATCTGCGTGCAGGCCGGTCCTGCCTGGTTGTGCGTCATGTCGATGACGCGGATGCCGGACAGGGCTTGGGTCATGTTTCCTCTCCCGTTAACGCTGGCGGACGCGCCGCATGGCGCCAGCATAGCGGCATGGCGCCCGCCGCCGCCACCGCTTCGTAAACGTCGCCATCCGATCTGGCCCTGCGTGGGGCGAGCTGAACTTTCGGGAAACCGTCCCGCGACTGCATGCGCGCCCAGGATTTCGCGCGATGCGAAATACCCGCGCTGACGCGCGCGGGGCGAATGAACCCGAGCGTCTCTCCGATATTGCTCACCGCGCACGTCACGCCGCGCGCAGCAGGTGAGCCGAACCCCTGAGGAGCTCGTCATGAAGTGTGGGGCATTCTTGGTCGTTGGCGCGCTCGCCCTGATGTTTGCTGCCGGCACAGGGCAGGCCCAGGGCGAACGCAAGCACATCGAGGACAATTCCACGGCCGCACACAAAGCTGCCGGCGCGGACCAGACCGCGGCTCACCCGCCCGCGGCGGCACACCTCGTCCTCTCTGACGCGGAGCGCGTCCTCATCCTCGACTCCGTCGATGTGCAGGGCGACAGCACACTCGCCCTCGGGTTTCTGACGGTCGGCGCGGATGTGCCTCGGACGATCGAGCTCAAGGGCTTTCCTCAGGCCGTCCTGGCGAAGGTCTCGAAGCTGAAAGACTACAAGTATTTCTCCGCCGAGGGCCGCATCGCCATCGTCGATCCGAGCCACGCCAAGGTGGAGATGGTGATCGAGCCGCGCCCCTGACGCGCACTGCCTTGCCGATCGAAGAGCCGGCGGTTCCCGCGTCCGGACAACTGCATGTTGCGACGCACCCGGAGGCCTGCGCGCTCGAATGGCGCAATCATCGCAAGGAACCCATCGCGGGAACTCCCGTTGTGCTCGCAGCCCGCTACGCGCGGCAACGGCTCAACTTCAAGGAGACCCACATGAAATCTCGAGCTTGGCAAAGCTCCATGGCGGCAGCTTTGCTTCTGGGAACGACCGCAGCCTACGCCCAGGCGCCGCAGAAGTCCGAGGAGGGAAGAATGCCATCGCCCGGCGCCCAATCCCCCGGTGCGCAGGCGCCGAAATCCGAGGGGCCCGCGCAGCGAGCGAACCCCGAGCCGAAGGGACCGTCGGCCAAGGGCAACGCCCAGGTCGCGCCCGAGGGCAAGGCGCAACGGCAAGCCGAGCCCAAGAGTGAGCCTTCCCAGCGTCCCGGCAAGGGAAATGCTCAGGCCGAGCCGCAGGAGAAGTCGAAGGGCAGCGGGCAGCGTGCGCCGGAGCAGTCCGGCAAGGGCGCCGAGGCCCAGTCGAAGGAGAAGGCTCAGAAGGGGGCCGAGAAGAACGCGCCCGCGCCCTCGAAGTCCACCGAGAAGCAAGGCGATCCCGCACAGAAGGGCGCGGCTGCTCCCGCCAGCGGCCAGCGTGTCCAGCTCTCCGAGCAGCAGCGTACCTCGGTGCACCAGACGCTGGTCAAGGAGCGCAACGTCAACCGCGCCGCCAAGATCAACGTCTCCATCAACGTCGGCACGCGCGTGCCCCGCAGCGTCCGGCTCGCGCCGCTGCCGGCTGCGATCATCGCCATCGTGCCGGAGTACCGCAGCTACCGTTACGTCGTGGTCGATGATCGCATCTGCATCATCGAGCCGACCACCTACGAGGTCGTCGAGGTCATCACCGACTCCGGTCGCGTTGCCGGCCGCGATGATCGTGGCGGAAGCGCCAGGCTGGTCCTGACCGAAGAGGAGCGCCGGATCGTGTTGAGCGAGGTCGATATCAAGGGTGACAGCACGCTGGCGCTCGGCTCGCTGTCGGAAGGCGCCGACGTACCGCGCAACGCGGAGCTGCACGCGTTCCCCGTTGCCGTCGTGGACCAGGTGCCGAAGCTGCGCGACCACCGGTACTTCACGGCCGAGGACCGTCTGGTCATCGTCGGCCCGCAGGGCTCCAAGGTCGTGCTCGTCATCGACGCCCGTCGCTGACACGTACCCCAGGCAAGAAATGAGCGCTGGGCGCGCGAGCCCCGGCGCTCGTCATTGAGCGCGAATCAGCCCCAAGGCCCGCCGGCGATCTGCGTGCGGCGCATGACGCGGCGGAACGGCCCGGCATCGTGGATGGCGAGGTGCTTGCACACGCGGTTGTCCCAGAAGGCGATGGAGCCCGTGTCCCAGCGGAAGCGGCAGGTGAACTCCGGCCTGTGTCCATGGTCGAGGAGGTAGTCGAGCAGCGGCTTGCTCTCCTCCTCCGTCATGCCCTCGAAGCCCACGGTGTAGGACGCATTGACGAAGAGCTGCTTGCGGCCCGTCTCGGGGTGGGCGACGACCACCGGGTGCACGCTCACCGTCTCGTGCCAGTCGGCGTCCTCGCGCACCTTGGTGGCGCGGAAGGCGTTCCTGTTGGCGGCAGGGCCCGCGACCTTGCGGTCGGAATGGATCGCCTTCACGCCTGCGAGCATCTTCTTCATGCCCTCCGACAGCGCCTCGTAGGCCTGAGCCTGGTTGGCAAACAGCGTGTCGCCGCCGAAAGGCGGCACCTCGACGCCGTAAAGGATGGCGCCCATCGGCGGCTCGGGCATCATGGTCGTGTCGGCGTGCCAATCCTCGCCGACGATCTTCTTGTCGCCGGGCTCGCGCGTGATCGTGATGATCTCGGCATCGGCCTGCATGCCCTTGTAGTTGGGATGGATGAAGATCTTGCCGAACCGGCGCGTGAATGCCTTGTGGCGCTCGGCATCGAGCTTCTGGTCGCGGAAGAAGATCACGCAGTGATCGAGCAGCGCCTTGCGGATGTCGCCGATGGTGGCCTCGTCCAGCTCCTGGCTGACATCGACGTTGTGGATCTCGGCGCCGATCGTCCCGGCGATGGGTCGAACCTCGATCTGGCTGTTGCGCATGGGCTTCCTCCGGGCGGTTCTTGTTCTCTGCAAGGAGGCTATGGCCAGTTCCGCCGCCTCGCAATAGGCACGGGCACGCTGCTGCTGCATGGCAATCAGGCTCGGTGCGGGGAGCGGGCGCAGGATCGATGTGCGCGCGGCAACGCCAATCTTGCATTCCGCCCCTTGCTCGGCTCAAGTGGAGCGAACGAGCCGGGCCGTTGCCGGACAATGCCCTAGCCTTGGGGAGAAGCGCCCGTGACGAGCCGCAATCACGACATCTACGCCGCCTGGAAGAAGGACCCCGAGATCTTCTGGGGCGTCGCCGCGCGCGAGATCGATTGGTACAAGCCCTGGGACAAGGTGCTCGATCCCTATGCGGGCCAGTACGGCCGCTGGTTCGTGGGCGCCGAGTGCAACACCGCCTACAACTGTCTCGACCGGCACGTGGAGAGGGGTCGCGGGCAGCAGAAGGCCTTGATCTACGACAGCCCCGTCACCAACACCACGCGCGCCTACACGTACGCCGAGCTGCGCGACGAGGTGGCAACGCTGGGCGGCGTGATGCAGGATCTGGGCGTCGCCAAGGGCGACCGCGTCATCCTCTACATGCCGATGGTGCCCGAGGCCGTGATCGCCATGCTCGCCTGCGCCCGCATCGGCGCGATCCACTCCGTCGTGTTCGGCGGCTTCGCCGCGCCCGAGCTTGCGACCCGCATCGAGGACTCCAAGCCCGTCGCCATCCTCTCGGCCTCCTGCGGCATCGAGCCCGGCCGGATCGTCCAGTACAAGCCGCTGCTCGACGCCGCCATCGACCTCTCTAAGCACAAGCCCCAATCCGTCATCATGCTGCAGCGGCCGATGGCCGAGGCGTCGATGGTCGCGGCCTGCGACCACGATTGGGCGGGTGCCATGGCCGATGCCAAAGCGCGCGGCCGCAAGGCTGGCTGCGTCTCGGTTGCGGCCACCGACCCGCTCTACATCCTGTACACGTCGGGCACCACGGGCCAGCCCAAGGGCGTGGTGCGCGACAACGGCGGGCACATGGTGGCCCTCAAGTGGACCATGAAGAACCACTACGGGATCGAGCCCGGCGAGACCTTCTGGGCCGCCTCCGACGTCGGCTGGGTGGTCGGCCATTCCTACATCTGCTACGCGCCGCTGCTGCACGGCTGCACGACGATCATCTTCGAGGGCAAGCCGGTCGGAACCCCAGACGCCGGCACCTTCTGGCGCGTGATCGCCGAGCACAAGGTGGCCGCCATGTTCACCGCGCCCACCGCCTTCCGCGCCATCAAGAAGGAGGACCCCAAGGGCGAGCACATCGGCCGCTACGACCTCAGCGCCTTCCGCACGCTGTTCCTGGCCGGCGAGCGCGCCGACCCCGAGACCATCAAGTGGGCCGAGGCCAACCTGAAGGTCCCCGTCTACGATCACTGGTGGCAGACGGAGACCGGCTGGCCGATCTGCGGCAACCCCGTCGGGCTCGGCCCGCTGCCCGTCAAGTACGGATCGCCCACCGTGCCGATGCCGGGCTACGACCTGCAGGTGCTCGACGCTTCCGCGCAGCCCGTGAAGCCCGGCGAGACCGGAACGCTCGCCATCAAGCTGCCGCTGCCGCCCTCGTGCCTGCCGACGCTATGGAAGAACGACGAGCGCTTCCGCAGCAGCTACCTCGCCGAGTTCCCCGGCTACTACACGACCTCGGACGCCGGCTACATGGATGCCGACGGCTACGCCTACGTGATGGCGCGCACCGACGACGTTATCAACGTTGCGGGGCATCGCCTCTCGACGGGGCAGATGGAGGAAGTCGTCGCCAAGCACAAGGACGTGGCCGAATGCGCCGTCGTCGGCGTGGCGGACCAGATGAAGGGTCAGGTTCCCGCCGGGTTCATCGTCCTCAACGCCGGCGTCAACCGCCCGACGTCCGAGATCGAAAGCGAGGTCGTCAAGCTCGTGCGCGAGGAGATCGGCGCCGTTGCCGCCTTCAAGACGGTCATGACCGTGAAGCGTCTTCCCAAGACGCGCTCGGGCAAGATCCTGCGCGGCACCATGCGCCAGATCGCCGACGGGGAGGAGTGGAAGATGCCCGCCACCATCGACGACCCCGCCATCCTCGACGAGATCACCGGGGTGATGGTGGAGCGCGGTGTCGCCAAGGGGTGAGGCGGTGCCAGCCTATACGCCCCTCTGATGGTGTAACGCTGACAATTGCGTCTCGCGGTCATACCGGGGCTTGTCCCCGGTATCCAGCCATCCAAGCGCCGTACCAAGCTGAGAGATGGATCCCGGCGACCAGCGCCGGGATGACGCCGACCTATGGGTCACACGAACAACCAGGCGCTTGTGTCCAGCTGTGACAATGGGCCTGTTAAATCTTGGGAAGGGCTCCCACCCCATTTGGTTCGACAACCGCCCCCGTTTCCACTTCAGTGCCGGGCGCTTGTTTGACCTGACGGAGCATCGGATGTCGGCACAACCCTCGCGTCGCCTGTTCCTCGCCTTTGCTGGGGCCGGCGTTGGCTCATTCTCGCTGCCAGCCGGCGCGGCTCCGGCCCAGCAGGCGTCCGCTGCCGTGGAGCGATCGACGACACGCGTCCGGGGTCTCCAGAGCCCGGAGATGGACTTCTAGCTGATGCGCTCGCTCGGCGCCGGGAACTACGGCGGCGGGACGCCAGGCGAGATCTTCCAGCGCCTCGGCACCATCGACGGAAACGTCCCTGCGCAATGGCCCCCGGCGTTCGGCGCGCTGGCCCGCGAGGTCGAGGCGAAGGCCGAGAAGGCGGCGCGCAACGGCCATGCCGTCAGCGCCCGCGACCACTATTCGCGCGCCTCCATGTACTGGCGCGCAGCCGAGTATTTCAGCGATCCGTTCGGCCCCGACATGCGTGAGCGCGGCCTCGCGAGCCGAAGCGCGTTCCTCGCCGCCACGAAGGGGATCCGGGACAAGATCGAGCCCATCGACATTCCCTTCGAGGGTATGAAGCTTCCGGGCTACCTGATGACGCCCGCGGTCAAGCCCAATGGACGCACCATCCTGATCCTTACGGGCTTCGACGGCACCGGCGAGGAGCTGTACTTCGAGACCGCCCGTGCGGGCCTCGAGCGCGGCTTCACGGTGTTCGTCGGCCAGGGCCCCGGCCAGATCGGCACCCTGCGGTTCTATCCCAAGTCCGTCTTCCGCCCCGACTACGAGAAGCCGATCTCTGCCATGATCGACGTGGCGCTGTCCCGGCCCGAGGTCGATCCCCGCAAGCTGGCCCTCTACGGCATCAGCCTCGGCGGTTATTTCGCCACGCGCGGCGCCGAGCACGATCAGCGCATCAAGGCGGTGATCCTCAACTCCCCCGTGGTCGACCTGCGCGCCTACATGATGGGTTTCGTCGGTGGCGAGGAAGGTGCGGCCAAGCTGCCGCCGCTGAAGCTGAGTGAGGTCGACAGCGTTCCCGACAACGAGATGCACCCGACGCAGAAGCTGCTGTTCAAGGATGCCTGCCAGCGCTTCGGCGTCGACAGCCTGGCGGGCTGGTTCGAGCGGCTGAAGGCCTTCAACGCGGTCGACCGCCTGGCCCAGATCAAGTGCCCGTCGCTCGCCATGGTCGGCGCCGGTGAGGGCCCTGAGGCGTTGGCGCAGATGGAGACGTTCGCCGCCCGCGCATCGGGCCCCGTCACGCGCCGCGTCTTTGAGGTCGCCGAGGGCGCGGACATGCACTGCCAGCTCGGCAATCTCCCGCTCTCCAACGCGGTGCTCTACGACTGGCTGGCAGAGGTGCTCTGACCGCAGTCGAACGCGAGCCAGCTCAAGGCCGGCGCTTGGCCACGCAGTAGTCGCCGTCGAGATAGATCAGAGGTGCGACCTCGTCGTCGAGCACGATGCTCTGCACCTCGCCGACGAACACCGTATGGGTGGCGAAGGTCAGCGACGGCCCCATCCGGCAGATGATGGCGGCCTGGCTGTCCACCAGGTACGGCAATCCCTGCGCGTGGTCGCGCCACACGCCGTGCTGGAACCTGTCTGTGGCCGACGCTCCGGAGAACGAGCGGCACAGCTCCAGGTGGGAATCCCGCAGCAAGTTCACGCAGAACTCTCCGCGCGCCATCAGGGGGCCGTAGATCGACGCGCTGCGGTTTATGGAGATCGTGAGGGCCGGCGGGTCCGCCGTGAGCGAGCTCACCGCCGTCGCCGTCATGCCGTAGCGGCGTCCCTCGTGCGTCGTCGTGATCAGTGCCACGCCGGCGGCGAGACGGCGCATAGCCGCCTTGAATTGGGCATCGAGCGCGCGCGGCGCGGGGGCCGAGCGTCCCTTTGCTCCAGCATCTCGGGTCGGGTCAGACATCACAAGCAGTCCCTGCATCTCGGTCTATCGACCATGCTAGTGCAACTTCCAGGTGGCGCCGATTCTCGTCGGGCGCTGACGCCGCGGGAAAGGTAGCGGCGCGCCGGGATCGATCGCCAAGCATCCAATCACAAACCGCACGCACGGCCTAGGCTTCGCCGGCCCGTAGGATTGACGAAACCGGCAGCAACAATGCGACGGACCGAGAGTCTGGGTGTACCGTGCGGTACAGCGCCATGGACCTGCCTTGTCTAGTTGCTTCCATTGGAGCCAATAGGCCCTGTCGGTCGAGGAGATGAGCCGTGGTGATGGAGACAAGTCGCGCCGCCGCGCGCAACGCCTCGCGTGAGCGGGCAGCTGCACCCGCTCCGTCATTGGTCCCCCTTCGCGTCCAGCCTCAGCCACGGCCGGCCAACCGCATCGTTTTCGTGTCTCGGTTCCTGCGCAACCC
>Ga0247825_10001053_pt1 | contig 18005 bp, 21 predicted proteins | sample 13C_Vanillin_Day_FD_194413 | JGI IMG/M metagenome (GOLD analysis project Ga0247825, IMG submission 194413) | Soil microbial communities from agricultural site in Penn Yan, New York, United States - 13C_Vanillin_Day48 | ecosystem: Environmental > Terrestrial > Soil > Agricultural land | place... | reverse complement strand
GACCGCGCGTCGATCGGATGCTCGGCACCCTCCCGGCAGAGCGCATAATCAACACGATCCCGGGGGATTCGCGTGGAGCAAGGACGATATGCCGCTGCAAGCCGTGCCCTGGATCGATAGCAAGCGACGTCGAATGCTGGCCGAGATCGCCGCGTACCGCGAGCAACACGGCAACGCACTCGTTCCAGCGAACTACCTCGACGCTGACGGCGAACAGGTAGGCCAGTGGCTCTATCGGGCGGTGAAGAAGTGGCGAGCCGACGTGCTACCTGACGATGAGCGTGGCCCACTTGCAACTCTTGGTGTCTCGCCAGGCCCTCGACCGCGTGGGCAGAGAACCGCCGCGTAGTCGCGCGACCTGCGGTGCAGAGGGTCCTTCGCCTTTCACTGTCAGAGACGGATGGCACCTTCCGCGTCGTCACACGAAGGGCGTACCGCAGGGATCGCCGAGGATCGACTCGTACGAAGGGATCCCGGTGGACCATTCGCCGGGGTCTCCCACGGCCGACTACCTGTTGAGCAACCGAATACCGCTTCACGAGCGTCAGATCTCGAAGGATTGGTCATCGCGGGCGCTTCCTCCAATTTCGGGAAGTGTGTGCACCGCCTGTCCGGATCCTCGTACGCGTATTTATCATTTACGCAGAATCAGGTCCAATGCCTCGGACCTCGACGCGGCGCTCGACTGCAGCAGACCCCGGACGGCCGACGTCGTCGTGCTTGCTCCGGGCTTGCGAATTCCACGCATCGCCATGCACAGGTGCTCGGCTTCGACAACGACGATCGCGCCGCGCGGGTCGAGTTTGCGCATGACGGCGTCGGCTATTTGACTCGTCAGACGTTCCTGCACCTGCGGGCGCTTGGCGTAGAGGTCCACAACGCGCGCCAGCTTCGACAGGCCTGTCACCTTGCCGGTCGTGTCTGGGATGTATCCGACATGGGCGACACCGTGGAACGACACGAGGTGGTGTTCGCACGTCGAGAACATCGGAATGTCCCTCACTAACACGAGTTCTTGGTGACCCTCGTCGAAGGTAATGTTCAGTACCGCATCGGGGTCGACGTAGAGACCGCCGAAAATTTCCTTGTACGCGCGAGCCACGCGCGCCGGTGTGTCCGCCAGACCGGGCCGGTCTGGATTCTCCCCGACCGCAATCAGCAACTCGCGGACCGCTGCTTCCGCGCGAGGCTGATCGAAGGCGCTGCCGGTTTCCACCGCGACAAGTCCGGCGTCGGCCGCGGCTTCGTCGTCGAATTGCATGACTGACATGTCTTCTTCACTTCCGATTTTGGGGCACCGGGTCGGGCAGATACCAATGCTCCCTTGAGAATTTCTCTCAGCTTATCCCGGGCGAGACGCGGGTCTACTTCTGGCCGTTACGCGCGTCTTCGTCCTGGTTGCTTCAACAGCGGGTACGCGGATGCGTCGAGCGTCTTGTCCGTCCGATGACTCCGTGTCCCTTCTCGTCGTGCACTGCCTGTCCACTTGCCACTCCACCAAGTTCCGCGGCACCGGTTCGTCGGGTGCTCTTCGATGATCGACGATGGAAACCTGATAGATAGGCGCTTTAATGGCACGGGCTCATCAGCATTCATTCGTATCCTCGCCGACCTGGGGGCACGATCAATCTCCAATAGTCGGCAGGTCACTCCGAGGGCGCAGAAGTTCATGACCGCCAGCGGCAGCACAGCAGTCGGCATTCTCCCGGTTCAGCGAGTGCCTTCGAAATTGTGTCGATCGAGTCCCGTCAGGCGTGGGTCCATACCAAGCTGCTCGGGTATGCCCAGATGGTCACGGAGCGTGGCCCCCTGGTAATTGTCGGTACGCAAACCGCGTCGGCGGAGGATGGGAATGACTTGGTCGACGAAGTTGTCGAGTCCGTCGTGTAGGTCGTCGATATTGAGGGTGAAACCGTCGGCGGCGCCGGCGTTCATCCAGTTCTGGAGGATATCTGCGATTTGTTCTGGGCTCCCGACCACGGATGGGGAGGGGTCGAGGACACCGTGACCGAGGATCTCGTGGGGCGTCAGGCCCTGTGAGGCAAGTTCGAGTGCACGAAGTCCCTGCGGCGCTGCAGGGTTCGGGTGAAGTGCCCTCAGTTGGACGCTGCTCAGCGGGTTGTCACGATCTGCTGGGTCGAGCCTGATGCCGAGGACCGACGACAGTTTCGCCAAGCGGCTTTGAATGCCGGCGGCTTCCTCGAGCACCATGCGCCGCTCGACAGCTTCTTGAACTGTGGCGCCGACGCCGACGGTGACGAAGGCAAGGAGCTTTACTTCGTCCGCGCGGCGACCGGCATCGACGGCTACCGAACGCATCATGTCGCGCTGTGCCTTGCCCTGCTCGATCGATGGCGGCATGGCGATGACGCCGTTCGCGTACATGCCAGCTGCCTGCACGCCGAGACCGCTGGCGAAGGGCATGAAGATGACCGGCTGCCCCTGTTCGGATGGCGGTATTTGAAGTGGCCCTCGGGAAGCAACATGACGACCCTGCAGATTGACGGGGCGAATGAACGAGGTGTTGGCGAAACGGCCCGTGCGCTTGTCGGGGATTCCAGCGGCTCGCTCCCAGCTTCCCCAAAGCGACTGCGTGATCTGCACGACTTCATGAAGTCGTTCGTACTTTTCCTCGCGCTGCGGAACGGGGAGTCCGTAGTTGGCGAAAGCCTCGGGCTCGTAGCTGGGGATAGCGTTCCATCCGGCGCGCCCATGGCTCATCACGTCGAGGGCCCTGAGTTGGCGGGCGAGGGTATATGGCTCGCTCAAAGAAGTGGACGCCGAAGCGACCAGCCCGATTCGCCGTGTGGCGTGGGCTATTGCGGCCAACGTCATCATCGGTTCCATCGACACAATCGGTGGCCTCGATTCGAGGTTGCCCCACACGTATACCCGGTCGGGGTAGAAGAGGTAGTCCAGTCCGCCGCGTTCGGCGATCTGGGCGGCCCGGACCTGGGTTGTGACGTCTGTGTAGGCGTGGGGGTCGGCTGATGGCATCCGCCACGCCCCGGGGTGGTTACCGTGCATTTCACCCAACACCGCTCCCAGCAGCATCGAGTTTTCGCCCATGACAAGTCTCTTTCTATCGCGAGTTTGATGACCTGGCGGAGCCGACATGCACCAGCAACGATCCGTAGGATTGTGCTTTCGTTCAGCACCATCCCGTAAGCGGAGGGTAAGTCCATTTTGAGTTGACGATATGGAGCCGGACTCCGTATTGTCAACTTCGGGATTCGCAGCAAGGAGCAGGCACAGGATGAGCAGCGCACAATCGCCGGCCCGTAAGCAGCGCGCCGACGTCGTTCGCAACCGGGCCAAAATTCTCGAAGTGGCACAAAATCACTTCTTCGCCGGTGGGGTCGGCACATCGCTCGAGGCGGTGGCCAAGGATGCCGGTGTGGGACCGGGTACCTTGTACCGTCACTTTCCGAATCGAGATGCATTGTTGGCGAGCGTTCTCGAATTACGGCGGACCGATCTGGTCGAACTTGGGCAGCGTCTAGGCGATCTCGACGACACTGGTGAAGCTCTGCGGCAATGGTTGCTTGCGGTGGAGGACTACTTCAGCCTGTACATCGGTCTATCTGAACCGCACTTGTCCGCCATCCGAGAGCAGGACCCGAACAACCCCCTCGCTCGAACCTGCGATGACTTGATTTCTGCGACGAGCGACTTCTTGTTGGCAGCCCAGCGCGACGGCCACGCCCGTGAAGGGATTCTCGGCCGCGACTTGTTTCTCGCCGCAAACTCGCTGGCCTGGATGAGGAGCACGGGCGCCGTCGACGAAGCCACTACTGTCAGGCTGCGAGGGGTTCTGGAGAACGGATACGGCATCTAGTGCGCCGTGCATACATCAGCCATATCAAGGTCAATGCCCGTGACCGGACAGAGCAATCCGATCGACGGACGCCCCCACCAAGTTCGGTCGAGTGGCTTCGAGGTCGAAAACGCAGAATCCGCACCGTTGGCTCCCGGCTGAAAGGCTCAGACGTTGTTGCACAAGCAGTTGATACTCGGGATGGGATTGACGTCCGGGTACGGAACTCTACCTGGCTCGTGGCGGGCGCCACACGTGAATCCGGCGAACTATGCGAATGTCGACGCAAACATTCGATACGCGAAAGCAGCCGAGCGCGGGGGCTTCTCGTTTCTCTTTCTGCCCGATTTCGCGGGTCTTCGCGGCGACGCGGGACGCGACGGTATTCAGAACATCATGGAACCGATGTTGGAGTTGGCGGCCATATCGCAGGCTACGAGCCGCATCGGGTTGGTGGCGACCGGGTCCACGACTTTTCAGGAGCCCTACACCACTGCGCGTCAATTCAAAGCGCTCGATGTGATGAGCCGCGGTCGCGCAGGCTGGAATGCCGTCACCACGAGCGACCCTACGGTGGCCGCGAACTACGGTGCTCCCGTCGCAGACCGAGGCGAACGCTACCAACGCGCGCATGAGGTAGTTCAGATCGTGCAGTCGCTGTGGGGAAGCTGGGAGCGAGACGCGTGGGTGTTGGACAAGGACACCGGGCAGTATTTGAACCCCGCTAAGGTGCGGCCGATCAATCTGAGCGGCCAACATGTCGCCTCGCGGGGCCCGTTGCCGATACCTCCGTCTGCGCAGGGGCAGCCGGTGATCTTCACCGCCGGGGGATCTAGCCCGCATCTTCTTCAGCTGGCCGGTCGCTACGCCGACGGGTTCATCGCCGAGGTGTGGACCGTGGAGGAAGCTCGCGCCCAGCGGGACATGGTGCGCGAAGCCGCCCGGGAAGCGGGCCGCAATCCTGATGACATCAAATACTTCACCGGGCTGATGCCCACTGTTGCGCCCAGTGTGAGGGAGGGTCTCGACCGCCGGCTCGCGCTGTCTGAGGAGCTGCTGAAGTCTCGGGTGCACATACTGGGTTCGATGCTCGGCGTGCACCTGAGCCCTGCCCTGTGGAGCGAACCGATTCCGGTCGATCTACTCGACACGGCGAGGGCTCACCCCGGCGACCCGCGCTCTGGCATCGCGCTGTCGGTTGCGCGTCAAGGATGGTCGGTACGAGACATCCTCGCCCACGGAGTCATCGATTATCACCCGGTCACGGTGGGTCCGGGCGAGGTACACGCCGACCACATGCAGCAGTGGTTCGAGGCGGGCGCCACGGACGGGTTCTGGCTGCTGCCGGATGTGTACGAGGACGGCGTGGACGCGTTCGTGGACGAGGTTGTCCCGTTGTTGCGTGCACGGGGGATTTACTCACAGAGCTACGTCGGATCCACTCTGCGCGAAAATTTGGGGGTTCCGGATCGGTACGGTCCGGACCCGCGTGTCATCTGACCGAAACCGCAGACGATGGGGTACGTGGCGAAGTCCGCCAACGCCGCTACCTCGCTAGTCGGCGCCTGCAAGGGGTGCAGGCAATGTGACGGTCGATGAAAGGCACTGGTTACCAAGTCCGCCGAGACCAGGTCAGCCGGTTCATGGCGATCCGCGGCGCTGCGGCGCTGCGGCTGAACGCGGCTTGAGGAGGTTGAGCCGATGTGATCCGGTTTGGGTCGTCACTGGTTGATAGTGCCCCGTGAAGTGGTGGACTTCGGATCGGCGACGATGCATGTAGCAATCAGCGAGTCATGTTGAATCCTATGCTGTTTCGTTCAGACCGGTCAACGGTAACGCCGGATCGACCAGCGTGTCCCTTTCGCGGCGATCACCGCACGATGTTCGTACATGCTCACGTCCGAGACGTACCGGCGGCGACCTGCCACCCGTCGTGCTGTTCGATGACCACGCGGTCGCCAGGCGCAGGAACGCCGCCGGGTGGGTTCGGGACGATGGAATTCCGGTAGTAATGGCGCAGACCAACGAAGTTCGCATCGCGCCTGGTCGGTAGGGATTCTCAGTTCGGGCTGCGGGTCCGTGTGGTTGGTGCTTGGCTTCTGCCGAAAGGGTTGGTCGGCGTGTTGGAGGCTGGGGGTCGTGGCAACGCGGGTGTTCGCGGATAAGGAGTTGGCGCGTCTGCGGGAGTTCCCGGAGATCAGTCGGGAGGAGTTGTTCCGGTACTTCATGCTGACCTCGGCGGATATGGCGTTCGTTGCTCTCCGTGGCCGGGGCTCGGCGGTCCGTCTTGGCCTGTCGGTGGCGTTGTGCACCCTGCCGTAGCTGGGGTTCGTGCCGGACAAGGTGTCGTCGGCGCCGTCGGTGGCGGTAGCCCGGCTGGCGGGTCAGCTGAACGTCGATGCAGCGCAGATTCGTTTGTATGTAAACGTGCGCAAACGCGTACCGAGCATCTGCGGCTGGTGGCGCAGTATGTGGGTTGGCGGTCGGCCGGTGTGATGGAGTTGAAGGAGCTGGATGAGTTCCTGTTGGCGCGGGCGATGGAGCACGAATCACGGACGCTTGTTGTTTCGGTTGGCGTGTGAATACTTGATCTCGGCGCGGGTGATCCGGCCGGGCCAGGAAACTGTCGTCCGCCGGGTCGCGCACGCTCGCGCGCAGGCGCAGCGGGAGACCTACGACCGATTGGCGCAGGAGTTCACGCCGTAGCGGGTACCAGCCGGTGCCGGGGCCGATGTTGAGGCGCCGGGCGCCGAGGTGGGTGTCGTAGTGAGTCAGGAGCCGTTCGCGGGGGGCATCGCCAGGCGTAGGTGTTGCTCCACTGCAGCACGAACGTGTCGTAGGCGGCCAGAACCATCGGGCTGTACTTCTTCGCGCCGTCCTGCTCCGCCTGCGTGACCTCAACTGCCATGTGTCCGTTTCCCCCTGATCGTCGATATGCGAAGTAAGAAGTTGTTCCCCCGCAGGGCCAGAGGCGGGTCGCGATCGCGGCGACCGTCGCGGCGGCAAGCAGGCCGAGGATCGGGTCACCGACCACGGCCGCCCAGTGACCGGATACGGGACCGAGCTCGTGAACGCCTGCGTCGCCGCCGGAACCGACTACGTCGATCTGACCGGGGAGGTGCTGTTCGCCCGGACAGCATCGACGCCCACCTTCAACGCCACTCGGCGCTCGCAGCGGACCCCGCTGAATCGCTCCGGAAGTGCCAACTACGCTGTCCGTCAAAGCCTCGATTCTCGTCAACAGAGTTGGCACTTCCACAGGTCGCGTATGCCAACTCGACTGACAGTCGACATTACCCACAGGACCATGGATTTCGAGCAGTCAGTGGGAGATGCCACGGGAGCCGAAATCGGCGAGCCATAGGAGCCACCCTCACTGTAGGGTCAGGACCGCCAGTCGGCCGGCCCGGAGCGGAATGTGTACTGGTCGGTGTGGTTGTCGATCGGGATCACGTCGGTTTCGGCGTCTTGATACGCGACCAGCCAGCAGTCGTGGCCGCGTGACGGAACGGTCATCAGGATCTGTGCCCACTGTCCGGTGCGGTAGCCGTGCTGGTTGCTGCGACGGACGAACTGTCCGACACGCTCGCGAGGAATGGTGGCGGTCATCAGTGGCTCCTCATCTGGGTGTGGTCGTACATCGATGTCGTGGGTGAGCAGCACCCGTCGGCGACGCTGGGATGCAGTCGCCGACGGGTCAGTCAGTGTTTCTCGGCGGCTGTGCGGTGTTCAGGGAGGTCGCTTCCGTGGTCGTCGCTCGCAGCGTCCTGGTCATCGGCACCGGGCGGCTCGTCAGCATCCGCGCGGCTGCCACCCCTGATCTCCGCGTGCTTCAACGAGTTTCAACACTTCGCGGCGAGGGCGGGACTGTGGCCGTGGCTACGATCGCTGGTTCCCTCCCCCGCGACCAGCCGATCCAGGCCTCGTCGCCGGTCAGCCAAAGAGCGTCCGCAGAACGTGTAGGAGGATGTCGGTGGCTGCCCGCCGCGGGAAGCTGGGAACACTCTTGGCGGCACCTCGGTCCTGGGCCCCCTGCGACCGCACGTGTGCCGGTCAGCCGCGGTCGAAGTAGTTGCGCATCCATTCCAGACCGGCGGCGAAACTCCCGGCGCCGAATACGTCGTCGAACAGTGCGGAGCCAACTGTGATGCCCCACGGGGACAGGCGGGCGATTTCGTCCATGCGGTCGGTGCTGTTGATTGAGCCGGTGACAACGACAGGGGACTTGACTTCTTCGATGAAGGTTTTTCCGAGCAGTCCGGGATCGCCGTCAGTCCACCGGTACAGCGACAGCGCGACCCCATCGGCTTGGGGGCGAATACGGTTCGCATCTCCCACGATGTCCGCGATGCTGCCGTGGAGCATCCGCGGGATTCCACTGCGGCCGCCACAGGTCGGCAGGTACCCAACCCCTGCCTCCGCGAGCAGCTTGGCGACAGACGGGTGAAAGGCCATGCCGATAAGGAAGTCCAACCCGTTGTCGATCGCGAACTGGGCGGCTGCCACACAGCGTGACTCCTCCTCCTCCAGCGACTCGAAGTGCACAGTCTTACCCGCGTCCTTCATGTCTCGCGCAAGTAGCGCCAGTTCCGGGGAGGAGAGGCCGGTGTCCTTGAACCCCCAGTGCTGCGTGGGCGCGTCGACGGACTGCGCGAAGACCTCCCGTGCGTTGTCCACGGTCTTGTCGTTGTGCGTGAGCATGGCGATTAGCTCGATCATTTTGGGCCTTGTCTGCATCGTGGATCGCCGCGACAGCGATCAGCTGGTCGGAGTGTGGCTGTCCGCCATGGCGGACAATCCCGCGCTTCACGCGCTGGGACTAGATGACATTCATCGAGGTATCTTGACTGCAACGATAGACCGGTTTGCCGAACATATCAAGACTATTCGAAGCATTCCGTTCGGTAATCCGATCTCCTAACCGGTCGAACGAGCTTGACAGATCTTGCATGTTCGGAATTGCGATCTTCGGCTACTGCCCGGCATGGCGGTGGGCAGTTCGCCACCACGGGCCAGGACGGCACGAAGTAGTCCGCGAACTGCTCGGTTCGGCAACCCGAATGAACACAGCGTAGGTTCGCATCAGCATCCGGCTAAGGGTCCACCGCAAGAATTCCGTTAATTGTTCGACAGTCCGAACGGATTGCGCTGCAACACCGTTAATTCCATCTCGCCCACATCTTCCGCAAACTCGGGGTCAGAAGCGGCCTGGAGTCGCGCTCACGACCTCGTGTGCCTGGTGGTCGAGGGTGAGGCTCTGGGCGTAGCTGCAGACAAGTCGGACCGTCCAGTTACGTGTGCGCGCATGGTCATACGCTTCGCGAACGAGGAAGGCTGCGAGTCCCTGTCTGGCCCAGTCCTCCGCGATGATGGTGTGCATGAACGCCACTCCGCGCCGGTCGGAGGGTTCCTGGGCGGTGATGTCGTGCTCGTTGAGGTAGCCGAGCACACCTACCAGTTCGTCGCCCACCCAGAGGTCGAATCGATCCCGCGCCGGATTGTCCAGTACTGCAGCTGTTGTCGCTGCGCGGGTGATGGCGTCGCGTCTGAGATCGGCTGCGGGTGTCAGGGGTCCAGTCAGGGGTGGGTGTCCGTCCGCGGTGGTAAGCGGTTCGGGATAGAGGTGCCGGGCCATGTCCAGCACCGTCGCTGCGGCGGACCTGATCATCCGCACCCCTGCGCGGATTGCATCGTTGAGGATTCTGAGCACTCGGCTACCGATAGTGCTGTCCGACTGCAGGCGGCGCGCGTTCCCGTGTTCGGTCGTGTTCAATTCTGTTCCTCCGAGGCGTATCTGTCGGTGACCGCGCGGCAGGATCGGATGTTCGACGCGAGTATGGCTTTGGCGCCGAGGGCGGCGAGTTGGTCCATCACCCGGTTGTGTTCCGTGATCGGGACCATCGACCGCACTGCCACCCAATTCTCGTCGGCGAGCGGGGACAGCGTGGGCGACTCGACTCCGGGTGTGATCGTCAGGGCTTCGTCGAGGATGGTTTTCGGGCAGTCGTAGTCGAGCATCAGGTTCTGCTGGGCGAAGACGATGCCGCGGACCCGCTCGACGAACTGGTTGCGGACGGAGTCGTCGGCGGGCGAACCGGCGCGCTCGATGAGCACGCCTTCGGAATCGCACAGGGTGTCGCCGAACGCGACCAGGTTGTGCTGGCGCAGGGTGCGGCCGGAGCCGACGACGTCGGCGATGGCGTCGGCGACGCCGAGTTGGATGGAGATCTCCACGGCGCCGTCGAGGCGGATGACCGAGGCGTCGATGCCGCGTGCGGCGAGGTCGTCGCGCACCAGGTTGGGGTAGGACGTGGCGATCCGGAGTCCGGCGAGGTCCTCGACCTTCCAGTCCTGGCCGGCGGGGGCGGCGTACCGGAAGGTGGAGCGGCCGAAGCCGAGCGCGAGTCGCTCGCTGACGGGGGCGCCGGAGTCGCGGGCGAGGTCGCGGCCGGTGATGCCGAGGTCGAGTTCGCCGGATCCGACGTAGATCGCGATGTCATTGGGGCGCAGGAAGAAGAATTCGACCGAGTTGGCGGGGTCGAGGACGGTGAGGTCGCGGGAGTCGGTGCGCCGGCGGTATCCCGCCTCGGTGAGGATCTCTGCGGCGGACTCGGACAGCGAGCCCTTGTTGGGAACTGCAACGCGCAGCATCGGTGGATCCTTTCGGGCGGACTCGGTGTTCTGGGTCAACGGTCGTGGGTGGGGGCGGTCTTGGGCGCTGCCGTGTCAGTGCAGTTCTTCGAAAAGTTTCGCCGTGGCCTCTTGCCGACTTCCGACATCGAGCTTCTTCAGGATGTTCGTGACGTGAAAACGCACTGTGTTCTCACTGATGCCGAGTTGTTCTGCGATGGCTTTGTTCTTTTCGCCGCGAGCGACGATGTTCAGGACGTCGCGTTCGCGGGTGTTGAGGGTCGTCAGTGGGTGCCCGTGAGGAAGGTGGGATCGTGCCAGGCTGTGGGTTCCGATCACATGGGTCATCGCGATTTCGGTTCCCCACCGGGGGATGCATCGAACGTCGAGTTGGTGGGGTCTGGGGAGTCCACCGAGGTCGATTTCGTTGTGCAGCCACTGCCCGTCGAGTTCGCCCGGGCCGTCGTCTCTGATGCTGATGACGATTTGGGTGGCACCGATGTACCAGGTGATGTGAAAGCGTGAGACCCGCATCTGGTTGCACAACAGGGTGATCGCGTGCGTGGTCCATCGGCGGGCCGTGGTAGCTGCGCGTGTGGGAACGGTGGTGGTGGACCTGGGATCGAGGACGTAGTCGATTCTGAGCTGCTGGGTGAGCTGCAGTTCGCGCAGTTGGGCTCGTAGCGCGTCGAGCGCGAGGGCCGAGGTCTGCCGTGGTGCGTTGTCTTTCGATGCCGCTGCCGCTGGTGTGGAGTCGGCGAGCAGCCGTGTGACTGAGGCCAGGGCGAGTGATCGCGCTGCGCTGTCGCTGAGGTCGCGGCTTCGGAGCACGCGGAGGAGCTCGAGCAGGGCCGTCTTCCAGTCGCCGGGGTCCGGTGCAGTGGGCGGGGCGATCTGCGTGGCAGCGGTGCTCACGTGAGGGCCTTGATCTTCTCGAGCGTGGTCGGGGGGATCGTCTGAGGGTGCCGGGAGATGATCCTGTCGAGGCGGCGCAGGTACTGCGGCCGGGTCACCCCGAAGGTCAGCATCGTTTCTTCGCCGGGACCGCCTCCGTAGGGAAGCCATTTCACCGCGAAGTCGAGGGGGTCTCGTTCGTCTGGCGTCATCGTGTCGATCTCTTCCGAGTGCGGGCGCTGGCAGGGGCAGGTTGCGGGTGATCCGCCCCTACCAGGACCCGTAGTCATCGTTCGATCTGAACGACTTCCTTATCGGCCAGGTTGGGGACGATCAGTTCTTGGAGAATGCGTTGGTGCTCGGGGTGGTCCCGGTAGTGCAGGAAGTCTTCTTTGCTGGCGAAGGTGCCGACCACCGCGAAGTCCGAGTTTCCGGGGGTGAGGCCTGCATCCGAGCCACACAGGTAGCTGTGCACACCGGGAAGGGAGCGCACCAGTTCTTCGAGTGACCGGCGCACGTCGTCGGCGACGTCGTGCTGGTTCGGTGCCCACCGGAACGTCACGACATGGGTGAACGGCATTTCGTCCTCTCTGCTGGGAACCTGTTCGGTCGTGGGCTACTTGGCGAGCATGCCTGCGTCGACGGGAATTGCTGCGCCGGTGATGAATCGGGCGTCGTCGGACACCAGGAAGAGGATCGCGTTCGAGACGTCCTCGGGCTGGACCCACGGGGTGTCGAGCAGGTGGATCGAGGCGAAGCCGTCCTTGGCGTCGTCGAGGGTGGGGTTCTCGAGGTCGGGGCGGAACATCTTGATCACCCCGGTGTTGGTCATCATCATCGTTTCGCAGTTGCTCGGGTGCAGCGAGTTGACGCGGATGTTGTGCGGAGCGAGCTCGTTGGCCAGTGCCTTCGCGAGTCCGGTGACGCCGTGTTTGGCGGCGACGTAGTGCCCGATCTCGTTGAGGTTCCGCAGGCCGGCGGTGGAGCTGGTGAGAATGATCGATCCGCCGTTACCGGCGTCGATCATGGCCTGGGCGCCCGCCCGGACGGTCTTCCACACGCCGGTGAGGTCGATCTCGATCATCTCGTCGAACTGTTCTTCCGACATGGTGGCGAGTTTGCCGTAGGTACAGACGCCGGCGTTGCCGAGGATGATGTCGAGGCGCCCGAACTGTTCGACGCCCTCGTCGACGGCCGCGGACAGTGCCGCCAGGTCGCGGACGTCGGCGATCCGGCTGACGATCTTGCCGCCGGCCGCTTCCACCAGGCGAACCGTTTCCTGCAGGTCCTCAGCGGAGGCCATGGCGTAGGGAGCGGACTCCACGGGGGCGCAGATATCCACGGCGATGATGTTGGCGCCTTCGTGCGCCAGCTTCACCGCGTGCGAGCGTCCCTGACCGCGGGCGGCGCCGGTGATGAAGGCGACCTTGCCGTCGAGCTTTCCCATTATTTCTCCTTCGTCGGACACGAGGGTCTTCTGATGTCAGGTCAGAAGGATTTCGGCGTGTCGATCCAAATGTATTCGCTTACTTCGTTTGCAACGTTTTCAATTTTGTGGGGAGTGGTGCTCTGGAACCAGATCGAGTCACCGGGGTTGAGGAAGTACACCTCGTCGGCGAGGGTGATTTTGAAGCGTCCTTTCAGGACCATTGCCCATTCCTCGCCTTCGTGGCTGTACAGCTCGTCACCGGTGCTGGCACCGACCTCGTACCGGCCGAAGATGGCCTCGAGGACCTCCGATTCATGGGGCGAGGCCAATTCGAAATGCACCCCCTGGGCCTTCATGGACGTACGGGCCTCGTGCCCGTTGTCGCCGGCCGGACTGATGGTGATCCGTTCCTTGGCGCGGATCACGTGACCGTTCATTTGTGAGGGCGCGGTGAAGAAGTACGTGATACTCGTTCCGAGCGCGGCAGCAACACGCTTGAGGGTCGAGATCGACGGTTCGGTCTTTCCCCGCTCGACTTCGCTGATGACGGAGGATGAGATCTCGGCCCGCTCGGCGAGCGACCGGATCGAGTAGCCGTGCTCTGTGCGCAGCGCTCGCAGCCTGTCACCGATCGAAGCCACATCCGCCGGATCATCCGTCACGTCCGTCATCTCTTCTCTCCGTCTCTTCTGACACTTGGACCGCCGGTGAACAGCGCCCCGCGCGGTACCGGCCGGGCTTCCTCACCGTGCCGAAGGTTCCTTCGGGCCGGGTCCAGTCTACGTCGGAGTGTTCGGTTTGGCGAACATCCCGCACACGGCCGTTCGATCGCATTCGGTGCCTGTGCCGGCCGAATCCTTATGGAAATAAACAACTCAAAGGTGGTGACTCACCCGTCGACCGTCGGGAGCGACTGAAAGTCCGCTGTGAACTTGTTCGGAATCTCGGCCACTGCGGGGAGGTGGATACCCGGGTAGGGCGAGAGGAAGACATCACCCTACCCGGAAGCTTGGGTTCGAGCCCCTACACCAGCGAGCCCGGAAGGCCGAGGGATCGGCGTGGGCAGCCGCTGGTGCAGGGGTGTGGGGCGGGGTCAGGCCTTGAGGATGTACTCACGCTGGGTGATGTCGACCTTGACCTTCTTGAGCTCACCGACCGCGTCGGCGAGGTGCTGGGAGAACCGGTCGAAGATCTGTTCGCCCTTCTCCGCGGTGGCCCGGAAGGGGTTGCCGATGACGCCGTGCGGGGCCATCTCCTGGTGCTCCATCGGGAAGTAGAAGTACTCGTAGCCCTGGAACTCGACGTCGGGGCTGGCGTCGACCTTCTTGAAGGACTCGGGCAGCCATTCGGGAGCCTGCGCACGGGTGTCGAGGCCGCGGTCGAGCTTCACGTTGTCGCGCTTGTACGCCATCATGATCGACGTTTCCTGCTCGCTGGCGTGCCAGCCGGCGGTCTCCTCGGGAGTGTTCTCCATCAGGTCCTCGATGATGCCGAGGTAGCGCTCACCGTACGGCTTGAACATGCCGAGCAGTGCACCTGTCTCGTATCGCAGGGTACGGAAGACCTCGTCGGTGACCTTGGTGTTGGAGGTGTGGCCGTTGACGAAGATGATGCGGTTGAAGCCGTGGTGGATCAGCGAGCGGGCGGTGTCGTAGATGATGCCGCGGACGGTGTCTCCACGGAAGGTGATGGTGCCCATGCCGTTCTCGGCTTCGCGGAGGTGGTGCGGGCTGTAGCCGGTCCAGATCGGTGGTCCGTAGAGCACGCCGGCCTTCTCGGCTGCGCGCTTGGAGACCTCCATGGCGTTGTAGATGTCGGTGCCGATGGGCAGGTGGTAGCCGTGCATCTCGACCGCGCCCATGGGGATGAGGATGGTGTCGTCGGTCTTGAGGTATTCCTGGATGTCCGGCGGTGCGAGGTCGGTGATCAGGCGCGAGTGCAGTTCGGTCATGGGAGGGGCCTTTCTTGGGTGTTCGATACAGGTGTTGGTGTTGGTGGTGGTCAGAGCTGCGGCTTGACCAGAATCTTTCCGTTGCCGCGTGCCTTGGTTTCGTCGATGGCGTCGACGAGCCCGGCGAGCGGGAATCGGCGGGTGATGGCGTGTTCCATGTTGATTCGCCCGGCGGCCATCAGATTGATGACGTTCGGGAAGTCCCAGGTTCCGGAGTGTCCGACGGTTCCGTAGAAGGAGCCGGCCTTGAGCTGGATGTTGATGAGGTTGATCTTTGCTGCGTTGGCGTCCATGCCGGCGACGATGACCTTGCCGCCGACTCCGAGGGTGTCTTCGACGCCGCGCATCACGGCCTTGGTGTTTCCGCTGGCCTCGACGACCATGGCCGAGCCGTTCCCGCGGGTTTCGGTGAGCACCGCGTCGGCGGCGTCCTCGTTGATCGGGTCGATGGCGTGCGTCGCTCCGAGCTTGAGGGCGAGTTCGCGACGCTCGGCGATGGGCTCGACGATGAAGATCTTCGAGGCGCCGGCGGCTTGTGCGAGTGCGACAGAGGCCAGACCGATCGGTCCGCCGCCGAACACCGTCACCGCACCACCGGGCTTGAAGCCACCGCCCCGGGTGAACATACCCTCGTATGCCACGCTGGTCGGTTCGGTCAGGGCGCCGACCTCGAGGGTGGTTTCCTCGTCTCCGTATCGGTCGAGGACATCGTCGAGGGGCCAGCAGAAGCGGGCGTCCACCTTGACGTACTGGGCGAAGCCGCCGTTGATGGTGAAGCCGAGGTCTTCGATGTTGCGGCACTGGTTCCAGTACCCGCCGCGACATTCGCGGCAGTTGCCGCACCACTGAATTTCCTCGACGGCCACGAGTCCGCCGACACGCAGTTCGGTGACGTCCTTACCGGCGGCGACGATCTTGCCGGCGAATTCGTGGCCGGTGATGACCGGGGCCTTGAGGTGGTACGGGAGCAACATGTACCCCTCGTCGTCGGTCTCGAACATGTGCACGTCCGAGCCGCACAGCCCGCAGGCACCGACCTCGACGACGACCTCGGTGGGACCGGGCTCGCCGGGGTCGGCGATCGTCCGGAGGTCGACCGACGGGTTACGGTACGCATCGCTGGCGATGCGGGCCCACTGGCGTTCTGCGTCGCGGTCCGAGATGCGTGCAGATGCACGCGGGGCCCACTCGGCTTCGAGAACTACTGCTTTCATCGGTGCCTCCGATCGATCATTTTCACTCGCGGATGGTTGAATATGCAGATCAGGCGCTCAGGACCTGGTCTGCGCTGAGGTCCGAGTTGGACTCGACGGCCTCTTCTGAGGTGAGCTGGCCGGTGAGGACCGCCCCGAGCGGCAACCGGAAGTCCTTACCGATGGACATAGCTACCTCTCGTGGGGGTGGTGATGGACGCCTCCACCGGGGCGGCCGGCGGTGCGTGACGGTCGCGGCTTTCGAGCAGAGGAACGAAATCGGCAAGTATGCGGTCGATGAAGGCGGGATCGTTGATGTGGACGTCGAGTTTGGTCAGTTCGATACTCGGCTTGAGGCACGATTCGAGCACCGTGGTGAAGGCTCGGTCCGCTTCCGGATCCCAGAAGACCTGGCCCGGCGCGTTGGGCACCGACAAGCCCGCGGTGGGGACATACACCCGGGTCGGACCGACACTGTTGTTGGCCTTTGCCGCGAATGTTTCTGCTACGCGCATCATTTCGGATGTGGTTAGTCGCACTAGCGTGAGTTCGGGGTTGTGCCCGAAGTAGGTGCGTCCCGGAAATTGCCGTTGGGTGTCGGCCAGCTTGCCGCAGGTGATGAAGTCGACGCAGCCCGGAATGAGCACCTGAGGGAGTCCGGCCTTACCGGCCGCCTCCATCCGGTGAGGACCGGGATCCATCAGGCCGCCGATGAGGTGTCCGCTCAGCTCCGTGGTCGTGAAATCGATGACGGCGTCGACCTGTCCCGCTTGGACGGCGTTCTCGAGCGCCCGGCCGCCGGTGCCGTTGGCGTGGAAGGCGACGAAGCCGAAGCCTTTGCCTTCGAGGTGTTTCTGGGCGCGTTCGAGAGCGGGAGTGGTGTTGCCGTTCATCGACACCGCCACGGTGATCGGTCGCTGACCGGCATCGACGGTCGGTGCGGCGAGCACGGCGGCGGCCGCGGCGCCGACGATGTAGCCGGCGGCGGTTCGGTAGATCTCGCTGGTTACCGAGTTGATGCCGATGATGTCGGCGACCGAATGGAGAACGGCGATGTCGCTGATTCCGACGTAGGGGTCGAAGGTCCTGTTTCCCGAGGCCAGCGGCGACACAATGAGTTTGGGGAAGCCGAAGGGCAGGTGTTGGAGGGCGGGGCCGGCGATGTGCGTCCCGGCACCTCCCATGCACACCGCGCCGTCGATCTCGCCCTCTCGGACCATCGCGCTCAGGAGGCGACTGACGCCCGACCGCAGGGCACTGACGGCCTCACCGCGCGGTAGTTCGCTGATCGCGGCGATCGAACTTCCCGCGGCAGCGGCGACGGTTCCCTGGTCGATGAAGCGGCGAGTGCCGATCACCGCGTCAGAGGGACGCTGCGCCGTCCGTGCCGATGTGTCGAGCATGATGGCGATCCCACCCAGCCGCTCGATCTCATCGCTGAGGGCTCCGAGTTCAGCGGCCTTGGTGTCGAAAGTGCCGATGACCACGACGATCGGAGCGGCTTCGCTCCTCGCGGCGCCCGGCCGCCTTTCGCTTGTCATGAGAAGAACGTTAGACGTGTTTGGCGAACAAATCAAGAGTGTTTGGCGATATTTGATCGGAATTCCGAACGAACTATTGCCTTGTTCGGGTTTTCGATCGGCAATCCGCTCGATCCGGGCGCTGGAGGCTGTGGGGTGAGGCGGGCCGCGACGGCTGCCGCGTGCAGGCGACCGGCACGATAGGACGAGCGCACCAGCGGTCCCGACATCACGCCGGCGAAGCCGAGTCCTTCTGCGTGGGTGGCGAGTTCGGCGAACTCGTCGGGGTGCACCCATCTGTCGACAGGAAGGTGACGAGCAGAGGGGCGCAGATACTGGGTGATGGTCACCAGGTCGCAGCCGGCGGAGCGGAGCTGCCCGAGGGCTTCGTCGACCTCGTCGCGGCGTTCGCCCATCCCCAGAATCAGGTTGGACTTGGTGATCAGGCCGACGGCTTTCGCGCGGGTGAGCACCTCGAGGGATCGTTCAAAGGTGAAGCCCGGTCGGATTCTGCGGAAGATCCGCGGGACGGTCTCGATGTTGTGGGCGAGCACCTCGGGCCGGGCGTCGA
>Ga0247825_10001052_pt1 | contig 18009 bp, 13 predicted proteins | sample 13C_Vanillin_Day_FD_194413 | JGI IMG/M metagenome (GOLD analysis project Ga0247825, IMG submission 194413) | Soil microbial communities from agricultural site in Penn Yan, New York, United States - 13C_Vanillin_Day48 | ecosystem: Environmental > Terrestrial > Soil > Agricultural land | place... | reverse complement strand
CGGCTCGTCACGTGCGAGATTTCCGGATACGGGTCGTCGGGGCCCTACCGCGACAAGAAGGCCTACGACCTGCTCGTGCAGAGCGAGGCCGGACTCCTGTCGATTACCGGCACCGAGGAGACGCCCTCGAAGGTCGGGATTTCGGTTGCCGATATCGCTGCCGGCATGTACGCCTTTTCAGGCGTGCTGGCAGCGCTATTACGCCGCGAACGGACGGGCGAAGGCGCCGCCGTGGAGGTCTCCATGTTCGACGCCGTCGCCGAGTGGATGGGATATCCCGCGTACTTCACCGAGTACGGCGGGTCGGCACCCTCGCGCAGCGGCGCCCGGCACGCCTCGATCGCGCCGTACGGCCCATACGCGGCCGGCGATGGGCAGGTTGTATATCTGGGATTGCAGAACGAGCGAGAGTGGACGCGGTTCTGCGACGAGGTGCTCCGGCAGCCAGGCCTCTCGTCCGACAGCCGCTTCGCAACGAATACCGCGCGCGTTTCGCACAAGGACGCGCTCGACCTGGTCATCACGCAGGCCTTTGCGAACCTGTCTGCGGCACAGGTCGCTGCTCGCCTCGAAGCGGCAGGCATTGCCAGCGCCCGCATGAATACCGTCGGCGAGTTTCTCGATCATCCGCAACTGGCCGTTCGCGATCGCTGGCGTGACGTCGCATCGCCAGTCGGGCCGCTCCACGCCCTCGTTCCACCGATCAACCTGGAGGGAACGGAACCGGTGATGGGGCCGATTCCAGCACTCGGCGAGCACACGGATGCGATTCTGCGCGAGATCGGCTACGACGCAGCCACTATCACTGACTGGCGCCAGCGCGGCGTCGTTTGATCGGGAACGACCCGAACGATTCGAACAATCCGAACGACCCGAACGATCCGAACGACCCGAACGACCCGAACGATCCGAACGATCCGAACGATCCGAACGATCTAACCCGCCGACCAGCCAGCGTCGATCGGCAGCGTGGCACCGGTGATGTCTGCCGCCGCCTCGCTGCACAGGAAGGCGACGAGGGCAGCGACGCCGTCCGCTGCGATGAGCCGCTCCGTTGGTTGTTTCCCCGCCAGCAGCTGGATCTCAGCGGCGATGGGCGATAGTCCCTCGGAAGCGATTAGGCGTGCGATCGTCTCATGATGCACCGGCGACTCGCTCGTTCCCGGGCACACCGCGTTGCAGGTGATGCCATCCTTCGCGGTTTCGAGCGCCACCGCGCGCGTCAGGCCGATCAACGCCGTCTTGGTGGTTACGTAACCGACGCGGTTGGCGGCGCCGCGCAATCCGTAGATTGATGAGACGTTAACGATGCGCCCCCATTTGTTCCGCTTCATCGCCGGCACGACGAGCCGTGTCGCGTGAAACGCCGCGGACAGGTTGACGGCCAGCGACTCGTCCCAGCTGGCCGGGGTAAAGGCTTCGATCGGCCCTGTGTGCCGCACGACCGCGTTGTTCACGAGGATGTCGATGCCTCCGGCGGCGTCAATCATCTCTGCGATCTCGGCCGGGTTGCTGAGATGCGCGCCGGACGACAACGCCCGAACATGGTGATCACGTTCGAGGCCCGCGCGTATCTCTTCCAGCGCCTTGCTGCCGGCAAGCCCGTGGACCACGATGTCGCATCCGTCGGACGCGAGGCGAGTCGCGATCGTGAGACCCAGGCCCTGCGTAGAGCCGGTGACGAGCGCGCGTTTGCCGGCAAGAGGTTTGGTCATTGACGCCGTAGCTTCCGCCTTCAGGAGGAAGGTTGTATCGTACGCCACACGCGTAGAGGAGCCGCCCGATGATCCTTCGAATCCTCACATCGGCTGCAACCCTGGTGTTCGCGATCGCGATCGGCTGGCCGGCCACGCCCGTTGCGGGTCAATCACCTGGCTCCGCCAGGGCGTCGACGGGGTTATCGCCGAGCGGCTGGACCGCGCCGCGTACGCCGTGGGGCGACCCCGACATTCAGGGGTTGTTCACCACGGACAGCGAGCTGGGCGTTCCCTTCGAACGCGACCAGGCGATGGGGTTGCGCGAGACGCTCACCGACGTCGAGTACAAGGATCGCGAGGCGCAGGCGGCGCGGCAGGCCGCCGCGGACGCGGAAGAATTCGTGGCGCCCGCCTCCGCACAAGGCTCCGGCGGGGCAGGCCGCACCGGGGGTCGTGGGGGAAATCCTGAGGGCGGCGGAGGAGTCGGGCCGCCGGGCCACTGGCTGGAACGGGCGCCGCGCCCGTCGCGCCGGACGTCGATCGTCATCGATCCGCCCGATGGACGGGTCCCGTTCCTCAATGACGAGGCGCGAAAGCGTTCCACTGTCGCTGTCAATGCTCGAACCAGCGGCCAGAAACCGTATGACGGTCCGGAAGCGCTCGACCTGTATGACCGCTGCATCACGCGCGGCCTGCCGCACGTGATCTTCCCGACGATCTACAACAACACGTCGCAGATCGTGCAGGGGCCGGGCTACGTGGCGATCCGCTACGAGATGATTCACGACGCGCGGGTCATTCCGATCAACGGCGGTCCGCATCTGCCGTCGAAAATGACACAGTACTTCGGCGACTCGCGAGGACGCTGGGAAGGGGACACGCTCGTCGTTGACGTGACGAACTTTCCGTCGAACATCGTCAATTACAGGGGTGCCGGTCCCGGACTGCGCCTGACCGAACGGTTCAGGCGGATCGATGCGGACACGGTGCGTTACGAGGTGACGGTTACCGATCCGACGACGTTCTCGCGCCCGTGGACGGCGGCTCTCCACCTGCGGCACAGCAATCAACCCGACGTGTTCGAGTACGCGTGCCATGAGGGAAACTACGCGATGCGCAACATCCTGAGCGGCGCCCGCGCTGCGGAGAAACAGGCTCAAAAATGAAGAGTCTTCGCGGCCTTCGCGATCTTCGCGGACTTCGCGGTTAGGGAGAGCGAGTGGCGATAAAACAGGGGTGGACCGGGCGGGTCTACGAGGACTTCGAAGTCGGCGACATCTACCAGCACCCGCTCGGCCGTACCGTGCTGTCTGTCGACAACAGCTGGTTCACGCTGCTGACCCAGAACGTCAACCCGATTCACTTCGACGCCGCCTATGCCGCGCAGACCGAGTTCGGGAAGCCGCTCGTCGATTCCACGTTTACTCTGGCGCTGGTCACCGGACAATCCACCATCGACCTGTCGTTGAACGTCATGGCCAACCTCGGGTGGGATGAGGTGCGCCTGCCGAATCCGCTGTTCGAGGGTGACACCGTCTACTCGCGGAGCGAGGTGCTCGAGAAACGCGAGTCGAAATCACGGCCGAACGTCGGCATTGTGAAGGTTCGCACCATTGGATTTACGCAGGAGGGCACGATCGTCATCGAGTTCCTGCGTACGTTCATGGTCTACAAACGCGACCACGTGCCGCCTGGCGTTCGCGTTCGCATTCCAGAGCCGAAGAGGTAGCACGCGGCTCCTCCCCCCTCACGAAGCTTGGGTCACGATACGACTTGATATGACCCTTTGGACAACCACAACAATCAGGTAAACGCCTTATAACGGCGGTTCTCCCAACGGTCGATAGCAAGAGCACATTCCCGCGGCTCGGCGGTAACTCGTCCTCCAGGAAGAGGCTCGATCCCCAAAGATGGCCAGTGGCATCGGGTTCGATTCGAGAAGCGATCTTGAGCGGCGGCTCCGTCTCGAACGGGGCATCGGCGGACTTCTCCTCCACGACGAGGGAACCGAGGCGACGCTCGTGGCCGCTCTGCGTGCCGTGTGCGAATCGGAAGGTTGGGCGGCCGGCAAGTACTGGCGCCTCGACGACACCGATGGCGTGCTGCGGATCCACGCCGCGTGGAGCGCGGACGACGAGCGCCTCGGGAAAGTGTTGCGGCAGGATCTTCAGGTCTCCTGCGGACCCGGCGTTGGGCTTGCCGGCGAGGTCCTGCAGTCCAGCGAGCCGCTCTGGGTTTCCGACCTCGCGCGCGACTCGCGAGCGACGTGGCAGGACCTGACGGCGCAGACAGGATGGAACAGCGCCCTGCTCGCGCCAGTCCTGTGGCAGCGCCGCGTCGTCGGCGTGCTCGACTTCAACGCTCCCTGCATTCCTGAGCCTGACGAGCAGCTGCTCGACCTGATGCACGCGCTGGGAGCGCAAATCGGCAACTTCTATTCACGTGCCGTCATGATGGACCGGCTGCGCGAGAGCGAAGAGCGCTACTCGACGCTGGTCGAGCTCGCGGCCATCGGCATCAGCCACGTCGATCTGGATGGGCGGTTCGTGCACGTCAACCGGCAGCTGTGCGACATGCTGGGGTACACACGCGAGGAGCTGCTCCAGTTGAACGTCCGGGACATCTCGCACCCTGACGATCGTCATACGACGGACAAAGACCGTGCGCGGCTGCATGCTGGTGAGATCGATTTCTTCAAAGCCGAGAAGCGGTACGTCCGTAAGGACGAGTCGCCGGTCTGGGTACACCTGACCGTACGGGCCAGACGGGGACCGGACGGCCGCCGCCTGCACGACATCTCGATCGTCGAGGACATCACGGAGCGCCGCGAAGCGCAGTCGCGCATCGAGTACCTGGCGACGCACGACGAGATGACGGGCCTGGCGAACCGGACGCTGTTCAGCGAGCTGCTCTCGCGCGCCGTGACGCGCGAGCGCCGTCATCATCGGCGGTTTGCGGTGCTGTTCATCGATCTCGACCGGTTCAAGATCGTGAACGACTCGCTCGGCCACGATGGCGGTGACGAGGTGCTGAAGGCCGTGGCGTCGAGGCTGGGTAACAGCGTACGCGCCAGCGACGTGATCGCGCGATTCGGCGGCGACGAATTCGTGCTGCTGGTGCACGAGATTCCCGATCGCCTCGCTGCCTCCACTATTGCCCGCAACCTCCTGTCGCTCGTTTTAAAGCCGGTGACAATCGGGGAACAGCAGTGCCGCGTGACCGCCAGCATCGGCGTGGCGATCTATCCGGACGACGCGGACGATGCCAATACGCTGTTGAAGCGGGCGGACATGGCCTTGTACCGGGCGAAGGAAGAGGGGAAGAACACGTTTCAGTTCTATTCGCCGGACCTTGGCGCGCGTTCCGAGGAGAGGCTCAAGATCGAGACCTGCCTGCGTGACGCACTCCCGCAGAACCAGCTCGCGCTGCACTACCAGGCAAAAGTGGACATGAAGACAGGCCAGATTCGCGGCGTCGAGGCCCTGCTGCGCTGGTCGCACCCCGAACTCGGCTCCGTCTCGCCGACACGCTTCATCCCAATAGCCGAGGAGTGCGGCCTCATTGTGCCGATCGGCCACTGGGCGTTCACGAGCGCCTGCGCCCAGAGCGTCGCCTGGCTGCGCCAGGGACTTCCGCCGATCTGCATGGCGGTCAATCTGTCCCCGCGCCAGTTCCTCGACCCGAACCTGGTGAACGTCATCGTCGGCGTGCTCGAAGAAACCGGGATTCAGCCGCATCTGCTGGAACTGGAGATCACGGAAAGCGTGATGTCGCACGACATGGACTCGGCCCTGGCGAAATTGACGGCGATTCGGAACCTTGGCGTGCGGCTGGCGATCGACGATTTCGGGACGGGCTACTCCTCGTTGTCGCAGCTCAAGCGCTTCCCGATCGACGTGCTGAAGATCGATCGCTCGTTCATCAAAGGCATTCCGTCGGACAAGGAGGACATCGCCATCACCGAGGCGATCCTGGCACTGGCGGGCAGCCTTGGCGTGCGCATCGTGGCGGAAGGCGTCGAGACGCTGGAGCAGCAGACGTTCCTCGAGCGGCACGACTGCCACGAGATGCAGGGGTTCTATTTCAGCCGTCCTATCCCGCCAGAAGATTTCGCGCGTCTTCTTCGGGACCATTCCACGGGTTCCCCCGTCCGCGCCGGGCAGTAACTGGCACCCTCCTCCATGGCCGCCCTGTTGCCTCAGCACCGACGATGGTAGGATGCGGCGGTTCGCCGCGTTCCAGAATGCTGAGGAATTGCGACGATGACCGCTACCGAGATGGAAGACGTACTCAAAAACCTCGATCGCCGGCTCACAAACGTTGAGCAGATTCTGCCAATCCTTGCGACGAAGGACGACCTGAAGGCGTTTGCGACGAAGGACGACCTGAAGGCGTTTGCGACGAAGGACGACCTGAAGGCGTTTGCGACGAAGGACGACCTGAAGGCGTTTGCGACGAAGGACGACCTGAAGGCCCTGCGCCAGGAGATGAAAACGCTCTTCTCGGAAGCCAAGCGGCACGCCTCGATCCTGTTCGAGCGGACGCAGGAGCAGCTCGAGATCATCGCCACACACGTTGCCGATATTTCGCAGCGTCTTCCGCCCCGCCTTCCGCCAAGCCAGTAGGTGTCCAGGCGCGTGTTTGCACCTCGATAAGGAGCTGGGCCCGAAGCGCTCTATGCCCTCGGGCGCGAGCGTTTTCCCGCGGTAGTCATCATCGACGCGCGGCCCTTGAAAAGCGTCGGCCCGACGACTTGTTCGTGACGCGATCGTGACATTCGGAAGCAGCGGACCCTTTCTACAATAGTGCCGCGTGAACTGGCCCGAGGCTCACAAACTTCCTGCGCTTTTCGCTGGCGCGACACTGCTTCCCATCGCCGTGCTGTGCTGGCTTGGCGTTCGCACGCTTGACCAGGATCGTGATCTCCAGCGACAGCGACAGCGTGAGCGGCTCGAGGTCGCTGCTGGACGCGTGGCGCTCGATATCGAGCAGGACCTGCAGCAGATCGAAGCCAACCTCGCCGCAGGCAATGGCATTCGCCTTCTTCCGCGCGGCAGTGTCTCCCCACGGCAGGAGCCGCTGCTGTTTCAGCCGGACGTGCCGGCCGTCATCGTCCTGCCTTCTCCGCAGCTGGCTGCTGCGGCGCATTTGGAGGATCGCAATCCATTCGAGGCAATCCGGGCGTACGAGCGCATCGCGAGCATCGGCGCCGGTCCCGACCGCGGAGAAGCGCTGGTGGCTCTTGGTGCCTTGCTTCGGCGGCAGCGGCGCTTCGAGGAGGCTCTTCGCGCCTACAGCGATCTGGAAATGCTCGGCGCCGAGCCTGTGGCCGGTGGACAGCCAGCCGCCTTGGTCGCCAAGCAGGGGCGGGCGAAAACGTTTCTGGAATCCGGCGATCAGGTCCGCCTGCGTCGGGAAGCCGCCGCCTTCGCACGCGCCTTGAGCGCGGGCGGCTGGCTCATCGATCGCGCATCGTTCGAGCTCTATCAGCACGACATGATCGAACCGTGGGGCGGGCCGTCCGCGGACCTTCACGCAGTGCGGCGGGCGGACGCCGTTGCAGATCTGTGGCAGCGATGGCGCCGGGGTGAGCTGGAGGCTCGCGGCCGCCGTTTTGTTGGACGCGAGAGTTCTGTTCTAGCGCTGTGGGCGGGCGCGCCCGCCGCTCCTGTTATCGCGCTGCTCGATTCGGACGAGTTGCGAGCTCGATGGCAGGCGGTCTGGGAATCCGAAGGGCTGACGGTTGCGGTGTCGCGCACGGACGGACAGCACCTGTTCGGCGCCGCCAACCATGAGCTCACACTGCCGCCCAGCGAAACACGGCTGCCGTTCATCATGGCCATCGGCAGCGTTTCTTCAACGCCCGCCACCGAAGATGTGTTCCGCCGCCGTGCGGTAATCAGCGGCATCGCCGTTGCGTGTTTATTGATGATCGCCGCCTCGTGCGGTCTTTACCGGATTACGACGCGGGAGTTGTTGCTGGCGCGCCAGCAGTCCGATTTCGTCGCAGCTGTCTCCCACGAATTCCGGACGCCGCTGACCTCGATGCGCCATCTGCTCGATCTGCTGATCGGACGTGACGTTGTCGATGAAGGGCGCAAGACGCACTACTACGACCTGCTGGCCGGAGAGACGGAACGGCTGCAGCGAATGGTCGAAACGCTGCTCAGTTTCGGCCGTATGGATGCGGCTGCTCATGTGTGGAAGCTCGAGCTGTTGACCGTCGCTGACGTTGTCTATTCCGCAGGCAATGAGTTCCGGCGCGAAATTACGCCGCGGTCGCTGGAGGTCGACGTCGATACCGATCTGCCGTCGATTCGCGGCGATCGCGAGGCGCTGTCGCGCGCCCTTTGGAATCTGCTCGAAAACGCCCACAAGTACTCCCCGAACGGGGACCCGATTCGGTTGTTCGCCCGGCGGACGGGAGCCACCGTGGTGATCGGTGTTGAGGATCACGGCCTCGGTATCCCCGTGGCCGAGCAGCAGCGCGTCTTCCAGAAGTTCGTCCGCGGCGACGACGCGAAACGCGCGGGCATTCGTGGCGTCGGCGTTGGCCTGGCGCTCGTGAAACGCGTGGCCGAGGCGCACGGAGGTACGGTGGGTCTGACCAGCGCAGCAGGCGCGGGCAGCACGTTTACGTTAGTGCTGCCGGCAGAAGGATGAGCGCGAGGATTCTCGTCGTCGAAGACGACCTGGCGATTGCCACCGCCCTCGAGGATGACCTGCGTCTCGAAGGGTACGACGTAAACGTCGTCCGCGACGGTCCTTCCGCGCTCGAACTCGCTTCGCGATCAGATTTCGATCTGATGCTCCTCGACGTCATGCTTCCGGGGAAGGACGGCTTCGAGGTCTGCCGCGAGCTGAAGCGCCGCGGTGTCGGGACCAGCATTTTGCTGCTGACCGCGCGGGGTAACGAGAGCGACAAGGTCCTGGGACTGGACCTGGGCGCGGACGATTACGTTACGAAGCCGTACAGCCCGAAGGAATTGCGCGCGCGGATCCGGGTCCTGCTGCGGCGCAACGCGCGGACCCGACCAGAGGTGTCGAGTTTCGGTGATTGCGAAGTGGACTTCACGCGGGGCGAGCTGCGTCGTGGCGCAAGGGCGGTCCCGGTGACACCGCTCGAGTTCAAGCTGCTGACGCTGTTCGTGAGCCGTCCCGGGCGGGTACTGACGCGCCGGATTTTGATTGACGAAGCTTGGGGACGGGACACCGTCATCACCGAGCGCGTCGTCGACAACCAGATTGCCAATCTTCGAAAAAAGATCGAGCCGTCGCCGGCGGAGCCGCGGTTCCTGAAAAGCGTGCGCGGCATCGGGTACAGATTCGACCTCGATGACGTGACGGAAGAATGACCATCCAGTGGAGCGATTACGAAACCGGATCGGTAGCCTCGTCGGTGGAGGTAAGGTGATGAAGCGATTCGGACTGGTGTTTGTGGCGGTGATGCTGGCCGTCCGTGTGCCCGCGGCGCAGGACCTGGAGCGTTTGTTCAAGGCGGCGGTCAACAACGAGACCGTCGATCGGAACTGTAGGGCGGCAATAGAGCAGTACAAGAAGGTGGCTGCGGGGAGCAACCGCGCGCTGGCGGCGCAGGCGCTGTTACGGATGGCGGGGTGCTACCAGCAGTTGGGCGACATCCAGGCGCAGCGGATCTATGAACAGATCGTGCGCGACTATCGCGAACAGTCGGACGTCGTGGCTCAGGCTCGCGCGCGGCTATTACCGAAAGAACCAATCCGTGGGTCCGGCGACCATATCGTCAGGTCTGGTTCTGATACGGCGTGGGGCGACGGCCGGGTCTCACCGGACGGCCGGTACGTCTCCTACGTGAGTTACGCCGGCCCCAAGGGACTCAATCTGATCCTCCACGACCTCGTGAACCGCTCGGAGCGAGCGCTGACGGATGTCGACTGGAATGGAGGGGCTGTATACGACTCGACGTTTTCGCCTGATGGGAAGCTAGTGGCGTACGGGTGGCGCACGTATGGGACTCCCCATGTCGAGGAGATTCGTGTGGTCGCTGTCGAGGGCAACGGGATTCCGGAGCCGAAGACTATCTACAGGAACGATCAATTCAGCAACTTCGCACCGACAGACTGGTCGCACGACGGGAAGATGCTCGCGGTTCGCGCGACGTTGAAGGATGGAACGATTCAAATCGCACTCGTGGGTATTGAGGGGTCGTTTCGAGCGCTGACGACAGTTGAAGGGTGGAAGGCGGCAAACAAGATCTTCTTCTCGCCGGACGGCAAGTACCTCGCTTACGACTTGCCTCTCAGTGACACGGACCCGAGACGGGATCTTTATATCGTTGCGGCCGATGGCAGCGGGCAGACGCCGATCCACGACCCCGCCGATGATGTGCTCATGGGATGGACGCCCGACGGTCGCCATCTCTTGTTTGCGAGCGATCGAAACAGGACCGTCGGGCTGTGGGCAGTGCCTGTGTCGGAGGGGAGGCCGGCAAAGGAATCTCCCGTCCTCGTGAAGCCGGACGTTGGAGGCATGGCGTCACAGGGATTGACTGCATCGGGCGAGCTGTACGTGGTCAAAGAGTCGAGCACCGTCAGTCTTCAGATCGCTCCGATCGATCTTGACCGTGGTGCGCTGACTGGGCCGTCGGTTCGCCAAATCTACCGGCCGCAGACGCCGCAAACCCCGGCCTGGTCGCCTGATGGAAAGCTGCTGGCGTACGCTGCGCGATCCGCTAGCGACCGGTCGTATATCGCCATTCGTGATCTCGAGTCGAATCGCGTTCGCGAATTGCATACGTCGCTCCTCTACATACCTCATCTCCAGTGGTTTCCCGACGGGCGTTCCCTGCTCGTTCACGGGCGCGATATCAAGCGGCGTTTTGCGGCGCTGCGCATCGATATGGAGACCGGGAAGGAGAACCAGATCGTCTCTGGAGTCAACCAGCGGGTTCAGATCTCTCCTGATGGCACGAAGGCGTATTACACAGTCGGAGGAGACGGAGCGAATAGAGGTTTGGGCACCGTGCTCGAGCACGATCTCGCCTCGGGCGCAACGAGAGAAGTGTTCCGGAAACCCGGAGGTACAGGTAGCACGCATCTTTCGCCGGATGGCAAATCGATTGCCGTCATTCGAACGCCACCACTCAACGGCAACAATTCCGGAGCTGCGAGAACGTCGACCCTGTTTGTTCAGCCAGTCGCCGGCGGCCAGGGGCGCGAGGTTACGGTTCCGACGGCGGTCAACGCATTCTTCGGCGTTGATTGGATGCCGGACAGCAGGGAGATGGTCGTGGCGGGCGGCTCTCCCGCACGACTGTGGCGTGTGCCGGTCAATGGCGGCGCACCGCGCAGGCTCGAATTGGACATCCGCACGTGGGGGATCGCGGGAGGCATCCGAATCCACCCGCACGGGAAGCAGATTGCTTTCTTTACCGGAGACGAGGCGCGCGAGATTTGGGCGCTGCAGAACGTAATTCCGTCTCCCGCGAAATAGCCGTAAGAAGGGCGGCGTCTTAACGGCGACGCCCTTCCATTTTGCGGAACAAAAAACCGTGATTCGCTGGCCCCATCGGCGACCGTGTTGCCTCAGCAATCGACGATGCTTAGGATGCGGCAGATCGTCGCATTCAGAATGCTGAGGAAATGCGACGATGAACGCTATCGAGATGGAAGACGTACTCAATCTCGATCGCCGGCTCACGCCGCGCCAGTAGGTTGCGGGCCAGGACGCGGGATAGCCATCTTCGACGACCCGACCGTCCAAACCGATTCCTGACACAGCACCGATCGAAACCGGACGCGCGGACCGGCGTGCGTCGCCTAAGATCTGCCTATCCCCATGGTTTCAAGGTGGCTCCGACGGCGCAGTCTTCGCCGTACGCTCTTCGCCGCCGTCGTAATCGTCCTGATGGCGACGGTCGGATGGCTCGGCACCCGGGTGCTCGTCCAGGACCGGCAGCTGGCCGGTCAACGCGTGACCGAAGACCGCGAAGTCGCGGCTGACCTCGTGGTTGCAGCCTTCAATCAACGCCTTTCATCGATTGAAAGAGACCTGGACGCGGCGTTGAGCCGCCGGGACGTTACGCCCGACTACGAGCCGACCGACGCCATCGTCGTGCGGATAAGCGGCGACGCGATCCGCACGTGGCCCGCCAATCGCCTGCGTTATTACCCACAGCTGCCGCCCCGGTCGGCCTCTCCGGATGCGGAGGTGCTCGTTCGTAGCGCCCAGAAAGCATTGAGAGCGGGCAACTTCGGAGCCGCCCTCGATGCGTACAGCCGCCTCGAAGCACTCGGATCCGTGCCGATTGGCGACGTCGTCGGTGGAATCCCCGCCGCGCTCTTCGCACATCTGGGGCGCATGACCGTTCGCGAGAGACAAGGGGACGAGCCCGGAAGAGTCAGCGAGGCGCGTGCCCTCGACAGCGCATTGCGATCCGCGCAATGGCCCGTGTCCGCTGCGACGTATCAATTCCTGGCCGACCAGGTGCGAGAAGTCTTGCCGAGGTCGTCCGAGCTCGACGATCAACTCTCCATCGCCGACGCGATGGCGTGGTTATGGGAGCAGCGGGCGTCGGATCCGCGCTTTCCGCCGTCCGGTCGCGCGAGCCGCGTTTTCCCCTCCGGCCCATCGCTGCTCGTGTGGCGCAGCTCGTCCGAGTCGCTGATTACATGGATTGCCGGCCGGCGCTCGTTCGAGTTGGAGTGGATTCCTGCGCTGAAGCCGCTTATGGAGCCGCGGCGCGCTCGCCTCGCCATCAGCACACCGGAAGGCCAACTCGTTCTCGGAACGAGTGCGCCGTCAGAGCGTCCCGCCGTCCGCCTCGCATCGGTGACCGCCTTGCCGTGGACGATACAGATCACCAACACCGCGGACAGCGAGACACTTCGCGACCGGCGTCGCCTTCTGATGGCCGGCATGAGCATGCTGTTCGTGTTGATCGTCGCCGGCGGATGGCTGATCGAACGGACCGTGGCGCGCGAGCTTGCGGTCACTGATCTCCAGTCCGATTTTGTCTCCGCCGTGTCGCACGAATTTCGCACGCCGTTGACGACGCTCTGCCAGCTCTCCGAGATGCTCGTGCGCGATCGCGTCGCGACAGAAGATGACCGTCGCCAGTACTACCAGTTGCTGCACGGCGAGAGCCATCGGCTGCGGAGACTCGTCGAGACGCTGCTGAATTTCGGGCGGCTGGAAGCGGGACGAATGGAATTTCGATTCAGCGACGTCGACGTCAGCGTGTTGGTCCGCAACACGATCGATGAGTTCGCGGCATCGCGCCAGGCGCGCGGACATCGAATCGAGCTGGCCGTCGATGAAATGCCGCTGCCGATGCGTGGCGACGGGGACGTGTTGAAGACGGTGGTGTGGAACCTGCTGGAGAACGCGGCCAAATACTCGCCCGAGTGCGACACCATCTGGGTCGCCGTACGGCGGCGCGGAAGCGACATCGCACTTACGGTGCGTGACCGCGGCGTCGGGATCCCGGTTCAGGAGCAGCGACAGGTGTTCGACAAGTTCGTCAGAGGCGCCAGCGCGAGAGCCAGTGACGTTGGCGGAGTGGGCGTCGGGCTGGCCATGGCGCGGCGGATTGTCGACGCGCACGGCGGTGACATCGCCATCGAGAGCGCCCCCGGCATGGGTAGCACGTTCACCGTGACGCTGCCGTCGGTCGATTCCCAACTGCCAGGTCCCAGCTCCGAAACCGCGGTGGCGGCCGGATGACCGCGAAGATTCTGGTCGTCGAGGACGAACCGGCAATCGCCCTGGGATTGAAGAACGATCTGCTGCTGGAAGGTTACCGGCCGGAGGTCGCCACCGATGGCGACAGCGCGCTGCGGCGTGCGTCCGAGACTGCCTTCGACCTGATCCTCCTTGACGTGATGCTGCCGAAGAAGGACGGTTTCGCCGTCTGCCGCGATCTGCGGCGCGCCGGCGTGACGACGCCAATCATCATGCTGACGGCCAGAGCGCAAGAATCCGACAAGCTGCTCGGCCTCGGCCTCGGTGCGGACGATTACGTCACCAAGCCATTCAGCCCATTGGAGCTCTGCGCGCGGATCAAAGCCGTCCTGCGCCGTACTGCATCGTCGCTCACCGAGCGGGTTCGCTTCGGCAGCGTGGAGGCCGATTTCTCACGCGGTCTCGTGAAACGCAGCGGTCAGTCAGTGGAACTGACGGCGCTCGAATTGAAAGTCCTTGCGGCGCTGGTCCGGGCGCGCGGGCATCTGCTGACGCGCGAGCAGGTCATCGACAGTGCCTGGGGCCGCGGTGTGGCCATCTCCGACCGCGTCGTCGATAACCACGTGATGAACCTGCGGCGGAAGCTGGAAGACGACCCCGGCGAACCGCGATACCTGATCAGCGTCCGCGGCCTCGGCTACCGGTTTGAGAATCCAGATGATGAGCAGACGAAATCCTGACCGGTCGCCAGTCACGCGCCGAAGCGTCGCCGGTAGCCTTCGCGATGGAGGCTCTATGAACAGATTGCTTATCGCTGCGTGCTTCGTTGCGCTGGCCCTTTCGCCGCTCAACGCCAACGATCAACGCGCGCGTGTGCTGATGCAGGCGGCAGAGGCCAAGGCCAAGGTCGAAGGCGACTTGAGCGGCGCGATCAAGTTGTACAAGGACGCGGAAAAAGAGGCGGGTTCGAATCGTACGCTGGTCGCACAGGCGCTCGTCAAGATGGCCGAGGCATATCAGGAGCTTGGCGACGCAGAGGCCCAGAAGATCTACCAGCGTCTCGTGCGCGACTTTTCGGATCAGAAGGATCCGGTCGCCATCGCGCGGGGCCGGCTCGGGCCACTTTCGTCATCGCCGAACGCCATGGCCGTCAAGGGCGACCGCGCCGTGTGGACCGGCCCGGAAGTGGATCTCTTTGGCACCGTGTCGCCGGATGGGCGGTTCCTCAGCTACGTTGACTGGGGGCGGGGGTCGAATAATCTGATGGTGCGCGACCTCCTCACTCAAACCAGCCGGGCATTGACTGACAACACCAGCGAAAAGCGGACGGGGACGGCCGATTTCTCCGTCATTTCGAGGGATGGCACACAGGTCGCCTACTGGTGGAGTACGCAACCTGCTGGAGAGTTCCGGATTGCTCGCCTTCAAACGCCCGGCAACCATCAGACCAGGGTGCTGCGAACCGCCGGTTACGTGCGTGCGTTCGACTGGAGCCCGGACGACCGCTTCATTGCGGCACTTCTCGGCGACAACCGAATCGGCATCGTCTCGGTGACGGACGGGTCGGTCCGGCAGTTGAAATCGGTTGATTGGAACGGTGTCGGCAAAATCGTGTTTTCTCCGGACGGACGGCACATTGCCTACGATCTCGCGAGCGCAGAGCGCGTCGGCCGGCGAGACATCCGAATCATGGCCGTCGATGGTACCAGCGAAACCGTTGTCGTTGCCGATGCATTCCGCAACCACATCATGGCTTGGTCCTCGGCGGGACACCTAGTGTATTCGAGCGATCGGACCGGCACGCGGTCGCTATGGACGGTCCGTATCGATGACGGACATGTGGCGGGAGAACCGCGTCTCGCAAAGGAGAATGTGCGCTCGACCATGTCACTGGGTCTCACGTCGACGGGGACGCTGTACGTTTGGCAGCCCGCCAGCCCGTCGTACGTCGGCGTGGAACCAGTCGGTCCGACGGGCGGACTCTCGAATGGCCGCGACGGCTCGTTTCAGCAGTTCATCGAATCACGCGGTTGGCCCCGATGGTCACCGGATGGCAAGCGTCTGCTCTTCATTTCCTGCGGGCTCACAGGCGGCGGGCCCTGCGCGCTGTTCGTCCGAGACGGCCAGGGTACGCCGCGCGAGGTGCCACATGGCATGTGGTACATGTTTCCGCCTGAATTCTCGCCAGACGGCGAAAAGATCATCGCACGAGGCTCCGATCTGAAGGACCGCAGCGGGATCTTCGTCATAGATGTCACCACGGGTGCGACGTCCATGCTCATCCCGCACGAGGCGGGTTCTGCGTTGCAGTACCCGCGAAATGCCACATGGTCGCGCGATGGCCGCGCTGTGTTTTACGTGGCGACCGATGGTGAAGACTTCGTTGTCCTCCGGCGCGATATTTCGGCGGCCGGGTCCACGGAAGTATTCCGGACGTCGGGCCGCGGTATCTCCTGGATATCCGTGTCCCCGGATGATCGCCATGTCGCCGTCATCCAACACTCTCCCGGCAATTTTCTGAATCAGCCGGGGACGTTGTTCGTGACGCCAGTCTCTGGAGGGACGTCGCGCGCCGTTTTTACGGCGGCCGGCCTCGACGCCGAGCAGTGGGCCGCGGACGGGCAGAGTGTCTTCGCGCATAAACACACTGCGGACGGCTTCGAAGTATGGCGTGTGCCGCTGAGTGGCATGCCCGTCAAACTGGAAATCGAAGGAACCAGTAGACGGGGCTTGTTCCAGTTTTCCCCTGATGGCAAGTACGTCGCATTTACGGGGCAGGCTGGTGAAGCTGGCGACCAGATTTGGGCGATCGAGAACTTCCTTCCGGCGCTGAAATGACCTGGCTTGGACCGGCACCAGACTCAGACGGGAAAACGCCGGATCTGAGGTGAAGGTCCTCGACAACTTCTTAACCGCCTTGGGGAAATAAGATGCTGAAGAGACTCACATGACAGAAACATGACGTGTCCGCCATCACCGTTCGACAGACGAGTCGTAGAGTGGGCGCGCCATGTTCCTTCTTCTGTTCGCCGCGGCGCTTGCCATCCCTCTGGGACTGGACCTCTACATGCCGGTCCCGGAGGCCAACCCACTCACTGCCGAACACATCGAGCGTGGTCGTGAACTGTTCTTCGACACGCGCCTCTCACGCGACCGAACAATTGCCTGCGCGTCGTGCCACGATCCGGAGCGCGGGTTCAGCGACGGCAGGCCAGTCGCCATCGGCGTCTTCAATCGTGTCGGCCGCAGAAGCGCACCCGCGCTCGTCAATCGCGGCTATGGACGCTCGTTCTTCTGGGACGGCCGCGCGGCGACGCTGGAAGAGCAGGTGCTCCAGCCGATTCAGGATCCGAACGAGATGGACATGACGCTTCCGGAAGTGAGCGCGCGCGTCGGCATGCCGATCGACGAGATCTCGCGTTCTCTGGCGAGCTTCGTCCGGTCCCTACTGTCCGGCGACTCACCGTTCGACCGCTTCATCAACGGAGACCGCAGCGCGCTGACAGCGGAGCAGCAGGCCGGGCTGCAGTTGTTTCGCGGCAAGGCCAATTGCACGGCGTGCCACGTCGGGCCGACATTCAGCGATGAACGGTTCCACAACACGGGCGTGGCCTGGCGCGACGGGCGCCTGCTGGATGAAGGAAGATCGGCGGTAACCGGACGGATCGAAGATCGCGGTGCCTTCAAGACGCCCACGCTGCGCGAGATCGCCCGCACCGGTCCGTACATGCACGATGGAAGTGTGCTGACGCTTGCCGACGTGGTCGATTTCTATGACCACGGCGGGAAGGCGAATCCGGGGCTGGACGCTGAGCTTCGGCCGCTAAAGCTGACGCCGGCCGAGAAAGATTCGCTGGCGGCTTTTCTAAACGCGCTGAATGGGTCCCGATAGGCTGACTTCGGCGGCCGCGCCCCCCGAGCTCGAGCGTTTCCCGGCAGTGCTGATCTTCGACAAGGCCGGGCCGCAATTTTCACGAGGAATCGCGGGCGAAGTGGCGTCGGGCGCGCTGATTGCACAGCCTCCCGGCAGGCGGATTCGAGGGTCCGCCTGAAGCCGGACACTACAAGCGTCCGTCGCGGAGGGGTTATGACCTGGTTGCGGTTGCTGCTCGTGCTCGTCGCGACGATCTCGCTCGCGGCTTGCGAGGTAGTGGGCGATATCTTTCAGGCCGGCATGGCCGTCGGCGTGATCATGGTCGTCGGCGTGATCGCGTTGATCGCACTCCTGATCGCGAAGATCAGATCCTGAAAGGCCGACGTAAACGTCGGCCTCTACCGCTCACCCTCCGCCGTTGTCGGCGCCACCGTCGCACGCCCCGCCTTCTCGTCCGCTCGCGCGGCGCTCAGCATGTTGGCCATCGCGCGATTCCCTTCGTGGCACGCGTACTCCATGATGCGCTCCGCGGGATTCAGTGTCAGCGGCATCGCAAACGTCCACGGCCGCGCCCACGTCGTGGAATCCTCAACGGTCACGCTCCACTCCAGCCGTCCGCCCGCCGCCGGCGTGAACCGCTCGACGAGCTTCAGCCTGTCGGGGTTCGCGTTGCGATAGACGCTCTCTTCGCGGAAGTTGGTCGTTTCGATGACCAGCGTGTCGCCCTCCCACCAGCCGCGGGCATCGCCCATGTGGCCGCGAATGGGCAGTCTCGCG
>Ga0247825_10001051_pt1 | contig 18016 bp, 17 predicted proteins | sample 13C_Vanillin_Day_FD_194413 | JGI IMG/M metagenome (GOLD analysis project Ga0247825, IMG submission 194413) | Soil microbial communities from agricultural site in Penn Yan, New York, United States - 13C_Vanillin_Day48 | ecosystem: Environmental > Terrestrial > Soil > Agricultural land | place... | reverse complement strand
CCAGCCCGGCAAGGGATCGAACCTAGGGGGCAGGAATGGCGCCGTATATTCTGAAGAGACTACTCGCGAGCATTCCGGCGCTTCTCCTTGTAACCATCTTGATTTTTGGTGCCGTCCGAGTAATCCCGGGAGACGTCTGCCGCCTCGTACTCCAGAGCCCTGATGCTGACATTGACCCCCAGACGTGCAATGCCATTCGGGCCAACCTGGGTCTCAGCAAGCCAGTGGTCGAACAGTATTTCGATTGGGTCGGAGGAGTGCTGACAGGAGACTTCGGTAGATCGCTCATAAGTCAACGCGACGTATTCAGTGAAATCAAAGAACGCATGTATGTGACGTTAGAGCTGGCCATCCTTTCAAGCTCGTTCGCAATCGTGTCCGGTCTGCTCATTGGGATTTACTCGGCGCTCAAGCAGGATCGTCCCGCCGATCACGTCTTGAGGATTTTGAGCATTGGCTGGTTGAGCATGCCAAATTTTTGGGTAGCGACTCTTCTGATTACGTTCCCCGCCCTGTGGTGGGGTTATCGAGCACCCTTGCAGTATCGGCACTTCTGGGAGGAACCCCTGGTCAACCTTGAGCAGCTAATGCTTCCAGCGATCGCAATTGGCCTTTCGATGAGCGCAACCCTAGCCCGGCTGACCCGTTCCTCGATGTTGGAAGTCATGCGTCAAGACTATGTGCGCACAGCTCGTGCCAAGGGCCTGAGCAGCCAAACTGTTGTCCTTCATCATGCACTGAAAAACGCGATGCTACCCGTCATCACCCTCCTTGGTCTCCAGATAGGGTTCCTGCTGGGAGGCACCGTGATTTTAGAAACCATCTTCGGCTTGCCTGGTCTCGGGACCCTGCTTTTGACGTCGGTTCAGCTCAAGGACTATACGCAGGTACAGGGTCTGGTGCTCTTCTTTGCTATAGCAGTGCTGATGATAAATATCGCAGTGGATCTAAGCTACGCGATATTCGACCCGCGAGTGAGATTCGGCTGATGGCAAGCGCAATTGAGCAAGTTGATCTTGGCCTCCGTCGTGAGTCCTCACACTCCCTGACTGCAATCCGCGAGTTCGGGAAGCGCAATCCCATTGGAGCCGGTGCGGGCTTGTTCTGTGTTGCACTGGTGATCCTTGCGGCGATCGGACCCTACGTCGCTCCTTATCCGGCCGACCTCACGGCATTGCCGCGGTTGCATAGTCCTTCCTTGGAATATCCCTTTGGCACCGACAACCTATTCCGTGACATGTTTAGTCGAATCTTGGTTGGCACTCGGAACAGTATCGGGATCGCGTTCGGGTCTGTAGCTTTCGCGACCAGCCTGGGCCTTCTATTTGGCCTAACGAGTGGCTACTTTGGTGGGTGGTGGGACATGGTGGTTGGCAGAATAGTTGACGTTAGTCTGGCTTTTCCCAACCTTGTTTTCCTCATCTTTTTCCTAACCATCTTCGAGCCAACTTATCTCTCGGTTTCGATTGCTCTCGGAATTAACATGCTTCCGGCGATTATTCGCGTTGTCCGAGGCTCAACAATTGGCGTGCGCCATCAGCAATATATTGAAGCAGCGTCCGTGGTCGGTGCATCAGCTGTCCGAATAATGGTCCGGCATGTTCTTCCCAATATCGCGGCCCCGGTCATTGTCATCGCGAGCATCCAAATCGGCTACGCGATCCTTGTCGAGGCGGCCCTCAGTTTTCTCGGCCTCAGTGTGTCGACAGCGCAAAACCCCAGCTGGGGGCGCATGCTTCAAGACACGCGGCAGTACTGGCAGTCTGCATGGTGGACGGCAATCGTCCCTGGCTTGGCCATTAGCTCAGCAGTCCTTGCGTTCAACCTGTTTGGGGACGCACTCCGGGATGCTCTCGACCCTCGGCTCAGGGGAAGCCGATAGCTGTGAAACGAAGCATCGACCGGATCCTCACAACCCATACCGGGAGCCTACCTCGAACGGAAGCCCTGCGGCGCCTTATCCGCTCCAGAGAGCTTGGAGAGGACATCGATCAGCAGATATTCAGAGAAACTGTAAAGCTCGCCGTGGAGGAGGCGGTGGTTCAGCAGGCGCAAGTGGGGATTGACGTCGTCAGTGATGGGGAACAGGCAAAATCTAGCTTTTACAGCTATCTCCTCGAACGTCTTTCGGGATTGGCTGGAAGCACTGATGCGCCCCCCATGAAACTGAATTGGGACTTCCCGGGCTACCAGGACTGGTGGGCCGAGACACACGGTCGGGGACGAGTCGCAATGAAGCGACCAGAGTGCGTCGGACCACTCTCTTGGCGGGACAGGACAAAACTAGAAACCGATCTCGAGAACCTCAGGGAGGTCACCAAAGGCATCACGATGGAGGAAGCTTTCTTACCGTCGGCTTCGGTGGGGATAGTCGCGCAGAGAATACCCAACCGTTATTACCAATCCTACGAGGCTTACGTCGAAGCGATCGCGAACGTTATGCGAGACGAGTACCTCGCGATTGCCAACGCGGGCTTCATCCTGCAGATCGACGCTCCTGAAATGTGCATTGATCGAAACCAACCCCCATTCCGTGATGAACCCATCGAAGTCTTTCTTAAGAGAATGGACCTGTGGGTGGAGGCGCTGAACCATGCGCTTACGGGCATCCCTGAAGAAATGGTGAGGCTCCACATCTGTTGGGGTAACGGAGAACGACCCCATACCGAGGATGTTCCACTCGAAGACATCATCGAGACAGTGCTCAAAGTAAACTGCGCCGGCTTTTCGGTGGAAGCATCGAATCCTCGCCACATGCATGAGTGGAAGCTCTGGGAGGACGTTCAACTCCCACCTGGCAAGGTTCTAATGCCCGGCGTGATTGACTCCACGACAAACTTTGTGGAGCACCCTGACTTGGTCGCACAACGAATCGAAACGTTCGCCAATCTGGTCGGCCGCGAGAACGTGATTGCCAGCACGGACTGCGGATTCGGAACTACTGCATTCTTCGATGCGATTTATCCACCGTTGGTCTGGGCGAAGTTACGCGCGCTGTCGGAGGGAGCACGCATAGCCAGTAATCGACTATGGCAACGCCGATAGTTTTCAGAATTCGTCGCCTGTCGCCAAAGACCTGCCCACTGTGAGGGCGTCATATAACCCAATAAGATGTTTCTGCAGGCCGATCCTAGTATCCACCTACCGATCCTTTGGACAGCACATCGAGACACGTCTCTAGAGCGCCCAACTGCTCGGCCCCTTTGCCGTCGCGATAGAGGGACGAAAAATCGATGTAGACCAAGTGCCCACGCGACGCAGTGGCCCTACGGAACCCGTTTCGATCAGGTGACATGTCCAGGACAGGACGATTCACATAGCCCGACCCTCGAGATACTTCGTCGCTTCAGCCTGCCCAAGGCTCTCAGCGAGGACGCCCGCGCTCTTGAAGGCGCACGGTACAGTCGCTGTTCCCCGCTGTGGTCACCATGGCGACCTGACCAGGTTTGCTCATTCCGACGAAAGGTGCTGACAGGCTGCCGTCTCGACTGCATCTGCAGCCAGTTTCAGGGTCGATGAGTCCCTGGCACAAAAGCAGACGGGAAAGGATACGCCCGAAGCTACCTCTCGGTGGACCTGGCTCTCAATTGCCCAATAGGAACCATGCCTCAACTAACGAGGTCTGAGAGGTACTGTGGCGAAATCGTGTCCTCCAAGACTGCGCCCGCGGGAATTCCCGCCTCATTCAGTTCTAGGAGCGTTCTCCTTTGATGTTCGAACAGACCCCTTATCGAATGTGCGCTCTTCGACGCTCCGTAGCGTACCTGTGACTTCGACTCGGATGGGACAAGGGGCACAACTAGAGCAGCTTTGGAGTACCTCTTGAAGAGTTCAGCCATCGTGCGGATTAGCGAAGTGCGTCTTGACTCCACGATGCCTTCCACGACAACGAGAGAACGATCGTGTTCTCCGGTCAGAATCCTGTGAATCTCGTCCCGGGCAGCGCCTATCGTCGTAGCAGCCCTCGGGGATACCGGTAGGCGCTTCACTAAGTCTGAGGGGGACTCCAGCTCGTGCAGACGGATTACTCGCACGTCATCCGTCTGGAGATTGCGATTCATGCTCACCGCTCGCCATCCGACCTTTAGTTAGAGGTAGCGGGTGGGCCAGATGAGGGTGCGCCACATGTGGGCGGAGGGGCTGCCGTCGAAGCCGAGTCCCTCTTCGGGCTGCTTGAAATTGCGGCCGACGATGTCTTCGAACTCTTCCCACTCGACCTTTGCGTCGGGGTCGAAGCTGTAGATGTCGTTGATCGTGATCAGGCGGCCGGTCATGTACCACTTGTGGTCTTTGATGCGCTTGTACTCGTCCTGGATGTACTCCTCCGGCTCGAAGTCTTCGCCGAAGAGGCGGATGTACATCTCCGGGTACTCGTAGCCGACGGACGGGTCAGGATAGAAGCGCAGGACCTGGTGGGCGCGGATTGCCCAGGCTACCTTCTCGCTGACGTAGGGCTCGATGAGCTGAGCGCCCCACCAGCCGTGGTCGCTGCGGATGAAGCCGATGACGGCGATGTCGTGCAGCAGGCAGGCGAGCACCGTCTCTTCGTCGTGGCCGGCGTTGAGGGCGTGCTTGGCGGACTGCAGAAGGTGGTGATTGGGGCCGAAGCGGTACTTGAAGAAGTCGAGGAGGGTCGGCTTCTCCGGCATCTTCTGGAGCCGGGGGTCGTCCGACTGCAGGGCGTAGGCGCGAGGATTCGAAGAACCGACGAGGTTGGACTCGTGGCCGGGCCGGCTGGGGTCCATCTCGCCCATCACGAACAGGGGCGACTTGGCGATGCGGACGTCGAGCTCCTGGAGCATCTGCTCTTCAGCCGCGTCGAGGCGCTCGGAAGGGGTCAGATTCGATGCAATTGACTGCTGATTCATGGTGTGCTCGCTTTCCGGCGGGATGAGCCTGGCAAACGCCTCAGGACCCATCCTTACTCACTACTCGCAAAGAGCGGGATGGTTTGACTCAAGAGTGGATGGTGGACCAAAACCGCTCGATTGCCTTGAGATGTCCCCGTGGCGTTTCCACCCCAGAGGCCATCGTATTCACAGCCAGATGCGTAGCTCCTAACCTCCCCCACTGGGCGACCTCGCGACACCATCGGTCGGGGTCTTCCGCACCCATTCTGAGACGAATCTGCATTCCCACTTGATCGGCATCTCGACCCGCAGCATTGACTCGACTGCGAAAGTCAGCAATTATCGCGCTAGGGTCGTCCTCCTCTCGAAAATGTGGGAACCAGCCATCTCCTATTCGCGCTACTCGGTTGACAGCAGCATTCGCGGTGCCGCCCATCCAGATCGGAATCGGGCGCTGGATCGATTGTGGATTCAGGCCCGCCCTATCGATTCTGTGCCAAGTCCCTTGGAAGTCCACAAGCTCACGGCTCCACAAAAGCCTGAGCAGTTGAATCTGTTCCTCGATGCGCCTCCCCCGGTTGCTGAACGATTGACCAAGTGATTCATACTCGACGGTGTTCCATCCAATAGCTACACCAAGCCTGAGGCGTCCACCTGAGAGGATGTCGATCTCAGCCGCTTGCTTCGCCACAAGTACAGTCTGGCGCTGAGGCAAAACCATGACACCAGTCACGAATTCCATGGTTCGCGTCTGGCCTGCAAGGAATGCGAAGAGCGTAAGAGGTTCATGAAACGACGCCTGGTGCGTGAAGACAGCGGGCCAACCGTCTGGTCGGTCCGCGGGGTCTGCACCTAGGACGTGGTCGTAGCACAGCATGTGGTCATAGCCAATAGACTCGGCCGTCTGCGCAAAGTCCTTGATCAGTGAAGGGTCCGCCCCAATCTCGGTTTGAGGGAATACGACGCCGAGTTTCATGGCGAGCTAGATAGGCCCAACCCGCGCTTGGAGCCTGTCGCTCTCGGCGAGGTGATCCTCGAGCAGATGAGCTATCAGGTAAGCGCTCGCCGGCGTGTACACGCCAGGACGATTCCCGAAAGGTCGCGTTCCTGGCGGCAGCGCGTGACTGAAGCCGGCCATCGCCTCTCGCAGCCTCAGGAGAACCGCTTGGACATCTGGGTGTTCGTAGAAACCAGGCTGACCCATCGATGCTGCCAGGTCAGAAGCACCAACACCAACCAGGTCGATGTCAGGGACCCCCAGGATCTCATCAACGTGGTCGACGCCTGTAACGGTTTCGATTGTCAGGAACAGCCAGACTGCATCGTTGCTGTCCTTCATCGCCGTTGCGTAATCGTCTCCAATGGATCGATTGCACCGGGCGTCAGGAGAGAAGCTTCGCTCGCCGAATGGGGGATACTTCGTGAACCGTAGTAACGTCTCCACTTCCTCAGCGGATTCAACGCATGTGTAGTGGATTCCCTGAATGCCGAGGTCCAGGAGGCGCCCGATTTCTCCGCGATCCAGGGTCCTGAGGCGAATCATCGGAGTCATGTCGTAGGCTTCCGCTACCCGGATCAGACTGAGAATCGTCTCGTCGCTGCACGCGGCGTGCTCGCCCTCAATCGTGAAGGAGTCGTAACCTAGCAAGCCGAATATCTCGAGGAAGTCAGGGTGGAGAATGTCGAGCAAAAACCAGCGGCCTCGACTGCCCGCAATCTTCACCTTGTTAGGTCGGACCGACATGATGCGCCCCAGTGACTAGATTTATGGATTGCTAGAGGAGGTCATCATCTGATGGCCTCCTCTAGCGCCCTAGGAGGACTTTTTCGACTGGTCTATCCAGTAATGCGTCCACCCTTCCACGGCTGCAAGGCTGTCCTGGTTGCTGCGGAACATGCCGAAGTTTCCAAGCCATGGCCATGCAAGGCGGAACTGAGTTGCGGCGCCTGGGCCATTCAGCATGTAGACCTTTTCCGCAGCGTACTTTTGGAAGTCCTTCAGGAGTGCGGTTCTCTTGTCCTCATTCAGCTCGCCACGTTGGGCTATGATGAGCCGGTTCAGCTCCGCATCCGCCTTCCCGTCCGCTCCCAGGTGGCCAGCTCGGGGACTGCCATCCTTGTAGTAGACCCACAGCCAGCCATCGACATCCGGATAGCCCGATGCTCCGGAGTAGGCAATGCCCGTGTGCTTATTTGAGTTCTGCGAGTAGTTCGGTCGGAACTCGTTGACGAAATCGACCACATTCGCTGGTAGCTTGAAGTCTCCGTGCTGCTCCCACATCTGCTTCAGGACTTCTCCTTCTTGCTGTGGGGAACTCGTGGACCAGGTAAATTGACTTTCGAGCGCCGTGTTGTGGCCCGCGGCGCGTAGAAGCTTCTTCGCTTCCGCCGGGTCGTACTTATAAAACCTCGCGGCGGGACCCAGTGACTTCTCGTCCTTCGGATTAAGCCAGTACGCATCCATCCCGGCGGGAATCGGCGAGTGCCACCTGATGTCTACGTCCAAACCTTCCTTCGAGAACACATCTGTGTTTCCGAAGGTGGTCACATACAAGTCACGGTCCAGCAACAGGGAGAGTGCCTGGCGCACGCGTACATCACGGAATGGCGAATCAGGCAGGTAGGAAAATCGTATCCAGGGGCTGGATGTTGGGAATGCGTCTCCGGCCTGCAAAATAAGCTGGGGAACAGCCTTCTTCAACGAGAGGATGTCCCCCGCCCTAACTTCATAGGTCGCAAGTCTTCCGGCCTGGAGCTGGGCAAGCGCGCTTGTGTACTCGGGCAACACCGTGTATTGGATGCCGTCCAGCGAAACACGACCGGCATCATACCAGTCGGGATTCCGGTCGAACTCCTGACCAACACTCGGCGTAAAGGACTTTAGCCGCCAGGCTCCGGTCCCTCGAGCGTCAGACTTCGGGTCGAATCCTCCACCGTCTGACTCCGTAGGCATGATCTGGCCGTACCGGTAGTAGCCAAAGTTGATGTTGAACGGCCCGTAGGGAAACGCAAGCTTTGCGACAACCGTGTAGGCATCGGGTGCAGTGACCGAGACGACCGGAGCCTCCGGATCGACGGAGTTCACCATAGTGCTCCGGAAGGACGAGAGCTTAGCGAAGCGATCCCACGAGAAGATCACGTCCTGCGAGGTCAGCTCGCGACCATTGGTAGGCGGCCGGGGGTCGAACTTCATCCCCCGGCGAAGTTTGTAAGTGTAGGTGAGGCCATCCGGGGATGTCTCCCATGATGTCGCGGCGTCCGGCACAACAGCTGAAACCGCGGGCTCCGGATACTTCATCACCTCATATTTCATGAGCCGGCTGTACACGTGGCCTGAGTAGTCAGGTGCACCCGAGCCTGCGGTGAAGTCAAAGGAGTTCGGCGGGTTGGTGCTACTGACGCTTAGAATGCCACCTTTAGTCGCATTCTTGGTCGTGTCGCTGGGTTCACTGACGAGACCGGCTGGCTTCTGCGTTCCAGTCGACCCGCCGTCATCGTCATCCCCGCCGCAAGCGGCAAGGAAGGCGGCGGCGAGACCAGTCCCACCCACCGCAGCCAAGGACCGCCTCCGCGTAATCCGCCGCTCCGCCACTCTTGCCCAGTAGTTAACCTGCACGTGCTGCCTCCTGACACTATGACGGGACACGAACAGAACCCGGACCGGAGTCCGTTAGGTCCTAGTTGTTGAAGCCGTAAAGCTTGGCGACGTTGTCGTGCGTGATCTTGGCGCGCGCCGTCTCACTCAGTCCGGACATCGTCTCCCGAATGACGTCCTGCGAAATCGGCCAGATGCCATCAGGGTGGGGGTAGTCATTGCCCCACATCACGTTGTCCTCGCCCAGGTACTTGACCATGTCCATGCCGATCTTGTCCGACTGGAAGGTTGCGTAGCACTGACGTCGCCAGTATTCGCTGGGCAGCAGCGGCAAACCTGTGCCGTGCTCGCGTTCACTGACCATGTAGTCCATGCGGGCCAAGAAGTGCGGTATCCAGCTGATGTCGCACTCGCCCATCACGAGGGTCATTTTGGGGTGACGCTCAAGAACGCCGCCAAGGATGATTGTCCCGAGGTACTGCGCATTGGCCATCTTGCCCATCGAGCCGATGAGCGCGTTGTAGACCTTGCGATTCTCTTCGTCCGGCTCTCCGAAAGCGCGCATAAGAATGCCGATGTCCGAGTGGAAGTGCACCGGAAGGCCTGTTTCCTCAGCGGCGTTCCACAGAGGCTCCCAGATCTTGTCCCAGAAGGGCTTTACGGCAATCGTTGGCCTGAGTTCCACACCTTTCAGTCCGATCTCGGCGGCGTGGCGCAGGTCTTCGGCGGCGTGATCAGGGTCAGCCCCCGTAATGGGTGTGAGTGCAGCGAATCGCCCCGGCACCTTCTTCATGAAATCAGCCGCCCACTCCGCATAAATGCGGAGACACAAGCGCATCGCTTCCGGGTCGTCCTTGAATCGGTTGTGGAGGCCAAGAACACCGTAAATGACCTCACCGACGATTCCATCTAGCTCCTGGTCCTTGGCCCGAAGCTCCGGGGTACCGGGGCGAAAGATGCCCTTTTCAACGTCCTTGTAGAGGCCTGCCTCAGCCATGCGATAGTAGCTCGGCGACATGCGCTGGAAGTTCGGATCCAGAGAGGCGGCGTCCGGCAGCTTCGGGCGGCGCTCGGTGATCGTCGGTACCCTGTCCTTGAAAGCTGCAGGAGCGTTCTCCTTGAAAATGTCATCGGGGATGAACCCGATGTCGATGTGGCCGTCAGCGGAAATAACCGTCATGTAGGTGGGCCTTTCTGTGTTTGTGTGGGCTAACCGGCGGAAACCGCAGCGGGTGCTGCCATTCGCTCGAGGTGCTCACGTAACAGAATGCTGATGAGAGTTCCGGAGGCGCCGGTGTATTTCCCAAAGCGCGGCACGGTCCATTCCCGACCTGCACGCGCCATCGCCTCACCTATGCGTTCCATGACATGAACCACCTCCGGGTGGTCGTAGTCGCCCGGGTGTCCAATGGACGCGGTAAGGTCTGACGCCCCGATACCGATGGAATCGATGCCTTCGACGGCCAGGATTTCATCAAGGTGCTCAACGCCCTCCATGTCCTCGACGAGCCCCCCAAGCCAGAGAGCCTCATTACCTGCTTTCAGAGCCTCAGCCTCATCGGCCATGCCCCAGCAGTTCAGCCGTGAAAAGCGGCCGAACCCGCGCTCGCCCACCGGCGGGTACTTCGCGCACCGGATGAGATTCTTAAGGTCTTCAGCCGAGTGAATGTGAGTGGCGGTGATGCCCTGGATTCCGATGTCAAGCAGCCGGGCAATGGGTCCCGGATGAATCGTCCTCAGGCGAATCGACGGCGTCATGCCGTAAAGTTCGCCCGTCCTGATCAGCTGGACGTAGAGGTTCTCGTCGATTGCGTGGTGCTCGCCCTCGAGCATGAACGCGTCGTAGCCCACCATGCCGAAAACTTCGAGGAGATCCGGACTAAGGATGTCGAGGAGCACGCTACGCACCCTCTCCCCCCGCTTCCGCTTCTCCTTCATAAGGTTAGGCCTAACTCGATATTCCATGACACCTCTCACTGCACAAGACTTCTGGCCGGAGGGTGTCACGGTGACTTATCCAATGGCTAGATCGATAGCAATCAAGATGCGACGTATAATCCTCAATATTTGACGATTTAGTTATTCAAGAGTGCGTGCACACTAGGGACTGCGATGCCCAGACTGATTTCTCGGCCACCCTTCCCAGACTCCCCGGGAGCATGGCTGGCGTGCTACCGCTACCGCCGATGGATGGAGGGGGAGTTGGTTTCCTCGCCGGAGCAGCTGGGAGAGTTCCTCGGTGTCTCGGGCCCAACGATTCGACGTTGGGAGACGGGCCGATCCATTCCAAGCCATTTCGATCTTCAGCGTTTCGCGCAAGTCTGCCGGCTCAGCCCTATCGAGACCGCCTTCCTGATTGATGCCTTTGGAGCGCGGGAACTCGAACAACCCCCCGAGCCAAGCACCTTCCGCCAGGCGGCCGAAGAAGTTTTGGCGATTCCCTTCCCCGCGTATGTCCTTGACAGCTTCTTCTACCTCAGGGCTTGGAACAGCTACATGCTTGCGTTAGACGGACCGGCCCTAAGCAACGGGCAGGCCACGAATCTGCTCCATGGCCCCATCCTAGCTGCCACACAGCCGAACGAGAGCGAGGACAGCGACCATCGCCTGTGGCGCTGGCTAAGTGACTTTTGGTATTCCACTGCCAGCCTCTGCGGCTCTATTGCCTACAAGCGCGTGCTCAAAGAACTGGCCAGCGTACCTGGATTCGAGGAGAAGTGGCGCCGAATGGCGTTGGAACGTAACCAGTGGCAATCCTGGTCCTTCAACGCTCCGTACCACTACAAGAATGCCAAAGTCGGGGACTACTCAGTATTTCCGTCCAAGGTCGTCCTGCCACCGACGTACCACTTGCGGGTTTACGTTCCGCGGGACGATCATGCGCGGCAGCGCCTGAAAGAATTTCTTTCTGACCCTCCTGAGGTGGCCATCCTACCTGAGGTTCATTGGTCCAGCCGGTTCATTAAGACAGTCTGAACCCCTACGACGGCATCACCCTGTTGCCTGAAACGTCTGTCCTCGGTAGGAAACTAGAATAGTGCGCCGATTCCTGTACACGGGAACTAGGCGCTCAATTGTCAACCGCCAGCGTTCGCTTACTCTTCCTTTATAGTCACATTCCAACTGCAAGCCTCGAAGCCATCGGCGTGGACAGGATGGCCGTCAGGAAACGTCCTGCAGGGGAAGGGACGAGACGCGTACTGGGTGCAAAAGCCGGTTCCGTCTCTCTCGCGGGAGAACCTTAGGCAACGGTACTTCTGCAGGCGACCGCTGCGGTCGTCGAAGGTGCCTTCGCTTATCTCTATCGGTTGCAGGTCAGACCACCAGGACAGGATCTCTCCCGGCACGACATTGCGGCCGAGCAGCATCGCCATTGAAAGGGGCGACGGCTGCCAGACCACCTCGCAGCAGGCGCCACAGCGGTTGCACTCGATTTGCTCGAACTCCGCACGCGTGACCGCTGGCCTAACGGGTGCGCTGGTCTCAGGCTGGTCCATCTCGTGTTCCTCAGTCTTCGATGATCCGAATGTTGGCGCCTTCCTTTGTATAGACCTCGGGCGGCATCGTAACGGTCGCACCCTCACGCGCGCATTTCTCCTCAAAGTAGCTACGCAGATAAGGGTCCTCTAGGTAGTAGGGGATTGCCACTCCACCTTCGTCGATGTTGGTGTGGGAAGCATAGAGGCGCGTGCTACCGGGAGCTTCTTCACCGCCGCCGCCGAAGCCGAAGCCACCGCTCATGCCTGGGACGTTGCCGTTGTAAAGGCTTATCCGGAACGGCTCCTGCCCGAAAGCGAAATGCTGATGGAACCAGTCGGCGGGTCCAGGCGCCGCGCTGACCAGACCACCCGCCACATACTCCGTCATCTTCACTAGCTCGCCCTTACCGTCGCGCCACGGCGTGATGCCCGCTTCCCGAGGCCAGGCAATCGAGAAGCCCTTGCCTTTGAGACACAGCAGCACAGCGCCGGAAGCATGGGCATGCGCCTTGGCATATCGGCCGCTGGGATACTCAGCGATCCAGCCCTGAATCATGCTATTCCCGGCCATGTTCGGCGCCACCCAGCGATACCCCGGTCCACGGTTGTTGTCGAGGGGCAGGTAAGTCGTCGACGCATCGGGGATCAGGTTCGTCGTTAGCATGGCTCGGCCTTTGACAGGTTGGTGCTCGAATTCGCCGCCAGGCTGCCAGTAGTCTTCGAGGTTGCCGCCGAAGCGATCGTCGAAGTTGAAGCTGGTCTCGAAGAGAAACGACTTGCTGTTGAACATGTTGATGACTTTGGGAGCCGAGTTGACTCCGACAAGGATCGCCGGACTAGAGGAATCGTTTTTAATTTGAAAGTTGGTGTTCAGCGGTACGGAGAACATGCTCCATTGCTGCCAGTCGAAGGAAGACTTTGCGCTGCTGCCATCACGCCACACATCCGTGACGCCATTGCCATCGAGGACGGTAAAGCGCTCTTCGTACATATGCTTCTGAGGCTTGATGCTTTCATGGGGCGGAATCTCGATGACGGTCATGCAGTCTGTATTGTTGGTGCCGATGAGCTGTACAAAGGTCGCCTTGGCGCCAAGCCGCGCCCAATCAACGCGCGGGAGCTCGCGACAATCGCGCACACCGATGCCCTTAAAGACAGGGATGCCTTCCTCTTCGACAAAGCGTTCCCATGGCGTCTGGATACGTCGCGTGAACAGCTTGCCGTCCGGACCCATGAAGCCGGCGCGGCCATCGCCCGTGGGTTCGATGTAGCCTGATGATGTCATTGCTATCTCCTATCCGAGTGGCTGAACCGCTGGCGCCAGAGAGGGATTGCCTCTGGATTGACCACAGTTTCCGGTACCTCACCGCGAAGGATGGCTAGCGTACTTTCGATTCCCATGCGTCTGCCACCAGCCTGACTCTCCCAAGTGTGGCTGATGCTATGAGGTGTGAGGATGACTCGCTCGGGGTCGAGATTGCGAAGGGGGCTCTCGAAGTTCAGCGGCTCCGCAGCAAATACATCGAGTGCTGCACCGGCAAACCATTCTTCGCGCAAGGCTCGCTCCAGGGCAGCTTCATCTATCACCTGCCCCCGTGATGTGTTTACGAGGAACGCGCCGGGCTTCATCAGCTGCAGTAGGTCCTGGCCGATCATTGAGCGCGTTTCGGCCGTGACCACTAGGTGGATCGAGACGAAGTCAGATTCACGGAAGACGGTGGGCAGGTCCACGAGCTCGACATCGAGTGCAGTAGCGACCTCCTGCCGCACGTAGGGGTCGTAGGCGATGATTCGCATGCCCCAGCCGGCGAGACGTTGGGCGACACCTGAACCGATGCGCCCTAGGCCAACGAGGCCCAGTGTACGTCCTGCAAGCAGAATACCTCGGTCTGCATCGGAACCCCAGCCCTCCGATCGAAGTGTGTTTTCCTTGCGCTTAAGCTTCTTCGAGAGTGAAACCAGTAGGCCGACAGTCGCCTCCGCAACACCAGTAAAGTTCTCGTGCGAAGGGCTGTTGCACACAAGGACACCAAGCTCCGTCGCGCCATCCACATCGATCCTCTCAGTACCAATAGAGGTAGTGACGATGCCGCGTAGCTTTGGTGCCAGAGCTATCACGTCGCGCGGGAGGTTCACGCTCAGGGCGACATCAACGTCCCGACACAGCCCCGCAAGCTCCTGATGGCCCGTGGCTCCATAGCCTGGAGCAGCGATGACCTCGTAGCCGGTGTCGCGTACGGCCTGCCTAAGTTGCTCCGATCGGCCAACGAGTACTTTCATCGTGTCCTCTTACGAAATGGTCGAAATCCACATTGCTCATCGCAAATTTCGACCAAGCATAGGCCAGAACTGCCCTATTTCAAATAGATTGACAAAATTTGGACGCAAGCATACTCTCCATCAACCCTCGCAGGTTCAAACATTGCGATGTTTGAGACAGGGTAGGGCTGGAGAGAAAGGAGCCGCATGTCCCTACAGAGCACCACAAACGCTAGCGTGTTCAACTTCCTTAATGACGAGGTGCGCGCCGGCCGCGGAGACATTGTGCTGCCCGGATCGGACAGGCTCTCCGGGGTTATCAAGCGCTATTCCGAGGGCGGCGAGAACAAGATGCACTGTCACCCTACGGAGGACCACACGTTCTACATCCTCGAGGGCGAGGCGACCTTCCACATTGGCGAAGATGCAAACGTTATTGTCGTGGGCCAGTACGACGCCATTTATCTGCCCCAGGGAACGAACTATTGGTTCCTGAGCTCCGGCGCCACGAAGCTAATTATGATCCGCGTCGGCTCTGAGTATGGGTCAGACCGGATCATTGACGGGCAGCTCGTCCTCAGCCATCGGGCTAACGCAGAGCGTATCCCGACCAGGGAGCTGGCCTTCTAGCGTGCGGGCAAACGTGGCGAATCGCGCGTGGGTGTCGTCCAAGACGCCAGCGACTTCAGCGGTTAGGTAATGATCAGGGCGCGGGCAAGAGTGGCCACGCCGACCTGATGCGATGGTCGGGCTAATAGCAGGAAAGGAACTATGGTGAGCAACTACTGGTCCAACGTGCTTCGGGAACGAACGACGCGGCGTCGTGTTCTGAGGGCGGGCCTGGCTACAACTGCGGTGGCAGCATCCCTGAGCCTCATCGGATGTGGCGATGATGACGAACCTGCAGCACCGAAGGATCCTTCGGGATTGCTTCATACGCCAAAGGACACGGACAGCGCAGCGACAAAGGGCGGCAGTCTGCCGCGGGTTAGCGCCAACAATGGCTTCGACGTTACACGTGGCGGTGTCGACTCTTCGCTGGCTTCTACTTCTTACAGCCGGCTGGTTCGATGGAAGACCTTCAAGTATCCAGAGAAACCGCTCGCCCAGGTCGAACCAGACGCGGCAACGTCGTGGGAGGTCGCGCCTGATGGCCTGAGCGTGACCTACAAACTGCGGCCCAACATGAAGTTCGACCCGCGGCCGCCCACAAATGGCAAGGTGATGACATCCGCCGACGTCAAATACTCTTGGGACCTTTACGAGACGAAGAGCGCTGCACGCGCAAACCTCGCTCACGTCGCAGATCCCTTCTCCCCCGTGACCGGCGTTACCACTCCTGATGCGTCCACTGTGACTGTAAAGTTGGCTTTCCCCTACGGTCCGTTGAGCGAAATGCTGGCCCAGGGCCGGCATCTGCCAATCCTGCCGGCCGACGCGGAAAGCCTGTACAACACCAGGACGGATATGAGGTCGACGGGCGCATGGCGGCTAAAGGACTACCAGCCGGACGTTGGATACTCGTACGAGAAAAACCCGGAATGGTACGACGCGGCGAAGATCAACCTGGACACCCTGACCTACCACATCATCCCCCAGTACCCGACTGCGTTGGCACAGTTCCGTACCGGCGCCCTTGCAACCTTCGAAGTAAATCAAGAGGACGTCATAACCACGAAGAAGGACCAGCCGGACCTTCTCATGGCGGCCACGGACGAATTTGATGAGATCCCCTACTGGCTGCGATTCGGTTACTTGCCCGACTCGCCCTTCCGCGACGAACGCGTGCGCAAGGCCGCATCCATGACACTCGATCGCGACCTATACATCGCCACGTTCAGCGGTAAGGAGAACTTCGAGGCCGAAGGCCTGCAAGTGCCGATGGCCTGGAACAGCTGCCTCGGCGCTGGCGAGGTTTGGTGGCTGGACCCTAAAGACCAGAAGACCTTCGGTGAGCACGCCAAGTGGTTCCAGTTCGACCCCGCTGAGGCCAAGAAGCTCGTTCAGGCAGCCGGTCACAATGGCGTGATCAAGAGCAAATTCACACTCTCCGGTTCCCCCGGCCAGGGCCAATTCTATCGTCCCGCGGAAGTGCTCGTTGGCATGTGGAACGACAGCGCTGTCTTCGATTTCCAGATCGACTACGTCGACCTGAACTCCGTGTTCCGGCCCCAGTTCCACTACAACTACAACCGCCACGAAGGCATCGCCATCGGCGGTGGTGGCTCGCCGTACCCCGATATCGATGGGAATCTGCAGGTCAACTTCCGCAGCGGCCAAGACCGAACTGGCTACGTCGCGGCCGATGGTAAGCCTGATGCCTACGTCGATGACTTGATAGCAAAGCAGCGCGTGGAACGCGATCTCGAAAAGCGCAAGGCGCTGATGAACGAGTTCCAACGTTACTTTGCTTCAAAGATGTACACCCTATTCGAGCCGGGTTCAGCCCTCGGGTTCGAGCTGGCCCAGCCTTGGTTCGGTAACTGGAAGGCCTTTGCATCCCGGTCCCGCACTGAAGGCTCATCGATGAGCGAGGCCGGCATGCACTATTGGATCGATAGCAGCAAGAAGAAAGTCTAGGGAATGACAGCGACCTCATTGCACGGTGGCCTCGATGGCAAGCAGGTGTATTTTGCCGGCGCCGCCCTAATCAGCATGGGTACGCCATGGGGCACACTGGCCAATGTCACACGGCAAGCACTCGAGCCACTGGGCTATGAGGTCCACATCGAATCTCTTTCGTGGGGCAATAACAACCCGAAATACGTTTCTGATGGACGCGCGGTGCTGGGGGCGACTCAGTATCGCGCCGTCCAAGAAGCGCTTGAGGGTGTTGAGGGCTTTGCCGGCGATCCTCCTCGCGCGAATCTGCGCCTCATCGCAACCATCCACCAGCCCGCGTGGATCGGCGTGGCGGTGCGAGCCGATAGCGGCATAACGGACCTGAGCGAGATCGGCGAGCGGCGAATGCCCGTCCGATACAAGTCCGGCGGCGAAAAGGCCATTGCCTCGATCTTCAATTACTATGGGCTCTCTCGCGAGGCCATTGCTTCCTGGGGTGGGCGTCCTGTAACTAACGATGTCGCGCCCGTCCCTACCGATTCCGGCGACCCAACAGCAAGATGGGCACGAGACTACAACGAGATCTCAATCTGGGTGCGAGACGGAGATTTTGATCTAATCGTGGACCCGATCTATGCAGCCTACACACCCGAGCACAAGCACTGGTGGGACGCATCCATTCTTCATAAGCTTCGTTTTTTGCCACTGCCGCCCGATCTTATTCAGCGGATCATGGACAAGAGTCAAGCCGAGGCGCCGGGTTTTATCCCGCACCGGCTGATGCGGGGGGTCGATGAGGACGTCGCGACCGTCGAGCGATTCCCCCAAGTCATCTACACGCGTGCAGAAGCCCCGGATGAGTTTATCTTCAACGTCACAAAGGCACTGGATGAGAACCGGCACTTGTTTCGCAAAACACACATGCCCTACTCCTACGATCCGTCGACGGTCGCGAAGCCGCGCGCTGTGCCACTGCACCCGGCGGCGGAGCACTACTACAAGACGGCTGGTTATCTGCGCTGACGCGCCTTTTGTTTACGATCTCTTGAGCGTGAGTCGGCTGGTTATTACTGACTCAGCCACTGCGTACACACACCTAAGCGGATACTCCAACGATCATGGTGCTAATAGGGAGGATCTATGACTAGCGAATATAACGAGCCAACAGGCGATCAGCGGGCCGGCTGGCGTCGCGATGACGGCTTGCCTTACTACAAGCGTTACGCCACGCCATGGGAAACTTTCCTCGACGAGGAAGGCATCCCCGTCTA
>Ga0247825_10001050_pt1 | contig 18018 bp, 13 predicted proteins | sample 13C_Vanillin_Day_FD_194413 | JGI IMG/M metagenome (GOLD analysis project Ga0247825, IMG submission 194413) | Soil microbial communities from agricultural site in Penn Yan, New York, United States - 13C_Vanillin_Day48 | ecosystem: Environmental > Terrestrial > Soil > Agricultural land | place... | reverse complement strand
TCGGCTTCGAGTGCGATCTCGAGGACGTTCGCGGTGAGCTGGTTGAGTAACCCGTTCGGGCCGACCAACTCGACACCTTCGGCCCTGGCTTGAGCCAACAGTTGCTGGGCCAACTTCTGGTGGTCAATCTTCGACTGATCCATGGGATCAAGTGTTTCGGTCATCGTCTTGCCTTCTCGCCAAGGAACTCGGCGTGTCGGCCAGATCCAGTTCAACCGTTATCCCGACAGTCCCGTTCTCCACAGGCGACACCTGTTCGCCCCCGTGGTAGGTCACCTCGGTGTAGTCGGCGTCCAGCGATGAATTGATCACGGGATGCTCGGCGAGCGCTTCGACGGCGGTGGTGACGAAGAATGGCAGGAAGGACAGCTTTACCCCGGTTGCGCCGCTGGCAGTCGTCCTTTTCCTGCGACCGAAGTCGCGCGATCGAGGTGAGGTCGACCTCGACGACCGTGGTCAATTGCGTGGAAGTCTGCAGCGATTCGAGCATGCGTCGCGCGATGGTCCGTCGAATGCGGGGCAGCGGGTCCCCCGTAGCTGGTGCGGGTGCCGTTGCCGGGGATGTGTTCGTGTCGGTCGAGGCCGGTCTCGGGGGCTGGTGTGGGGATGGTGTCGGTGTGGTGAGGCTCGGTGGCGCGGTGTCCCGTCCCTCAGCGCCCAGAAGTGCGAGTGCTGCGCCGACCTCGACGAGGTCGTCTTCTGAGGCAAGGATGTTCAGGAGAATGCCGGCGGCGGGTAACGGGATCTCGGTGTCGACTTTGTCGGTGGCGACTTCGAGCAGTGTTCATTGTGCTCGACGCGGTCGCCGGGGGCTTTGAGCCATCGGGTGACGGTGGCCTCGGTGACGTTCTCCCCGAGGGATGGCAGTACCACCGTGGTGCCGGTGTGGGTTGTGGTCATGTCTGGGCTTTCGGGGTTGGGTGGCGAGGTCGAGGGCGGCGCGGACGATGCTGTCGGTGTCGATGCCGTGGGAGCGGTAGACGTCGTCGAGGGACCCGACCTGCCCGAACCGGCTGACGCCGAGCGCGGCGCCGGGCACGTGGTTGATGCCCGTCAGGAATGCGAGGGTGTGCGGGTGCCCGTCGAGGACGGTCACCATCGGTGTGGCCCGGCCGGCGGGGAACACCTGGTCCAGGATCCACGACGGGCCGTCGGTGAGTCCGCGGCGGGCCTGGACTGCCTCGAACAACAGTCCGGGGCTGGTGACGCAGACGACGTCGGCGACGATGCCTTGCTCTACGAGACGGGCGGCGGCGGTGAGGGTTTCGGTGATCGTCGCACCCATGCCGACCAACGTGACCACCGGATTGACGCTGTGCCGGAGGGTGTACGCCCCGGCGACCACCTGACGGCGGCGACGTTCCCACGCGGCGGGATCGGTGGGGACGGCGGCGAGAGTCTGATCGACCGGGCGGGTCGAGAGCCGCAGGTACGACGAGGAGCCGTCCGGGCGGCCCAATCGGCTGATGCTGTCGAGCAACGTCCAATCGACGTCGATCGCGAACGCGGGCTCGTAACTCACACATCCCGGTTTGTTCGATGCCGGTCGACGGGGTCTTGATCGACTGATGCGCCCCACCCTCCGAGGCCAGGGTCACCCCGGCGGGGGTGCCGACCAGGATCGACTGACCACCCGCATAGATCCCGTACGACCACGGTTCCCGTCAGCGGCGGAGTTCATTCAGTTCGAGCAGCACCGAGATCCGCTCGTCGCCCAGATGCGACAAACCAGGCGGACGCTGTGGCTGAGCAGATTGACCGCCGAGCAGCGGCATGGGTCCACCAAGGTGCAGAAGGTGATCACTCCCCCTTTGCTTCGCCGAAGGGATCACCCAATGCCTGTACTCGACCGAAGGCCATTATGGTGGAGATGCTGAATGTCAGAACCCGCAGCCCCGCCAGCACTCTCGGACCGGCCCGGCACGCACTGACCCCTGCTCTTCGATGCCCTGGCCGCGACCCTGACCCACACCCGACCTGAGAACCCCACCCGGCCCATCGCAAGGGTGGGAGGCGACGATTGCCGACGACACGAACTTCTGCACGGTGTCGGCGATCGCGGTATTGTCGTGCGCCGACACGGCCGCGGCGTTCCCGCTCGCTCAGATCACCTGGGACGCGGTCCGTACCCGGCGACTGGCGACCACCCTGATCGCCCAGGCACAGTGCATCGAGGTGCACCTACAGCGGCGACCGGACGGCGCCCGCTGCCAAAAATCGTCGACTTCGACGGACCGGGTGACACACGTTCCTTGACGGAAGTCGAGATGACGCCGCACGACGGGCACGCCGCCGCGGTGTCGGTCATTAACTCCACCAGCCGGTGCTGTCCGATTCCCGGGACATGCTGAGTACTTGTACTCCTGGCAGCCCAAACAACAGGGTCGTACTCTCGGTCACACCCTTGGTCCTTCTGCCGCCGGAATGTGTCGCAACATCCAGACTTCAAGAGAACAGAACAGGGGCCCTCAGCAGATCGACGCGCCGAACACCCTGCTCAAGATTGAAGAGCCGGCAGAGGCGCGGTGCGGGAGGCACGCCGTGACGAGGGTAAGGAACTGCTCGACATATTCATTCGTACCCCTGAGGCGTAGTAGTCCTTAACCCTGCCGGTAACAGACCTCGCGTATCAACTTCACCGCGTCCTCGGCGTGGCTTTCTGGCAAGGCCGAGTAGCCGCAGACCAGTCCTGATTGTGGCCGCGTCGTCGAGTGAAGATACGAGTCGCTCAATGCTGTGCATGCCAGACCCCGCGCGTGCAGCTCCCGCACGACGCGGGTGTCGTCTACCGTCCGATCCATTTGCAGAACGAGGTGAAGGCCCGCGTCGACGCCGCGCTGCGTGAGTTGCGGAAGAAGTTCACTGCATGCTTTCGTGAATCGTTGTCGGCGGGCGGCGTACGTCCTGTGAGCAGAGACGATGTGGCGGGCCAATCCACCCGTCGAGATGAACTCGGCCAGTGCCGCAGCTGCCACCAAATTCACCGAGTCCGCGCCCTGCAGAGGGTGTTGACGGAGGAACTCCCGGTGTTGTGGGGGAACGACTGCCCAGGAAATTCGCATACTGCGGTGCAGGCTTTTCGAGATTGTTCCCAAGTAGACGACACAGGCCGAGGATGCGTTCATTGCCCTTACAGCCGGCATGGGAGGTACGTCATAGCGAAACTCTCCGTCGTAATCGTCCTCAAGGATGAGAGCGTCGTGGTCAGTCGCCCATTCCACCAACTTCGTGCGGCGATCGACCGACATCCGCGCACCTAGCGGAAACTGGTGGGCCGGCGTCACGTAGACCGCACGAGCCCCGGCGTTGAGCAAGTCGATACGAAGCCCTTCGCTGTCCACCGGGACCGGGCGCACCTGAACACCGGAATATTGGAGAGCCTTGCGCGCTTTGACATAGCCTGGATCCTCAAATGCCACCGGACCACGATCGGCAAGGATGGGTGCAAGCGCAGTGAGCGCAGTTGTGATGCCCGGAAAAATGAGGATGTCCTCGACGGCAGCGACAACGCTTCGCGTACGGCGGATGTGGCCAACCAGTTCGGCTTTCAGCCTGTTCAGGTGATACTCGGCATCGGTCGTGCCCAGCGAACCCGCAAGCATGTCGGCGTGGTTCATGACTTTTCGGCTGGCGGACTTCCACGCCCTGTTCCAGTCACCCTGTCGTATCAATTCGGGATCCGGGTGGCCGGGAAGGAGGTTGAACCGCACCCTGGCATTGCGATCGGATACGGATCGCACTTGAGGATCGTTGCGGGACGGCAAGGTGAATGCTCCAGCTCTCGCAGCCCGGCCGGCACCGACCTCGACGATCGTCGAGGCTCCAGGTTTCGCGCAGAGAAACCCGGATGCAATGAGCTCCTCGTATGCAGTGACGACAACCGATCGAGAGAGGCCAAGCGAGGCCGCGAGGACACGGGTGGATGGCATCGCATCGCCGTCCGCGAGCCTGCCCTCCGCCATCGCTTCGACCAGAGCCGAGGCCACCCTACGCGGCAGAACGCCGCCGGTCGAATCGATACGCAACATCAGCTGCGACTGTTTCGCAAATCTGGCCACAACCCTCCCATACTGGTCTTGCAATATCTCAATATACTGGACTTTATTTCGAACCAGATTACCGACAAACTGTACTCACCAGAGACTCCGGATAAAGAGAAGCAGCGTCCACATCGGCATGGACGGCTAGCCCCGCCGCCCACGCGACCCACCAACAGGCACAACTCGGTGACTATTCATCTTCTCCCAGCGCAAAAGGAAAATCCATGACAGTGAGCACATCCGAGCATCTCACCATCAGTCCGCGTGTCCTCTATGTCGGGACACCCGTGATGCTGCTGAGTACCTCGAACTCGGACGGAACGGCGAACCTCTCCCCCGCCTCGTCCTACTGGGCGCTCGGGCAGATGCTCACGCTCGGTCTCCTCTCAGGAGGCCACACCCTCGCCAACCTCCATGAGCGCCCCGGCCTGACTGTCAACTTCCCGTCGCCGCAGCACTGGCGCGCCGTCGAAGCCATCGCTGACACCACTGGCGCACTGCCCGTCCCCGAACCGAAATCCGGACGCTATCAACATGTGTCGGACAAATTCTCCCTATCCGGATTCACACCCCTGCCGTCGGAACTGGTCGGGCCACCCAGGGTCGCCGAATGTGCCTTGCAGTTCGAAACCACGGTGCAACGCATTACACCAGGAATCGGCGACTATCACATTGTCGAAGCCACAGTCCAACGCGTTCACGCCCACGCCGACATCGTCCCCGACGGCACTCAGCACATCGATCCCCGCTCCTGGCAACCCATGATCTACAGCTTCCGTCACTACTTCGGTATCGGCAGCGAACATGGGCACCGACCGAACAGCGAGACCGCCAGGTTTCCAACGAAGTCCTAGCATCGGCCTGATCGACCGCTTCGGTGCCTCGGAGGCCTCACCGATTCCGCCGGGCCGACAAAGCCTGATCTCCTTCGGGTTTCAGACGTGTCTGATCAGGGTCGGCCGCACACCCACCCTAATCAGAAGGGGCCTTCCAGCCCGCAGATACGGCTCTCGCCTCGGTCTGCAGGGGACCTTGTGAGACCGATCCGGACTACACCGATCGAGGCGCGTTTCCTGCACGAGCAACAGATAATGGGGCGCGTGCAACGGTGCAGTCCACCGCTATACCGGATCGAAGTATTCGTTCTCCTGGCGTTTTCCTTCTTCCCACACGTGAAAGCAGGCATCCCACAGGACCAGTTGTCCGTCCTCGTACTGGAGAAACTCGATGCCTCGGCCTTCCATATTCCGCTTGGTGGTCGAGTCGATCCACTGGCCGGTCCAACTCCTCGTCACCTTCTGGCCGTCGATCGCCAGTAGCACCTTTTTCAGGGTGTAGTTCAGTTGTCGCTGGAGCCGCTTCTGGAGCCAGGTCTTGGCGGCTTCCCGCCCGCGGATCTCGGGAAGGGAGGCGAATCGAATAACGATATCATCGTGGTACTTGGAGATCAGTCCCTCGACATCCCCGGCTTGGAATCTTTTCTCCGACAGCGCCAATGCAGTCTCTGCGGCCTCCCACGTGATGGGGGCAGACACCTGGCTGGACAATATTTTACGGCTCACAACATTTCCTTTCACGTACTGATTCACGAACATGGCTGGTGCTAGGCCTGGGTATGGCGAAGAGCACCTGACGGTGCGTCCACAGACTGCGGTGTTAGAGGATGAGACCGTCTTCCTTGACGCTCAGTCGAGGCGTCGACAGTGCTCCGGCCAGGGTGCAGGAGCTGATGACGATGAGCATCAGCGCGCTGGGCCACAGGGTGTCGCCGGTGACGGTTAGGATGGCGGTGGCCACGAGTGGAACGCATCCTGCGAGCACTGCAGAGAAGTTCGCCGAGATTGCCACGCCCGAGTACCGGACGTCGGGGGTGAACAGGCTCGTCAGGGATGCGCCGACGACGGCATAGGCGGGTGTTGGTGCGGCAATGCCGAGAATGATTCCCAGTGACACCCAGCCCGGATGGCCGGTGCTAATGGCCCAGAAGATCGGGCCAGCAAGGACAATGGTGGTGATTGCGCTCCAAGCGATTACCCGCGCGGATCCGTATTTGGTGCCCCAGCGTCCGCCGAGCAACAAGATCGGAATCTCGATTACGGCTCCTAGGACGACTGCCAACAGCAAGGTCGACGCCGACAGGCCCAGCACTCGCTTGCCGTAGCTGACTACGAACGTCGTCACCAGATAGAACCCGCAGGTGCCGATCATCATGATCGATGTTCCGACGAGGACCTGACGCCAGTAGAACTGGAAGACCTGGCGGATGGGTGATTCGGCGAGTGCGTCGGCTTCCTTGAGGGCCTCGAACTCGGGGGATTCTTCGAGTTTGCTGCGTGCATAGACGGCGACGCCGAGCAGTGGGAGGGCAATAAGGAACGGGATTCGCCAGCCCCAGGATTCGAAGTTCGATTCACTCATTGCGGCAGCGGTGATAAAGAAAGCTCCTGAGGACAGGATCGTGCCCACCGGGGAACCGAGCTGCGGGATCGAGGCATACAGTGCCCGTTTGGCCGCGGGCGCGTTCTCGGCCGCGATGATCACCGAACCGCCCCACTCGCCGCCGAGTGCCAGTCCTTGGATGACGCGCAGGACGATGAGCACGGTCGGGGCGATCAACCCGATGCTGTAGTAGTTGGGCAGCAGGCCAATGAGCACGGTGGATGCGCCGATGAGAAGGATGGTGGTCGTCAGGACCTTCTTCCGTCCGACGCGGTCTCCGAGACGGCCGAAGAGCAACCCACCCACGGGGCGGGCGGCGAATCCCACTGCCAGCGTGCCGAACGAGGCCAGGGTCGCGGTGACCGGGTTCTCGGAGGAGAAGTATTGGGTGTTGAAGACCAGGGCCGCTGCTGTGGTGAAGAGGAAGAAGTCGTACCACTCCATTGCCGATCCAGCGAAGGAGGCGAGGGCGACTTTGCGGGATTGCTCTGGCGTGCGGCGCGGTGGTTGCGCCACACGGTTCGTAGGTGGTGGCACCGCACCGGTAGTGGGCGTTGGGACAGTGGACTCGGTCATGTGGTTCTCCCGGGACGAGGTCTGGGTCGGGTCGGCAGTAGGTTTACGCGGGATCACTGGCGAGTCGGGGGCGGTGGATGTTCCAGGGACGCAGCTGTTCGATGGCTGCGCCGATCCGGAACGCGGTGGGGTCGTCATAGGGGTGGGCGACCACCTGGATCCCGGTCGGTAGGCCGCAGTCCGCGAATCCGCTGGGGACCGCCAGGACCGGGCATCGGTTGGCGATGTTGAAGGGCGCCGCCATCTGCGCGTCGAAGTAATGCGGCAGGCGCCGACCCTCGACGTCGATGCCGTCGTGGTAGTCGTCACCGGCGCGCAGGGCCGGCACGGCGGAGGTGGGGCAGATGAGGGCGTCATAGCCGGTCATCGCGTCGATCAGCTCGCGTTGGATGGCGGACTCGGCGGCGAGTCCGTCCGAGAAGCTGTTGCGTGCTCGCGCGGCGAAGGCGTCCGTCATGAACTTGCGGGTGTACGCGGCCAGGTCGCTGTCGCCTAATGTTTCCGCCAGCATCGGATCGTGGGTCACGTGACCGAAGTGGGTGAAGAGGATTTCGCGGATCCGCACCGCGGTCCAGGGCAGCTCGATTTCGTCGACGACTGCTCCGGCATCGCGAAGCAGATCGGCGATCCCGCGGGTGTTTTTTTCCACGTCAGCGGCGACCGGGTAGTCGCCGAGTCGGATGCACAGTGCGATACGGCTGCGGGAGAGGTCGACGTCGGCGGCCGGCTCACACACCGGGACGGGGTCCGCGCTGCTCATGTGGTCGTGACGGTGTATGCCGGCCACGGTCGTGGCCAGCAAGGCGGCATCGGCGACCGTGCGGGCCATGGGACCGTCACTGCGGTAATGATCGGCGGAGAGCGGGGTCGGGCCGGGGATTCGCCCGTAGGGCGGTTTGAATCCGACGGTGCCGGTGTAGGCGGCGGGTAGCCGGGTGGAGCCTGCCATGTCCGAGGCTGTCGCCAGTGGGGTAAAACCTGCGGCCAGTGCTGCTGCGGAGCCGCCGGAGGACCCTCCTGGCGAGTAGCGCAGGTCCCATGGATTTCTGGTGGTCCCCCACAGACCGCTGTGGGTGATCGTGGCACAGCACAGCTCCGGTGTGGTGGTGCGAATGTGAACGATGGCGCCGGCGGCACGCGCCCGCTCCAGCATCGGATGATCGGATTCGGCAATCCGATCGCGGTGTGCCAGTAGACCGTTCGAATACGCGTGCCCGCGGATACTGTGCCGGTCTTTCGCTGCGAGAGGAATCCCCAGCAGGGGTGGCACCACCTCGTCGCTCGCATATCGCGCTTCGGCGATCTGCGCCTGCTTCATCGCCTGATCGAACAGCTGCTCCGAGCAGGCGTTAACGGCCGGCTCTGCCTGCTTGACGCGGTTGATGACCGCGGACATCAGTTCCACCGGAGACAATTCCCGCGCACGAAACAGTCGGAGCGCTGTGGTGGCATCCAGGAAGTGCAGTTCGGTCGGGGGCTGGTTGGTTACGGGCGTCTCGACACCCATGAAGACTCCTTTTGATCACGCCGTCATTCGACATAACAGTCGTGCCGGCCACTGGAATGTGGTGGTGAGCTGCGCTGATCGAGCGCTGCGTTACCCGCGCGCGGTCGACGATCCACGGTGTGATCGTGACCTGGCACACTCTTTCGACGAGATGTACAGTTTGTCACATGACAAGAGATTAGACCACCCTCCGTCCCCGATGTCTCCCAAAGCTAGAACATGCATACTCGCCCGAACTGGGCATTTACGGTCCGGCAATGTAATACAAACAGTTTCTTCATGAATCAACAGCCACCCGGGGCAATTTTGTCCTGTGCCGAAGTAGGAGGGTCGCCGAGACTGCGAAACGGCCGCTAGCCGCGGGCACCCGACGCGCAGGCCTGAGTCCGGGCCGGCCGGACCAGAAAGCCGGTAAGGACCCATACCTTCCGGAACTCCGTCGCCGGGCGGTCCGGAGTCCGGGATCACGTTCTCGCCGCAGTGCTTGGCGCCCTGCGGTTTTGCGGTGTATCTGGCGAGACTGTCCGGTCGGCGGTGTAGTTGTCAGCTGGCGAGGATTTTCGCCCGCGCAGCCGTGAAGCGTCGTGCCCGGTCGACGATGATCGTGGAGGCCGGACGGACTCAACCTCTGGAGCCGAATGAGACTCAGCGGTCGTCGTCGACCGCCTCGCCGGGCAGGGATGGGTGGTCCGCGATGGTGCCCAGTTCGCCGCCACACCGTCCTTGCCATACAACGCCATCCGAGTGACCGCCGGGTCGGTGACGGGATCTTCTTGCCGGTCAGCGCCTGGGCCAGGGTTGCACGGCGCCCGGCGCGTTAGGCGCGGCGCGCCAACTCGAGTTTGGCGGAGAAGTCGGGCGCCCGGCAGGTCCCCGGTCAGCCGCTGCTGGAGGTGGGTGACCCAGTTAACCTCGGGCTTTCACGCCGAGGTCGGGCCGCGTGTTGATCATGAAGAAAGGTGCTCTGAACTGGAATTATATGGCTTGCTGTGGGCCGATATTCACTGCGTTCGAGGAGCACCTTTCTGGTGGGCAAGTCTTACTTCGTGGTACCCGTCGCTGTCCGTTGACTCCCCGGAACTGGTGTCGTGTCGCACGCCGGGTCGGTGCTGTTGCTACGCACCGCGGAGAAATCCGGTCTGACCACTGCGTTGTCGAGTGCGCTCGCACCCTGACCAAAACCGATGATCTCCCACGATCCGGGCAAGATCATCGCCGATCTGACGATGGCACTAACTCCTCATCGACTACTTGACCACACAGAAGTTGTCATACTCGATCGGATTCGGCCTGACCGACACCATCGTCGGCGATCGAAACCCTCCCCGAGCAGGCCTGGATCCCCATCCACAGCGCGAACAGGTAACCGCGCGACGGCGCCTGGATCGCGGAAGTAACCGGGGTGCTCGATCTGACGGGCCGGCATAGAGGGATGCGGGTCATCGTCCGCAAAGAACCCGCATCCCGGCGCACAACTGCGCTTCACCGACTGTGACGGGTTGCGGTTGACCGCGTTCGTCACCAACACCGAAGGTGGTCAATTGCCCGATCTCGAACTGCGGCGCCGGCGCACGGTGCGAAGACATCCGCATCATGAAAGGCACCGGCCTGAAGAATCTTCCGTTGCAGGGTTTCGATCAGAATCGGATCTGGCTTGTCCTCGTCGCCCTCGCCGTCGAGGTCACCGCATGGATGCAGATGCTTGCGCTCACCGACGACCCGGCCAGTCGGTGGGAGCCGAAACGACAACTGCCGCGATCGGCGGGCGCATCGCCCGTCATAAACGAAGTGCATCTGCGGCTGTCCGCCCACGCCCCCTGGATCGAATTACTGATCACCGCATTGGTCCGTCGCTACGCAATCCCCCGAATCCACCTGACCAGCACCAATCCGACCACTGAGAAGAAAGTGAATCAACTTTCGGGGCCCTGGGCCCCGACGACCACCCGACCGCGTCGGGCGAGCGCTCGTTGCCGAGCACCGAATCGACGCCCGAAATACCCACCACCAAACTGATCAGAGTGACACGGCAGAGGCATGCAAGATCGAGGCTAACTGACCAGGATCTTGGCCAACGCTGCCGCGAATCGGCGTGCGCGGTCAGCAGTGATCGTGGACGCGGTGACACGGAGCGCGTTGTGGGGCCGGTCCGGTGTCGCCGCGAACTGTGCACCATCACGAACGAGCCAACCCTGGCTGGCGAGGCGGTCGACGACCGGCGTGGAATCCCGCTCGAGCGGAACCCAGACGTTGAGACCGTCCATCGAGTCGGGAACGTAGATGTTCCGTGCGCGCAGGGCACCGGTCAGGGTGGCCCGGCGGTGCGCGTAGGTGCGGCGCGCCTCGGCGAGCTGGAGGAGTACGTCCGGGTCTCCGAGTAGATCCGAGGTCAGTCGCTGCTGTAGGTGGCTGACCCAGTTGGCGCCGGCGCGTAGCCGGGTGCTCAGCCGGGCGCCGGTGTCGACATCCGATGCCACGACGGCAACACGCAGGTCCGGGCCCAAGAACTTCGACACCGAACGAACCAGAGCCCAGCGTGTAGTGCTCGCCGGGGCGAGTCGGTGGTACGGCTTGCTGGAGATGGCGGAGAAGTGATCGTCCTCGATGACCAGGACATGCGGGAAGTCGGCGAGCACCGCGCCGAGGGCCTCAGCGCGGTCGGCGGTCAGGCTGTTTCCGGTGGGGTTGTGCGCGCGGGGGGTGCAGACCACCGCGCGCACACCGCTGCTCAGCGCGCGGTGCAGGTCATCCGGCGTGATCCCTTCCGCGTCGACGCGCACCGGTACCGCCCGAAACCCGTTGACCCTGAGCGTGCCGACACTGGCGAGAAAGCACGGATCTTCGATGGCTACCGCGTCTCCGCGGGTCAGATGGGCGGTGAGCAGTCGTTCGACCGCGTCGACCGCGCCGTTGGTGATCGTGATCGCGAAAGGACGGTGCACTTCGGGCTCGATCGAGGCCCGTGCCCACTGCTCGAGCTGGGGATCGGTGGCCGCAGTGCCGTACAACGGCGCCGAGTACGACGTGCGCCCGAGTGCCGCCCCGAGATCGGGGAGCAGTTCGGGATCGGGATTGCCGCTGGAGAGGTCGACATGACCGGCGCGAGCGATGCTTCCCTCCCCTTCGAGTGCGGGAATCGCCCGGACGAAGGTGCCGCGTCGCCCCCGTGTTTCGGCGACACCGGCCGCGACGAGCAGGCGATACGCGGCGGCGACGGTGTTGCGGTGTACCCCCAGTTCACCGGCGAGTTCACGGATGGGGGGTACCGAGTCTCCCGGGCACAGCACGCCTGCACCGACGAGGTTACGGATGCTTTCGGAGATTTCCCCCGCCGTACCGCCCTCGATGCCTGTCGCCTGGTCGATCGCAACGCTGCTCACCCGTCCAGCTTATTACCACGTGACAAAAAATGGGGGACGTGCTTCAATTGTCATGTGACAAAGTGGGCGTTGAGGAACATTTCCGTGTGATCCCGCCGACCCCACCACCTGTCGTCCGGGGTGCCCAGTGCAGCCCTCGACCAAGCACTCAGAAGGAGATCAGCATGATCTTGCCCGAGCACTTCCAGTTGTCCGACGAGGCGATCGCCGCGTCCTTGAGCACCGGTGGCTTCGGCCATCTGGTCACTCCTGGCCCGGAGACCCTCGAGGTGACGTCGATGCCCCTGCTGTACAACGCGGAGAAGCGTGTGATCGAAGGCCATCTCGCCCGCGCGAATCCGCACTGGCAGTACACCGCTGCGGGCGAGTCGCTGGTCATCCTTCCGCGCACGGACGCGTACGTGACCCCGGAGTACTACCCGAGCAAGTACGTGCACCAGAAGGTCGTTCCGACCTGGAACTACGAGGCGCTCTACATCTATGGGCAACTGGTGGCACACGACGACAAGGATTGGCTGCTCGAGCACGTCACCGCCCTGACGGCTCAGCACGAGGCAGGCCGGGCGAAGGAGTGGAAGGTCACCGACGCTCCGGAGAAGTTCATCGACGTGCAACTGCGCGGAATCGTGGGCATCGAACTGCAGGTCTCCCGTGTCTACGGCAAGGCGAAGATGAACCAGAATCGCACCCCCGAGGACCGCTCCGGCGTCATTCGGGGACTGGAGAAGGGCACCCTCCCCGAGCGGGAGACCGCGGCCGCGATGATCGCCGCTGGCCTGGACAACGCCTGAACAACCCCACGAACCTAGCCCGGCATCGATGCCACCGACAGGCAACGACGGCGCGTGAGCGCACCGCTCCCTGCCTGAAGTGCGCGGGCACAACGATTCAACAGGACGAAACATGAGAAATCACAGCGTGATTCCCGTCTACGTGCAGGATGCCGACCTGCCCACCCCTGATGTTCGGGAGTTGGCCTTCGCCACCGTCGACGGCGAGGCACTGCCGGACTTCACACCGGGCGCACACGTGCACGTCCATCATCCGAGCGGGATCCAGCGGCAGTACTCGCTCATCGGCTCACCTTCGGATCGATCCCGTTACCGGATTGCCATCCGCCGGCAAGACGACGGCAGAGGGGGGTCGCTGGCCTTCCACGACGCCCTACCCGTTGGTGAGAAGCTGGCGATCTCGTCGCCGGTCGAGGGCATGACCATCGACCGCACCGCGCGACACCACGTCTTTATCGCGGGCGGAATCGGTGTCACCCCGGTCATCGGACTTCTCCATGCCCTCCCCGACGGTGCCGACGCCGAGGTGCACTATTGCGTCCGGTCCCTCGCCACCGCACCGTACATCGACGTGCTCAAAGCACTCGGTGCACGCGTGAAGGTGTACGACGAGTCGGCGGGCGAACTCCTCGACGCCGCGGCACTGGTCCCGCAGCTGCCGCACGGTTCGACGATCTATCACTGCGGCCCAGCGGGGCTGATGGCGGCCATCGAGGTGGCCACCGCCGGCTGGGACACCGACAAGGTGCGCTCGGAAAGCTTCGGCGGTGACGTCCCGGTCGACGGAACAACCCTCGGCGACCCGTTCGAAGTCGAACTGGCTTACTCGGACGGAAAGGTGGTGCAGGTCGGTAGCGACGAGACCATGCTCCGAGCCCTACTCCGCGAGAAGGTCTCAGTGGACTACTCCTGTGAAGCGGGCGAGTGTGGCACCTGCATACTCGACTACCGTAAGGGGTCGGTCGATCACCGCGACACTGTCCTCGACGACGACGAGCGGGCAGCGATGATGACTCCGTGCGTGTCCCGCGCCCGCGGCCGCATCGTCATCGACCTCTGAACGATCCCCGGTACGCCACGCGACCGCCGCCCCTGCACATCCCTTTCACAAAAGCGGCGGGTGCGATTCGATCGAGTCGCACCCGCCGCTTTGTGGTCTGCAAGCCGCTGCGCAGGCCGCCGCAATCCGGAACCGCGTTACGCGTGGCGTCGGTTGTGCTGGCATGTGTGGAATCCATCGGAACATCCTGTTTCAGATCGCGCCGATCACCTGAGGTCAGGACGCCAGCAGACGCCGAAAACCCAACGCCCCACCGAGACAGCGCAGGGCGTCCCTCGACTAGCCGCACTTCACACTCGCCGTAGTGCCGTGCGGCATCTTTCGGTCGGTGGTCTGCCAGTTCGGCGGAAGCAGCGACCTGTCCAGAACGGTCGCTCACCCTGTTGAAATACCGCTCACGACAGCGCCGGCCGGCAATTCACGCCGGACGGTTGCACCGGTCATTTTCCGACCGGCTCGGATCTGACACATCGGACTAGACGATATGGAGTGACGCACGACAAGTCGTGCGTCACTCCATATCGTCTAGCCGTCTTTTCCTGGTCCAGTGGTTCACGAGCGAGATCGTGCTTGCTACATGCGCACCCGACGGCCCCCGCCAGAAAATATCGTGGCGCGGGCCGTCGGTCGGCGGCGGAGTCGTTATTGCGTTGCAGCGCGTACCAGTGTGTCGATCTTCTGGGCATCGCGGCGGGGATTGACGAGCACGATGGCCGCCGAGGCCCCGATCAGAGCCAGTACCCCGATCAGCTGGAACGCTAGAGCGTAGCCATCTGCGGGGTTGGTAGCGGCATCGACGATCCTGCCCGCCACGTAGGGCCCGATCAGCCCGCCTGAGGTCATAAATGCCAGGAAGATGCCCAGGGTTCCGGCGAGCTTGTCCCGCGGGCATATTTCGGAGATCGCTGCGTTGAAGAGCGGGAAGACAATCGTGCCGAGTCCGTAGCCGAGGGAAACCAGGACGACCACCATGGCGGGTGAGCCGATGTAGGGAAGCGAGACCATGGCGATGCCGCAGGCCAGCAGACCGAAACCGGGGACCAAACCGCGGTGGATCCGCGAACTCACGCCGCGAGCCATGAGCCGATCACCGAGGAACGAGGTTCCGAACATCGCCACGAGAGCCACCATGCTGGGAATGCCGAACATCGTGTTCGCTTCCAGCCGGGAGTATCCGAGGCCCTTCTCGAAGTAGGACGGCAACCACGTCAGGATCACCGACGTGAGTGTGTAGAAGCTGAACACCGCAAGTGCGGCACCGAGGAACGTCGGGGTCTTGATCAGTGTGATCCAACGGATTGCGCTTGCTGTCGACGCACCGTCGTGATCAGCTACGGAAGCATCGTGCTCGGCACCGTACGGTCCGGGTGACCAACTGCCCAGCCAGATCGCGCACCAGACGACGCTGGTCAGACTCATCGCCACGAAGGCCGCACGCCAGCCGTGGTGGACGATGACCCACCCCAACGCGGGGGCGACCAGAATCTTGGAGATCGACGCCGCCGAGGTGATGAACGCCCCAGGCAGAGCGCGTTTTTCCACCGGATGCCACGAATAGGTCGCCGTGTGGATCAGCGCGCTGGACGGCCCCTCGAACAACCCCAACAGGAACCGACTGACGATGAGCACCGCCAGGCTGGCAGCGATGATCATCGGGAGCATGCACAACGCCCATGCGATCGCGAGGGCGGCCAGGATCCACTTCAGTGCCCCCCACCGCGAGACCACGCCGGTGAGCAGTCCACTCATGGTCAAGGCCAGGAAGAAGATGCTGCCGGCGAGGCCGATTTGTGATGCGGTGAAACCGAATTCTTCTCGCAGCGGTTGCGCGGCGAGCCCCAGCACCACCTTGTCGCCGTAGTTGACGGTGTAGAGCGCGACGAGGATCGCAGTCAATCCCCACGCTTTGGAACGCGAATCCGTAGGGACATCGCGCGGCTTTCTCGCCACGGATTCGTGGCTGGCGAGATCTGACATGCAGAACAACTCCTTGGGTAAAGGCTGCGGAGAGCGGCTCGGGCCGCACGGCGACGAGGGCAGTACCCGGTGGGGGCACTGCTCAGTGACAAACCGTGAGTGTTCGTTGTCACATGACAAATACTTACACCCCTCCGCCACGGTTGTCACTACCCGAGCGGAAACCACTCGGCAGCGTCCAGCCGGTTTACAAGACAGGCACCGAACTTGTAACAGGCGTTTAACGACAAAACCTCACGTCACCGCCTACTGAACTCAGCGCATGGGCATATCGGGATGGGCTCGGCGCGACTCGTCCGATCTCCGATCCGCCTTCTGCCTGACGGCCCGATCGGGGAATATTCTTCGGCTCGGTGGTGACAATGGATCAGCATCGTGCCTATAGTGAATTCATTGTCATATGACATACGTTCAGTGCGGTGCCCTCCGGCACCCCGCCCGCGTGCACGATCAGGGAATCCTGCCCCCACTCCCGAAACCCTCTGCGAATTGAGGTTCGACCAATGTTCTCCGGACTGTCCGCCTTCCCCCTCACCCCCGTGAACGAAACAAAAATCGGCGAGTCCGCCTTCTCCGGAATAGTCTCCCGCCTGGCCGATGCGGGAGTCGATTCCATCGGCGCTCTCGGATCCACCGGCAGTTACGCCTACCTGACCAGAGAAGAGCGCAAGCGAGTCGCCCAGCTGGCCGTGGCCGCGGCGGGCACCACACCGGTGATGATCGGTATCGGGTCGCTGCGCACCGCGCATGTTCTCGCCCTCGCCGAAGACGCACAGAATGCCGGCGCCGCGGCGGTGCTGCTGGCACCGGTGTCCTACCAACAACTGACGGCAGAGGAAGTGTTCGGCCTCTACGAAGCGGTGACGCGGGAGCTGTCCGTGCCGCTGTGCGTCTACGACAATCCCGGTACGACCCACTTCACCTTCACCGATGAACTGCACAGTCGCATCGCCGAACTTCCGAAGATCGGATCGATCAAGATTCCAGGGGTCCCTGCCGATCCTGCCGACGCAACCGCTCGTGTGAAGTCGCTCCGATCTCAAACCCCTACGATGGTCACGATCGGTGTCAGTGGAGACGCCTTCGCCGCGACTGGACTCAACGCCGGATGCGACGTTTGGTACAGCGTCCTCGCCGGAGTGCTCCCGAAACCCTGCCTGGCCATCACCCGGGCATCCCAGAACGGTGACCAGGACACCGCCACCGAGCTGTCGAATCGGCTCGAACCCCTCTGGGACCTGTTCCGGGCCCACGGAAGCCTGCGCGTGGTCTCCGCCATCGCCCAACACCTGGGCCTCGTCGAATCGCCCAATCTCCCACTCCCGGTACGCGGACTCGACCCGGCCGCGCGTACACGAGTCACCGCCGCTCTCGAACAGGTTAGTGATCTCGTCTGATCCACGATGTGGTTCGGCCATGCCCACCCAGCCTGGCCGAGCCACTTCAGCCACGCTGTATCCGACACACCTACGTCCGTGCATCCGAACCTCGGTTTCTCATGGACCGGCCTCGGGGCGCACGCGTGGTACCGAGCAGCCGAACCGAATCGACCGATGGCCGCGCCCGTCACGGCAACCGCCTCACACCAGTAATGGGCGGTGTGAATCGGTCCCCGCGGAAAGGGGACGTGTCATCTTCACAGGTCAGCGGCCTGAACCCAATGCACTGTCTGTGAGCCCGCCGAACGCGGATCCACCCAACCGGGTGTTCGCACCCGCTACCGTTTCCGGGTATGGGGACCACGTTCCACGGTCCGAGTCCGTGGCCGCACATCACCCGCGCCATCCGCACGCGCGGTCCCCGCCGTGCCGCGATCGCGCACCTCGGCCAGGACGCGCCCACCCTGCTGCCGCTTCGGGCCGGGGATGTCCTCGTCGTCAACGCCTCCCGCGCCGCGGTGCGCGCCCACGCGACCTCCCCCGTCGCGCTCGCCTACTACCTGGACGCCGGGGTGCGGGTGCTGTCGTCACCGAACCTGCACGCCAATGTCATCGCCACCGACCGGCGGGCGGTCATCGGCTCCGCCAACGCCTCCCACAGCTCCACCCTCGCCGAGGAGGCCGCGGTCATCACCGACGACCCGGAGGTCGTCACCTCAGTGCGGGCGTTCATCGACGGCATCGAGGAGATCACCGAGGTCGATCAGGCGTTCCTCGACAACGCCACCGCCGAATGGCAGATCGGTCGGGCGGTACCACTGCCCGGGGTCACGAGCCGCGGGCGCGCCGACCCCGGGTTCCTGCCCGCA
>Ga0247825_10001049_pt1 | contig 18020 bp, 13 predicted proteins | sample 13C_Vanillin_Day_FD_194413 | JGI IMG/M metagenome (GOLD analysis project Ga0247825, IMG submission 194413) | Soil microbial communities from agricultural site in Penn Yan, New York, United States - 13C_Vanillin_Day48 | ecosystem: Environmental > Terrestrial > Soil > Agricultural land | place... | reverse complement strand
CTCTCAGCGTCCGGCGGTGCGGAGGGCCGTCTCGGCGTGAGACGCGGATGCCGTTTGTGTTGCAATTAATGGCGACCGTTTGTGTCTCAATTAATGGCGGCCGTTTGTGTTGCAATGAATTGGGCCGCTGCCGTTTGTGTCGCAATTAAACGGCACGATGATGACGCGCTGTTTCTGTAGAAAGAATCCTTGGAGTGTCTTTTCCCTCCCTGGGTATGGATTTGGCCCTGCCCATGGCCTCCTCTGTCCCGCTCCCGGTCCCTGCTGCTGCCGCAGTTCCTGCTCTCATCCCCGCGCCCGCCCCCAGCTCCCGAGCGCTGGGCCCTATTGAAACGCTGTGGCTGAGACGACCGGAGGACGCGAGGGCGCGGGACTTCACGCAGGAGTTGCAGTCGCTCTTCGCCGCGCTGGAGGGAGCCCAGAATGCCCTCTCACCGCTTGCGGCCGTGACCACCCGCACGGACGCCAGGCGCCTGCACGACGCGGCGCAGCTCATCAACCCGCTGCGCTCGGAGGAGCTGGTGCTGCGCTTCTTCGAGCAGGTGAAGGCCGCACGCGAGGCACAATCGCCCACGGTGAAGGCCTTCTTCGAGGCTCTGCCCGAGGATTGGTACGCCGACAGTCCGCTCTACTACACGTATCCGCACTCCCTGGGCGTGAAGGCGGGTGAGGCCAGAGGCACGCTCTTCGATCTCGCACGGCACCTGCCGTATCTCCGGGAGCTGGGCTACCGGAACATCCAGGTGCTGCCGCACTGGACGTCACCAGGCGGGGACGGAGGCTACGACATCTCGGGGTTCTCGGTGGCCGCGGAGCTGGGCGGCGAGGAGGCCTTCCGCGCGCTCATGAGCGAGGCGATGCGGCTGGGCATGCGCATCATCACCGACTTCATCCCCAACCACATCTCCGTGCGCCACCCCTGGTTCCAGGCGCTGCTCGCGGGTGACGAGTCCAAGCTGTCGTGGTTCCTGCCCATGAGCGACGTGGAGTGCGTGGGCACCGAGATGGACAAGAAGGGCAAGCTGCGCGTCCTCTTGAAGAGCCGCTCGGGCAACGTGATGAAGCCTTGGGCCATCTTCCCGCATGCCTCGAAGCGCAACCTCCTGGACGTGAAGGTCAACGGCAAGGACCACCTGCTCTTCCACAGCTTCTACCCCTTCCAGGTGGATCTGAACCTGCGCAACCCAGATGTGCTCGAGGAGCTCTTCAAGGTCATCGCCTGGGAGCTGAGCATGGGAGTGGTGGGCAAGCGCATGGATGCCGCGCCCCACTGGTTCAAGGAGGAGGGCACCGACTTCGAGAATCTGCCGGGCGCGCACGCGCTGCAGCTGTTCTTCAAGTCCTTCGTGCGCCACGTGGTGGGCGTGGGCATCACCGTGCCGGAGGTGGGCGAAGGGCTGGAGGAAGCCTCCACCTACTTCGGGCGGAAGGTGCAGATGCTGGACAGGGCGTGCCACAGCGAAGGCGATGTGATGTTCGGCTTCGAGTGGAACTCCACGCTCTGGGCGCTGCTCCTGGACGAGGATGGCTCCTTGTTCTGGCGGTTCGTGGACCGGATGCGAGCGCACGGCGAGGGGACCTTCTGGTTCAACCTCGGGCGCCACCACGACGAGCTGCGGACGGACCTGATGCCGTCGGGCACCCGCGAGCGCGTGGAGCAGAAGCTGCTCCAGCGCGGCGCGGAGGTGTTCGCGGGGCGCGGGGTAGGGGGGCGCATGGCGAACTTCCTCGAGAAGGATCCGCGCCAGATTGCCAAGGCCTTCTTCCTCAACACACTGCCGCCCCAGGGAGCCCCCGTCACGTACTACGGAGATGAGGTGGGGGCCGAGAACCAGCCCGAGTACATGGCGAAGGAGAAGACGCGGAGACTGCCCATCCTCGCCGAGCTGGGCTTCCCCACGCACGATGAGAGCGTGGCGCTGGACCGCCGCGACATCGGGCGAGGCTCGGTGTACGCCGAGGAGCTCGCTCGCGCGCGCGAAGCGGGCTATCTGCCGCTGCGCACGGTGAAGGCGCTGAACGCGCTCTGGGCCGAGCGGGCCTCCTTGCGCCAGGGCAGCGTGGAGCGCGTGGGGGACTTCGGCCACCGCGTCATCTCCGCGCTCAAGCACGATGTGAAGCGGCAGGATGCGCCCCTGTGGGCGCTCTGCAACCTGAGCAGCGAGGCGTTGGAGGTGAGCGTCGAGGTGAGCGAGCTGCGCCAGAAGGGGTTCGCCGTTGGCGCAGGCCCCTTCGCGCTCCGAGACGTGCTCGCCGCCAGGCGCGATGGCGGCTCCGGTGAGGTGATTCGCGTGGAGGGCGAGCGCCTGTCTCTCACCCTCGAGCCGCACGCTCATCTGCTGCTCGAGGCCACATCGCGCTGAGCGCGTCAGAAGGCCCAGCCCAGCGCCAGCGTGGCTCGCTCGGCGAAGCCCCAGCTCACCGAGTCGAGGGAGCTCTCCAGGGGCTGCTCTGGGTTCGTCGTGTCCCGTAACGTCCACCGGAGGGAATGGTAGGACGCGCCGAACCCCACACCGGCCTGGACCGTAAAGCCCTGGGACACCACCATGCTGTAGCCCATGAGCGCTCCCACTCCCGCGCTCCAGGTCCGGTCGCGGGATGTCATCTCGCTCAGGTCGCCAACGTTCTCTCTGGAGTACCCCCCCCCTGACAGCTCGAGGTGAGGGCCTATCCACAACCCGTTCAGCGCGGTGCCTGTCAGGTAGTAACGGATCCCGGCTTCGACGCCTACGCCGAGGTTCGTGGTGCCGCCCACTCCTCCAGTTCCCTCATTCTTGAAGAGCCCGGCGCCGAATCGGACTCCCATGCGTGCCGAGAGCCTCGAGGTGAGCCCCTGCTCACCATCGACGGCGATGAGGCCTTGTCTGAAGGAGAGTGGCACCACTCCTACAAACGTCCGGCGAACCTCTGTCTCTGGACTCGCTTCCTCCGCGGAGGCGCTCGCGACGGTCGCGAGCAGCACCGCGCACATCACTCCTGCATGACGCATGACTGGCATGTCTGTTCCCCCTTCAAGACCCGGCCGTCTGGGTGTCACGGAGTGACTGCAATCCGCGTGCACAGCCCTTGGACAACGAGAGCTCGGCACTTTGCCGAGGGAATTCTTGGGCGCGTGGCTCCCGAGCCGAGACATCGAGTCACTCCCGGCCCGCCCGCCTGCCAATCTGGCAACCCGGCCGTGATCGCGTCAGTCATAGCAACCGATGACCTGCGAGTTGGGGACCCAGTCCCCACACAGCTCGCGGGTCGAGTGGAACACGAGCTTCTGCAGCACACCCGACCCGACTGCGTCACGGTGCGCGACGTAGCTCGAGCCTTCGAGGGTGACCTCGATGCGACCGCGCCGATAGCGCTCGTTGTAGTAGTAGTAGCCCGAGGTCACTCCTTCGAGCGTCCATCCCGCGCGCGTGCGGCCCCGGTCATCGAGGATCACATCCATGAGCGCGCGCACGGGGGCGCGGTGGGCCTCGATCCACCGGGTCTCGCGGTTCTCGCGGTAGATGTCGCCGAGGACGCTGAGCTCCCGAAACACGACATGCTCGACGCCGAGCGCTTCGGCCTCGTCCAGATAGCGCTCGACGTGATCGATCGTGGCGACGCCTTGGGCATTGAGGATGCACACGAGCTTCACGGGCACGCCCTCACGCTGCACACGCCGAACGGTCTCGCTGAAGACTTCGCCGCGACGGATCGGCTGCCCGTTGTCGAAGCGCATGATGCGTTGGTTGAGCTTCTCGTCGAAGTGGGCCCGGGAGAGCTCGGCGCGATCGAAGCGAGAGCGGGCGAGCGCTGTCACCAGGCGCTCGTCGGTCGCGAGTCCCGAGCCGTTGCTGTAGAGAACGCGCTCGGCGAAGAGCGCGCTGTGCGCGTCCAGCAGCGAGAGCAGACGCAGGAGCCACTCGGGCTCGGAGGTCGCTTCGAGTCCGCTGAGGCTGAGTCCCATCTCGAAGCCACGAAGCTCGCCCCACGCGCGATCGAGCGCCGCGAAATAGCGGTCGTAGTCGGTGATCGGCGTGTGGGCTGAGAGGCGCGCCGCGTCGATGCGCGCCAGCTCTTCGGAGCAGAACGCGCAGTGCGCGTTGCAGCGCGTGGGGTTGGCGTAAGGCGTGAACGTGAGCCCTGGCCGAAGGAGCCAGCGGCGGCCGAGTAGGACGCGCTCGATGGGGGCGCGCGGAGTGAAGGTCTGCCAGCGTCCGTCGCGATACTCACTGGGGTGGGTGATGCCCGAGGCGTGGCGGAACTGGTTCGGGCTGAAGCGCTCGGCACTCATCGGACTTGCTCGTTCAAGATCGTGTTGGCCATGGCCACGCCGAGCGTTCGTGGAGGGGTGAAGGCTTCGCGCGAGTGCCCGTAGCGGATGTTGTCGCAGAGCAGGATGTCGCCTGCTTCGTAGTGAAGGGCCTCGCGCGTCGCGAGGAACGAGCCGAGCAGGAGGTCGACTTCGTCATCGTCGAGCTCGCGGCCGTCTCCGAGGGGATAGCGCCGGTGTCCGTTGACGATCGACGGGGGATCGAGGGCGATTCGCGGAAAGAACATCGTCTCGCGCCCGCTGGCTGGATCCACGTAGAAGCCCGGGACACGAACGCGTGTCATCAAGGTGAAGCAGGGCTCACCCGAGGGTGTGGGCTCTTCGCGCCACCAGCACTCGTGGAATTGCTGTGTCGAAGCCCGGCAGCGCGCTTCGGCTTCGTCGCGTGATGAGGTCTCGAAGCGGTCCTGCCATGAACGGAAGTAGTTCTTGTGCTTCTCGGGGTGCCGCTCGTCGACGAAGCCCATCTCGATGAGCATTCCGTGCTCGCGCAGGGCGCGGAGCAGGGCTTCGCCCTGGGGGCCTCGCGAGCGAATCCAGCGCTCCATCCCATCGGCCTCGTGCAGGAACGTGCGTCCTCCCTGCGGGGTGGGGCACGCGCTGGCGGAGAAGAAGAGCAGGCTCGCGGGCATGTGCCGCTGGTAGAGCACCTCGTTGTGCGGGAGCAGCCAGAGGTGCGCTGGGTACTCGTCAGTGGCGCGGAGCTCGCGCGAGAGGGCTTTTCGCGTGGTGCGGCCGCTGTGCATTCCACCCCAGGCGAAGCTCGATTCCTGGCCGAAACCGAGGGGCTCGAGGATGTTCGTGCCGAGCTGTCCAGGGTCGGTGAGCGTGAGCCCGGTGTTGCGGATGTGCAGCGCTCCGTGACGGGCGAACTCGCTGCGAATGGCTTCGAACGTCCGCGCGTCGAGCGCTCCTCCGGCGTCGAACGTGCGAGCGCTGAAGAGCTCATCGCGCCGCACGAACGAGGGGGCTATGGCGTATCGCTGGGACGGGTCCGAGGCGGTGCTGGCGAAGCGATCGAGCGAGGGGAGCGGCTTCGACTTCGCCTCTTCTCTTTGCCGTCGCGCATGCTCCGTGCGGTCGTCCCAGAGCTCTCCACCCATGGCGACGTAGAGCTCCCTGTCGCCCTCGAAGCTCTCACGAGAGTGTCCGTAGCGGAGATTGTCGAAGAGGACGAGATCCCCAGGGCTCCAATGAATCCCCTCTCGAGACACGAGGTACGCCGTGACGAGGGCCTCACGCTCATCGCCGCTGAGCTCTTCACCGTTGCTGAGCGTGAAGCGCCGATACCCGTTCTTCGCGCTCGGCGGATCCAGCGCGATGCGTGGAAAGCGCAGGTATCTCCGCCCATCGCTCGGATCGGACCAGAACGCGCTGATCGTGATGCGAGTCATCAAGGTGGGGTGCGCGTGCTCGCTCGGGTCGTCGCGAAACCAGCACTCGTCGTACTCGAGCGTCTTCGCTCGTGCGCGCGCGAGCGCTTCGTCGGGGGAGCCGGTGCCGAAGCGCTCTTGCCACGATTGAAAGTAGTTGGCGCTCTTCAGCGGGTGAGCGCGATGGAGAAAGCCTGTCTCGATCCCCAGCCCGAAGCGCTCGAGCTTGTCGACGAGCGCTCGTCCCGCGAGGCTCAGCTGGCGGAGCAGAGGGACGATGGCGTCCGCGCGATGGACGAAGGTGCGGCCGCCCTTCGAGGGGGGCCGATGGCAGTAGAACAGCACTCGACGCGGTGAGCAGCGCTGGTACTGCACTTCGTTGTTGGGCAGCAGGTAGAGCTCGGGCGGATAGAAATCCATTCGCCGAAGGCCGGGTTCAACCCACTTCTTCTGCCACGATTCGCTGGTGCGCCCGCCCGCGGTGAACTGCTCGTGCGGAGCGAAGCCGAGCTCGCACATCGCACGGAGGGTGTCGTCGACGCCGCTGAGCCCCGTGCGACGAACGTGCACCGCGCCAAATTGATCAAGCGTCGCGCGGATCGATGCGAGCTTGCTGGCATCGAGCGCTTCGTGGGCGTCGAACGTCCTGGCGCTGAAGCGCTCGGGGTGCATCGCCACGGAGCGAGCGCGCCATTTCTCCCATGAATCGTCCACGGCCCTGATTTTTAGCACGTGACGGCCCCTCCTGCAGGGGCCGCCCCATGCTCGGCACTCCGCGCTCAGCGAGGGTGGACTCGCCAGGTCCTGGACACGCGGAGAGGAAGGCGTTCACGCTTGGCCGGAGCAGGGTGCGTAACGTCCTACGGCGCCACCGCGAGGAGATCCCCTGGCACCAGGTCCAGCACCATGGTCGTCCCGTCGGAATCGAAGCCAAAGGTGATGAAGCGGGAGCTCGTGGAGCCGGGCGCCGTCCCGAGTAGGGTGTTCGTCACAGGAGTGAGCGTGCCGCCCGCATTCATCGCGAGGATGTCTCCGTTCAATCGGCCCAGGTACGACACGCCTGACGGAGCGGTGGCCAGCGCCTCGACCAGCGGCAGCAACAGAGGAGGCAGCAGCGACGTGGCGGCACCCCCTGTCGCCGCATCCGCCGAGTAGAGCGAGGTGGCCAGCCACACGCCGCTGGAGTTCGGAGCCAGGCTCAGGACCTGGAGCCTGCCGCCCACCAGTGCCAGCTGAGAGGCCTCCACGGGCAGGCCGGTGACGAAGGTGCGATCGTTGCCCTGGCTCGTGTACCGGCCGATGGTGGCGCCGCTGGTCCCGACATCGATGTAGAAGAGCTCACCCGAGGCGCCCGTCACCAGCCCCGTGGGGCACGCCAGCCCGTCGGCCGCCGTGAGCAGATCCGTCGTGGTGCCGGTGGCAGGATCCAGCAAGAAGATGCGCTGAGCGGAGCAGTCACTGATGGCCAGGCGACCGTCAGCCCAAGGCACCATGCCTCGGAACTGGCCACCAGACATCAGCAGCCGGCCCGAGCCATCGGCTGAGATCTCCATGAGCGTGCCGTCCTGGATGCCCGCGGGCATGGCGGCGGGGGGAGTGGAGGCACTGATGGCAGTCACATAGGTGCGGCCATTGATCCGGACCAGGCCCGTGGCCAGCCGCACTCCGGCCGCCACGAGGGTCGTCGTGGTGTCGTTCGCCCCCGCGATCTTCCGCACCACTCCATCAAGAGGCTGAGCGAGGAAGAGGTCCTCCTGGGCGTTGCTCCCCAGCGCCGTGATGGGGCCCCCGTAGCCCACAGGGCTCAAGTAGGGCGTCAGTGCGCCGCCCGCGGTCTTATCCACGGATTGCAGCCGGAAGCCGCTGCTGCCGAGCGTCGCCAAGATGAGCCGGGAGCCCACGACGGCCATGGCCGATGGCGGCTCCGTATTCGTGGCAAACCCGGGCGTCACCGTATAGGCGCTCTCGGCGTTGGCGATGCGGGTCACCGAGCCCGTAGGGGTGGCCACGAAGACGTCAGTCCCGCTGGCCGCGATGCGCAACGCTCCCGACACCCCCGTGCCACTGATGATCGACACCGTGCCAGTCGGAGAGATGCGCTGGACAGCACCGCCATTCGGTAGGGAAGAGTCGATGACGAAGAGGTAGCCATTGGCGGTGCGCGCGATGCCCGGGAGGGTTCCTCCCGTGGAGGTAGAGGAAGAGGGAGGGATCACCGCCACATCGGAGACCTTGCCGGTGGCTACGCTGTAGCGGCGCACCGCCTGCAAGGAGGTGGTGAACCAGAGGTCGGCCCCATCCGTCGTCAACGCCAGGAGGTTCTCCCAACGGACGGCATGGGTGCCCGGGACACGAATCATCCGCCCATCCGGCAGGACCCTGAAGAGCCCCGTGGAAGCCGCCGACGGACTATTGGACAGCAGATACACGTCCGTGCCCACGACGGCCAGGCTGAGAGGGTGGATGAGCTGAGCATTCAGCTTCCTGGGCGTGCCAGAGGGCACCAGCTCGAAGGAGGCCGTATTCGACACCTCATTCTGCACCTCCACGGAGACAGCGCTCAGGCGCGCCGAGCTCACCGCCTGCGCGGGCCGCACCACCAGCTGCGTGGCCGAGGCGCTCAGCACCGTGGCGGGCACTCCGTCAAACGTGACCCGGTTGTCGGCGGCCGTGGAGGAGAAGTTCTGCCCGGTGAGCGTCACCTGCGTGAGGCTGGAGCCCCAGCCCGGCGAGAGGTTCTCGATTCGCGGTGGAGGCAGGACGCCGCCCGAGGGGCCTGTGGGGCCGGTGGGGCCCTGAGGACCGGTAGGGCCTTGAGGACCGGTGGGGCCTTGAGGACCGTCAGGGCCTTGAGGACCAGTGGGACCGGGAGCACCCTCGGGGCCCGTGGGACCGGGAGCGCCCGCAGGGCCATCTGAGCCGGGAGCGCCTTCAGGGCCCGTGGGGCCGGTAGGGCCTTGAGGGCCGGCAGGGCCTTGAGGGCCCGTGGGGCCCTGAGGGCCCGTGGGCCCCGGTTCACCGGCAGCACCTGGGGAACCGGTGCAGGCCGTGACGAGGACAAGGGTGAGGATGGCCAGGAAGCGTGAGTGCATGAATCGGACTCCTTCAAAAGTCGTTACGGGGCCATCACGAGGAGATCGCTCTGCGCGGCGTCCAGGAACACGGCCGTCCCATCGGGATCGAAGCTGAAGGTGTGAAAGCGGGAGCTCTTCAGGCCGGACGTCTCGGACACCCTGGCATTGGTCCAGGGGGTCAGCGTGCCGCCCGCATCCATGGTGAGGATGTCTCCGTTGCTCCTGCCCACGTACACCACGCCCGAGGGACTGGTGCCCAGCGCCTGGGCCATGGGCAGCAACGAAGGAGGCAGCAGCGGCGTGGCAAGCCCCCCCGTGGCCGCGTCCGCCGAGTACAGCGAGGTGGCCTCCACCCATTCGCCGAGGATCCCCGCCAGGCCCATCACCAGGAGCCTGCCGCTGGCCAGCGTCAGCTGAGAGGACTCTGGAGGCAGGCCGGTGACGAAGGTGCGGTTGTTGCCCTGGCTCGTGTACCGGCCAATGGTGGAGCCGCTGGGCGTGGAGTCGATGTAGAAGAGCTCCCCCTCAGGCCCCGTCACCAGCCCCGTCGGGCACGTCAAGCCGTCGGCCGCCGTGAGCAGGTTGCTCGTACTGCCGGTGGCCGGATCCAGCGTGAAGATGCGACTGGCCCGGCAGTCACTGACCGCCAGCCGTCCTCCGGGCCAGGCCACCAGCCCCCGGAACTGGCCGCCGGTGGCCAGCAGCCGGCCCGAACCATCCGCCGAGAACTCGGCGAGCGTGCCGTTCTGGATGCCCCTGGGAGGCTGGGGAGGGAACACGGAGGTGCTGAGGCCGGACACATAGGTGCGGCCGTTCATCCGGACGATCCCCATCGCCAGGCGCCTCCCGGCACCCATGAGGGTCGTCGTGGTGTCGGTGGGCCCCATGAGCCTTCGCACGGCTCCATCCTGGGGCTGAGCGATGTAGAGCTCCCCCTGGGGCGTGCCCCACATCCCCGCGAAGGTGCTGCCATAGCCGGCAGGGTTCCCGTACGGAGCCAGCGTGCCCCCTGTGCTCTTGTCCACCGACAGCAGGATGTTCTCGGCTCCCGCGGTGCCTGCCACGAGCTGGTTGCCCACAATGGCGAGCGAGTACAACGCGTTCTGATTCGGGGGGCTGGCAAAATGGGTCAGCGAATAGGCGCCCTCGGCGTTGGAGATGCGGACCACATAGCTGGCGCTGTAGCTCAGCGCGACGAAGACATCGGTCCCGTCGGCCACGATGTCTCTGGCCGTGCTCAGCCCCAGTGGGCTCATGTCCGTCACCTGGCCACTCGGGGAGATGCGCTGGACGCCCCAGGAGAACCCAACGCTCAGGTCGACGACAAAGAAGTAACCATTGGGGGTGCGGGCAATGCCTGGCAGTGTCCAGCTCGAGGGTGAGACCTCGCTGGGGCCGAGGGGGATCGGCGCCACCACGTCGGAGACCTGGCCTGTGGCCACGTGGTAGCGGCGCACCGCCCGCGAGCGGGTCGTGAAGTAGATGTCCGTGCCATCCGTCGTCAGCGCATGGGGGGCATCCCGGTTGTCGGGCAGCGCGCTCAAGACACGAATCACCCGCCCATCCGGCGTGATCTTGTAGAGCCCCGCCGTCTGGGAGCCTTCGAGATAGCCGCTGGTCACGTACAGGTCCGTGCCCATGCGCACCACGCTGCGGGGAAGGATGAGCCGCGCGTTCATCTTCCTCACAGTGCCGGAGGGCACCAGCTCGAAGGAGGCCGTGTTGGAGACCTGGTGCTGCACCTCCACGGAGACAGCGCTGGGGCGCGCCGAGCTCACTGCCTGCGCGGGCAGCACCACCAGCTGGGTCGCCGAGGCGCTCAGCACCGTGGCGGGCACTCCGTCAAACGTGACCCGGTTGTCGGCGGCCGTGGAGGAGAAGTTCTGCCCGGTGAGCGTCACCTGCGTGAGGCTGGAACCCCAGCTCGGCGAGACGCTCTCGATGCGCGGTGGTGGATGGTCCGGAGGCATCGAGGGGCCCCGCTCACCCGGGGCGCCTTCCGGTCCCTGCGCACCGTCTGGGCCGGTGACACCTCCCGGGCCGGTAGGGCCCTGCTGCCCTGGAGCGCCCTCCGGGCCGGTGGGACCCTGGGGGCCCGTGGTGGTGTTGTCCTGCCCTGGGTCGCCCTGAGGACCGGTAGGCCCCTGGGGACCGGCAGGGCCCTGAGGACCGGTGGGGCCCTGAGGACCGGGAGCACCTGGAGACCCCTCGGGACCCTGCGGGCCCGGCTCACCCGAGGATCCAGGGGAACCGGTGCAGGCCATGGCGAGGACAAGAGCAAGGACAGCCGGGAAGCGTGAGCGCATGGAGTGGACCGTTCTGGATGGGGAGACGGCCTGAGTCGAAAAGCGGCGAAAATTCGCCTCATTCCTGGGACGGAAGGCCCTGGACTTTGTCGCATCGGACAGCCCTCCGGCCTCAGCCCCTATAGCAGCGCGGACACCGCACTGAGCTCGCTTGCGGTGAGCTCGAATTCGAAGATGGCGAGGTCCTCGAGCATGTGGGCCTCCGAGGTGGTGCCGGTGAGCGGCGTCACACCCACCTGTGTGAGATAGCGAAACAGCACTTGCGCGGGCGTGCGCCGGTACTTCGTGCAGAGTCGCCGAACGGTCTCGTCGGCGAGCAGGTGCGGGTTCGCAGTGAGCGTCCAAAAGCTCTGGTACGCGAGCCCCTGACGCACGCAGAACTGCCGGATCTCCTGATCGTAGCCGGTGTCCGCATAGAAGCGGTTCTGCACGATCGCCGGCTTGATGCGGCTCGCGCGGTGCAGCCGCTCGAGCGCGTCCAGCCGGTAGCAGTTGCTGATGCCGATCAGCCGCGCGCCGCCGGAATCCACGAGGGTCTCCATCGCTCGCCAGACCTCCAGCGTCTGCTCTTCGCTGGGCATGGGCGAATGCAGGATCAGGGCATCGACGTATGTCGTCTGCAGGTTGCGCAAGGACGCAGCGAACGACTGTGCCACCTGCTCGGGCAGGCTCGCGCTCGGGTCGTAAGGGATGCGCCGCGGGTCGTGGCCCGAGAGAGAGGTGAACTTCGTCTGCACGTAGACATCCTCGCGGCGGATGCCTTCGCGCTGGCACGCGGCCAGCGCCGCTCCCACGCCGGGCTCGTGATAGTGCTTGGGCTGACATGCCGTGTCGATGGCGCGAAAGCCCGCGCGCAGCGCCTGCACGACCAGCGCCTCGGTGCGCTCCTTCTTCCACGCCGTGCCGTAGATGATCGGTGGCATCTGCATCGGGTCGACTCCCTCGTTCGAAGCGTTTACAGCTCGAGTGGTTGCCCCAGGACGGCACTGTCCCGCTCGTGAGGCTTGTGGCTCAGAAGGAGGAGCCCGGCTCCCTGAGGAAGGCCTCTTCCTCAGGGGTGGACTGGCGGCCTAGCGCCGCGTTGCGGTGCGGGAAGCGGCCGAAGCGCTCGATGATGTCCCGGTGGCTCCGGGCGTATTCCAGAGACTCTCGCGAGTCCGCGTCATACAGGGCGAGGTTCTCGAAGAGGAAGACGGCCAGGCGCTGATCATGGAGATCCTCGCTGTGCTCGAAGGGTAGGTACACGAACCAGCGCCACACAGGCGGCAGCGGCACGTCCATGCCCCGGCCCAGCACGTGCCGGGCCACGTCCCGGGCTTGCGCGTCCGTGGCAAAGGCGCGGGCCGTGCCGCGGAAGATGTTGCGTGGGAACTGATCCAGGAGCAGGAGCAGCGCCAGAGCGCTGAACGGCTCGTCGGCCCAGGCCTTCAGCTCGCCAGCGGCGGCACGTTCGTGGAGATTCAGGAAGCGGCGAGAGCACTCCGCATCAAAGGCCGCGTCCTTCTCGAACCAGCGCGCGCGAGGCCGCCGGGAGGCGGGCGTCGCCGGGTCGCCGAACCAGAAATGGAGTACCTCGTCCGCGCTCGTCATCGGTGTCTCCCAGGGGCTGCGTTACTGGAGGGTCAACGTCATGCTCTCCGGGGAGGCGTGGCACCCGTCGCCGTCCACCTGGATGCGCTGTTCGGCGGTGCGGGAGCCGTCGGCGCTGGTGGCACGGACGAGGTAGTCACCCGGCTGATCGGGGGTGCCCCACAGCTCGCAGCCTCCACCCGTCTCGGGGCTGAAGCAGGAGGCGTCCTTCATGGCGGCCCCATCGAGCGAGAAGGCGACGCGGGCATCCTTCAGGATGTTTCCCTGCGCATCCTTCACGGTGACGGAGACGGCGGCGACGAAGATGTCGGTGCACCCCAAGGGCCCACTGCAAGCGGAGAGCAGAGAGGCACCGGAGAGGAGAACGGAAGAGAGGATGAATCGCACTGGGGTTTCCTTTCTCGAAGTCCACCGAGCTTAGTTGCCGCTGGTGGAGGGCGCGATCTTCAACGCGCCTGGGTTCCATCCTCCACGGCGGTGATCCCCAGCGACCGGTAGAGCTCTCGCAGCCCGTGAGCCTTGTACTCCACCTGGCGCATCACCCAGTCGTCGTAGGTCGCCAGGTGGAGCGCCTCCAGACGGGGCTGCTCGCGACAGGCGCGGAGCGCCATGGCCGCGGTGATGCCAGAGTGGAGCGCGAAGAGCACCCCCTGTCCTGCCGCCGGGTCGAACACCGCCGCTGCATCGCCCGCCAGGAAGAGTCCTGGCCTGGCCAGAGGGCGCAAGACCCGCCAGCCGACCTCGGCCCCGCTGCGAGGCAGCAAGGATGGAAGCTGTGCGAGCCAGGCCGGCAAGGCGGGCCGCGGCTGGCCCTGCGGAGCGAGCAGGGTCCACGTGGAGGACGCCTCTCCGATCCGGGCTGTCCAGAGCCAGCCCTGCCCATAGGGCTCGAACCGCGCGGCCGAGTCCTGCTCGGGCTCGACGCCCGCGGCTTCGCCTCGCCAGGCAATGAGCGGTGACGAGAGCAGCCGTCGCCGCAGGCTCAGAGCCTCCTCCGACCAGTGCCGGCGGCCACTCGCGTCGATGACCCACCTCGCGGCGATCTCCCCCTCCGCCAGGGTGACACCTGCCACACGGCCCCCGTCCAGCCGCGGCCCGCGGGCCGTGACGCCACGGAGCACCTCCACCCCCAGCGCGGTGGCGCGCGCCTCGAGCAGACGCTCGAAGCGATCACGAGCGACGTGGAAGCCCAGCCAGGGCCCTCGCTCATCCTGCCCGAACGGATCGAAGCGGCCAGCCACCCGGATGCCGGGGAAGCGGGGCCAGCCGGCGCCCCGGAACGCCTCTCCAACCCCGAGCCGGTCGAGCAGCGCTTCGCAGCCGGGGTGCAGGCTCTCGGCCGGTACCGCACGCGGGGCCAGCGCGCGCTCACAGAGCACGGTCCGCAGGCCAGCCTCCGCGCACACGATGGCCGCCGCCATTCCGGCCGGCCCCGCCCCAACCACCACGACATCCGCGAGAGGGCTCATGGACATGTCCCTCTCGCGAGGCACCCGGGCAGGCTCAGGCCTTCAGCTCCTGAAACGTCTTGCCCCCGTCGGTCGTCCAGCGGACCGCCTCCGCCGTCACGTGGCAGGTGTAGCGGGTGGGCTGGATCGCCTGCCACATGCGCTCGCCTTGTCCCTTGACGGGGTCGGCCGAGGTCGGCAGCACGTACTCGAAGCGGTAGCCAGGCCCCTTCAGGACGGGATCACCTGCCTGCTGCCAGTCCGTCACCTCATCCGCCTGGATCAGCCAGAACTTCGTGCGATCGACCTGGTCATGGCCGTGAGAGAGCGCCCGGATGCACAGCCGCTGGCACTCCATCCGCGTGATGAGCACCTCGCTGGTGAGGTTCTCGAACAGCGCCCGGCCGAAGCGCTGCTCGAGCGAGTTGGTGATGTAGTCAGTGCGATCGAGACTGGCGTAGTTGACGCCCTGATCCGTGCCGCGCAGCTGGTAGTACGGACCGTAGCCGCCATCCCAGCCTGGCTGGGGCTTCACCTTGCCGCTCAGCACGGCCGGGTGATCGGGGGCGTAGCCCAGCTCGCGATCGAGCAGCGGGATCGACGTGGGGGTGTCGGTCCGGTGGAAGGTCCGCGCCGAATCCGGGGAGGCCGCCGGCCAGAAGCCGTTGGCCGCCGAGCAGAACTTGACGTCCTCGGCGTAGGGAGAGCCCAGCCCGTAGGTGGCGTAGAAGAAGTCCTGATCATCCTTGGCGATGGTGACGTCCCAGCCCGGGAAGAACTCGTTGGAGGCGGCGTCCGTCAGGAAGCTGGTCCGGGAGATCTCTCGCGGCTGGCTCGGCACCGAGGGGGGCACGTTGTACGGCCGGCCCACCACCGACGTCACCGTCTGATCATGGATGTCGAACGCCTGGGGCCAGCTGCCCGGGGAGCCCCCTGGCAGGGGACGGGTGTGGTGCGGATTCGCGGCGTAGCGGCCCTCGCACAGCGGCTGCGGGCTGCCCTCCCGGAACTGTCCCGGGTTCGCTAGGGCCCAGGCCTCCAGATCGAGCTCATCCGCGCGAGGGAAGAAGCTCGGCGCAGCCACGATCGAGAAGGCGGCCTGGGTGGGCAGATCGTGACCGAGCCCGTCCACGAACGCGGTGACGCAGCCATCACAGACCCCATCCTCGAACATCGCGGCTTCGTAGCCGCCGTCCGAGATCATCTTGTAGAAGGTCTCGTCGGGCAGCTGGTTCAGATCCGTCATGTCCTGCCCGTCGTTGATCACCTGCCGACGGATGTGGACGAACTCGGGGCCGTTGCGCGGCACGTGAGCCTTCAGGTGCAGCTCGCCCTCGATGTACTCCTTCACCGCGTCCCACAGGTTGTGGACGATCATCATCGAGGTGTAGTGACGCCGCAGGCTCTTGCCGATGAACTTCTTGTCCGCGGGGACGATGAAGCGGGCGATCTCCTCGCGGCCGGTCTTGCTGTTGCGCTGACGGGCGACGCGCACCAGCGGCGCGGGGGGAGCGCTGATCATGACCGTGGACCCCACGGCCGTCATGTTCACCAGGGCCGGATCCGGGCTCTGGCGGAAGAACGGCGGCTGTTGGATGTCCAGCCCCGGCGGGACGGAGGCCTTCGTCTGGGTGACGATGCGCTGCAGCTTCTCGCTGCGGTGGTGCTCGCTGAACTGGACCTGGAGCGACTGGCCCGGGATGCACTCGGAGCCAGAGAAGAGCTTGCGCACGGGGTAGAGGAACCGCCGCTTCGCGTCTCCAGAGACTGCATTGCCCATCAGCGACACCTGATCCGGAGTCCCAGAGTGCCATCGGGCCAGGAAGACTCCGTAGCGAGCGGGCAGTACGGCGATCGCGTCCGGGGTGCCGGTGATGGGCGTGTAGCTGCGCTCGGAGCCCTTGTAGAGGGCCGCGCTCGTCCCGACCCGCGCGAGCCCCGTGCGTGAGAAGGCAAGGTCTGCATGCTGGCGGTGAGGAGAGGCCAGCACCGGGCGGTACTCGTAGGCGAAGACGCCAATCACCGCGTCCTTGAGCTCCTCGGGAGAGAACGGGGCGAGGCTGTAGATGTAGTTCTCCAGAACGTCGAGCTGCTCCCAGCGAGGGTAGGCTTGCTCCGGCAGGGGCGCGCCTCCCGTCAGGGTGGGACGGACGCGAGGGCTGGCCAGGGCGTGGTAGAGCAGGCTGAGGCCCGGATCGCCCGGCTCGATGGCCCGGGTGCCCCGCTGCGCGAAGTCCTCGAAGCCGGGGATCTGGCGATTGATGGTGAGGGGCCTCGACAGCTCATCCGCCAGGTTCGAGGCGGTGATGTTCAGCCCCTGGGTCCGCAGGAGGTAGTCCCCCCAGCCCGCACGGCCCAGATCACTCAGCAAGGTTCTCACGTCATCCAGCAGCGCCATTTGCTTCCCCCACAGGTGGTGGCTGTCCCTGGTCATAGGGCGGCCATCTGTGGACTTTACTGGATCTGGCGTGGCATGGCCCATCAGGCCAGCGGGGACTCTGAGAAGGCCCTGGCGGACTTCCAGGAGGCCTTCAACCTCCAGCCAGGCCAGGCTCAGGTGGCCAACCAGCTGGCCAGCACCTACGAGCGGCTTCGCAAGCCCTGCGACGCCCTGCTCGTCCTCCTGCAGCACCTCCAGGCCAACCCGGCGGAGCTGGGCCGAGCTGAGCTGATGGAGCGCATGGAGCTGCTGGAGTACTAGGGCTCGTGCGATGTGGGCGGGCGCGGCCGGGCAGTCGTTTCGGTGGGGCAGGGCGGCACGATGTGGGTGGAGCCTCTGATGAATGGCAAGGCGCGCGGCCGATTCGTGCTGGACACGGGGGCGAGCATGGTGGCGATCTCGCAGGAGTTCGCGGACAAGCTTGGGCTCAATCTCGAGAACGTCCGCACCATCCCAGTCCATACCGCCAACGGGCAGACCACGGCTCGCCTCACCATGCTCCAGAGCATCGAGCTGAAAGGAGCGCGCGCCGAGAACATCACCGTGGGGGTCATCTCCACCCTCCCACCGGGGATGGATGGGCTGCTGGGGCTCAGCTTCCTGGCGCGCTTCGAGATGAAGCTCGACGCGAAGGCTGGCAGGTTGGAGCTGACGGAGCGCAAGCGCCCGAACAAGGCAGCTCCCTCGAAGTCCCCCCGGTGATCGCTCAGGCTGGGTGAAGCACGACCGGGAGCGTCCCGGGACCTCGCTGCACCAGCATGCGGTGCCAGGTCATCGGCTCAGGACCGCGCTCCTGGGGATCAGGAGCGCGGTCCACCGTCAACATTCCGAGGCCTACGACACGGTCGCCGCAGGCTCCACCTGAGGCACCAGAGGCACGAGGGGCAGCAGCTGAGGCGTCGGCGGCAACTCGTCCATCAGCGCCTCCAGCAGCGTTCCCATCTGCTCCACCGGGATGCCCTTGATGTCGTACACCGAGTCGCCCTTCTGGTTGCGCGCCTCCACCTTGATGACAACTCCCTTGGGGAAGCGGTTGCTCATCGCCTGCTCGTACCGGTCGGCCAGCACCACATACTGCGCGGGCACCGGCTTGCTGGACGACGGCTTGCGCTTGTGGCGCAGTGCCTTGCGCATGTCCTCCACGCTGCAGTCGCCGAAGAGCTTGGTGCTCGCCTGCCCATTGTCCGCGGGCACCTCTATCGGCGTGCTGCCCGGCTCCTCGTGGTTCACCTTCAGCTCCGCCGCCGCCTTGTAGTACAGCAGCAGCGACAAGCAGGTGACGCCGAACCGCCTGGCGACCTCCTCGCTGAATTGGAGCGCCACCGTGCCGTACATGGTCAGGGCTGCCTGCGACAGATCCGCCAGGTTCTTGCTGAAGTAGTCCCGGGCGTCCTTGTAGCCCGCGTTCTGCGCCAGCTTGTTCTTCACCACGTAGTTGTAGAGCTGCCCCATGCGGTGCTGATTGGAGTTCTCTTCCTTC
>Ga0247825_10001048_pt1 | contig 18028 bp, 20 predicted proteins | sample 13C_Vanillin_Day_FD_194413 | JGI IMG/M metagenome (GOLD analysis project Ga0247825, IMG submission 194413) | Soil microbial communities from agricultural site in Penn Yan, New York, United States - 13C_Vanillin_Day48 | ecosystem: Environmental > Terrestrial > Soil > Agricultural land | place... | reverse complement strand
GCCCGTGCTCACGACGTCGAGGACGTCGCCGGCGACATCGACATGCAGGGACTTCTCGCGCATGACGCGCACCATGCCCGTGATCTCATCAACTGTCTCGCCCTTCATGCGCAGGGCGACGAGTAACGCCGCGGCCTGCGACGGCGTCGCCTGCTCAGACATCAGCTCGTCCATGCAGGCCGCGGACTCCTCCTCAGTGAGGTCGTTCCCGGCAACGACCTTGGCGATAGCTTCGCGGATCATCGGGCAATCGCCTCCTGCGCTGGTTTGTTCTGCATCTTAAGGAAGTTCGCCAGCAGCTGTTTCCCCGGTTTGGTGAGGATCGACTCCGGGTGGAACTGGACGCCTTCGATGGTCAGCTCCCTGTGGCGTACGCCCATGATGATGCCCGACTCTGAGCGCGCCGTGACTTCCAGCACATCCGGGAGTGACTCCGGGACGATGGCGAGGGAGTGGTAGCGCACGGCATCGAAGGGCTGGGGCAGGCCCTCGAAGACGCCCTTGTTGTCGTGCGTCACCTTCGACATCTTGCCGTGCTTGATCTCGCCCGCGCCGGACACGACTCCACCGAAGGCCTGACCGATGCACTGATGTCCCAGACATACGCCAAGCAACGGCACCGTGCCTGCGAAGCGCTTGATGGTGTCGATGCTCACGCCGGCGTCGTCCGGCGTGCCGGGGCCGGGAGAGATGACAATGCGCTCGGGGGCCATCGTGTCGATGTCCTCAAGGCCGATCTTGTCGTTGCGGAAGACCTCCACCTGCTCGCCCAGCTCGCAGAGGTACTGGTAGAGGTTGTAGGTAAAGCTGTCGTAGTTGTCGATAAGCAGGAGCATCAGATGGTCCCCGTCAGATAGCCCGCCAGCTCGGCGAGCGCGGGATATGAGTTTGCATCCATAAGGTCGCCTCGGGGCGCCCAGCCGACCTCCGTGTAGGGGCCGCTGTCGCGGAAGCGGGGACGGCCTTCGAAGCCGACGCGGTGGATGGCCACGGCGTAGTCCTTGTTGCCATCGCTGATGTGCAGGGTCTGGAAGGGCTCGTCCCCCATGATTTGCACGTCCAGCTGATCGTGCGCGAAGGCAGCAATCAGGTCGGAAGGCGACTTTCCCCGGTCCAGCTCCTCGCCCGGTAGCACCCACTGACCGGAGAAGGGTTCGTTGTCCGCCTTGCGCTTCGCCACCAGCACGGAGTCGTCCTGCTCGAAGAGCAACCAGACAAGCACGGTGTGTTCCTGTTCGCTCATGATGCGCGCTCCAGGGGTTTGGCCATCGTCAGACTGAGGGGACGGAAGCCAGAGTGGGTCCAGAATCTGACACCAAGCTCGTTCTCAGCGAACACATCGAGTTCGATGCGAGTCGCACCGCGCTCACGGCACCAGGACTCGGCTTCCTCGAGCAGCTTTCGCCCGGCGCCCAGACTTCGAGAGACTTGACGCACGAAGGCATAGGTCAGATACCCGTAGGTGTCGAAAGCAAGGCCATCGTCCCGGCGCATAACCCCGACCAGGCAGCCGATCGCCTCGCCACCAGCTCGGGCGAGCAGCACGAGGCGATCGTCGTGCAGACGCAGCCGCTCCTTGAGACGCTCCTGCCAGTCAGACACAAGCTCGCGAGGCTGGAAGGTCTGATGATATGCCTCGAACTCGAGGAACAACGACGTCAACTCCGGCCACACCGTGTCGAGGTGGGTGACTCGCTCGACGCTGATTCCCTTGCCCGTAACCACCGTCAGTATCCCAGGCTTCCGGCGGGACGCGACGCCGCATCGGACTCTGCCTGCTCGATGGCGCGGATGAGGGCTCGGGCCTTGCTCTGCGTCTCGGCGTACTCGGTAGCGGGGTCGGAGTCGTAGACAATACCGCCGCCGGACTGGACGTTGGCCACGCCATCCTTCATAAGAATGGTGCGAATCGTAATTGCCGTATCGATGTTGCCGGAGAGGTCGAAATAGCCCACACAGCCGGCGTAGGGGCCACGCTGCGAGGGCTCCAACTCGGCGATGATCTCCATCGCCCGAATCTTGGGTGCGCCTGAGACGGTGCCGGCCGGGAAGCACGCACGCAGGGCATCGAAGGAGGTCATCCCCTCGCGCAGGCGTCCCGTGACGTGCGACACCAGGTGCATGACGTGCGAGTAGCGCTCGATGTCCATGACCTGCGGCACTTCGACTGACCCGGCTGTACTCACGCGCCCGACGTCGTTCCGGCCGAGGTCGAGGAGCATTACGTGCTCGGCGATCTCCTTTTCGTCTTTGACCAGGTCCTCTTCGAGGGCATCGTCCTCTTCCGGTGTAGCGCCGCGGGGACGGGTGCCGGCGATGGGGTGGTAGTCGATCTTGCCGTCCTCGACGCGGACGAGCATCTCCGGCGACGTACCGACGAGCTGAGCTTCGCCGAGGTCGAGGTAGAACATGTATGGCGAGGGGTTGATGGTGCGCAGGGCACGGTAGATGTCGAAGGGGTGGGCCGAGGTCTTGCGTTGGAACCGCTGTGAGAGCACAACCTGGATGATGTCGCCGGCGACGATATGCTCCTTCGCCTTGTTGACGATGGCAGCATGCTCGTCCGGCGTCATGTTCGATGTCACGGCCTTGGGATTCGCCACGCCGGTGCCTGCGCGATAGGGCAACTGCGCCAACGGCTTCTCAAGGCGGCCGACCAGCTCTTCGATTCTCCAGGCAGCCTGCCGGTATGCCGCTTCGATGTCGCCGTCGAGGCGGAAGTGGCTGACGACCTGGATCTTGTGGCGCAGGTGGTCAAAGACCAGCAGCGTGTCCGTAAACATGAACACGCTTTCGGGCATCAGGAGCACGTCCTTCTCACCCTTGGGAACGCGCTCTTCGAAGTAGCGCACGACCTCGTAGCCCAGGTAGCCGACAGCGCCGCCGGTAAATCGCGGTAGACCATCGACCGTGACGGGCTTGAACCGCGACAGCTCGGCCTCGACGGCGACCAACGGGTCGCCGGTACTCCCGTCGCCGCTGACTCCCTCCCCGCTACGGATGGTGCGATAGGGCTCGGTGCCTATGAAGCTGTAGCGGGCGAGGCGTTCGCCGCCTTCGACGCTTTCGAGGAGGTAGGAGTACTTGCCCCGCGCGACCTTGAGATATGCGGACACTGGGGTTTCGAGGTCCGCCGGGACCTCACAGTACAGCGGACAAAGGTTGCCCTGAGATGCAAGCGCGCGCGCCTCATCGAGGGTCGGATGGAGGATCATCGGACGCCTCGTCTTTCAGTCGAACGTGATGGGGCCGAACTCACAAGGGTGATTATCGCGCACGCAGCGCCGGAGGGATGCGCATCCCTCGCGGTCTGCTCCGCGTGGAGTTGTAAGAGGAGGCGGGGGGACACAGGCCGTGCCCCCCGGCAGAGGCCCTGCGGCCCTTGCACTCCCACTTCTTTTCCTGGAGTTTTAGCAGTTGCCCGCGTAGGCTCCGTCGAGGAATCGCCAAAGACGGTCGGCGGCCGTAGCAGTCGCCTCCTCCAATCCCGCACGGGCGGTGTCGGTCGTCGCGGCGGCCGCGACCACTTCACGCTCGGTCTGCGAGTGGTAGACGTCGATGTCCTGGTGGACGCTGAAGAACTCGTAGCCCTTCGGGTCCTCGAAGCCGTAGAACGCCTTCAGGCCGCGGATCTTCGTCTCGGCGACCTTCGGGGCCTGCGATTCGTAGGCGTAGAGGGTCGCGAGGCCCTCGGCGACGGTGCCTTCGGTGCAAACGGAGCGGAAGCCGTCTATGAGGTCGCGCGTCTCGGCGTTGGGCGCGGAAGCGCGAACATCGGCCTCGGACACACCGAGCGACTCTGCGAACTGGAGCCAGAGGGCGAGGTGGTTCTGATCGCCGTGCTCCTCGTCCCAGAGGTTTTCGAGGACGGCCTGGCGCGCGGGGCCCGCCTCCATGCGCGCGTGGACGGCGCTGAGGAACGTCGGGAAAGCGGCCTCGAAGTGGAAGTACTGCTTGGCGTACTCCTGCAGCGACTCGAGGGGCAGCGTCCCGGCGTTCCACGCCTGGTAGAACGGGTGCTTGAGCAGGCTGCGCTCGTCGATGATCGCGTCCAAAGTTTCGGTGAATTGCTCGGTCAATTTTTTCTCCTGGTTGCTTGCAAGGTGACGCTCCCAATTTCGCGTTTCGCCTTTGTGCCTACGTTCCGATTATTGCGCGGCCCCATCGCTAAGTCGAAGGTCGCCACCACGATTCTTGCGTAGCGTCATTTGTATCCGACCCACGAATCGTCCTTGTTAGTGCAGATGCAATCACGATGGCACCGTCAGCCCTACGGCGCGCTTCATCTCGTCCAGCTTCGGCGACGCGTAGGCACGGGCGTGGCCCGCGCCGATGGCCAGGAGGCGGTCCAGCTCGGCCGGATCCTGCATGAGGGCGTCATAGCGCTCCCGGATTGGCGCCAGCTCCGCGATCACGACCTCGGCGACGCCGCGCTTGAGATCGCCGTAGCCACGGGCGTTGGCGAAGTCGGCCTCCGTCTCAGCTACCGACTTGCCTGTAACCGCCTTGTAGATGCCGAGCAGGTTGTTGACGCCGGCCTTCTCAGGATCCTCCGAGAACCGGATCTCGTTTCCGGAGTCTGTCACTGCCCGCATGAAGGCGCGCTCGATCTCCTTCGGTTCATCCAGCAGCTTCACGGAGTGGCCGCGAATATGCGAGTACGACTTGGACATCTTCACGGCCGGGTTGTCGAGGCCCATGACGCGGGCGCCGGCCTCCGGGATCACCGGTTCCGGGATTACGAACGTGTCGCCATAGAGCCGGTTGAAGCGCTCGGCGATGTCGCGCGTCAGCTCGACGTGTTGCTTCTGGTCGTCGCCTACCGGCACTTCGTCCGCGTCGTAGAGCAGGATGTCTGCCGCCATGAGGACGGGGTAGTCGAGGAGGCCGGTGAGGATGCTCTCGCCTGACGGCCGCGACGACTTGTCCTTGAACTGCGTCATGCGTTCCAGCCAGCCGATGGGCGTCACGCAGTTGAGGATCCACGCTGCCTCCGAGTGGGCGCTGACGTGGCCCTGCACAAACAGGGTGCTCTTCTGCGGGTCGATGCCACACGCGAGCAGGATTGCGGCCATCGACCGGGTCTGGTGCACCAGCGTGGCCGGGTCCTGGGGCACGGTGATTGCGTGCAGGTCGACGACGCAGAAGAAGTTCACCCGTTCGCTCTGCTTCGCCACCCACTGCTTCACCGCTCCGAGGTAGTTCCCCAGGTGGAACTCGCCCGTTGGCTGGATGCCAGAAAAGACGCGACGCGATGACTCCGGCACGCCTGCCCCAATTCGTTGTTCTTGTGTTGCGACCATCTTCGAACTCCAACAAAAAACGCCATTCACCCCTCATAGGGGCGATGGCGTTCGCGGTACCACCCTACTTGTCCCGATACGTCTCGGGACATCTCCGGCGGGCACGGCCTCGATGTTCGAGACGATGCCCTGGGCTGTGTTAACGCTGCCCTTTGCGTCGCCGCCTACTCGCTATCGCTTTCGGGACGAGGCTCCCGGGTCCATTCATTCGTCGCGCCTGCACCGGGCTCTCACCTGTCCCCGGCTCTCTGGGGCTGCGCGTCACGAGCTACTAGTCCCGTTCTCAGCCTTTATGTTCGATTGTGGAGGGAGTGTATCGGCTGGGTGCCGAGACGGTCAACCTGCCCTCACGGTCAGGCGACACACTCCAGCTTGTGAGCCACGGGCTCCGGCTCTGGCTCGCGGGCTTCGCGGATCGATTCCGGATATAGGCCGTGATTCATTGATGCCGCAAGCCGCGTAAATAAGCCACATAAATCTGTGTAAATCGATACTTTAGTCTTCGGATTTAGTGTTGTTCGCGCCATATTGTTAGTGTAGGCTAACGCCGGACATGAATGGTTACTCCATCGAGCCGTAACCACAGGCTTGGGAGCTAGTTCTTGAAGGGGAGCTTCGAGGTATGAAGAAGAGACTGGTTGCAGCCGTAGCCGTTGCCGCACTGTCGCTGACCCTGGCGGCGTGTGGTGGCGATGACGACGACTCAGACAGTACCGGTGGCACGGGTGCGGCTTCGTCTGGCGGCGGCACGCCCGCGACGCTGAAGCTGGACACGGCGTTCGGTACCGGTGGCATCTCGCCGCAGCCCCTTAGCGCGAGCGCGCATGACCGCTTCATGGCAGTGGCGCAGAGTTCAGACGGAAAGACATACGCCGCAGGTTTCATCACCGTCGGTGACGGCGACCAGGCGATGGCTGTCGCCCGTATCGACAACAGCGGCAAGCTCGACACCAGCTTCGGGACGGGCGGCTTTGCCACGGCCAACGTCGCTGTTGGCGGCAAGACCGGTGAGCTTGCTCGCGCCGTCGCCGTCCAGTCCGACGGCAAGATCGTCATCGCCGGGCCGTTTGAGAAGGACCCCGCCGGCGCAGTCGACGCGGCACGCGACATCGACGTCGCCGCGGTCCGCTTCGACAACACCGGCAAGCTCGACACGGCTTTCGGCACCGGTGGCATCGCGAAGATGGACTGGGGAACCGGTCGTATCACCACCGGCACCACCTACATGGCCGACACGCCCTGGGGGATGGGCATCGCCAACGGCAAGATCGTGCTCTTTGGCTCGACGCCCGCGGCGGGCGACGGCCGAGTTGACGCAGACTTCGTCTTCGGCGCTTTCACCAGTGCCGGGGAACTCGACACGTCCTTCGGCCAGGGTGGCAAGCTTGTGATCGATGTTGCGACGGCTTCGAACACGCCGCGCAACGTCACGATTCAGCCGGACGGCAAGATCCTGGGCACCGGTTATTCGAACATCAACAACGTCGTCCAGCCCTCCCTGATCCGCCTGACAGCGGCCGGCCAGCTGGACACCTCCTTCGGCACGAACGGCGTCGCCACGCACCAGGTTCTGCCGGGTGTGGCGGAGTCCTACGCTGTACAGCTGCAGGGCAGCAACTACATTCTCGCCGGCTATGGTCGTGGTGCTGATGCGACGGAGAAGGTGGACATGATCGTCTACCGCTTCGACGCCACCGGAAAGTGGGACCAGACCTTTGGCACCGCCGGCGTAACCCGCATCGACATCGCCAAGGAAGACGACCGCTCTCGCACCGTCATCGTGCTGCCCGACGAGCGCATCCTCGGCGTCGGCTCCGGCAAGAAGGACGCCGTGAACGTCGACGCCATGGCCGCCCTGTTCGACAAGAACGGCGCACCGGTCACCGACTTCGGCACGAACGGCCAGATTATCAGTGACCTTGGCGGCCCCGCTGACGCCTGGTTCGGCGTGACGCTGAGCTCCGACAAGAAGGCCGTCATCCTGGCCGGCTACAAGGGCACAGACGCCACCAGCGGTGGCAACGACGACGCGGTGACGGCGAAGATCGTCTTCTAGACGAAAGCAACTTTCGCGACGCGAAGCAGAGGCGCCCCGGCAGCAATGCCGGGGCGCTCGCTTTCCCGGCAAACTGCAATCATCCCGAAACTCCTGCGGGCGCTGTCTGTTAGCCGTTGCTGAGTCCCTCTACAGCTACGTTGTCTCGGGACTAAGGAGGCCATCAGATGACGGAAGAGCACGCAATCAAGCCGCACATCCACCTGCAAAGCTGGGTTGTCAGTTCAGACGGCCAGGAACTCGGGCGGGTTTCTGAACTAGGAGGCCAATCCTTCAAGGTGAGCGCACCAATGGTCAGCGATTACTGGCTAAAGAAGGATTACGTCGCCGAGGCCAAGGAGGGCAGCGTCAGTCTCAGCCTGACCAAGGAAGAGCTTCTGACCGTGAAGCAAGACTCACCCGACGAAAGGGCAAACGCGAGCGCTCAAGAATAAGGTTCGACTCGTGTCGATCGCCTGTGTGTGACCTCCGTCTGATAAGAAGGCCGTCATCCTCGCTGGCTACAGTTCAAACGCCACGCGCAATAGCGACGACCCAGTTATGACCCGCATCGTCTTCTAGACGGCGAAACCCCGCTCCGCAAAACCAGAAGCGCCCCGCCAGCAATCCCGGGAGCTTCTGTGTTCCACGCCCATTCCGATTCTCCTCCCGTTCTCCACGAAACCTCGATGCCTTCTTCAAGCTTCGATTCACGACCAGACCTACCTTCGATTTAACGGCGCACGGCGCCCGGCAAGAACGAAGGGAAGTGCGAAATGGTCATGACACGGATATGGGGGCAGTACTCCGTGCTCCTTGCGATTGTGGGATTTGGGGTGCTCGCCAGGCCCGGGCGCTCTGGACGTGAGAGGCAACGATGCTGCTGCAACGTTTGCCCTCCTTCTGGCGGCTGCCTCGTACGCCGCCGCGACCGTCTATGCCCGAGGACTCCTGAATATAGCGACGCCTCTGGCACTAACCGGCGCCAAGCTGACGATTGCCGCCGTGATCGTCGTCCCACTGGCTCTGACTATCGATGGCCCGGCCAACTTCGTCGCCATGAGCAATGAAGGGTGGGCGAGCCTTATCGCGCTGGGCTTCGGGTCGACAGGCCTCGGGCGCGCTGTTTACGTGTGGGCCATCGGCAAGGCAGGCAGCGTCAAAGCCTCACTCGTCACCTACATCGCCCCCGTCGTAGCCATCGCCCTGGGCTGGTCGCTGCTCGGCGAGACGGTCGACCTCCGGACGCTGGGCGGGGCGGCCATGATCGTAGCCGGCGTAGCCTCCGCCATGTTCGGTCGCCAGCTAGACGTGATGGTCCTGCGGGTCGCCAACGGCCGAAGCCTGCTTCGGGTGAACTTGAATCCTGGGTCTGCGAAATGAGGCTGGCAGGAGCGGAGGGACTCGAACCCCCAACCTGCGGTTTTGGAGACCGCTGCTCTGCCAATTGAGCTACGCTCCTGCGTTGGCAGATCCGAAGCTTAGCAGCTTCGTCTTTGAGTCGCGACCAACCTGCTCCGGCGCTCGGAGCACCCTGCGAAGGCCTGATCGGTCGGGTGATGATGCTTGGTGGAGCTGAGGGGATTCGAACCCCTTACCTCTGCGATGCGAACGCAGCGCTCTCCCAAATGAGCTACAGCCCCAGCCTTGTGAGTATACCAAGGGAACGTCGAACCACGGAACACGGGAGAAGGGACAGCACCGGAAGCGAGTAGTGCGGCGACGGCGTGCGAAGGATTGCTTCGTCGGCCCCGCCTCCTCGCAATGACAGTTCGGGGATCTGGAGTCTCCTGCTTCGGGAATCGTCAGCCCGCGTCGCCCTGCCTCACGGCTTTCGACGCGATCATCGCGTCTATCGCCTCATCTGCGTATCCAAGCTCTGCAAGCACCTCGCGCGTGTGCTGGCCGAGCATCGGCGAGGCCCTGTGTGAGGTCGTTTCGGCGTCGCTCATCTTGATCGGCGAGCCGACGGTGCGAATCGTGCCCAGCATCGGGTGCTCGAGGTTCACGACGAGGTTCTGGGCGTGGACCTGAGGGTCGTCGTACAGCTCCTCCGTGATGCGTACCGGACCGCAGGGGACGCCGGCGGCCTCGAAGGGCGTCAGCCACTCCGCGTTCGTCTTCGATGCGAAGACCTCGGCAATGCGCGCGTTCAGCTTGGCTGCATCCTCGATGTCCAGCGCCGTCGAGTCCCACTCGTTCGTAGCCAGGCGCGAGTCCTGCACACCAACGATCTCTGCGGCAGCGCGCCGCAGACGGTTGTTCAGGCAGCCAATGACGAAGTGGCCGTCGCGCGTCTTGTAAATCTGGTAGTAGGGGTTCGTCGCCACGGCTGGCGCGCCAGGTCGCACGTGCCCCGTGGCAGCCTGTTGCGCCAGGACCTCGTCAACGCTGGTCCCTTGCTCGCGCGCCTCGTCCAGCAGCCCCAGCAGCTCCGCGCGGCCCTCGGCGTCGAACATCTCGATCGAGAGCAGGGGGCGGTACTGCATCGCCAGGCCGGAGGCGAAGAGGCTCGTGTCGATCATCTGTCCCTTGCCGGTCTGCGTGCGCTGGTAGAGGGCGTTGACGACGCCGAAGGCCATGTTCATGCCGGAGAGGTAGTCGGTAATTGCCGCCGTCGTAATCGAGTGCGGGTGGCCGTCCTTGCCTTGACTCTCGAAGGCGACGATACCGGTCATCGCTTGCGCCACGAGGTCGAAGCCGGTCTTGTCCGAGTACGGTCCGTTCGGCCCGAAGGCGGTGTTGCGGGCGTAGATCAGGCCCGGGTTAATCTTCGACAGCGTCTCGTAGTCGACGCCGAGACGGGAGGCGACACCGGGGCGATAGCTCGAGAGCATGACGTCGGCCGTCTCGACGGCCTTGTGCACGACTTCGCGACCCCCATCTGTCTTCAGGTCCACCACGATGCTGCGCTTGCCACGGTTGACGCTGATGAAGCCCCGGCTCTCGTCCGCCGCGATCATGTTCGTCAGGCGCCAGAAGTCGCCGATGGGCGGCTCGAACTTGACGACGTCCGCGCCCATGTCCGCGAGCATCTGACCCGCGTATGGCCCCGCAACGTACTCCGTGAAGTCGATAACCCGCACACCGCTCAGCGGTCCTGCCATACCAAAACACCTCTTCAAGTGCGTAGCTGCCCCGGATTTCTCGCTGCTCGATGCATCGTAGCAATCTGGCGCCGTACGCTCGCGCCATCCTTCCGGCATGCTCCCGGCGTATCGTTAGGTATGCGCGCTTCCCGCATCGCTCTCCTCCCGAGCCTCCTTGCCGCGTTCGCCATCGCTTGCGGTGGCGACTCCGGTGACAACGAAGATACAGACTGCTGCATCGGCCCAACCAGCCCGCCTGCGGCCGCTGCCACGGTCGAGGTCCCCACGACGCCCTCTCCCAGTGCGACACCGGCCGCGCCGAGACAGCTTGGCCTGCAGGCATACAAGGTGCCCGCTGGATCGCGCCCCCACGACGTCGCGCCCGCTGCCGACGGTGGCGTCTGGTACACCGCGCAGGGTTCCGGAGAGCTAGGCTGGCTCGACCCAGCAACCGGTCATGTCGTCGAGATCCCGCTGGGCACGGGATCGGCCCCACACGGCGTCATCGTCGGCCCGGACGGTGCTGCGTGGATTACGGACGGCGGCCTCAACGCGATGGTGCGTGTCGATGCAGTTACGCACGCGGTGACCACTTACCGGTTGCCCGCGAATCGCGGTAACGCCAACCTGAACACCGCATCATTCGACAACCGAGGGCGCGTCTGGTTCACCGGCCAGGCAGGCATCTACGGCGTCCTCGACCCGGCGAACGGCAACATGCAGGTCTGGGATGCCCCTAACGGCCGCGGCCCCTACGGCATCACCACGACGCCTGCAGGCGAGGTCTATTACGCATCGCTCGCGGGGAGCCACATCGCCCGCATCAACGTCGAGACTGGCGAGGCGACGGTGCTGAGGCCGCCGACGGCAGGCCAGGGCGCTCGACGCGTCTGGACGGACTCGCAAGGCCGCATATGGGTGGCTGAGTGGAACGCCGGTCAGGTCGGCATGCACGACGCATCGGCGAATGCCTGGAAGGAATGGAAGCTGCCCGGCTCCTCGCCAATGGCCTACGCCGTTTACGTCGACGAAGCGGACAAGGTCTGGCTAACAGACTTCGGCGGCAACGCAATCCACCGCTTCGATCCAGCCACGGAGACGTTTGAGACGCACCAGCTTCCGAGCCGGCCGGGCAACGTCCGCCAGCTCCTCGGCCGCGACGGCGAAGTGTGGGGCGCGGAGTCGGCCGCAGATCAACTTGTCGTCATCCGCTTCTAAGACCAGCTTCTCTGTTTTGTCACGGCATGCGTTGTCCCGAACCACGCCGCCTTAACCCGCCTCGCCTTAATAATGGTCGGGAGTGAGGAGGGGAAAGGGCTGCGTAATGAGAAACGCGAAAGAAATCCTTAACTTGCCCGTGGTCGTGTTGGAAGGCGGCCTGGAAGTCGGTAAGGTGGCAATCTACTCTTCGAGCCGGGACAACATCGGCTTTACGGACTGGTGATCGAGGGCAAGGGCGACCGTCCAGCGATGGTGCTTCCTCGGGACCGTATTGGCGCCATCGGAGAAAATGCCGTCACCATTGCCAGTCTCGATGAAGTATCGATCCTGGGCTCGGATGAAACTGCACAAAGGTTGGAGAAGGGCGGTGGTCACCTCGGGGGCATGCGGGTCCTGACTGAGGGCGGCGATCTCCTCGGCAAGGTGGACACAGTGATGATCCATGACGATGGCAGGATCGCTTCTTACCAGACCTCCAGCGGCCTGCTCGGTCTGGGAGGGAAGACTGACATTCAACCAGAGCAGGTGGTTACCGCCGGCACGGACGCGATCATCGTCCCGGCCAAGCGAAGCGACCCGGACAGTTAGAGCCCCAGCTTCGAGGCCATATCCCGGAAGTCTGACGCCACGACATCGAAATCGCTTTGAGCAGGCATCGTGCGCTCCCGGCCGGGGCCGCCTTCGTGCGGCCGATGGACGTAGGCGGTGCGCAGTCCCAACTTCTTCGCCGCCTCGAGGTCACCGGTGTGAGCCGCAGTCATCATCACCTGCCCCGGTTCCAGCCCGAGGATGGCCGCGGCGCCGAGGTAGGTCTCGGGGTCCGGCTTGTAGTGCTGGAAGAGGTCCGCGCTGGTGATGCAATCCCAGGGAAGACCGGCGAACTTCGCCATGTTCGTCAGTAGTGACAGGTTGCCGTTGCTCAGGGGCGAGATTATGTAGCGGCTCTTCAACCGCGCGAGGCCGGAAGGCGCGTCCGGCCAGGCGTTGAGGCGGTGCCAGACGAAGTTGAGGTGGTGGATGTCGTCTTCGCTCAGACCGCTGACGTTCTGCTCCGCGAGCACATCGTCGAGCGCCATGCGGTGGAGGTCGTCCAGCTTGGTCCATGGAAGCTCGCCGGTGCGCACCTTGTTCATGTTGGGCCCGTACTTGCCCCGCCACGAGTCGGCGAACGCGCCCCAATCGACGTTCACGCCCTTCACCGGCGTCCAATAAGCGTTGCCCTCGGCGATGATGCTGCCCCGCCAGTCAACGACGGTGCCGAAGGTGTCGAAGACCATCGCCTTTACGGCGTGCAGGTCGAACGATGTGGTCATGGGAGACTCCTGACGTATCTAGGGACCCAGCATGCTGGGTCCCTACACCTCTTCGCTATGCGTCGGACAAACCCTGTCAGGCCGTCAACGGCGCGGCAGGCACCCTTGTGCCCATCGCGAATGGCGTCACCTTCTTCGTCTCGATGTCGAACTGGTACCGCCACTGCTTGTAGAGGTCGTTGCCGTAGACGTGAATGGCGAGCGTCTTGCCAGCCGGAATCTCGACGGCATGGATGTCGTTCGGCGGTACCGCGAGCGACGTGGTCTGGCCGGTGGTGACGAGACTGGGGGCGACCTCTTCGAGGTCGGCGATCCAGGGCGTCGACGCGTCGTCGCGACGGGCGAAGTTCCGATTGCGCTCTGTGCCGGAGATGATCCCTTCCAGCGCCCAACCGTTGTGGTTGTGGATCGGCGTGCCGGCGTTCGGCTGCCAGACGACGCAGATCACGCTGAGGTCCTCCGCCCGATAAATTGGGAAGCCCTTTTCGGGGTCCGGGTTGCCCGCGGCCTCAACGTCCGCCAGACAGTCCTGGCGGGCGATCACGCGCGACAGCGGCTCGGTCAACGCCTCTAGCGTTGTCGTCTCGTCGAGCTTGCGCGCGACAATCGCCTTTGCGTCCTCGACGAACTGCTGGATCGTGTAGATGGCGGTGGTCATGCTAAGACCCTCCTCGACTTGCGTGTTGGCTGCGTGTGGCTGACTCTAGTGCCAGCCCGTCGCCTTAGCAAGTGGCGCTTCCAAGCATGCAAACGCCTCGATACGTCCTCGCCGCCGCCCTCACTGTGCTCGCCGCGATGAACGTCGCCTGCGACGACAACGGCGGTGGCGGCAACACGTTGCAGGCGCCGATCGACTCGGCAACGGTTATCGTCCTTGACTCGAATCCGCCAAAGTACACGGTCGATATCATCGCCGGCCTTCCTGACGGCTGCAGCAGTCCAGCAAGTCACTCCGTGAAGAAAAACGGCCTTACCTACGAGGTCGAGGTCCTGAACCGCCACACGGGCGCCGAAGTGTGCACGGCCATCTACGGCCAGTATGAGCTCGCAGTTGAGCTAGAGGACGTGCAGGCAGGGCAGCCCTACACCGTGAGGGTCAACGACCAGGTCCTGTCCTTTGTGGCTGAGTAGTCCCGATCCAATGCCGCAAGACCAGAAGTAGGGATGGCCGCCGGTACCAGGCCGCCTCACCCTGTAGCTCCGTGCACGCCGGAATCATGGAGTGAAGGAAGTCCCAATCGATGCTATTTGCAGTCAATTACAGCCGCCGGCCCATCGTAGACGACGAGGGGATGCGGCGGCTCATCGAGATTTTTCTTGCCTGGACGCCGGCAACGAACGTTGAGGTGTTCCGGCACTATCATTACGCCCGAGGCGGCGCCGGCCTCGTCCTCCTCGAAGTCGCGAGTGCATCCGCGCTCTACCAGGCTCTGACGACCTTCGACGCGATCATTGAGTACACCGTCGAACCGCTCCTGGAGATCGGGGAGGCGGTGGCCATCAAGGTCGACGTTGATGCCTGGATCAGCGAGATTGGCGCCGCACAGGATGGTGCTCGGTCTCTCTCGAACTAATCGACAGGCGTCAACTTGAAGTCGAACTCGCCGTGATACTCCCCGCTATCGCCCTGCTTGAAGTCGACGATCAGCGAGTCGCGCACGCCGAACACGGCGTCCGAGTCGAGGTACTCCGACTGGCTGTCGAAGATGTGCGTCTGCACGGGGTAGAAGCCGTCCGCGCGCACGATGAAGTGGATGTGGGCGGCGCGCATCGGGTGGCGTGCGGTGGCGCGCATCATATCGCCGACGGGCCCATCGACGGGGACCGGGTAGGGGACAGGACGGATTGTCAAGAACTCGTAGTAGCCGTTCGCGTCCGTGGTCAGGATGGCGCGCAGGTTCATCGGGTCCTGCGACGGGTCCTGCACCGGGTAGAAGCCGTTGCTCGCCGTCTCCCAGATGTCTAGCGTCGCGCCCTGGATTGGCGCGCCGTCCTGGGACAGTACGCGGCCGGATAGGCGCACGCGGTCACCCGGGTCTTCGGTCTCGATGATCGAATCGCCGTTCGCTCGCTGCTTCGAGCCCGGGATGTAGAACGGGCCAAGCACGGTGTTCTCGGTGGCGCCGGACATGCCCTTGTAGTTGAGCATCTCTACGAGGCTGGAGACGCCGATGACATCGGAGAGGAGGATCATCTCGTGGCGCTGGTCTGAGGTGAATTTGCCGATGGCGGTGAGGAACTGGATACCGGCCATCCACTCGTCCTGGGTCAGCTTCACCTCATCGATCAGCGCGTGCATGTGCCGGATCGTCGCCTCGACGACCTCCTTCATGCGCGCGTTAGGTGTGTTCTGGAAGGTCGCCAGGACGTTCTGAAGCAGGGCTTCCTGGGCGGTCGTCGTCGTGTCTGCCATCGCTATCTCTCCTCCGGGAACGACTGGAGTGGCACGCAGCTAACGCTAGCACAAACCGAGAGCAGGCTGGGGAAGGCATACGTGTGTAGCCGCGCGATTTATCGCGCACGGGAGTTCGGGACCAAGCGCCTGGCCTACTTCGCGTCTGGGTCGACCACTACCATCGCGCGCCCCGTTATCTCCCCCCTCGACAGGGCTGCATAGGCTTCGCCGGCTTCTTCGAGGTCGAAGCGCTGCGTCACGAGATGCTCGACATCGACCCCACCGCGGGCTACGAGGTCGATCAGGGGCGGCAGGTCGGAACGCATGCGTGCGCCGAAACTGCCGAGGAGGCTAACGCTGCGACGCACCAGGCGCGTGATCTCGATGTTGGCCGCAACGGACGTGGGCGCGAGACCGACGACCACCACCTTTCCGCCCTCGCGCACAGCGTCGAAGGCCGTGAGGACGGTATCGGGCCGTCCCAGCGCCTCGAACGCCACGTCGACCCCTCGGCCGCCGGTGAGCGCCCGGATCTGCGCCGCCGGGTCGGACTCGGCGCCGTTGACACCCTGGGTCGCGCCGAGGCGCCGGGCAGCGGCGAGCTTGTCCTCGCGGATGTCGACGGCGATGACCTCCGATGCTCCGAACGCGCGCGCCACCTGGATGATGTTCGAACCGACGCCGCCGGCGCCCACGACCGCGACGGTCGCGCCCGGACGCACGTCGCCCTGGTGTCGCACGGCGCTGTACGCGGTGGGGACTGCGCAGCCAAGGATGCAGGCCTCGTGCAGAGGCACCTCGGGTGGGATGGGGAACACGGCAGTCGCCGGAGCGACACAGTAGTCGGCGAGACCGCTCATGCTGTACATCGCGAGGTCGGAGCCGTCGGCCCGATGCAGGCGCGTTGTGCCGTCGTAGAGCACGCCCTTCGCGCGGGCGACGGCGAAGAAGTTCACGCAGAGGTCGTCGCGGCCGCGGTTGCAGGGGTCGCAACGGCCGCAGGGCAGGATGAAGGTGGAAACGACGCGGTCGCCCGCCTTCACGTTGGTCACGTCTGGCGCGACTTCGGTGACGACGCCCGAGACTTCGTGACCGAGCACAGTGGGGGTGGGATAGGGTAGCTCGCCCTTGATAACGTGCAGGTCGGAGTGGCAAACGCCGCAGGCCGCGACCTTGATCAGCACCTCACCTTGGCGCGGCTGGGGTTGTGGTATATCCTCAACGACGAGCGGTTTACCAACCCCTTCGAAGATCGCAGCCCTCATGTGAGGTCCTCCGGTCGTGCTTGAAGCCCATCATGGGCGCGACGCTGTACCGATTGCCAGTAGCCAGGCCAAAGGCATGCCCCGATAGGATGTGACCGATGCAATTTAGCACGCAACTCCTGAGCTAAGTCGTAGCAGTCAAGTCTCATTTCGGCGTCGTCTAATGGTCGGACACCGGTCTTTGAAGCCGTGGATGCAGGTTCGATTCCTGCCGCCGAATCCAATGATGGAGATAAAGCTTTGCTGACGTGGAAGTTAGCACGCGAATAAGCGAAGGCATCGGCGCTCCCTATCTTCTTCATCCTCCAGCCTTCGCTTTCTCATTTCGGCCAAGACCTCCGGCGGATTGACGTGCCTTCGTGTGCATGTGCCCCGGACAAGATGTAAGGCGAGATTCTGTATGCAACGCGAAACGCTGATCGAAGCGCAATCGCTGACCAAACGCTATGACGGCTTCACCGCGGTCGACGCCATCGACTTCTCGGTCGAGCGAGGCGAATGCTTCGGCTTCCTCGGTCCCAACGGCGCCGGCAAGACGACAACGATCAAGATGATCTGCTGCGTGTCGCCCGTGACCGAGGGGCGCCTGCGCGTGCTCGGAATGGACCCGGCCCACGAGGCCCGCAAGATCAAGGCGCGCCTCGGCGTCGTGCCCCAGGACGACAACCTCGACACCGACCTCACCGTCATCGAGAACCTGCTGGCCTACGCGCGCTACTTCGACATCCCCCGTCGTGAGGCCATCGGCCGCGCCGAGGAGGTGCTGGAGCTGATGGCGCTCACGGAGAAGACGCACGAGAAGATCGACAACCTCTCAGGCGGCATGAAGCGCCGCCTCGTCGTCGCGCGCGCCCTGATCAGCCGCCCGGAGCTGCTTATCCTCGACGAGCCGACCACCGGCCTCGACCCGCAGGCCCGCCACCTGTTCTGGCAGAAGCTACGCCAGCTCAAGCGCGACGGCCTCACGATGCTCCTGACAACCCACTACATGGAGGAGGCGGAGCAGCTCTGCGACCGCGTCCTGATAATCGACACGAGCAAAATCATCGCCCGCGGCACACCCGCCGAGTTGATCGAGGAGACGATCGGCGCCCACGTCATCGAAATGCGCTTCGATGGCCCGCCCGAAGAAGCGGCCGTTGCGGCGATTCGAAGTCACTCCAACGGCTTCGACGTGGAGGAGGCGGAAGACACCGTCTACCTCTACGAGCAGGACGGCCACCACCTCGCAGACCTTGACCTCGATACCTTCGAGGGCCTCGGGCGCGAAGTGGTGTCGCGCAAGGCCACGCTGGAGGACGTCTTCCTGCGCCTGACCGGAAGGGGGCTGATCGAATGATTTCAGCAGGGTTCGTAGGGGCGCAGCCCATGCGCGGGGGGCCTGGGGGGTGTCCCCCCAGCCTCCTT
>Ga0247825_10001047_pt1 | contig 18032 bp, 12 predicted proteins | sample 13C_Vanillin_Day_FD_194413 | JGI IMG/M metagenome (GOLD analysis project Ga0247825, IMG submission 194413) | Soil microbial communities from agricultural site in Penn Yan, New York, United States - 13C_Vanillin_Day48 | ecosystem: Environmental > Terrestrial > Soil > Agricultural land | place... | reverse complement strand
CACCGTGCCGAGGATGCGCACGGGCGCCCCGGCCGGGTTGCGGAGGATGGCGCCGCGATCCAGCACCCGCGCGTAGGTGCCGTTGGCGCGCCGCAGCCGGTACTCGTCCGACCAGATCGTCTTGCCGCCGTGGACGGCGAGGCGGAAGCCCTCGGACACGCGCTCCCGATCATCGGGGTGGACCAGGGAGGGCCACCAGCCCGAGTCCTGGCTCACGGCCTGCGGCGGATAGCCGAGCACCTCGGTGACGCGCTCGTTCCAGGAGACCTTGCCCGTGCGCAGATCCCAGTCCCAGATGATGTCGTTGGCGGCGTTCTGGATGACGCCGAAGCGCTCCGAGCTCGTCCGGAGCTCCTCGATGAGCCGCGTCTGCAGGAGGTTCATGCGCCGCAGCTCGAGCTGACTGACCACCTGGCGGGCCAGCATCTCCAGGCCTCGGAGCTGGGGCTCGGTGAGCTCGCGGGGCACCCTATCGGCGACGCAGACCGTCCCGAGGACCATTCCTTGAGAGGTGATCAGCGGCGCGCTGGCGCAGAAGCGGGCATGCGGCGGGAGCACGACGAGCGGATGCTGGGCGGTCTGCGGATCCGCGAGCATGTCTGGCACGGCGTGTGGTTCGGGGTGCAAGCCGGCGCGGCCGCAGAAGAGCGTGTCCCGGGGAAGCTGGAGGATGTCCGTGCCCATGCGGGACTTGAGCCACACCCGGTCCTCGTCGATCAGCGCGATCAGGGCGATGGGGGTGCCGCACAGCTGCGCCGCGAGCTGGGTGATGTCATCGAACGAAGGCTCGGGCGGCGTGTCGAGCACCTCGTAGCTGTGCAGCGTCTCCAGCCGGGCCTTCTCGCTCCAGGGAAGGGCGGGAGACTCTCCCTGGGCGCCGGGCTTGGAGAATTCCTGGGAGCCCATCCACGAGCTATCAGGAATGATGGGGGGAGGCGTGGGCCTGGCTGCTCCGAACCTGTTCATAACTGTTCCCCAAGGGCCGAAGAAATTTATGGAATTCTTGATAAATTTGGAAGAGTCGAAAGAGTTGGGTGGCCTTTGGGTAGGTGGGAGAAGTGGGTAGCTATCGGCGCAGGTGATCCGGAGTTCCGCCGCAGATGACAGGGCTCAAGCCAGCATTTTTCGCGTTCGCCGTTCGGGCCGATGCGGCGTGGGATCGGCTGAGCCGGCGGATGAGGCGCCGCTTGGGGTGGGCGCGGCCACCGCGGATTCTCCCGTACCGGGGCTATGGCACGACGGAGCGGGCATTGATCCACGCGCGGGTGTTGGAGGATCGGGACGTCCGGCCCGCGCACCTGCGGCGGACGCTGATGGGCAGCGCGATCGCCTCGTATCAGCGGTACGCGACGCGCGAGATGCCGGGCGCGCGGGTGGCGGTGCGCTGGGGTGACAAGCAGTGGGAGGGCACGACGGACGAGGAGGGCTTTCTGGAGCTGTGGGTGAAGCCTCCCGACGGGGTGGAGGCCGGGTGGAACCTGGTGGAGCTGGAGCTGCTGGAGCCCGAGCCCGAGGGCGTGGCGATCGTCTCCGCGCCGGTGCTGGTGACGAGGGTGGGGGCGGAGCTGGGGGTGATCAGTGACATCGACGACACGGTGATCGCCACGGAGGTGACGAACCTGCTGAAGCGGGCGTGGGCGCTGTTCCTGACGGAGCACCGCACGCGGCTGCCCTTCGAGGGGGTGGATGCGTTCTACGTGGCGCTGCGGGATGGGAGCGGCGGCCAGGCGGACAACCCGATCTTCTACGTCTCGAGCAGCCCATGGAACCTGTACGAGCACCTGGACGAGTTCCTGGCGCTGCACCGGATTCCGGCGGGGCCGTTGTTGCTCCGGGACTGGGGGTTGTCGAGCAAGGGCTTCGCGCCGGGCGGTGGGCACAGCCACAAGCTGGACAAGATCCGCGGGCTGCTGGAGACGTTCGAGCGGCTGCCATTCATCCTGATTGGTGACAGTGGGCAGGAGGACGCGGAGCACTACCGCACCATCGTGCGAGAGTTCCCCGGGCGCGTCCGCTGTGTGTACATCCGCAACGTGTCCTCGAGGCCGGGGCGTGCTGAGGAGCTGACACGCATCGCGGCGGACGTGCGGGCGGCGGGCAGCGAGCTGGTGGCGGTGGACGACACGGTGACGGCGGCGCGGCACGCCGCCGAGCGGGGGTGGATCCGCTGGGAGGAGGTGCCACGCGTGGAGGCGCACCAGCGCGAGGATGCCAACGCGCGCACGGTGTTGGATGGGTTGGGACGCGACGGCGGATGAAGCAGGGTTGAGTTGGAAGAGAAGCAATGCTGGGATCAGCTCATGCGCTCTTGGGTGTGGATGATGCTGGTGTGCTTCTGCCTTGGGGGGTGTGTTGGCGGCCAGCGGCAATTGCGCCAGTCTTCAGGCCTGGGACCAGGGCCGGGGCCAGGATGCGTGAGCACACTGGACTGTCTGTGCAAGAACGGATCGAAGGCCGCCTGTGAGCAGTTGGAGGTCTCAGGCAAGGCCACCAGGACGCCCAAACCCAAGAAGCCCAGTTCTCCAAAACCTGCTCCCGAGCCTGTCCTGCCACCTCCTACGGGAGCCGAGCCGGTCGAGACGGACGAGGACACCAAGGATCGTTGTTCGGCCATTACGCTCGTTGTGTGGAGGAGGGTGGCCTGAATCTGCCTGGCCATGTGTCGGGCTATAGCCGGTGCGCCTCCTGCCTTGGCTATTGCACTTCCAACGGTTTTTGGCCTCAAGCGATCTACACGTGGAACGGAGTACGGCTCCCATGCCCCGGCATCTGACGCGCGAAGAGGAAGACCGGTTCATGGCGTGGGCGCGGGAGCGGGATCATCTCAACCTTGCACTCCAGAAAGCGTCCATCCCGGAGAAGGTTCAGGCGTACAAGCAGCTCGAAAGGCGGATTCTCAAGGAGACGCGTACCGCCTACGAGAAGCAGGAGATGCGAAGGCGCATCGCCGAGGATCTGCTCATGGCGACGATGACAGGTCCCTGGAGAGGGTTCTCGCCGTACCTGCGACGGATGGAGCGATTCGGCTACTCCTCGATGGATTGCCGATTGTTGGTCTGTTCCTGGGCGGCTCAGGCCGTGAAGGGGTCGCCTGCGGGCATGCGTAAGACCGCTGCGCTCATTGCTGACTTCGAACGGCGAACCCGTGGCCAGAAGTTGCGGCCGGAACTACAAAACCAGATCGACACCATCCTGGCGAGGGCACGGAAACTCGCCGGCCTTGGTTCTGGGGCGAGCGCAGCGGGCAGACTAGTTCGGTCCTGATGCGGCAGACAGCAGAGTGTTCACCGACCTACCTGAAGGGGTTTAGCCATTCACGTTGGCCGGATCGTCACTTCTGATACTCCCTCACCATGGTCCCGATGATGTAGGTCGGATCAGCGGCAGTCGGTGTCCCGCTGATCCGCCGCGCCATCCGCGTCGTTGTCGGCGCCATCCGCGCAGAGGCCTGCCTCGGTGGGGGCGTACTCGCTGATATGGAGCGTGTAGCGGATGGGCTCCTCGAGGTCGTCATTGGCCATGCCATCCACCACCACCAGCACCGACTGCCCCTGTACGAGCGTCAGCGTCACCGCGGCCTGCCTGGCCCCCGCCAGGCCCACCGTGCACGCCAGCTCCGGCCCTCGGCAGCCCGTGAGCACGGAGAGCGCATGGCTCCAGCCGCTGCCCGCCGTGTCGAAGACGAAGGTGCCACTCTTCGGCGCCGTCCACAGGAGCGCCCGGTCCTGCTGGAACTGCATGCCGCACGCGCTCTGGAAGTCATCCCCCGAGTCCACCGTCTCGCCGTGGACGGTTACGGGCAGTGCGCTGCCGAGATCTTCATTCGCGCACCCACTCCCCTCGCAGCCGGGCGCTCCCTGGCAGTCCGTGTCCGCGCAGTCCACCCAGCCGTCCGCGTCAGTGTCCCGCCCATCGAAGCAGGCCCCGGCTTCGCTCTCGCGCTCCTCGTCGATGTGCAGCTCGAAGTGACCCGAGCTGAAGGCGCCGTCGCCCGCTGAGTCCACCACCACCAGCACCGTCTGCCCCGCCTCCAGCGGGACACTCACGCTCGCTCCGCCGCCACCTCGGAGGTTGCCGGTGGCGCACGCCAGCTCCTCGCCCCCACAGCCTCCGCGCCGCACCGCTACCAGCGAGCGCAAGGCCGAGCGGGCGGTGTCGAAGGTGAAGGTGCCACTCTTCGGCGCTGTCCACAGGAAGCCTCGATCCGGCGCCAGGCTCCCGCCGCAGGAGGCCTGATGGTCGTTGTTGCCGAAGGCCGTCGAGCCCTTCACCACCACGGGGAGCGCGCGTCCCAGATCCTGATCCACGCAGACAGACTCCGCTGTGTAGCAGACCCCGGACACGCCACTGGCGCCACACCTCTCCCGCTTCGTGCAGGTGCCGCACTCCAGCGTGCCACCACACCCATCCGGCACCGCGCCGCAGTTCTTCCCCAGCAGCCCACAGCTGAGCGGGCGGCAGGTCCTCTCCAGCTCCCCGGGAGGTGGAGGGCAGGGGCCGCACTCCAGCGTACCGCCGCACCCATCCGGCACGGCGCCACAGCTCTTCCCCAACGAGGCGCAGGTCGCGGGCGTGCACACGGCCTGGCCACAGACGAGGGGGATGCCGCCTCCGCCGCACGTCTCCGGGGCCGTGCACTCGCCGCAGTGAAGCGTGCCGCCACAGCCGTCGATGGTGACTCCGCAGCGTGCTCCCTGGGATCCGCACGTCATGGGCTGGCAGTGGGAACGCCTCGAAGAACTCTCGGGATCCTCCTGGGGAGGGACAGCGGTGCTGCAGGCCACCATCCACAGGCCCAGGAGACACGCTTCCCAGCCAACTCTCCCCTCTTGCCGCATACGCACGCCCCCATCCCCGGTAAGGAACCTGGAGTAGGGGGGGCTCCAAGGGAAGGCCTCCACGCACGCAGGAGTTACTTTCCAACACCTCTCCTGCCCATGGGAGTGGCTTCAGCACCCCACCCCATGGGCCTACCTTGTGCACGGCCCCCTGAGGGCCTGGGGGGAGGGATGAGGAGTTCCTGGACGTTCACGCGCCGTATTGGGGCGGCGCTCGTGGCCTCCTGGGGAGTGGCGATCGCCATCCTCATCACCTCCCTGCTCGCGATGCGAGCGGTGCATCTGGGCAAGGAGGACACATACCGGGAGCTGGCGCTCCAGCAGCTCGAGGTGGATCGGCTGCGCACTGCCTTCACCGGCAAGGTGACGAGTGCCCGGGGGTTCACTGTCTCACGCGAGCCGCTGTTCGACGTGCAGATGAGGGCAGAGCGCGAGAACTTCCTGGCCGCGGCCGAGCGGCTGCGCCTGCGGATGCGGGAGAGGCCGGGGGACTCGCTGCTGCTCGAAGTCGTCCATGCCGAGCGTGAGCACGAGCAGGCGGTGCAGCGGCTGCTCTGGACGGAGCCCCCCCCTCCCAGCTGGCAGCAAGCCGAGGCACGCCTGCGCACGCAGGTGGGGGCGGCGCGCGCTCGGGTGGAGGAGGCCCTCGCGCGGCTGGCGCGCTACAGCGACGAGCGTCTGGTGCGCGACACCGAACAGGCAATGCTGGAGGACTGGCGCGCGCTGGAGTTCATCCTCACCCTCTCGGTGCTGGGCCTGCTGGGCCTGCTGAGCCTGGCGTGGGTGCTCGTCAGCAAGCTCCATCCCCTGCACCTCGAGGCGAAGGACTCCGAGCAGCGCTTCCGGTTGCTGGTGGAGGGGGTGCAGGACTACGCGCTCTTCCTGCTGGACACGCAGGGACGCGTGGAGAGCTGGAGCCCGAGCGCCGAGCGCATCAAGGGCTGGAAGGCCGAGGAGGTGCTGGGGCGCCCCATCACCCTCTTCTACACGCCGGAGGATGTAGCGGCGGGGAGGCCGGAGCAGGAGTTGGCGCGTGCCGAGCGGGACGGGCGGCTGCTCACCGAGAGCTGGCGGGTGCGCAAGGACGGCACGCGCTTTCTGGCCGAGGTCATCTACACCGCGCTGCGAGACGAGCGCGGGGAGCTGAAGGGCTTTGCCAAGGTGCTCCGGGATGTCACCGAGCGTCGGCGCACGGAGCGCACGCAGCACCTCTTCGCGGAGGCGGGCCGCATCTTCAACCAGCTGATGGAGCCGGACGTGACGGTGGCCGAGCTGACGCGGCTGATGGTGCCGGAGCTGGCAGACGGGTGCGTCCTCTTCATGCGAGCGCCGGGGCATTGGCTGGTGCCACGCGCGGTGATGCACGCCTCGCGGGAGAAGGAGCGGCTCATCTGGGAGGTGCTCCAGCATCACCCGCCGCAGCCGGATGCACAGGCCGGGGTCTCCTGGGTGGTCCGCACGGGCCTCTCGGAGCGGATCGAGCAGATGACGGATGCACGGCTGGAGCAGGAGGCCAGCGATGAGGAGCACCTGCGGATGTTGCGGCGGCTGGAGCTGGCCTCGGTGCTCGCCGTCCCGCTGACGGTGGGCGAGCAGCACCTGGGTGTGCTGCTGCTGCTGGCCCACCGGCCCGAGCGCCGCTTCACGTTATCGGATCAGGTCTTCGCGGAGGAGCTCGCGGGCCGGCTGGCGCTGGCGCTGGACAACGCGAGGCTCTTCCAGGAGTCGCAGCGGGCGCTGGAGCTGATCGGGGTGGCGTCGCACGATCTGGGCAATCCGTTGAACGCGCTGAAGCTGTTGCTCGAGCGGCTGCGGCGGGTGGAGCCCTCGCAGGAGCCCGGGCGGGTACGCGAGGGGCTGGCGGCGGCGCTCCGGCACACGCAGCGGCTGGGACAGCTCCTGCACAACCTGCTGGATCTGTCGCGGCTGTCCTCAGGGAAGTTGATGCTGGACGTCTCGCGGATGGATCTCACGGAGCTGGTCCGAGAGGTGATCGAGCGGCACGACGAGCAGGCCCGGGAGGCGGGCTGCAGCATCTCACTCGAGGCGGAGGGAGAGGTCGAGGGGTGGTGGGACCGGCTACGGCTGGAGCAGGTGGTGGCGAACCTGCTGTCCAACGCGCTGAAGTTCGGGCGGGGCAAGCCTGTCGAGGTGTGGGTGGAGCAGGAGGAGGGGCGGGCGCGGCTGACGGTGCGGGATCATGGGCCAGGCATCCCGGAGGAGGCGCAGCAGCGCATCTTCGAGCGCTTCGAGCGGGAGAAGTCCGGGGGACACCATGCGGGTTTCGGGCTGGGGCTCTACATCGTCCGGCAGCTGGTGGAGGTACACGGCGGCACCATTCGCGTGAAGAGCACACAGGGAGAGGGAGCCGCCTTCACGGTGGAGTTGCCGCTGACGCCTCTGGTGGAGGCGGAGCTGGAGCCTAGGATTCCGCTCGAGCGTCATTAGCTCAAGAGCGAGGTGCTTGGAGCTTGCGGAGGAATGAGGCGAAGGCCGTGCACTTCTGCGCGACTGTGTCGAGGTCGCACTGTCGTGCGAGGTCGCGCCGTATCTCCGCCTCATCACGGCTGCGGGCGTGTTGTTCACACCACCGCTTGAGGATCTCCTTAGCATCGCGGCGGGAGAGCTTCTCCGGAGGTCTGGGCAGCGAGAGTGTCTGGCGCAGGACCGCCTTGAGCGCATCGGGATCTGCCACGAGCCACGCCTCGAACTCCTGGATAGCGACAGCGACGATAGCCTCCACGGGGACACCCTCGATGGCGCTGTCGAGCAGGCCTTGCCGCTCGTCATCTCCGTCTGCGTCAACAAGGACAATGGCGAGGTCCGGCGGCTTGATTGGACCGGCCCAGAAGAGGAGAGGGCGCAAGGTGTCGCGGCTGTGTAGGAGGCTCCCGCGTGCGAGCCGGCCACGGGAGGTGCGGAGCGGTTCCTCGAAGTGCACGCTGTCCGCGGTCAGGCCCCGGGTCTTCTCCAGGCACCGGCGCACGAGCAGATGGGCGGAGCCGAGTTCCTCTTCGGTGAGCGGTGTGCCAGGAGCGGGTTGGAGACTCCTGGAGCCCGAGAGTTCTCCAGGGCCCTCAGCGTAGACGACGACGCGGAACATGATTAACGCCCCGGAACGCCACCCAGGTTGCCAGAGAGCCAGAGGCCGCCGAGCGACTCGCGGTATTCCTTGTAGACCTGCTGCCAGTTGGTGGTGTCCGTCGGCGCCTCATTGACCTGCACGGAACCATCCTCGGGAGAGCGGGTCAGGAAGCGGACCTCTTCGGGGCGTACGTACTCAAGCAACTCGGCGGAGTGGGTGGCGAGGACGACCTGGACGGGTTTCTTGCCGATCTCTCCTGTCGTCATCTTCCGGAGAAACTGGATGAGTTCATCGAGCAAATAGGGGTGCAGGGCGCGCTCGGGTTCCTCGATGGTGATGATGTCCACGGGAGGGTTCTGGTACTGGAGCACCAGGAACGCGAGCACAAGCATCGTGCCATCAGAGACCTGCGTTGGCGCGAACCAGAGGTCCGAGTTCCAGCGATCTTGTAAGCGCAGTTGATGACGGCCGCTGGCGGTGGGTTCGAGGTCCACGTCGCTAAACATCGGAACCAAGCGACAGAACTCTTTGGCTACTGCGGCCTGTTGAAGCCGTGTAAGGGTAGCGAAGACGTTGGTCAGGTTGTCGCCGGTACTGCTGAGTTGCTGCGCAGCGGCCAATACGTTCTCTCGGCGAAGAGCTGTCAAATCCAGAGCTAGAGACTGGATTGCGTGATTCTGTGGCCCGTAATTCGAAGCGAAATCAACGCGAGGTTTGTTCGTATACTCATAGCTGATGATGAGCTTGAGTGAGCGATCTCGTCGCCACTTGTTCTCATTGGAGATTTGTGGAAACGCGAGACCATCCAGCACCGTCGTTTTGCCGGACGAGTTGGGACCCACCAGTACGGTGAGCGGCGCGAGCTTCAGCTTCACGTCCCGCAGGCAGCGGAAGTTCTTGAACTGGACCGACTGAATCACGGGCCCACCTTATCAGCCCCTGGCCCGAGCGCCCGCTTTCAGACGTGCAGCGTGGGCCTGGCCTCCACGGGCAGCGTGCGCAGTGGCGAGTCGGCGGGCACCTTCTCCAACTCCTCCATCCGCTCGAACTCCACGGGATCGTGGGCGCAGAAGACGGTGACTTCTCCACTGTGCCGGCGCGCCAGCTCGCGCAGCCGCTCCTGGTTGTAGTGCCGCAGACGCGCGTTCTTCTGCATCAGCGTCTGGTAGAAGCGCAGCCCCGGTGGGCAGCGCCGACGCATGGGATCCATCTCCCCGTGGAAGAAGTACGCGTCCCCCGCATGCAGCAGCCAGCGCCCGTCCACCTGGAGCGCGATGCCTGCATGCCCCAGCGTATGCCCCAGCAGCGGCACAAACAGCAACTCCGGCGGCAGCCCGGACAGCTCGCGCACGCACTCGAAGCCGTACCAGCGCTCGCCGCCCTTGGGCGTGGGGTACGTCACCCAGTTCGTCTGGTGCATCCACTGGCGCGGCCGGAAGCGCCTGCGGTCCAGCGCCGTGTGCTGTGCCACGGCTCCCTGGTACTCCGCGTCCAGCAGGTGCACCCGCGCCCCGGGGAAGTCATCCAGCCCGCCTGCATGGTCGAAGTCCAGGTGCGTCAGGAGGATGTCGCTCACATCCGAGGCCTTGAAGCCCAGCCGCTCGAGCTGCCGGATGGCCGTCATCTCCTCGTGGAGCTGCGGCCGGCACAGCACGTCGAGGAACAGCGGACTGAGCCGTGACCTTGGCTCGCGCACGTCGTTCAGCCCGAAGCCCGTGTCCACCAGCACCAGCTTCTGGTCTGTCTCCACCAGCAGGCAGTGGCACACCAGGGCCGCAGGGCCGGTGACACCCTTGCGCCCATCCATCAGCCGTCCGCCGGGAGGGCACATCGTCGTGCAGTTGAGGTGGTGGATGCGCAGCGCCATGGTTCCAGCTCCTGGGCTCGGGGCCTGTCACGGTCCGTGTCCAGGGTTAAGGTGTGCTGTGCAAGGGCAAGGAGGAATCCGGGAGAGAGCGGGTACACCAGGGCCTGTCTGCCAGGGCGTTCGAGGAGCACCCCTCACGGATGACTGGCGCCACCCCAGGCTTCCGCTCTAAAGAAGAGCCCCCATGGACGCCCAGATGATCATGGAGCGGGTGATGTTGCTCATCCCGCTCGTGCTGTCACTCACCGTGCACGAGTTCGCCCACGCGTGGAGTGCGTGGAGGCTGGGGGACGACACCGCCTCGATGCAGGGGCGGCTCACGCTCAACCCGGTGCCGCATATCGATCCCTTCGGCACGCTGCTGCTGCCCCTGTTGGGCGTTCCGTTCGGATGGGCAAAACCGGTGCCCGTCAATCCGGCGCGCTTCCGTCGTGACGTGAACATGACGACGGGGATGATGATCACCGCTATCGCGGGCCCGCTGTCCAACGTGTTGCTCGCCATCGCGAGCTCCGTATCCTTGGGGCTCACTCTTCGCTGGGCGCCCGCGACGTTCGATGCCAATCCAGGCCTGGGGAAGTTGCTCGTCAACGTGGTGTTCTTGAATGTGGGCCTGGCCCTCTTCAACATGCTGCCGGTTCCCCCTCTGGACGGCAGCCGCGTCGTGGACGGGCTGCTCCCCTACAGGTGGCGCGGAGCCTGGGAGCGCGTCCTGATGGCAGGTCCTTTTCTCCTGGTGGGAGTCTTCTTGTTCGGGGGCAGGTTCATCGCCGGGCCGCGGGACGATTTGAGCATGTGGCTGCTGCAGCTCTTGTCGCCGTAGCCACCTTGAGGGAGGGCGGGCTCAGTCCGGGAAGAACAGCGGCTCGCGCTTGCGCACGAAGTCGCTGATCAGCGAGGCGATCTCGGGCTGCAGATCCTGGAACTGCACCCCCATGCCCGGCATCAGGTCGGGCGTGTGGTCATTCTGCTCGCGCAGCCAGCGCACCACGCCGCTGGCCTTCAACGGCCGGCCCCCAGGCAAGGTGAAGTCCAGGTCCACCTTCGTGCCTTGCGGCACTGTCTCCACCGTGGCGACGAAGATGCCGCCCTCGCTGATGTCCGTGGAGAAGCCCGTGAAGAAGTTCGAGTCGCTTCCCAGGTTGATGTTCGTCTTCAGCTGCACCCGGGTGTAATCGCGCGCTGCCTGTCCCGCAGAGGAGGGCCTGTTGAGGCTGGCGGACGTGGACGCAGCGGAGGCACGGGCGGTGGCCTGGGTCTTGGCTGCCTCGGCACGAGCCCGCTGAGCCTCGCGGTTCCGGGCGGCCTCCTGCTCACGGCGAGCACGGGCGGCGGTCTCGGTGACTTCCTTGAGCCGGCCCTCCGCATCGGCCAGCTCCTTCGATAGAGCACCCGTCTGTTGCAGGAAGGCGTGCAGCGCGATCTGCATGTCCTGCGTGGCCTGGAGCCGAGCCTCCAGCGCCTGCGCACGCGCCGAGAGCGCCTTCTCTCGGGACGCTTCCACGGCCAGCTCCGGGATGGCGGCGGCCTGGAGCCGGGCGCCGATCTCCGGAAGGGTGACGTCCTCCGAGTGTTCGGACTGAGTCTTAGTCAGCTGGGCGCGCACGTGGGTCAACCGCGTGGCCAGTGTGTTCGCATCGGCGGTGGCACGGGTGATCTGATCCGCGAGGCGCGACTCCAGGGAGCTGACCTCGGCCTCTTCACGCGCCAGCTCGGACTCGCGGGACGAGGGGGAACGGTTGTGGGAGTTGGACGACGGGCTCATCTCGGCCCACTGTACCTCAATCCGCGCCCTTGATGCAGGCCACCGGCTTGAGGCGGCGCTCCACCCGGGCCAGGCCTGCCTGCTCGACTGTCTCGAGCACGTCGTCCAGGTTCTTGTAGCAGGGCCCGGACTCGTCCAGTGGGGTGTGGCGGGTGTTGAGGAGGATGCCAGCCTCAGACATGCGCCGATCCGTCTCCTCCTGCTGGAGCAGGCGCCGGGCCTCGCCGCGCGACAGCCGCCGCCCCGAGCCGTGGTTCACCGAGTAGATGGACTTGGCCGCGCCCTCCTCGGCGAAGAGGATGGCGCTGCCCGTCTCCATCGAGCCGGGGATGAGGATGGGGTGGCCCGTGTGCTCCCATGCCGTCTTCTTCAGGGCCGGGTGTCCCTTGGGGAAGGCGCGGGTGGCGCCCTTGCGCGCCACGAACTTGCCTGCCTCCTTCTGGATCAAGTTGTGGGAGATCTCGTAGTAGATGTCCGCGGTGCCGCCGAAGACCTCCTCGAGCGCGGCGCACACGGCCTCGCCGATGATGAGGCGGTTGGCCACGGCGAAGTTGGCCGCCATGTTGTGCAGGTTCCAGTACTCGCGGCCGAGCTTGGAGTCGGCATCCAGCCAGACGAAGTCCTCGCTGCGGCTCCTGAGGCCCAGGGCCTGGGCGCCCTCGACGAAGAAGTGCTTGGCGATGTTCCACCCGAAGCCGCGGCTGCCCGTGTGGAGCATCACCCACACGCGCCCATCCCCATCCACCTGCATCTCGGTGAAGTGGTTGCCGCCGCCCAGGCTGCCGAGCTGATCCCGCTTGTCGTAGGCACGCTCGGGGATGTCCACCCGGTCGTCCTCCACGGGGATGAAGTCCCGCTCCGTGGTGGAGGCGTTGCGGCCCAGGGCCTTGGCGCCGTGGCGCACCACCTCGGCGAAGGTGCGCGGGTTGATGTGGCGCTGCTTCTGCGCGCGGCTGGCGCCCACGCCCACGGCGATGCGCTGGATGACCTCCTCGATCCACCGCCGGCGCTTCTCCTTGTCGGCCACATCCTCGGCGGTGAGCGTCGTCTTCAGCTGCACCATGCCGCAGCCGATGTCGTAGCCCGCGGCGGTAGGGAGGAGGATGCCATCGGTCTCCACCACGGTGCCGATGGGCACGCCGTAGCCCACATGGCAGTCCGGGGTGACGGCGACGCGGGTGACGCCGGGGAAGGAGGCGGCGTTGACGACCTGATCAAAGACGGCCTCTTCGAGGCCAGGGGTATCCGCGCCGTCGCCGTAGAGGAGCTTGTCGGACAGGAAGAGGTCGGCATCGACCCGCATCGTCTTGGTCTTCGGCAGCACGTAGTGGCCTTCCGAGACCTTCTCCAACCGTTGAATCCAGCCCATGGCGCAGCCCTCCCTGGGGAGCTAGAACACGCGGCAGCGACGGCCCCCTCCTGGGGAAGCTGACGGTAGGAGAAAAGGCGACGATCTTCGAGGGGAAGCTGGCTGCCTTTCGGGCGAAGTTCTACCTGAGTACATCTGACGTAGCGCTGCGGGAATGAGGGGTTGCCGTGACCTCGTGGAGTTCCCATTCATTCCCCTACAGCATCAGGGGGTAGGGCGATGGTGACTCTGGGTGGGTTGTTTTTGGCGATGGCGTTGCACGCGGCTCCGACGGTCCCGACAGCGAACCAGGTGTTGAACCCGGCCGTGTGCGAGAAGAAGCGGGTGGATCCGTGTGGCTGCCATCACGTGTATGGCATCCGGCACTGCCATCCCAACCGCAAGGGTGCGCACTGCGAGGCGCCCGTGAAGGCGCAGGTCTCCGAGACGAAGAAGGGCGAGCCCGTCTCGCTCTAGAAGTGCGCCCAAGCGAGGCATGCAGGGAGGCTAGAGCCTTCCAGCAAGTCTCCTGAGCAAGCAGCCGAGACATGTCGATCTCAGGGTGCTGTGCACCTTGGAAGGTTCGTGTCCAGGGGCCCGCGACCTGCGCACCCCGCAAGCCGGATCCGTGCTTTCAATCCCGAGTGACCCGGCGCACTCCACCCAGTGTCAGTGCACTGTGGTCGATGAGGCCTCTGCTTCGGAGGCCAGCGTCAGCTCCGCTGGCAGGTCCTGCATCATCGGCGGGAGCTTCTCCAGATCCTCCACCACGTGCAGCTCGAGCGGCGTGTGCGAGCGGATGACAGCCCAGCCGTCCTGTGGCGAGGACCGGAACGCGATCGTGCTCGGGGACAGGCGTCGCACCTCCAGGCGAGGGCTGGAGCCGCGCGAGAGGTTCGGCACCGAGGGCATCGCGTCCAGTTGGGTCAGAGGCATGCCGCAGGCAGCCTCGAACAGGGCTTCCGCGGGCGGCGGCGGTGGCATCACGGCACCTTTGGATGCCGGGGCCGGTACCGCCGAGGCGGCCGCCTGGATGGCGGCAGTCGCCGAGACCGGAGTCAAGATCGGTGGCGCTGCCGGGCGAGAGGCCTGGGCCCGGGTGCTCGCTGTCACCGAGCGTGGCGGGAGCGCAGGGATCGCGGGCCGCGGCAATGGCTTCTGGGAGCGCACCGGCGCGGGCAGCAGGACCGGCGGCCCGAGCGCGCGTGCGGACTGCGCGGCAGGCACCACCCTGTGGATCGGCGGCAGCGAGGATGCGGGCCTGGACGCCTCCGAGCTCTCCGCGCGCTGAGTGCGCGAAGCCGGTAGAGGTGGAGGGACCGGATCCAGGCCAGAATCGAGGGGCGGCAGCAGGGGCAGCATGTCAGGAGCCACGGAGAAGCCGGCAGCGAACGGCTCTTCGTGCTGCGGCCCCAGACGAGCGACCACCTCCTGGAGGAACTGATCACGCGGATCCAGCTCGAGCGCGGCCTTCAACGCTCCCCGGGCGCGGGACTCACAGCCCAGCTCCAGCAGCAGCTCCGCCGCGGTTCGATACGAGGCGATGGCCTGCAGCCTGTCTCCCGCGCGCCGGCAGGCCTCCGCGTGCCTCACGTGCATGTTCGGGTCTCGTGGTGCCAGGCGGAGCACTTGCTGATACGTCTGCGCGCACTGCGAAAACTTCCCTCGCACGAACTGCTGATGCGCGGCTTCCTTCAGCTCCCTCAAGCCCATGACTGCTCATCCCCCAGCGCTCCTGCATGGATGCGCGGGGCATCTTTAGAAGCATTCCATGTGCCTCTTAGAGAATGAGACAGACAGGGCGGATCCTGTTCACCAACGATCGGCCGGACCCACCGTGAAGGCCCGAGATCCGCGAATGGAGCCGCAGTAGGAGCTTTCCACCCAGAAGAATCGCCAGGAACGGCGCTGTAACAAGGAAAGGATGGCTGCCCGCCGCCACAAGCTGGGCGAGGGGGGTACCCGTTGTACGAGTCTTCCGCCGTCCTCTTGTATCCCGGCAGCGGCGGCACGCATTTTACACCAGTCCTCCCTGCCTGGGCGAACCCCCCTTGGGGTGCCAGGAATGGTGAGCGCGCCCGCTCGTTCTCCTACTATCCGCCCGGCTCAAATCCCAGGGGTCCTCCGTGAATCGACTGTTGCCGTTGCTGTGCTGTGTCTTCCTCTCGGGTGTGGTGCTCGCAGCTGGCGCGCAGACGCCGCCCGCCACCCGGCATGATCCCCAGCCTCCGCCGAAGAAGGATCCGGCGCGTGAGGCCGCTCAGGCCACCCAGGTGGATGCGGGCGTGCCGCCGCCGCCCAGCGCGCCGGATGCGGGCGCGCCAGACTGGAACGTCAACGCGCCGAATGCTCCCTCCACCGAGGCGTCCATTGACGTCACCGAGGGCACGTGGATGAGCGTGGACGTGAGCCCACGCGGCGACGAGCTCGTCTTCGATCTGCTGGGCGATCTGTACACGCTGCCCATCACTGGCGGCGAAGCCCGGGCGCTCACCCAAGGCGTCGCCTGGGACATGCAGCCGCGCTACAGCCCGGATGGGAGGTTCATCGCCTTCACGAGCGATCGGGGTGGCGGGGACAACCTCTGGGTGGTGAAGCGTGACGGCTCGGATCCTCAGGCGGTGACGCAGGAGAAGTTCCGGCTCCTCAACAGCCCCGCCTGGTCACCGGATGGGCAGTACCTAGTGGGGCGCAAGCACTTCTCCTCGAAGCGCTCGCTGGGCGCGGGGGAGCTCTGGCTCTACCACCGCTCGGGCGGCGAGGGCGTGCAGCTCACCGAGCGCCCCACCGAGCAGAAGGACGTCGGCGAGCCGGTGTTCTCTCCGGACGGCCGCTACATCTACTTCAGCCAGGACGTCACCCCTGGGAGGGTCTTCGAGTACAACAAGGACGCCAACGGGCAGATCTACGCCATCCAGCGGCTGGACCTGGAGAAGCGAGAGGTCGACCCGTTCATCACCGGGCCGGGCGGCTCGGTGCGGCCCACGCCCTCGCCGGATGGGAAGCAGCTCGCGTTCGTGCGGCGCGTGCGCGGGAAGACGGCGCTGTATGTGGCGGAGGTGGCCTCGGGCGCGGAGCGGCCGCTGTTCGACGGGCTTGACCGCGACATGCAGGAGACGTGGGCCATCCACGGCGTGTACCCGGTGATGGCGTGGACGCCGGACAGCAAGTCCCTGGTCTTCTGGGCCAGCGGCAAGCTGAACCGCATCGACGTGGCCAGCGGGCGCGTCACGCCCATTCCCTTCCATGTCAAGGACACGCGCACCGTGGCCCAGGCGCTGCGCTACCCGCAGAATGTGGCCCCCGATCGCGTCGCGCTGAAGATGCTGCGCTGGGTGCAGGTGTCCCCGAAGGGGGAGCGCGTGGTGTACCAGGCGCTCGGGCACCTCTACGTGCGCGAGCTGCCCAACGGCGTGCCGCGCCGGCTGACGCAGCAGAAGGATCACTTCGAGATGTTCCCGTCGTTCTCCCGGGACGGGCGCTCCATCGTCTACACGACGTGGGATGACGAGAAGTTCGGGAGCATCCGCGTGGTGCCGGCCACGGGTGGCGAGGGCCAGGTGGTGAGCACCCAGCCGGGCTTCTACCGGGAGCCGGTGTTCTCGCCGGACGGGCGCTTCATCGTCTACCGCGCGGGGAACGGCTCGCTCCTGTTCCCGGGTCAGTGGAGCCGCGATCAGGGGCTGTACGTCATCAGCCGCAACGGAGGCAGGCCACGGCGGCTGGTGAAGGACGGCGAGCAGCCACACTTCGGAGCGAGCTTGGACCGGGTGTTCTACCTGGCGGTGGAGGGGAGCGAGAAAGAGGACAAGCGCGAGCTGCGCAGCATCGGCCTGGACGAGAGCCAGCCGCGCACGCACCTCACGAGCTCCGAGGTGGCCGGCTTCCGCGTGTCACCGGACGAGAAGTGGGTGGCGTTCCGGGAGAGCTTCAATGCGTACGTCATGCCGCTGCCAAGAGGTGGCAAGGCGGCGGCGGTCAGCAAGGACACCAAGGCGCTGCCGGTGACGAAGGTGTCCAGGGACGCGGGCGAGTACCTGCACTGGTCCGGGGACTCGAGGCGGCTGTATTGGTCGCTGGGGCGAGAGCTGTTCTCGCGCGAGCTGCGCGAGGCGTTCCGCTTTGCGGAGGGTGCGCCGGAGAAGCTGCCCGAGGCGCCGGAGACCGGCATCAACATTGGCTTCGAGGTGCCAGCGGATGTGCCGAGCGGGACGGTGGCGCTGGTGGGCGGACGCATCATCACCATGCACGGGGACGAGGTGATTGACGAGGGCGTCGTCGTCGTGCGTGGCAACCGGATCGTCACGGTGGGCCGGCTGGGGCAGGTGCAGGTGCCCGAGGGCGCGAAGGTCATCGACGTGCGCGGGAAGACGGTGATGCCGGGGTTTGTGGATGTGCACTGGCATGGGCCGATGGGCTCGGGCGGAATCCTCCCGGAGCAGAGCTGGGCCAACTACGCGTCGCTGGCGTTCGGGCTGACGACGCTGCACGACCCGTCGAACGCGACGGCGGACATCTTCGCCGCGAGCGAGCTGGCGAAGGCGGGGCGCATCGTCGCGCCGCGCATCTTCTCCACGGGCACCATCCTCTATGGAGCGCAGGGCGTGGGGTACAAGGCGCCTATCGAGACGCTGGACGATGCGCGCTCGCACCTGCGGCGGATGAAGGCGGTGGGGGCCTTCAGCGTGAAGAGCTACAACCAGCCGCGGCGGGACCAGCGGCAGAAGGTGCTCCAGGCGGCGCGGGAGCTGCAGATGATGGTGGTGCCGGAGGGTGGATCGCTCATCCACCACAACCTGGCGATGGTGGTGGATGGGCACACGGGTGTGGAGCATGCGCTGCCGGTGGAGCGCATCTACGCGGACGTGAAGCAGCTGTGGCGCCAGACCCGGGTGGGCTACACGCCGACGATCATCGTCGCGTATGGCGGTCTGTGGGGCGAGGAGTACTGGTACCAGAAGACGAACGTCTGGGAGGACTCGCGGCTGAACGCCTTCGTGCCGCGGCGGGTCATCGACGCACGGAGCCGGCGGCGGACGATGGCGCCGGATGACGAGTTCAACCACTTCAACGTGGCGAAGGGAGCGCGGGAGCTGAATGACCTGGGGGTGGGGGTGCAGCTCGGGGCC
>Ga0247825_10001046_pt1 | contig 18036 bp, 13 predicted proteins | sample 13C_Vanillin_Day_FD_194413 | JGI IMG/M metagenome (GOLD analysis project Ga0247825, IMG submission 194413) | Soil microbial communities from agricultural site in Penn Yan, New York, United States - 13C_Vanillin_Day48 | ecosystem: Environmental > Terrestrial > Soil > Agricultural land | place... | reverse complement strand
GTCACCCGCGCGTCATCGCCGGAAAGCCTGCCCTTGCGCAGCGCCTCGACGCGCTCGCGCGGATGCGGCACGTGGGTGAACGGCGTGCCGGTCTCGAGCCCGATCGGTTTTGCCGTGCCGTGCGCGAACACCGCGCGGATGCCGCTGTCGACCAGGCCGTCCACCGCGCGCTCGGCGTGCTCGATGGTGGTGATGTTGTGGCACCAGTCGACCAGCGTGGTGCAGCCCGCGTCGATCTGGGCGAGCGCGCCCATCAGGTTTGCGACGTAGTTGTCCTCCGGCTTGTAGCGCGTCGCGAGGTTGGAATGCACATGCTTGAAATAGTCGGCGGACATCCACTCCGCGCCGATGCCGCGCAGCGCGGTTTCCCAGGTGTGCATGTGGGCGTTGACCAGGCCCGGCATCACGATCTTGTCGGATGCGTCGATGGTCTCGTCGGCGGTGGCATTGAGGCTGCGGCCCGCAGCCTTGATGCTGTTTCCGGACATCAGCAGTTCGCCGCCCTTGATGTCGCCGATCGCCGGATCGAGCGTGACCAGGAAACCGCATTTGATCAGAGTGGATTTCATCGTTTCCGTTCCGTTACCAGGAACGGCACGATACGCGGCGGCGGCCCGCGGGAACAACCGGTAATCCGGTAGGCCAGTGCCCCTTTGGCACAAGCCGGGAAATCAAGCGGACTCCCGAACCGCGACGCGAGCCGCGCGGAAACCGCTGCCCACGTCCTCCATTTGCCGGATAGGCGGCGGGACAACCGCATTTGCAACCGGTCCAAATTCCGGTTTCGAATTGAACCAATCAGCCGGACGAATGGGTCCGCGTCCGATGTGTGCGTGCTTGCACTTCCGCCGAAGATCGCTTAGGTCGAACGTCATCGAACGTTATGGAGCATAGAAGTCATCGATACCGCTTTTGTCATTTTGCGATCACCTGAAGGTTCTTGAAGGAAGTTTCCTGAAATCGATTTCGCAGAAAGCAGTCATTCAACCACGGTCAGACAACTCATTGCACAAGGGGGAATGCCGATGCCGGCAACCAGTCGGGTCTCCGCGCCTCTGGATTCGGTCCAGCACCAGAACGTAGACGAAGCCTTAAGCAGCATCATCAGCGGCATCTACGACGCAGCGCTCGACTCCGGACGCTGGTGCGAAGTGCTCGCCGCCATCGCCGGATTCGTCGGCGGCCAGGCCGGCGGTCTTCTCTCGAAGAGCCCGCACAAGGATGCACTCGATGTCGATCACTATGTCGGCGTCGATCCCCGGTATCTCGAGAGCTACCGCGAACGCTATTCGAGGTCCTGCCCGCTCGCACGCGTGCCGTTCGTCGAGCCGCTGCGGATCGTCAGCATTCCCGAGCTCGTGCCCTACAACGAGTACCTGCAGGGGCAATTCTACCAGGAGTGGGCGCAACCGCAGGGCTGGCTCGACGTCGCCAATATCATCGTCGAAAAGTCGGAACAGTGCTGCTCCATCTTCAGCGTGGTGCGCGACGAATCGAGCGGCATGGTCGATTGCGAAATGCGCCGACGCATGATGCTTCTCGCGCCGCACATCCGGCGGGCCACGCTGGTGCGGCACGCGATGGATGGCCAGCGGGCCGAAATCGCAACCTTCGCGGCGACCCTCGACCGGCTGAGCGCGGGCCTGTTTCTGCTCGATACGGACGGCAGGATCGTTCATGCCAACGCCGCCGGCCGCGATGTTCTGCAGGGCGACGACTTTCTGCGATCGGTCGGCGGACGGCTGATCGCGCGCGACGTGCAGGTCCATCAGACGCTGCGCGACGTCTGCGAGGCTGCCGGCGGCGACGCCGCCGCGATCGGTCTCAAGGGCGCCGCGCTGCCGCTGGTCGCGCGGGGCGGCGAACATTACGTGGCGCATGCGCTGCCGCTGTCGACAGAAACGCGACAGGCGGCGGCGCTCGGGTCGAGACCGGTTGTCGCGCTGTTCGTTCGCAAGGTCGCGCTGCAAAGCTCCGCACCCGCCGACATCATCGGCAAGGCGTTCAAGCTCACGCCGGCCGAACTGCGCGTGCTGCTTGCCATCGTCGACGTCGGCGGCGTGCCCGAGGTCGCGGCCGCGCTCGGCGTCGCCGAGAGCACGGTCAAGACGCATCTCGGCCGGCTGTTCGAGAAAACCGGCGCCGGCCGCCAGGCCGATCTCGTCAAGCTGGTCGCTGGATTTTCCCTGCCGCTGGCGAACTGACCCCTGCAACGACACGCGGAGCCGACCCGGCCGCGCTGGCCGCTCGCCCCCATAGCGCTCGAAGACGCGCGTAAACGCGCTGGTGGCGCGTCGCAGACGCGCGTAAACGCGCTGGTGGCGCGTCGCAGACGCGCGTAAACGCGCTGGTGGCTCGCCAGCGCGGCCGCGCCGCCGAGTGGCGCGAAGCGACACGAGGAGCCGGCGCGGGCCACTCCAAACGTGCCCGCGCTGGTGGCTCGCCAGCGCAGGCGGCTCACGCCGATGTGATCGGCATCCGCAAATTTTGCGGCTGCGTTCCTCTGAACGAATGACGCAAAGCCCGTCACGCGGCGGCAGTGTCGCCGCGATTTCCGCTGAAGCGGAATCGCGGCCTGCGGCAGGACCATTGGCGCCTGCACGCCAACAAAAAGGTGAGGCATGATTTTACCGGACAATGCTTTTGTGCGATTTGCGGCATCGCTGCGTATTTTCGGGACGCTCGTTGCAGGCGCCATCCTGGTTGCCGGCATGAACACGGCGCTGACCGGACCGCGATACGCGGTCGACAATCAAAGCCAAGCTGACAGTCACGCCCGCGGTCCCGATGCAGCGGGATGCCCGCCGATGAACGCTCATCACTAGCCGAGGGGCTGCCGGCCGGCGTGTTTCCCCGTCCCCTCGCGCCGATCGGTGCCTCAACGAGGCCGGGCCATGACCGGAGCCACACCCGGTCATGGCCCAGGTCCTGAGCCAGGTCCCAGGCCAAGTCCTGAGCCGGGTGCGCATGCGTCATCAATTCGAAAGGCAGAAAAATGCGGAACGTCGTCGTGGTTCTTGTGTCGCTTGCAGTCAGTGCACTGGTTGCCGGGTTTTGCGTGTCCGCGATCAGGGCCTCCCACGAGGCCGAGGCGCGGCAGCACGCCATGCCGTCCGACGCGGTGCCGCCGCGTCCCGACGGTCCGTGGCGGACCGTACCGGCCTACGAGCTCGACGACGTCTGGCCGTTCTAGAGTCCATCCCGGTTCAAATGAACCGGGATGGACTCTAGATTCTTGCGTTTGCGCATGTCCTTTTCGGAAAACCGGCACCCACTTTTCCGGGACATGCGCTAGTTCGGCTTGATGCCGGCGGCCTTGGCAACCGCGATGTTGTCGGCGATTTCCGCCTTGATGCGCTCGGCAAATTGCGCCGGCGTCCAGACCAGCGGCACGATGCCGGTCTTGGTGAGGCGCTCCTGCACGGCCGGCGTCCTGACCGCCTTGATGGTTTCGGCGTTGAGCCTGTCGACCACCGCGCGCGGCGTCCGGGCGGGCGCCAGCATGCCGATCCAGATCGGAAAATCGGCGTTGCGGTAGCCCGCCTCGAGCGTGGTCGGCACGTCCGGAAGCTCCGGCACGCGCGCGGCCCCGTTGGTGACCAGCGCGACGAGCTTGCCCTCGCGGATATAGGGCAGCGCGGTGTTGATCGGGCAGAAGTAGAATTCGACGCGCCCGGTGATCACTTCGGTGAGCGCCTCGGGCCCGCCGCGGAACGGCACGTGGGTCGCCTCGAAGCCGGCGCTGAGCTTGAATTTTTCCGCGCTCAGATGCGTGCCGGAGCCGACGCCGACCGAAGCGAAGTTGAACGTGCCGGGTTTCGCCTTGGCGGCGGCGACCATCTCCTGAATGGTCTTGAAGCCCTTGGCCGGCGAGATGATCAGCACCGCCGGCAGGCTGCCGAACGGGGCAACCGGCGCGAAGTCGCCGACGGTGTCGTAGGGCAGGTTCGCGTAGATCGCGGGCGACACCGTAAGAGCGTTTGAATGGGCGAGCAGCGTGTAGCCGTCGGGATCGGCCTTGGCGACCGCGTTGGTGCCGAGCGTGCCGCCCGCGCCGGTCCGGTTCTCCACCACGATCGGCTGGCCGAGCTGCGGCGAAAGCTGGTCGAACACGATGCGCGGGACGAGATCGGTCGCGCTGCCGGCGCCGAACGGGATGATCGCGCGGATCGGCCGCGTGGGCCAGTCCTGGGCGGATGCCGCCGCGGGAACCAGCGCAACCCATGCCGCAATCGTAATGGTGGCAAGCCGGCGCATGGCGATTACTCCGCGGCGACCGCGGGTTTGTGCGGCGGCTCGCCCACCTCGGCAAGCTGCGGCTCGAGGCGGCGCTTGAGCACGCGGTCGATGCGGTCGAGATAGACGTAAATCACCGGGGTGATGAACAGCGTCAGCAGTTGCGACAGGATCAGGCCGCCGACCACCGCGACGCCGAGCGGCTGGCGCAACTCCGCGCCCTCGCCACCCGCAAGCGCGATCGGCAGCGCGCCGAAGATCGCCGCGAACGTCGTCATCATGATCGGGCGGAAGCGCAGCAGGCAGGCCTCGCGGATCGCCACCTCGGCGGACAGACCGACGCGGCGCCGTTCAATCGCGAAATCGACCATCATGATGGCGTTCTTCTTGACGATGCCGACCAGCATGACGATGCCGATCATCGCGATCACCGACAGGTCCATCTTGAACAGGATCAGCGTCAGGAGCGCGCCGATGCCGGCCGAAGGCAGCCCGGAGATGATGGTGATCGGGTGGATGAAGCTCTCGTAGAGAATGCCGAGCACGACGAAGGCGGCGAAGATCGCGGCCAGGATCAGGACGAACTGGCCCTTCTGCGACTCCTCGAACACTTGCGTCGTGCCCTGGAAGCCGGTCGTAATCGATGCCGGCAAGTTCGAATCCCGCTCCAGCTGCCGGATCGCATCGGTCGCCTGGCCGATCGACGTGCCGGGCGCAAGATTGAACGAGATCGTCACCGAGGGCTGCTGACCCTGGTGATTTACCAGAAGCGGACCGACGCTGGTCACCGGCCTGGTCAGCGCCGTGAGCGGAATCGACTGGCCGGAGGGTGTGCCGGTGCCGGGAATGCCGGTGCCGGGGCCCAGCGTCGGCGCGACGCCCGAAGCGGCCTGCGCCGTGCCGGTGCCGGTGGTCTTGATGTAAATGCTGGAGAGCTTGGACGGGTCGTTGCGGAACTCGGGCTTCGCCTCCAGGATCACCTGGTAGTCGTTGCTCTGGGTGTAGATCGTGGCGACCTGCCGGCTACCGAACGCGTTGAACAGCTCCTGGCGGACCTGATCGACGGTGATGCCGTAAGCCGCGGCCTTCTCGCGGTCCACTTCGATCATCACCTGCGGATTGGTGACGTAGAGGTCGGTGTTGACGTCGAGCAGGCCGGGGATCCCGGAAATCTTCTCGCGCAGCTCGGGCGCGGTCTTGTAGAGCGCGTCGGTGTCGCTCGATTGCAGCGTGTATTGATAGATGCCCTTGTTGATCCGGCCGCCGATATTGATGTTCTGGATCATCTGGAAGTAGACGCGCATGCCGGTGACCTGGGCGGTCGCGCGTCCCATCCGCGGAATGATGGTATCGAGCTTGCCGCGCTCGGACTTCGGCTTCAGCGCCACCAGCATGCGGCCGTTGTTCAGCGTCGAATTCGGGCCACCGACGCCCACCGTCGAATTGACGTAGAGCACCGCCGGGTCGTTGCGGACGATCTCGGCGACCTTGCGCTGCCGCTCGACCATGCCGTCGAACGAAATGTCCGACTGCGCCTCGGTGATCGCCAGCATGTAGCCGGTGTCTTCGCGCGGGAAGAAGCCCTTGGGGATGACAATGTAGAGCCAGACCGTGCCGACGATGGTGCCGAGCGTGATGAGCAGCATCACGAACTTGTACTTGAGCACCTTGTCGAGCGACCATTCGTAGCCCTTGAGCCAGGCCTGGAACATGTTCTCGAACCATTGCAGCACGAAGAACTGCTTTTTCTGCTCCTCGCCGGGTTGATGGCCGCGCAGCACGCGCGCGCACAGCATCGGCGTCAGCGTCAGCGAGACGAAGCCCGAAACCACGATCGCCACCGCGATGGTGACGGCGAACTCGCGGAACACGCGGCCGACGATACCGCCCATCAGCAGCACCGGGATGAACACGGCGATCAGCGAGAACGTGATCGAGACGATGGTGAAGCCGATCTCGCGCGCGCCCTTGAGCGCCGCCTCGAACGGCCGCATGCCGCCCTCGATGTGGCGCACGATGTTTTCCAGCATGACGATGGCGTCGTCGACCACGAAGCCGACCGACAGCGTCAGGGCGAGCAGCGTCATGTTGTTGATCGAGAACCCGAGCGCATACATTGCCGCAAACGTCGCGACCAGCGAGATCGGCACCGCCAGCGCCGGGATGATCGTCGCGGTCACCGAGCGCAGGAACAGGAAGATCACCAGGATGACCAGCGCAAACGCGATCAGCAGGGTCTCCTGCACCTCGTAGACCGCGTTGCGGATCGAGATCGAGCGGTCCAGCAGCGTTTCCATGCTGATCGCGGCCGGCACCTGCGCGCGGAACTGCGGCAGCTTCGACTTGACCAGGTCGACCACCTCGACGGTGTTGGCGTCCGGCTGCCGCTGGATGGCCAGCACCACCGCGCGCTGGTTGTTGTACCAACTCGCGACCTTGTCGTTCTCGACACCGTCGATGACGTTGGCGATCTCGCAGAGCTTGACCGGGGAGCCGTTGCGCCAGGCCGCCACCACGTTGCAGTAATCGGCCGCGTTCCGCATGGCGCCGGTCGCCACCAGCGTCGTGTTGCGTTCGCTGCCCGCCAGCGTTCCGACCGGCGTGTTGGAGTTGGTCTTGGACAGCACCGTCCGAACATCGTCCAGCGAAATGTTGCGCGCGGCGGCGGCGATCGGATCGACCTGCACCCGAACCGCGAATTTCTGCGAGCCGTAGACCAGCACCTGGGCGACGCCGGACAACTGCGAGATCTGCTGGGCCAGCAGCGTCTGGCCGTATTCGTCGACCGTCGACATCGGCAGCGTCGACGAGATCAGGCTGATGAACAGCACCGGGAAGTCGCCGGGATTGACCTTGCGGAACGACGGCGGCGTGGTCATCTCGATCGGCAGCCTGCGCTGCGCGACCGAAAGCGCCGTCTGCACGTCGAGCGCCGCGCCGTCGATGTTGCGGTTGAGGTCGAACTGGATGGTGATGCGGGTCTGGCCGAGCGTCGAGGTCGAGGTCATCGACGAGACGCCGGCGATGGTGGAGAACTGCCGCTCGATCGGTCCGGCGACCGAGGCCGCCATGGTCTCGGGGCTGGCGCCCGGCAGCGTCGCGGTCACCTCGATGGTCGGAAAGTCGACCCGCGGCAGCGCCGCGACCGACAGCAGGCGATAGCCGAAGATGCCGAACACGATGAGCGACGCCGTGATGAGCGTCGTCATCACCGGGCGCCGGATACAGGCCTCTGAAAGATTCATGTCAGGACTCTGCCCTCGAGATTCGGCCCTTCAGGATTCGGCCCTGCCGCCCCGGATGGAAACCTTGGTTCCGTTCTGCAACTGAAGCTGGCCGTCGATCACGACCGTTTCGCCGTCCTCCAGCCCGGATGCGATCGCGGCAATGCCGTCGACCGTCCGCTCGACCTTGACCAGGCGCTTGGTCGCCGCATTGTCTTTCACGACGAACACGAATTGGCCTTCCTGACTGATCTGCAACGCCGCGGTCGGAACCGACACACGGGCGTCGTTGCGCAGCGTCAGCGCCGTGTTTACCAGCGTGCCGGGCCACAAGAGTTCGTCCTGGTTCGGCATGGTGGCGCGCACCGTCACCATGCCGGTCGCGGCATCGACCGCGTTCTCGATCATCGTGACCTGACCGGTCGCGCGCGCGTTCGAGCCCGGAATGACCGCCTCGAGCGTGGCGGTTTCGGCGGCAAGCGCCGCGCGCACGTCCGGCAGGCTCCGCTGCGGCACCGCGAACGAAACGTAGATCGGCGCGACCTGATTGATGGTGGCGAGCGGCGCGAGATCCGCCTGCCGCACGATATTGCCGACCTTGACGGTGGCCATGCTCATGCGGCCGGAAATCGGCGCGCGGATGGTGGTGTAGCCGAGTTGAACCTTGAGGCCCTGCAGCGTCGCCTTGCTGGACTCGGCGAGCGCGCGCGAGACGTTCAGCTGGGTCTGCGAATTGTTGAGCGTGACTTGGGTGGTGGCGTTCTTCTGAACGAGGTCGGTGTAGCGCGCGACGTCGCGCTGTGCCTGCTCGAACTGCGCTTCGGCGCCGGCGATCACCGCCTCGACGCGCTTGATCTCGGCCTCGATCGAGCGGCCGTCGAGCACGAACAGCACGTCGCCCTGCTTGACGCGGGCGCCGTCCTCGAACTTCACGGCGACGATTTCGCTGTCGATGCGCGGCTTGATCGCGACCGCTGCGATCATCGTCACGGTGCCGAGCGCCTCAAGCCGGACCGGAACCGGCTTCTTGACGGCCTTCGCCACCGCGACCGGGATCACCCGCTCGCCGCGGGGGACCTGTGCCGCGGCCTTCTGGGCCGACGAACTTGTCCAAAGAAATACCCCGAGGCCCGCGAGGGCGAGCACCCCGGCCGCGCCCAGAACCAGCGTCCGTTTGTTCATCCTATTGTTCCGGCCCCGACCGCAGAACGGGTGCCGTACTCCCTCTGTCCCTCTCGCCCGGTCTAGCCGCGAACCCCCAGCAATTTACAGAATTGTTTAGCATAGAGCGCCGGGCGGTTGCACGCCCCCGCCAAGGTCACGAACACCGGTAACGGCAATTTGCTCCAAGTTCTTTAAGCGCTTTGCGAACTCGGGCATGGTGGTTAACCGCGGCCAACCCTAAAAACCTGCCAAAACGCCCCAAAGAACACCCATGCGGATCGCCACCTGGAACGTCAATTCGATCAAGCAGCGAATCGAGAACCTGACCGCCTGGCTCAAGGAGCGGTCGCCCGACATCGTTTGCCTTCAGGAAACCAAGACCGTCGATGACGCCTTTCCGAGGCTGGAAATCGAGGCGCTGGGCTACAACGTCGCATTCCACGGCCAGAAGACCTTCAACGGCGTCGCCATCCTGTCGAAGTTCAAGTTCGACGAGGTGACGCCAAGGCTGCCCGGCGACGACGCCGACGACCATGCCCGGTTCATCGAGGCCGTCGTTTCGACCGACCGCGGCAGCCTGCGGGTGGCGTCGATCTACCTGCCCAACGGCAACCCCCCGGACACCGAAAAATATCCATACAAAATCAGATGGATGGACCGGCTTTCAAAGTACGCGCATGAACGGCTTCAACTGGAAGAGCCGCTGGTGCTGGCGGGCGACTACAACGTCATCCCGACCGCCGACGACGTCCACAACCCCGCGGTCTGGGCCAAGGACGCGCTGTTCCTGCCGCAGACCCGCGCCAAGTTCCGCGCGCTCACCAGCCTGGGCCTCACCGACGCCATTCGCGCCGTGAGCGACGACAAAGGGCTCTACACGTTCTGGGATTACCAGGCGGGCGCCTGGCAGAAGAACTGGGGCATCCGGATCGACCATCTGCTGCTGTCGCCGCAGGCCGCCGACCGGCTCACCGGCGCGGGCATCGACAAGCACGTCCGCTCCTGGGAGCGGCCGTCCGACCACGTGCCGGTCTATGCGGATCTGGCGCTCGAGGCGGCGTGACGCCGGCTTGCGTGTCCCGCACGCGGTGCACCGCGAAGCGGTGAACCGCAGATGCGGGACCGTTCCAATGGCGGTGGACGTGACGGTCCCGGATCAGCGGTGCACCACTCGCTACGCTCGCGCTGCACCGCATCCGGGACAAGAGGCGCCCTACTCGCGGCGGCCTTCGACCCAGCGCTTGAGCAGAATATAAGCCATCGCCTGCTCGTCGTTGGTCGCCTGCGCAATCGAGCTTTCGCGCAACTGCGCGATCCAGGGCTCCTTGGCGCCCGGGCCGTCGCTTGCGACCGTCATCCACATCAGGCCTGCGGCGCGCTGGCGCGTGCCGTGCTCGCCGTTGAACAGGATGCGGCCGAGAATGGCCTGCGCCTTGTAGTGGCCCTTGTTGGAGGCGAGCACCAACCACGGCACCGCGCGCTTGGCGTCGCGCACCACGCCGTTGCCGTCGAGATAAAGCGAGGCGAGCTGGAACTGCGCTTCCGGATCGCCGAAGTAGGACGCGGCATGGCCGAACATGCGGCGCGCCAGCTCCGGGCTCGGCGCCACGGCTGTCGGAATGCCTTCGAGATAGTAGTGGCCGAGCGCGACGAAAGCGTTGGCGACGAAGCGCGCACGCGGCGTCGCCGGATTGTCGTCGGCGTGGCTGTCGGCGAACTTCTGGAAGTATTCGAACGCGCGGATGTTGTCGCGCTTCACGCCCTCGCCGTCGGCATACATGCGGCCGAGCTTCCACAGCGCGAACCCGTGACCGTGCTCGGCGGCGTATTGCAGCGACATGACCGCCTTGGAGGTTTCGCCGGACCTGAGCGCCTCGGTGGCGCTGCGGAAGGCGTCGCCCGGCGACGTCGGCATGATCGCGGTCTTGAGGCCGGGACTTAGATTCGGACTTAGATTTGGATTTGCGGCTTTCGGGCCGCCCGGCAACGCACTGGCCAGCGGCTGTACCCCCGCCGGAGCGAGGACGGGATTCGGCGACGGCGTGCCGTCGAGCGACTGCGTCGGCCCGGTCCCGAAGGCGAGCGCGAGCAGCGTAGCGCTGGTGATGGCGCTAAATGTCCGCATAACACGACTTCTCGGCGGCGGCGCCAGGATGGGTGACCGCGCCATGCAAGGCGTCGCCGACCTGCTGGGCGTATTTCCAGATGTAGCCGGAACTGAAATCGGTTTCGCGCGACTTCCATGACTTGCGGCGCCTGGCGAGTTCGTCGGCCGAAACCTTGACGTTCATGGTGCCTTTGACGGCGTCGATCTCGATGATGTCGCCGTCCTTGACCAGCGCGATCGGCCCGCCGACCGCGGCCTCGGGGCCGACATGGCCGATGCAGAAACCGCGCGTCGCACCCGAGAAGCGGCCGTCGGTGATGAGGGCTACCTTGCCGCCCATGCCCTGGCCGTAGAGCGCGGCGGTGGTCGCCAGCATCTCTCGCATGCCCGGGCCGCCCTTCGGGCCCTCGTAGCGGATCACGAACACGTCGCCCTCTTTGTACTTCTTCGCCTTGACCGCGGCGAAGCAGTCTTCCTCGCGGTCGAAGCAACGCGCCGGGCCGGTGAACTTCAACTCGCTCATTCCAGCGACCTTCACGATCGCGCCTTCCGGCGCGAGATTACCTTTGAGCCCGACCACGCCGCCGGTCTTGGTGATCGGCTTGTTGGCCGGGTAGACCACGTCCTGGTCCGGATTCCATTTCACGCTCTTGAGGTTCTGCGCGATGGTGCGGCCTGTCACCGTCATGCAACTACCGTCCAAGAATCCATGATCCAAAAGGGTTTTCATCAGCAGCGGAATGCCGCCAACTTCAAACATGTCCTTGGCAACATAACGGCCGCCCGGTTTCAAATCGGCGATATATGGTGTCCTTTTGAAGACCTCGGCGACGTCGAACAGCGTGAATTCAATTCCGCATTCGTGAGCAATTGCAGGCAGATGCAGCGCAGCATTGGTCGAGCCGCCCGATGCGGCTACCACCGCCGCGGCATTTTCCAGCGCCTTTTTCGTCACAATGTCGCGCGGGCGGATGCCCTCCTTGATGAGCTCCATGACCTGCTCGCCTGCGGTCATGCAGAAGGCGTCGCGGATTTCGTAAGGCGCCGGCGCGCCGCCCGAATACGGGAGCGCAAGCCCGATGGCTTCGGAAACGGTCGCCATCGTATTGGCGGTGAACTGCGCACCGCAGGCGCCGGCCGACGGGCACGCCACCTGCTCGAGCGTTTCGAGATCGGCGTCGGTCATCTGCCCGACCGAGTGCTTGCCGACCGCCTCGAACACATCCTGCACGGTGACCGGCTGGCCCTTGAAGGTGCCGGGCAGGATCGAGCCGCCATAGATGAAGATCGACGGCACATTGAGACGGCACATCGCCATCATCATGCCCGGCAGCGACTTGTCGCAGCCGGCGAGGCCGATCAACGCATCGTACGAGTGACCGCGTATGGTGAGTTCGACCGTGTCGGCGATCGCCTCGCGCGACGGCAGCGAGGACTTCATGCCCTCGTGGCCCATGGCGATGCCGTCGGTGACGGTGATGGTGCAGAACTCGCGCGGCGTGCCGCCGGCCGCCGCGACGCCCTTTTTCGCGGCCTGGGCCTGGCGCATCAGCGCGATGTTGCAGGGAGCGGCTTCGTTCCAGCAGGAGGCGACGCCGACGAACGGCTGGTGGATCTGCCGCGTCGTCAGACCCATCGCGTAATAGTACGAGCGATGCGGTGCGCGCTCAGGCCCCTCGGTCACGTGGCGGCTGGGGAGCTTGGCCTTCAGCTTGGTACGAGCATCCATCGAAAAAATCCTGCGACGTGCAGCCGCGAGCGATCGCCCCCGGCCCTCCGCCGCTGTCTCCCCCCCGGGATTATTGCTTGCGGATTTCCAATTCCGTCCAAGCCGTTACTCCGTCCGGCTGAAAAAACCGGAAATACAACGGCTTGAACGACCTTCGATTTCGTCAAAGGGTATGGCCAAATCGCGGCGCCTTGCAGTAAACGGCGGTGTACAATTCAAATGTTCCAAAGTTGTTGCCGCCGCGCCACAGGTGGTGGCCGCAGTGCAACATCCCAATGGCCCGCCGTAAGCTCCATCCGCCCTTTTTTGCCCGAAGCGTTCACCATGTGGCGCCCGAACTGATCGGCGCGACGCTGCTGGTCGGCGGCGTCGGCGGGCGGATCGTCGAGGTCGAGGCTTATCACCACACCGACCCGGCCGCGCACAGTTACCGGGGGCAGACCCCGCGCAACGCGGTCATGTTCGGCCCGCCGGGCGTCGCCTATGTCTACCGCTCCTATGGCATTCACTGGTGCCTGAATTTCGTCTGCGAGCCGGAAGGCTCGGCGAGCGCGGTGCTGATCCGGGCGGTCGAGCCCACCGAAGGGCTCGCGAAGATGCGGCGCCGGCGCGGGCTTTCGGAAGAACGGCTCCTATGCTCAGGACCGGGACGGCTCGCCGAGGCGATGGGCGTGACGATCGCGCACAACGGGCTTGCGCTCGACCGGCTGCCGTTCGAGCTCTATGCGCGTGACGAGGAAGCAGATGTCGCCACCGGCGTCCGCATCGGCATCACCAAGGCCGCGGATCTGCCGTGGCGCTATGGGCTGAAGGGATCGAAGTTTCTCAGCAAGCCGTTCAAGGACGGCTGAGCATCCTCAGAACGCCACCGCGTCCCAGTTGGCGCGCCCCTTGCGCGCCGCCTTGAACGCCTCCCAGTTGGCGGCGAACGTGGGCGGCGCCCAGATCGGGAAGCCGGCGATGATGGTGCCGATCAGCAGGAAGGTGTTGACGGTCGCGAAGAACAGACCGAGCGAGCTCACGGTCAGCAGCGCCGTGCGCGAATGCCAGCGCTGCTCGACCAGAAGATAGACGATCCTGCCGCCGTCGAGCGGAATCCCCGGCAGCAGATTGACCACCCCGAGCCCGAAATTGACGTAGACCGCCGCCCGCAGAAGCAGCGCGACCATGGAGGGCTGCGTAAACGGCTCGGTGACGAGCCTGCCGTCGACCACGATGGTTCCGGGCGCAGCGGCCGGCACGAGCTTGAGCAGCGCAAGCGCGGCAAGGCCCATCGCCAGATTGGCAATCGGACCCGCGAGAGTGATCAGCAGGTCCTGCCCCATGGTGTGCGGCCAGCCGCGGAAATGCACGAGACCGCCGGCCATGCTGATCTCGATCCGCGCGACCTGCACGCGGTAGTGCGTCGCCATCACGGCATGGGCGAGTTCGTGGATCAGGATGGACAGGAAGAACATCGCGACGAAGAACCCAGCAAGCACCAGCCCGCGCAGGCTGAACATGCGAAGGAACGGAACCGCCAGGACCACCGCGGTGATGAAAAACGTGGGCGAGAGATTGACCGGCGCGCCGCGGTAACGGCCCACCTCGAACCTGCCCGCATCGAAGGAAAATTGCATGACCCGCCTGCCACCTTTGGCATTGGTCGGCCGGGACGGCGGGCAGGTTCAAGGCGGCAAAATCAGGCCGTGGCCTTCGCAGCCGCGTGGCGATCCTTCACGTCGGTGAAGGCGATGCCGGGCGCACGGTCGCGGGTGTAGCCCAGATAAAAGTCGTTCTTGGCGAGGTACACCGGATCGCCGTCGAGATCGTCGGCGATGCTGAGCCCGTGGTCCTTGACGAATTTTTCGAGCACCTTGGGATCATCCGCGGCAATCCAGCGCGCCAGCGCGAACTCGGCGGTGTCCCACAGCACCTCGAGGCCGTATTCGTCCTTGAGCCGCACGCGCAGCACGTCGAGCTGAAGCGGGCCGACCACGCCGACCAGCGCAGGCGAGCCGTCCTGCGGGCGGAACACCTGCACCACGCCCTCCTCCGCGAGCTGCTGCAGCGCCTCCTTCAGCTTCTTCGCCTTCATGGCGTCGGGGAGCCGCACGCGGCGGAGGATTTCCGGGGCGAAGTTCGGCACGCCGACGAAGTTGATGTCCTCGCCTTCGGTGAGCGTGTCGCCGATGGCGATGGCGCCGTGGTTGGGAATGCCGACCACGTCGCCGGCAAACGCCTCATCGGCGACCGAACGGTCCTGCGCGAAGAAGAACTGCGGCGCGTTGAGCGAGATCGACTTGCCGGTGCGCACCTGCTTGACCTTCATGCCGCGGGTGAGCTTGCCGGAGCACAGCCGCGCGAACGCCATGCGGTCGCGGTGGTTCGGGTCCATGTTCGCCTGGATCTTGAACACGAAGGCCGACATGTTGTTCTCGTCGGCCTCGACGGTGCGGATGTCGGCCTTCTGCGCGCGCGGCGGCGGCGCGATGCGGCCGATCGCGTCCAGCAGATCGCCGACGCCGAAGTTCTTCAGCGCCGAGCCGAAGAACACCGGCGAAAGATGCCCCTCGCGGAACGCCTCCATCTCGAACGGCTTGCAGGCATCGCGGACCAGCTCCAGCTCGCCGGAGATCGCGGCGCCGTCGAGATTGGGGTTGAGCGCCGCGACCTCGGCGATGCTCATTTCCCGGAGCGTGCCGGCCTTGCCGGCGTCGCCTTCGAGCAGCCGCACGCCGCCGCCCTCGATGGCGACGGTGCCGACGAAATCGCGGCCGCGGCCGACCGGCCAGTTCACCGGCGTGGTGTCGAGCGCCAGCGTCTTCTCGATCTCGTCCAGCAGGTCGAACGGATCGCGGCTTTCGCGGTCCATCTTGTTGATGAAGGTGATGATCGGAATGTCGCGCAGGCGGCACACCTCGAACAGCTTGCGGGTGCGCGCCTCGATGCCCTTGGCGGCGTCGATCACCATCACGGCGGAGTCCACCGCGGTCAGCGTGCGGTAGGTGTCCTCGGAGAAGTCCTCGTGGCCCGGCGTGTCGAGCAGGTTGAAGACGTGCTCGCCGTATTCGAAGGTCATCACCGAGGTGACCACCGAGATGCCGCGCTCGCGCTCGATCGCCATCCAGTCGGATTGCGTGGAGCGGCGGTTGCGCTTGGCCTTCACCTGGCCGGCGAGCTGGATCGCGCCGCCGAACAGCAGCAGCTTTTCGGTCAGCGTGGTCTTCCCGGCGTCGGGATGGGAGATGATGGCAAACGTGCGCCGGCGCTCGATCTCGTCGGCGAGCGGCGACCGGTTGTGACCCATTTTCGCGCCGGGCGCCCGGACTGGTGCGTTCATTGATGCGTTCCTAGACGCCTATGTACAGCGGCAGGCCCCGGATTCAAGGTTTTTGAGGGCCAAGTCCCTCGATGGTTGCGATCAGCTTCGGCAGGCACACCGTATCGCGGTCATACCGCTCCAGAATTGTCTGCCGGGCATTCTGCCGGATGGCGCGGAACGCGTCGGCGGGTCGCGACAAGGCCGCGACCAGCAGCTTTGAGAGCGCCGCGTGGTCGTGGAAATCGACCAGCAGGCCGTTCTTCCGGTCGGCGATGACTTCAGTGACCGGCGCCGTATCCGAGCCGATCACCAGGCAGCCCGCGCTCATGGCTTCGAGCAAGGACCATGACAGCACGAACGGATAGGTCAGGTAGACATGCGCGCGCGAAACCGCGAAGGCGTCGAGCAGAACCGATTTGCCGACATGCCCGAGCCAGTGCACGCGCCGGGCATCGAGCCTGTCGCCCAACTCGGCGAGAAGTTTGTCCTTCCAGGTCCCGCCCTCGTTCGGCTGCCCGCCATAGGCGGTCCCCTCGGTGGAGCCGATGATGACCACCTGTGCGGCCGGGCGCGCCGAAAGCAGGTCGGGCAAGGCTCGCAGAAAAGAATGCAGGCCGCGGAGCGGTTCGAGGCGGCGATTGACGTAGGTCACCACCTCGTCGCCGGCGCGCAGCAGCGGGCCATTCGGAACCTGCAGCGTCGCGTCGTCGCGCGGCCGCGCGCTTGCCGTGTCGATGCCGTCGTGCACGACGGCGATCCGGTCGCGCAGGCCCGGCGGGTGAAGCGCGCGCTGGAATTGCGTCGGCGCCACGATCAGGTCGGCGTCGGCCAGAGCCAGCGCCAGGCCGGCATTGCGCGTCCGCTGCACGTAATTGCGACCGGGATCGGGCGGCTTGAACTCGGTGTCGAAGCTGAAATCGGCGCCTTGGCGCTGGTTGTAATATTCAGCGTAGGCCAGCACGCGCGCCTTGGGCCAGATTTCCGTCAGCAGAAACAACTCGCCCCATCCGTCATGCCCGACGATCACGTCCGGGGAAAAGCCTTCGCCGGCAAGCCGCGTCGCGGCCACCGCGGCGGCTTCCGCGCGCAGGCAGTCGGCCTCGAAGCGCAGCGCCAGCGGATGGATGTCCTTGGTCGAGCCGCGAGCCAGCCGTTCATAGCGGGCGACCTTGATCGGAACGTTCGGGATCGGACGCGAGGTCGGCCCGCCGATCGCGGCCACGCGATGGCCGATCGCTGCAAGGCCCGTCGCCAGGTGCAGAAACTGCGCCGGGAAGTTCTGGTGAACGAACAGAATCTGCATGACACGCAAGGTGCCATCGGGGATCGCCTCGATCTACAGGCCCGAGCGGCGATTCACGGCATTCGGTGAGCAGGATCGAAGCCGAGCTCGCGGCGCGCCTTCTCGACCGAAAACGTGCCGTCGTCCTCGGCGATGTTGTAGATGCCGGGCGCGCCGCGCGTCATCGCCAGCAGTGCCGCCTGCGCCGCGGCCCCGCAGGTGAGCGGTCCGGGCCCGCCGGGCTTGTCGAACCAGGTGCCCGGCCCATAGAGCCGGCCGTAACGCAGCACGATGCCGTCGATGCCAGGCGTGTTCAGCACCGCGTCTTCCAGCGCCTTCACGCCGTCGATGGTGACGCGGTTGGCCGCATCGGACTCCAGCGGATTGCCTTCGCGATACGGCTTCGGACCCGGCGCATAGACGAAGGCGATGCTCTGCGCGACGACGCGGCGCGCGCCCGCGGCCTTCGCCGCCGCCATCAGGTTGCGCGTGCCTTCGATGCGAAGCCGCGCATTGTCTTCGCGCATGACAGCCATCTTCGACGGGTCGCTGACATCGGGCAGATCGGTCAGTTGATGGATCACCACGTCGGGCCGCGCCGCGATCACGGCCCGCTTCAACCCCTCGGCATCGAAGGCATCGACCGCGACGCCTTTTGCACCCAGCGCCTCGATATTGGCGATCTTCGCAGCCCACCGCGTCGTGCCGGTGACCGCGTGGCCGGCACTTCGCAACAGCGCGATCAGCGGGCGGCCGATGACGCCGGTCGCGCCTGCCAGAAACACATTCATCGCGGCTGTTCCCGATCCGTCAGGACAGCGCGGCAAGAACCTGGGCGGTGTCGAAATACTCGTAGTACTCGACAGCCTTGCCGTCGGCAAAGCGCCAGGAGTCGGCCTTGCGCGTCCACACCACCTTGCCGGTCTTCTTGTAGAGCCAGCCGCAGCGTCCGAGCATGACCACGCGGTCGTCCTGGGCGACGAAATGCTC
>Ga0247825_10001045_pt1 | contig 18046 bp, 16 predicted proteins | sample 13C_Vanillin_Day_FD_194413 | JGI IMG/M metagenome (GOLD analysis project Ga0247825, IMG submission 194413) | Soil microbial communities from agricultural site in Penn Yan, New York, United States - 13C_Vanillin_Day48 | ecosystem: Environmental > Terrestrial > Soil > Agricultural land | place... | reverse complement strand
CGCACGAGGCACCCTTTACCCCAGAGGATGCAGCGGCGCTGTATGAGCTGCTCCTGGACAAGCCCGTCACTCTGGCAGGCTTTGGCCCGCGGCTGGTGGCCTCCTCCCTGCTGCGTGAGGCGATGGAGGGCGAAGAGGAACTTCCCCGGGCTGTCCTCCTCCAGCGTGTGGAGCGCTTCTACGGCCTGGCGGTGCTGCGGCCTGACGGCTACCTGGCATGGGCGCTGGATGGGCAGACACAGCAGCGCGTGGGCCCCGTGGAGTGGAAGGACGGGGCATTCCGAGCCGGCGCGTTCGAGGTGGGGCGCTTCTACTCGGGCCGCAACCACATGGCCTTCTTCCCGGTGGACGAGCAGCTGCGGGAACGGCACCCGTCCATCGTGCTGGCAGAGGTGCACGATGACGCGGATGTCATCAGCCGCGCACTGGATGGTGCCGAGGAGTCCTTCGCTGAGTTGGCTCTGGCCATCGGGAAGTTGGTGCTCCACCCCGTCGACAGCCTGGCGGAGCTTTCACATCTGCCCGAGGCGCTGGCCACGCTCATCATGAACTCGCCACAGTACCTGGAGCGCTTCCGGCTGATGACGCGGGGAGAGCAGATCAAGACGCTGTCGAAGCTGAGCACGACGCTCTTGTCGACCTATGGGGCTGTGGGGGGAACGACACGCTCAGTGTTATCAGCGGGCCGGGGGCTGGAGGCTGTCTCCGTACCGGCGCTGACCTTGACGGCCGAGGGGACGCTGACAGTGGGGCGTGTGGCGGTGCCCGCAGGGCGCGCGGTGATGGCGCTGGGGGGCGGTCCTGGAGCCGCCATCATCCTCCAGCGAGCCAACGACGCGGCCAGACGAGGCCAGCCCAGGCCTGTTCAAGGCCCTGGGCAGTGGGGCCCTGCCAACGAGGCCATGAGCAAGCGCTCGGCGCGCTATCAGGAGCAAATTACTGGCCACTCAGCCAGCCAGGCGTACTGGGTCGGAGCTGTAGGCAGGAAGAACGGAGGTGTGAAGCTCGATGGCTTCGAGAAGGGCGTGCTGCTGGATGCCAAGGGGCCCGGCTTCGCCAACAAGTTCAACGACAATCTCACCCCCAAGCCCTGGTTCGTGAAATCCGGGGCACAGGCACTCATCGAGCAAGCACAGCGCCAGCTCAAGGTTGCCAAGGGTGTCCCCATCCGGTGGCACGTGGCGGAGAAGAAGGCGGCGGACGCCATCCGTGAACTCTTGAAAGGGGCGAAGGTCCAAGGGATTGAGGTAGTCCACACGCCAGCGCTGCAGTAACAATGGCGTCATGGCTGAGGTGTACTACATTGGCGCCTACTGGGGAGCGCGGCAAGAGAACGCTGAAGCATGCGCGCGGCGTCTGGCGGCGCTGGTCCAGTCGCTTGCGCCCATGGATCCGCTTTTCGCCAGTTGGTTCAAGGGTGCGAAGTCCCTCAAGGAGTCCCTCAAGCGTTCGCTGGAACTCGAGCTCTCCAGCCTCCAGAAGTACGTCCAGAGCAGGATCATGCGCGACAGCGCGCGCAAGCCGATAGACGACCTGGGTTTCAGTATCGGCCTGTGGAACGGGCATCAGGGGGGCAACCACGCTTGGCTGAGCATTGGCTGCGGAGGGTATTCGGAGTTTACGGGTAACCGCTGTGTTCTCGAGGCTCCGTTTGAGGGGCCCGGATCGGAGCGGGTCCTGACAGCGCCCTTCCAAGCCCAAGCGCTGCGGGCCATCGCCACGGCATGGGATCCAGACTGGGGTGTGGGCATATCGCGCGATCACCGGAACATCATTGAGACGAGGTGCCCGGATGTGCTGGTGGGGTGGGTGACGTACCTGTCGCACCGCCTGGGCCGCGTGCCCCCACTGCCCGCCCCCGTGCGCATCGAGCCCGTGGAGGATAAGGGCACGCTCGTCATCCTCATCCCCGAGCGCTTTACCGCATCCAATCCCGAGCATGTGGTCCTGGCCGAGCGGGTACGCGAGCTGCTGGACCGGGCGGGACTGCTCACTGTCAAACCCGCGCAACGTTCCAGCCGGTAGGCCTCTAGGAAGCACGGTGGCGCCAGCTCGCCTCCACCGGGCTCCGAGCTCTCACGCGTCGTCGGACTCGTCCTCCATGTCCTCCGGGTAGACGATCGGCTTGCGCACGCTGCGGGCGATCTCCGGGACCAGCTCCGCGACGTCATCGAGGGTGCCGTTGGCGCACCTGCCGTCGGAGCCGATGCTCTGCTCGAAGCTGAAGATGTTCAGCGGATCGTACTTCCGCTTGATCAGGCACAGCAGCGGGTAGTACTCGGCCCAGTAACGCCGTGCCCAGTCGGTGTAGTAGGGCTTCGGGTAGTTCTGGTAGGCCTCCCCGCTGCTCCACGGCGCGCCGATCGCGAGCCACCGATCCATGAAGGCGAACGCCTTGGCCTTCTCCTCCTCACTGTCCCAGTAGGTATTGAGGTACGTGTTGAAGTCGGCACGGCGGTGGATGTACGCGTTGAAGCCGCGGCTCTTCTCGTTGATGGCGGCCCCGGCGGGCTCGATCACCATCTGGGGAGGGAACTTGATCGTCGTCGCCGCGCCGCGGATGTGGTCCACCATCTGCCGCCACCCCGCCACGCCCAGCGGCTGCTCGTAGTATCGCGTCTGCTTCTCCTGCGGGGGAACCGTCGCGAGCGTGGTGAGATCCTCTCCCAGGATGTCCGGCTCCTGCGCGTAGCCCATGAGCTTGTTGTTCATGGAGTAGTAGGAGCCCCGGTCCTCCCACTGGAGCTCGCAGCCCGGCAGGGAGATGACGTCCCTGAGCAGATCGCGCCACAGGCCCCGCTCGCCGCGATACATGACACGCACGATCAGATAGGGCCCCGCCCAGTTGGGGCCATGCTGGATGACCGCCAGGTAGCCCAGGCGGCGATCGTGGTTCGAGCCCATGAAGCGCCGCTGCAGCAGATCGAGCGCCGCGACGCCCTGCGCGGCCTGCGCATCCGTCCCCAGCTGCCACTGCATGAGGACCGCGCCGACCTCCTGCAGCCGGAAGAGCCGGTAGGTCGCCCGCGTGAGGACGCCAAACTGGTTGCCGGTGCCACCTCGCACGGCCCAGAAGAGATCCGGGTTGTGGCGCGCGTTCGCGATCAGCGGCCGGCCATCCGCCAGCACCATCTCCACCTCGGTCACGCTGTCGCAGCTCATCCCGAACATGCGCGAGGCGAAGCCGAAGCCACCTCCCTGCATCATGCCGCTGATGCGGACATCCGGGCAGATGGCGGCCGGAGCGAACAGGCCATAGGGAGAGGTGGCGCGGTAGAAGTCACGCATCTGGACGCCCGGGCCCACATGGACGAGCTTGCGCTGTGGCTGAACATAGACGTCATTGAGGCCTCGCACGTCCAGCATCAGCCCCCCCTCGACGGTGCAATAGCCCGCCGTGCTGTGGCCGCCCGAGCGCGTCACCCAGCGGAAGGCCGGGTTCGTCTCCTTCTGCTCGCGGATGAACCGCATGAAGGTCCGCACGTCGTGCAGGGTCTGGCACACGCCGATCGCGGCCGGGCGCACGTTCTCGAAGTTGGAGTAGGCCACCGCGCGCAGCTGCTCGTACTCTGGATCCCAGGGGAACACGAGCCGCCCGCTGGTCTCCCACGCGAGATCGATCGCCTGCTGGCGTGTCATCTGATGCCGCGCGAAGTCTGCATTGGGCCTCTTGGCCCATTGCGCGAGGCGCTGATTGATCTCGAGCTTTTTGAGGTCGTGGTGAAGTTCCATGGAGTTGCGAGCGGGGGACCTACCGAGAGGACGGGGGTGCGCTGGGGTCGGAGGGCGTGCGATCGGCGATGCAGACCTCATTTCGACCCTGGGCCTTCGCGGCGTACATGGCGAAGTCCGCTGCGCGGATCAGCTCCGTGGCGCTGTGCGCATGGTCCGGGAAGGTGGCCACGCCGATGCTCGCCGTCAGCTGAATCGAGAGCCCGTGTTTCTGCATGAAGCGCCGGGAGCGGAATGCATCCCGGAGGCGCCGCGCGCTGGTCACCGCCCCGTCGGGGTGCGTCTCCACCAGCATGAGCGCGAACTCGTCTCCTCCGTAGCGGAACACCATGTCGAGCTGGCGGGTGGAGGCCATCAGCAGCTCTCCCACCTCCTTGAGCAGCGCGCTGCCAATCAGGTGGCCGTGGGTGTCATTGACGTTCTTGAAGTGATCCAGATCCAGGAACATCAGCGACAGTGGGTGGTGGAAGCGCTGCGAGCGCCGCACCTCGTGATCGAGCTGCGCGCGCAGGTGCCGGGCGTTGAAGCAGCCCGTGTGCTCGTCGGTGATGGTGAGCTCCTGCACCCGGCGGAAGTTGCGCGCGTTCTCGATGGCGATGGCCGCGTAGTCCGCGATCTGGGTCAGCGTCGTGAGATCGTCCTGGGTGAAGAGGGGATCGCGCGGAGAGTTCACCAGCTCGATGACGCCGAGCACCCGCCCGCGAGCGATCAACGGCACCGCCAGGATGGAGCGCGTGCGGAAGGCGGACGCCTCATCGAAGCGCGGCGCGAACGCGGGATCTCCGCCCACGTCATCCACCAGCCGGGCCTTCCCGGTGGAGAACACCGTGCCGGCGATACCCTCGCCCGGCAGCAGCTGGAGCGACTTGAGGGCCTCGGCGCCATCGCCCACGGCCACCTCGAAGTAGAGCTTGCCCGTGTTCTCATCCAGGAGGATGAGCGACCAGTTGCGCGGCCTGAGCAGATCGCTCACCTTCTGCATCACCAGGTTGAGCACCTCCTTCAGCTCCAGGGTAGAGGTGAGCGCCTTGGCAATCTCGTTGAACGCGGCCAGCTGCTCCACCGTCCGCTTCATGGCTGACAGGAGATCGGCGGGGTTCATCGGGAGTCCACTCCGAGGCACAGTTCTGCTAAGGGCTTCGAGCCTTCCACCATGAGCACTCTAGAGCATCCCACGTCCCTCGTCCTTGCTTCTGCCTCTCCTCGCAGGCGCGATCTGCTCTCCCAGCTGGGAGTTCAGTTCACGGTGGCCGCGGCGGATCTGGACGAGACGCCCCTGGACAAGGAGGCCGCGGACACCTACGTCCTCCGGCTGGCCCGCGCCAAGGCCCAGGCCGTGGCCGCGCGCTTCCCCGGCACCTGGGTGCTGGCGGCCGACACGACGGTGGCGCTGGGCACCGAGCTGCTCGGCAAGCCCGGTGGGCCCGCTGAGGCCAGGGAGATGCTCACCCGGCTCTCCGGCCGCACCCATGCCGTCTACACCGGTGTAGCGCTCGCGGGTCGCGCCCAGGAGGCCACCGTGGTGCGCACAGGCGTCACCTTTCGGACACTGTCCGCCAGCGAGATCGACTGGTACGTCTCCACGGGTGAACCGCTGGACAAGGCCGGAGCCTATGCAGTCCAGGGAAAGGGCGGATTCCTCGTCGCCGCGGTGGAGGGCAGCCCCACCAACGTCATCGGCCTGCCCTTGGGAGAGACCCTCGAGCTCCTCACGCGTGCGGGCGTTCCCCTTCCCTGGAGGTCGTCATGAGCGAAGTCGCCGCGCGGTTGGCTGAGGTCCAGGCCCGAGTGGCCGCGGCGTGCGCGCGCGCGAAGCGCCCCGTGGAGTCGGTGACGCTGGTGGCCGTGTCCAAGCTCAAGCCCTCGGCGCTCATCCGCGAGGCGTACGAGGCGGGCCAGCGCGACTTCGGAGAGAACTACGCCCAGGAGCTGCGGGACAAGGCCGCGGAGCTGGCCGGGCTGGAGGGCCTGCGCTGGCACGCCATCGGGCCCCTGCAGATGAACAAGGTGAAGTACGTGGCCAAGGCGGCGCACTCCTTCCACGCGCTGGAGCGGCTGGATGTGGCGCAGGAGCTATCCAAGCGCCGGGCCAGCACTCCCCTGCCCTGCTACGTCGAGGTGAACCTGGGAGGCGAGCAGAGCAAGAGCGGGCTTGCACCGGAGGCGCTCGGGCCATTCCTGGACTCGGTGCGCGCGCTGCCAGGCCTGCGGCTGGAGGGGCTGATGGCGCTCCCTCCTCCGACAGAGGATCTGGAGCAGGCGCGCGGCTCCTTCCAACGGCTGCGAGAGCTGGCCCGCGCTCACGGGCTCGCGGGCCTGTCCATGGGGACGACGCACGACTTCGAGCTGGCCATCGAGGAGGGCGCCACGCTCGTGCGCGTGGGCACCGCCCTCTTCGGAGAGCGGGCCTGAGCCCGGCAGGGGCTACAGCTCCTTGAACTTCATCCGGCCCGAGTCGGTGAACGACACCAGGAAGTCATTGCCGCAGTAGTTGCAGCGGAGCTCGTCGCCATTCTTGATCGGCTCATCCGTGGGGTTGTTGGCGTTGCACGTCGGGCAATCGAACTCCTTTTTGCCCCCCTTGCCCTTCCTGCCCTTGTCGTCGTCGTCGCTGCCGGCATCGTAGTCATGCATGGAGACGATCCTCCTCAAGCTGGACACAGCGCCCCGGGCGCCGTACCCCGGAAGGCTAGCAGTGGTGTCCATGCCGTGCGCAATCTCGTTCGCTCGGCGGACGAGGGGAGAGGCGGGCCTTGGAGCATCTCTGCTACTCCTACCTACCCACGGAATGAGCGCCGGTGAATGATGGGGTGCCCTCCCCGTCCAGGGAATTGCATGCCAGTGGGAAGGGATTGGGTGGGGCGGTTGGCGGCACGCTGTCTCACTACCTACATTCGCCCGACCTTCTTCCGAGGGAGGGCAGGACCCCGAGTCCGGGAGCACAACATGCACACGAGGATCAACGGTGCGATCGTGGGCCTGCTTACAGGGATGCTGGTCTCCAGCGTGGCCATGGCCCAGGGGGCAGGCAGTGCGTTCGGGCCAGGAGAGCAGGCGATCTACCGCGTCCAGTACCTGGGGGTGACGGCGGGCACGGCCCAGATCACCGTGGGCGCGCCCATGAAGCAATGGGGCACGGAGGTGTTGCCCATTGTCTCGGTGGCGAGGTCGGACCCGGCGCTCGGAGTGTGGCCCATCAAGGACAAGTTCGTGTCGTACTGGCACGCGGAAGGCCAGCGCTCGCTGGGCAGTGACTTCTTCGTGGATGAGAACAACAAGCGGCGGCGCCAGCGCATCCAGATGAAGGACAGCCGCACCGCGCACGTCATCCGGCAGCACGAGGGCGCTCAGCCCGTGGAGGCCACTCACGAGCTGCCCGAGGGCAGCATGGATCTGGCGAGCGCGACGTTCGCGCTGCGCAACCGGGGCATCGCGGAGGGACAGGAGTACACCTACGCGGTCTTCACGGGCCGGAAGAGCTTCATGCTGCGCGCGAAGGTGGAGGGCCGGCAGCCCCTGAGGACGGTGATGGGCGAGCGGGAGGTGTTCCGCGTGAAGCTCCAGACGGACTTCTCGGAGAAGCTTCAGACGAAGCGCGACATCGTTGCGTACTTCACGACGGACTCCAGCCATGTGCCGGTGCGGATCGAGGCGGAGTTCGTGCTGGGCTCCATCGTGGCGGATCTGGCTGAGTACAAGCCGGGACGCCTGATGGCGATGAACCCGTAGACGGGCGGCCATGCCGCGGAGGGCAGGTGTATGGGAGCGGGTTGGGCGTGGGTGTTGACGGCGGCGCTGGCTGCATCGCCAGGGCCGAAGGTGGTATCCCCTCTGGTGAAGATCCGCCCGGGCGTACAGGTGAAGGGCTCCGCTGAGGCCCGGCTGAGCCTGGCTCGGGGCGAGTGCGAGGCCACGCAGGTCCTCCTCCCCGGCAACATCCGCCGCGTGACGGCGAAGTCCCTGGAGCTGAAGGGACCGGGTGCCGGGCTGACCGCCTCGCTCTGGCGCGAGGCCTTCATCGACGTGAAGACTCCCTCCAACAGCCAAGGTGCGACGGGACCCTGGCCGGATCCCCTCGTGCCGGTGGATCTGCCGGGAGAGCCCTCGCTGCCCGCCGTGCTCTACGTGGAGTTCTGCGCACCGGGCCACCAGAAGCCGGGGACGTACCGGGGAGAGCTGCGCGTGAAGGCGGACGGAGAGGCGGTCGCGCCGGTTCCCTTCACGGTGGAGGTGCAGCCCTTCTCGCTGCCAGCGACGGCCTCGCTGCCGACGAGCTTTGGCATCTCGCTCTACAGCCTCTCGCACGGACACAAGCTGTCACCGGAGTCCCCCGAGGCGCGGGCGCTGCTGCGCGCCTACGCGAAGAGCCTGCTGGAGCACCGCCTGAGTGCATATGGGATGAGCATGAATGCACCTCCGGTGCGCTTCGAGAAGGGCCGCGCGGTGGTGGACTTCGACGCCTACGACGAAGAGATGGCTTCCCTGCTCGACGGGAGCCTGCTGCCCTCGGGCGCCCGCTTCACCACCGCCGACGTGAGAGACTCTCCGCAGTGCAGCACCGAGCAGGAGAAGGTGGCGTACTACCGCGCCTTCGCCGAGCACTTCCGCAAGAAGGGCTGGTCCGCGCTGCTCTTCTTCTACGCGAAGGACGAGCCCAAACCCGAGGATGTGCCGCTGGTACGCGCGCAGTCGTCCCGGGTGCGAGCCGCGGGCCGAGGCATCCCGGTGCTGGTCACCGCGCCCTTGAATCAGGCGCTCCGCGGCACCGCGGACATCCTCACGCCGACCATCAACTGCTTCTTCCCCCGCTCGGAGCTGGAGACGTGCCCGAACGTAGTGCCTCTCCCGAAGCTGCGGTCGCAGCTTCCACCTGGGACGCGGGTGTGGTGGTACCAGAGCTGCAACTCGCACGGCTGCACCGGAGGCCCGACAGAGGATCTCGCGGTGGAGCGCGCCTATACCGGCTGGGCCTCCTACATGGTGGATCACCCTGTCCCCCTCAACCGGGCCATGGGCCCCCTGGCCTTCCTCACCGGGGTGGACGGCGAGCTCTATTTCGACACCGTCTACGCCTACAACACGAAGGATCCGTGGAAGGACGTCTTCGAGTTCGGCGGCAACGGTGATGGGACGCTCTTCTATCCCGGGACTCCGCAGCGGCTGGGGACGAAAGAGCACCAACCCGTGGTGTCCTTGCGCCTCAAACACATTCGCGATGGGCTGGAGGACTATGAGTACCTTCACCTGCTGGCGCAGCTCGGCGGCGCGGAGCCTGCCCGGGCGTTCGCGCGCCAGCTTGCCCGCTCGGGTTATGAGATTGAGCAGGATGTCGAAAAATGGGTCCAGGTCCGACACGACCTGACAGCCCTCCTCCGCAAGCGCTGGGAGTCCTCCGAATATGCGAAGCGCCCTGGCGTCCGACCTTGAAACTCGTTTCCTCGCCCTTCTCGAAAGAAGGATGCACCCTATGCGCTCCCTCCTCGTGGCCTGCCTCGTCCTCGTCGCTACCGCCGCGCGCGCCCAGGTACCTGAGAGCCTCGTCGAGCCTCAGGGCCAGGAAGTGCCGGTGTCTCAGGACATGACGCCACCGGACGCTCCGAAACAGCCCGTGCCCGCCTGCCCCAACCCGCTGCCCGCGCTGCGCACCCCCATCGCCTTCATGCCCGGCGAGGAGCTCGAGTTCGATCTGGACGCCATGGGCGCGCAAGCTGGGAAGATGACCATGAAGGTGCAGCGCCCCGACAAGGGCAACCTGCCAGTGCAGATCGAGGCGCAGACCAACACCTTCTTCTCCAAGGTGCGCCGGGTGAAGGGCGTGGGGATCAGCTACCTGCACCCGCGCACGCTTCGGCCCTCGCGCTACACCGAGGACGCCGTTGAGAACGAAGTGGCGCGCAAGGCGGACGTCTCCTTCGGGGCCAAGGATCGCACCGTCAAGGTGGACTACGTGATCGGCAAGCGCACGGGCCGCTTCGACTACACCTACGACAAGGACGGGCTGGATGTGGCCGGCGCCATCTACCTGATGCGCCAGCTGCCCATGAAGGAGGGCCTGCCCGTGTGCTTCGACGTGTACGGCATCCGCCGCATGTGGCGCATGAACGGCACAGTGGTGAAGCGCGAGCACGTCTCACTGCCCATCGGCGAGTTCGACGCCTGGTACCTCACCGGGACGGCCGTGCGCCTGGACAGGCCCGCCCAGAAGCGCGAGGTGCACGTGTGGATCTCCGATGACGCGCGCCGCCTGCCGCTCGTGGCCGTGGGCGCCATCGATCTGGGCGCCGTCCGCGCCACCCTGATCTCCTACTCGCGCCCGGGCGAGAAGCAGAAGAAGGCCTCCCAGGGCAAGGAAGAGCTCAAGTGGTAGCCGCCAACGCGCACTGAGCGGTAGGCACCCCTCACCCCTCCCTCTGGGGAGGGGTTTTCTTTGTGTCCATATTGATTTCGATTTGCAAAATCAATTTCGATTCCGGTAGATGGAGGAGGCCATCCTCTGGCATGGCGGTGAGGCTGAGCGCTCGCGGGAGCGCTTCCGGAACATGCCGGCCTCGGATCGCTCGTCGTTGGTGAAATTTCTGGGCTCGCTCTGAGCGGCCCTGCTCGCGGGAGAAATCAGATGCAGAACTCAGCCCGGTGTACACGCAAGCTGCTGGCCGCCACTCCCATATGCACGGTGGAGGAGTGTGAGTGTGGAACCGTCCATCTCTCGGTCGGAGCGCTCACGCTGCGGCTCGAGCGGGAAGCGCTGAGAGATCTGCAGGGTGCGTTGGCCTCGGCGCTGGCGAACCTGACTGGCTCTCCGGTCCACCACCCAGCAGCCACCAACTGAGCAGCACCCTGCCCGGCTCTTCTCAGCTGTCGCCCAGCGGGAGCGGCAGCTGGCGCATCATCCCCGCCGCCTGAGACAGCCGGCGCCGGGTCGATGTCACCGCGCGCACCAGCACCTCGATCCGCTCGAGCACCAGCTGTTCATCGCTCACGCCGATGAGCGTGGCGGGAGAGGGCCGCGGCAGGAGCATGGCGTCCAGCACGTCGGCGAAGTGGCACTCCACATCGCCCAACGCATCGAGCCCCTCCTTGAGATCATCTCCCAGGAGATCCACGAGCACGGCCGCGTCCGAACGCTCGGGCAGTGCTCGGGCCAGGTTCTCCATCGCCTCGCGCAGCGGATCTTCACTGGCGTGGCGCGAAGTCGCGGGAACGGCAAAGGCGGCAATCGACGTCGACATGCCCAGAAAGCTACAGGCACGTAGCGAACCGTCAATTTTTCGCCTCCCCTCCCCACGTCAGATGGAGGGCGGAACGGCCGTGCCTCCCGGCGTCACAGGCGCAGGCCCCGGAGGCGGCGGCGCTGCAGGCGTCGTGGTCGTCGTCCCGGGTATCGCGTTCGCGGGCGCCGGAGTCGTGATCAGCGCAGGCGGGGGCGCGATGTTGAGCGGCGCGGGCGTTCCCAGCAGCGGCGTCGCGGGCGAAGCCGTCAGCGGCGCGGGCGAGCCCAGCAGCGGTGGCGTGGGCGTCGTCGGATCCGAGCCCAGCGGCGCCGGAGTCGCGACGATGCCCGGGCTCACCTGCCCCGTGCCCACGAAGTTGCTGAAGCTCGGCGGAGAGATCGGCACGGTGAAGATCCCCGTGGGGGACGGCCCGAGCGGTGCCTGCTCGAGCGCCACACCCGTCTCTGCGCTCCCACCCGGCGGCGGGGCTCCCGGAGTAACGGTCTGCTGATCAGCGACCTCAGAGCCGGGAGCGGGCGTTCCCGGGATGGAGCCCGAGATGTTCGCTGGGGGCGTTGGCGCGCCCAGTGTCGGGAAGGTTCCGCTGATCGTGTCCGGAGTGATGGCCCCGGGCCCCACGGGCGTCGTGCCCGTGACAGGACCGGTGATGGGCGTTGTCGGCACCCCCGGGATCCCCGGCACCGCCGTGCCGACCTGAGTCGCCTCCGTGCCCACGCTCAACCCCGGCACCACAGAGGGATTCGGAGAGGCAGGACCACTCAGCGTCGTCGGGCCCACTGGAGTCACAGGGCCACCCGGCTGCCCCGTCTCAGGCACAGCGTTGACATCGAAGCCACTCCCGCCCACGCCCTCGCCCGGCGGCGGGATCGGAGTCGTCGGCAGGAAGAGCCCGTTCGCGCCAAACGCGCCAGCTGGAGGCATGGCCTCACCGGACTCCAGGCCCACCACGTTCGGCAGCGCGGCCACTGACGGCACGGGCCGGCCCGCCAGGCTGATCTCCACATCGTCGAAGGAGAACTGGAGGAAGCCCCGCGGCTCGGCGCTGAGCGGCAGGTTCCACACGATCACATTCAGCTCCGTGTCCCCCGCGCGCGCCACCGGCAGGTTGCTGTGGACCTCGTCATCCGCCTGCGCCCCATGGGAGAGCGCTGCGGCCTGGATCACGGCGCTGTCCGTGAGGAGCTGCCCGTTGCGCCACACGCTCCCCACGCCCCACAGGGCCACGGCCGCGTGCACCTGCGTCGCCGCCGGCCACCCGATGCCGCTGCCGCCGTTCAGATCCCGATCCAGGATCACCCCGCCTCCCACCGGGAAGCCCGGGCGCAGAGCAGCCAGACGGCCTGCCGCCTCTCCCGAGGCCTGTGAGGGCGGAAAGCCCGGCTCATTGAGCTCCACCCGGTACCGGGCCTCGCCCAGCCGGAGCTCGGCCTCGAACCGGCCCTTGTCGCCGTACGAGGCCCCCAGCGCGGACACCCGGTCCTGGGCGCTCAAGCTCGCCGAGCCGTAGCCTCGCTCCCACTGACTGGGATAGGGCGTGTTCCCCTGGGCGAAAAAGCCCACCGGGGACGTGGTCCGAGCGCTTGCCTCATGGCCCTCGAAGGAAAAGCCTCCCGCTGGCCCAGCAGCCAGGAGACCGAGCATTGTTAACTGGAAGAAGGTTCCCATCATCGCTGCCTCCCTTCCACACAAGGTAGGCAGCGGTACGTGGGATTGCAGGCCCCGTCAGATGAGGCCGCGTGCTCGGCGGATCTGCTCCACCGTCTTGTTGTACTCGATGTCGAAGGCGCTGGTGCCCTCCTGCAGGTGCTTCAAGCGGGAGCGCGCCTCCTTGTCGATCTCATCGTCCACGTCCAGGTGCTTCTTCATGACGCTGAAGATCTTCTGGCGCAGGACGTTGTCGGCGGCGAACACCTCTTCGACGTTCCGGCTGATCAGCAGGAACTCGATCATCTGATTGATGACGTACTCGACGCCCTCGTCACCCATCTTGAAGCCGCGGACGTCCGCCATCTCGCGCTTCACCTGGTTGAACTTGGAGTAGTCGTACCCGCGACGCTCCAGCGCCTCGCGTGTCGCCTGGTTCACACGCTCCTCGTTCGCCAGGTACTCGCGCATGATGGCCGACAGGTCCATCTCGGCGTCAGCCACCCGCATCGGCTCCACCTCGATATCCCCGTCCTGCATCAACAGCTGGATGCACTCGCGCGAGATGATCGGGATCACCTTCGGATAGAGCCTCATGTGTCGCTCCCTCACCCTCTTTTGCGTGCTACGGACTCGAGCGCTATAAAACACGGTCGCGCCCAGCCGCAATGAAAAACCCTGGAACCTCGCGGTTCCGGCGTACTTTTTGCCCTCGAAATTCCCGAGCAAAAAACTAATCACGCCGAACCGGCTGGCGACCCTCCCGACGAGGATTTTTCATCTACTGCCGCTCCGGCGTCATCCAAAGAGGCCTCGCGGATGGGGTCGGCCTCCTCTTCCTCGGGGTGACCATGGAGGGCGGAGTGGACCCGCTCGGCCACCGAGGGACCGACCACCTCGACCAGGTCCTCAATCGTGGCCTCCTGAACTCTTTTAAGTGATCCGAAGTGGCGCAAGAGGGCCTTTCGTCGCACCTCGCCTACCCCGGGGATGTCCTCCAGGGTAGATCGGACGCGGCTCTTGCGCAGGTCCTTCTGCTGGTAGGTGATGGCGAAGCGGTGGGCCTCATCCCGCATGCGGGTGAGCATGAAGATCTCGGCGGAGTTCTGGGGGAGGACGATGGGATCCTTGCGGCCCAGGACGAAGACGCGCTCGGGGCTGCGGGTGCTCTCCTGGTCGCGGTCGAACACCTCCTGGTCCCGGCTCTTGGCCAGACCTACAACGTCCACCTTCTCCACCCCCAGGTCCTTCATGGCGGCATGGACGCTGGCGAGCTGACCCTTGCCGCCGTCGATGACGAGCAGATCCGGCAGATCGTTCTCCTCCAGGCCGCGCTTGAGCCGGCGGCTGAGCACCTCGTACATGCTGGCGAAGTCGTCCTGCTTCTCCAGCGTCTTGATCTTGAAGCGGCGGTAGCGGGACTTGTCCGTCTCGCCGTCGGTGACGGCCACCTGTGAGGCGACGATGCTGGAGCCCTGGAAGTGCGAGATGTCGAAGCACTCCATGCGGCGGGGGAAGTTGCGCAGGTTGAGCTTCTGCTGGAGCCGGGAGAGGACGGCGTCCGTCTCCTCCTTGGTGCGCTTTCGCTCGGTGAAGGCCTGCTCAGCGTTCTTGGCGGCCATGAGCACCAGATCGTGCTTCTCGCCGCGCTTGGGCACCAGCACGCGGACCCTGTCACCCCTGCGCTCGGACAGGAGAGACTCCAGGCCCTCGAGGCTCTCTGGCTCAAGGGGCAGGAGCACCTCCTCGGGCACGAAGCCGCCCTGGTCGTAGTAGAGGTTGACGAAGGAGGGCAGCAGCTCCTCGTCGGGGAACTCCTGGCTGCCGAAGGGGAAGGCCTGGCCGCCGTTGAGCCGGCCCTGCCGCACCCAGAGGACGTAGAAGAGGATGCGATCGCCCTCGCGGTGGAAGGCGAAGACGTCCTGATCCTTGAAGTCCGTGGTGGCCACCTTCTGGCGCTCCAGGCTGCGCTCGATGGCCAGGAGCTGATCGCGCATGCGCGCGGCCTCCTCGAACTTCAGCTCGGAGGCGGCCTTCCTCATGCGTCCCTTGATGCCCTCGACCAGCTCAGTGGCCTTGCCCTCCAGGAAGAGGACCACCTCGTCCACGCTGCGGCGGTACTCCTCGGGAGGCACCGGGTAGACGCACGGGGCCGGGCAGCGGCCGATCTGGTACAGCAGGCAGGGCCGCTTGCGGTTGGCCATCACGTGGTCCGTGCAGGTGCGCAGGCGGAAGAAGCGGTTGATGATGCGCAGCGTCTCCCGGATGGCGCCGGCGCTCGAGTAGGGCCCGAAGTAGCGCGCCCCATCCCGCTCGAACTTCCGGACGACCTCCAGACGCGGGTAGGTCTGCGTCTTGTCCAGCCTCAAGGAGATGAACTGCTTGTCGTCCTTGAGGAGCACGTTGAAGCGCGGCTTGTGCTTCTTGATGAGCTCGTTCTCGAGGAGGAGCGCCTCCTTCTCGTTGTGAACGAGCACCGTCTCGATGTCCCCGAGCAACGAGTCGAGCATCGAGACGAAGACGCGCGTGTCGCCGGTGCGGGTGAAGTACGAGCGCACCCGATTGCGCAGGTTGATGGCCTTGCCCACATAGATGACGTGGCCGCGGCGATCCTTCATCAGGTACACGCCGGGCTCGGTGGGCAGAGCGTCGAGCTTCTCCTGGAGCCGGGCGTTCATGGGTTACCTCGGCCTCCTCCTCCCCTTGGTTGCGGGGCCTCGGCGGCCCTTCATCGCGCCCTGGGGTTCGGCGGGCTTGGCGGGGGCGGCGAGCAGGGCACGGCTGGGCGGCTTGATGCCCAGATCCATGTCCTTGAGCAGGAGGATGCGATCGCGGAACTGGGCTGCCTTCTCGAACTCCATCTCGTCCGCGGCGCGCTGCATGTCCTTCGTGTACTCCTCGATGAGCCGCTTGATCTCCTTGGCGTCGAGCAGCTCGTCCGCCGCATCCGCGGCCATGGGCAGGGCCATGGGGTCCGCGCCGTAGAGCTGCTGGGACAGATCCAGGATGGCGCTCTTGACCGAGCGCGGGGTGATGCCGTGCTCCTCGTTGTACTTGCGCTGCACCTCGCGGCGGCGGTTGGTCTCGTCGATGGCCCGCTTCATCGAGTCGGTCATCTGATCCGAGTACATGATGACGTGGCCGTTCAGGTTGCGCGCCGCGCGTCCGATGGTCTGGATGAGCGAGACGTGGCTGCGCAGGAAGCCCTCCTTGTCCGCATCGAGGATGGCGACCAGGGACACCTCGGGGATGTCCAGGCCCTCGCGCAGCAGGTTGATGCCCACCAGCACGTCGAAGACGCCCTTGCGCAAGTCCCGGATGATGGCGGTGCGCTCGATGGCGTCGATGTCCGAGTGCAGGTAGCGCACCTTGACGCCCACGTCGGTGAAGTACTCCGTGAGATCCTCGGCCATGCGCTTGGTGAGCGTCGTCACCAGGACGCGCTCCTTGCGGGAGACGCGCACGCGGACCTCCTCCAGCAGATCGTCCACCTGGTTGGCCGCCGGGCGGACCTCCACCTCGGGATCCATCAGGCCCGTGGGGCGGATGATCTGCTCCACCACCACGCCCTTGCTCTTCTGGAGCTCATACTCGGCGGGGGTGGCGGAGACGAAGATGGCCTGCTGCACCATGCCCTCGAACTCGCCGAACTTGAGGGGCCGGTTGTCCAGGGCGCTGGGGAGGCGGAAGCCGTACTCCACCAGCGTCTCCTTGCGCGAGCGATCCCCGCGGTACATGGCGCCAATCTGGGGGATGGTCTGGTGGCTCTCGTCGATGAGGAAGAGCATGTTGCGCGGGAAGTAGTCGATCAGGCACGGCGGCGGCTCGCCGGGGGCGCGGCCCGAGAAGTGGCGCGAGTAGTTCTCGATGCCGTTGCAGAAGCCCACCTGCTCGATCATCTCCAGATCGAACATCGTGCGCTGCTCGAGCCGCTGGGCCTCCAGCAGCTTGTTCTCCTTGCGGAAGAGCGTGAGCCGCTCGACCAGCTCGTCGCGGATCGTCTGGATCGCGCGCTTGCGGAGATCTCCCTCGATCACATAGTGGCTGGCGGGGAAGACGACGATCTTCTCCAGCGCGCCCAGGGTGACGCCGCGCAGGGGATCGAACTCGGTGATCTTCTCCACCTCGTCACCGAAGAAGCTGATGCGGATGGCGCGCTCCTCCTCATAGGCGGGGAAGATCTCCACGGTGTCACCGCGGGCTCGGAAGGTGCCGCGGTGGAAGTCGGCGTCGTTGCGCTCGTACTGGGCCTCGACGAGCCGGCGCATGAGCATGTCGCGGCCGAGCTCGGCGCCCAGGTTCACGGTGATGGCCATCTCCACGTAGGAGCGCGCGGTGCCGAGGCCGTAGATGCAGGACACGCTGGCCACGATGATCACGTCATCGCGGGTGCGCAGGCTGTGGGTGGCCGAGTGGCGCATCCGCTCGATCTCGTCATTGATGGACGAGTCCTTCTCAATGAAGGTGTCCGACGAGGGGACGTAGGCCTCGGGCTGGTAGTAGTCGTAGTAGGAGACGAAGTACTCGACGGCGTTGCTCGGGAATACCTCCTTGAACTCGCCATAGAGCTGGGCGGCCAGGGTCTTGTTGTGGGCGATAATGAGCGTGGGCCGCTTCACGTTGGCGATCACGTTCGCCATGGTGAAGGTCTTCCCCGAGCCGGTGACGCCCAGCAAGGTCTGGTGCTGATCCCCGCGGAGCAGCCCCTCGGTCAGCTCGGCAATGGCCCTTGGCTGGTCGCCCTGCGGCTTGTAGTCACTGACGATCTGGAAGTCCGGCATGACCCCGTCATTTAACATCCGGCGGAGAGGCAGGCAGGCACTTCTGCAGGCCTGCCCGGTAGCGGAGCATGTTTGGACCTGAGCTTGCACGGGGGGAATAGGCTGAGGGCCTGACTTCCAGGGCCGTCTGGGCGCGGTGGGTCGAGCGCTACCAGACCCTCGTCCTACCTCCCCTGGCCTGGACGCTGCGGGCTCCGCGTAGGTAGTGTCGCGCGTCCTTCATGGGAGGAACCATGCGGCTGCACCACGCTAGAATGCTCGTCCTTTCAACCCTGGTGCTGATCGGCTGCCCGTCTGAGTTCGGCAAGGACGGCCGCATTGCCAAGGCCGTCCACAAGGACGTGCAGGAAAACCTCGTCATTGTTCGCTGCTCGGAGGAGTGGAAGAGGAAGGTGTGCGACGGCCACCCAAGGAATGAACGGGAATGCCTCAAGTGCGGGGGATGAAGTGGCGCACGCTCCTCAGCATCTTCGCGGGCGTGCTCCTGCTCCTGCCGCTCGTGCTGCTGCTGTGGAAACTCCTCCAACCGGAGGTGGGGACGGAGGCCCCACCAGGGGTACGCATCAGTCCGCTGCTCGATAGCGAGCAGCGCATGCGGCTGATAACGTACGGTCGGCCCTGCGACTCCAGTGCCGGGTGCGATCCACCGCTGGGCTG